>JAEEGL013624416.1_pt1 | contig 28849 bp, 36 predicted proteins | sample 9134231 | NCBI WGS metagenome assembly JAEEGL01 (sample SAMN16246548, study PRJNA631951) | gut metagenome | biome: gut microbiome; feature: rumen; material: fiber-attached | host: Bos | place: Iran: Karaj | collected 2018-10 | reverse complement strand
TTATTAGTTTAAATTAAAACGGAAAAGGATAGATAACTACAAATATCGGCGTGACAAGGTATTTTGATTCGTTGTTAGGGGATATTGAGAGGAAAATAAAATGACGAAATATCTCTTGGAATACTACGCTAAGAATGCAAGGAAACCCTACATGGTGAGGGAAGGGGCGTTGCCCAATGGCAGTCATCCCACATTCACCAACTCCCCGGAGTGCTTCAATTTTGCTCTGACGCACATCGGCGGAAGGGTAAAGGTGCGCTACAAATCCAACGGTGCGCTGGCAGCTGAGACCTACCATGATGTCAACGGCAATGGCCGTCTGAGGTGGAAGAACTGATTGAATATGTTTTCAATATAATATGAATATATTTATATTGAAAATGTATTGCACACATTAAAGATGTGATTCAAATGGCAAGTGTCAACAAAGTAATGGCAGAAGTCAGGAAAGCAAAGCCCCGTAGCGCATGGGGAAAGGGCGTAAAGAAGTACGCAATGGAATTGATGGATGGTGTGAAAGAGTGGAAAGGCGGTTCTTTTGAACTGACCACTACCAACTACAAGAAGATCATACTCAACGGTGCGGAAGACTGGAAAGAATACTCTTGGGGTGGAAGTTCAGTAGCATACATCTTCGATGAGGACATCGCAAAGAGACTGTCTACCAAATCCGAACTGGTCAAGACCCATAACGGAAGGCTGAGGCCCAACGCAAGAGAGGAATGGCTGGACACACAGGCCAGGGCCTTATACCAGGCAGACAGGCTCATTTACAAGGCTATCATGGCTGCGAACACGCCAGCCAAGAAGATTACAAGGAGGAAGTAATCATGAAAAGAACAATCGAGTTTGGAAAGATTGATTTCAACAATGTAGGAAGGAAGGTCAATCTAGTAACCGTCGAGATGTCTCTAAAAAACAGTACAGACGGGTTCCCGGCATTCTCGGCATCCGTTTTCATTTGGAATGCCAGGCACACAGACATTCTAGCTGGCGGTCAGATGATAGATCAGATTGTCAGAGTACCCGAAAACAATGAGCTTTTCCAAGAGATCAAGAAACTTTGGAAAGCATACCACCTTAACGACATGCACGCAGGGACCAGGGCGCAAGAAAGCGCACTAACCAAGGCTAAGTTAATGAACAAAAAACATTGGAATTACCAGGAACAGGTAGATTACCTCAAACGTAAAGGTCTCTATGAGGTAGAATTGACACCTATTGAGAAAAAATACAATCCAAGGTACGCCAGCAAGCCTTACAAGTACGGTTCAGGATGGCTTTATCGCCCCATTCCGACAAAGGACTTGTCTAAAATCAAGCGCATCATCGGAAGGTGATCTCATGGCATTCTATAAAGTAGAGTATTACCAGCCTGGAAAGAACAAAAAAGAGATCATGAAGGCCAATGACATCAATCATCTTAGGAAAAGATTGGCCAAGGATGCACCCAAGTATTATCAGATAACAGTCGATTCGTACAAGGGCATCATGAAACCAAATGCCCTTTTCAAGTACCTGGGCAGAGTTGTCTACGATGATGTGAAAGGCGAGTTGTTCTGGACATCAGCAGATGGCAAAACATACAGAATATCGAAGAAGACTGGCGCACTTCTTGATTGGGACAAGTATTGGAGGTATGTGTGATGCCAAACTTCATGGTAAGCTATGAGGGCCACTACTATTACTCCCCTACCAACCACAGGTTTTTCGACTACACCAAGGACGAAGTAATCAAGCTGGCCAAGCAACGCGCAGATGAGAAAAGGTACAGGACCATTTACATCGCGTATTTGGAAAGCGGTAAGACTGTCGGTTACTGGGAAAAGAAAGGTTCCAGATGGTACAGGATGTGATAAGATGCAGACTTACTACATTTTTGCATCGACTGGTTCCATAAAGGTAAACAAGCATTTTCCGAATTGGAACAGGGCGACTGAGATCAAGGCTGAGAACATAGACAATCTCAGACGCAATCTAATCCACAAGAAGTACCCTAAGAACGACACTTGGTATTATGATGTCTATTCATCAACGGAAAGGCCCCTGGGCATTCTGATGATTAACACATTCGAGTCCAAGATTTACAACAATCCTATGTCCAAGAAATATAGGAAAGGGGGAAGGGTCCATTGGAGGCTCCCGGATGGGAATAGCGAATACGATGTCAATCCTAGAACGGGAAAACTTGGCGAGAGGGTGATGTGATGGCTTAGACTATTTGCGAACCCATGACTTTTGGCCTCGTCTCCAAGTCCGTCTCTCAGTCCAACTACAAGGTGATCTTCACCAGCGTAGGTTCTCAGAAGGACGTTGTAAGGGAGATGAAGTCTACCAGCATGGTCAATCTCAGGAAGAACATCATCGCCACTGGACTTATGGCGAAGTTCCCCACGGCACTGATCTACACGGCCAAGGGAGCATTCGTCGGGTCCGTCAAGAAGATGTCCAAGAAGGGAAGGGGAGTCTACGTATGGCAGGGCAAGGGCGACAAGCCTTACAAATGCAAGACCGACGGTAGGCTCATCCTGAAAGACGCACCCAAGGCCAGGAAAGCGGTCTCAAAGACCGTTCCCAAGGCAGCCAAGCCGAAGGTAGTTCCCAAGCTCAAATCCACGTTCGGAAACAAGTTCCTGGATGAGCATATCGTCATTGCGACGATTCCGAAGTTCAAAGGGAGGGCGTGAGCATGGGATATAGAGTCGATGCGATAGAATTTGTTGCAAAGGACTCCAAGGATGGAAAATACGGCCCGTCAACTTCAAGTATTTGGGTTAGAGGGTATCGTATTGATGTCATTAGGAGGGCAGCCATAGACCTTATCCTATCAGGTAAGGTTAAGGATGCCAGCAAAGTACCGTGGACTAGAAAGTATCCGAAAGGGTCCTATCAAGTCGGGTTGGTATCCGGCAATGACAATCTTAGAGACATCGGGGAAAGCACCGTAGGTACAGTGGCCTACATCAATGGCGTTTTCTACTACGAGAATCCCCGTGTTTACAAGAGTTTGTGCATCCTCAACATGAACGGCACTCTTGGAAAGAAAGTCAGCAGAATAAGGTGGTGATCTCATGGCGAAATACGTACACACATTGCCCCGTGGCCGTCTATCCAGGGAATACAAATCCCTCGTAGCGGTCCGTAAGGCTGCGTTGAACTCGGTTCATGCGGAATATGCCTACGGCCAGTACGTTACAATAAAGGAAGTAGGAGAAACCAGGAACTACGACATAGGAAACCTGATGTGTTCGATCCACGGGACCGCATACTATCAGAGCAATCCGATGGGTAAACCCCGTCCCAACAACATCAAGCCAGGCACATGGTATCTGAACAAGGACGGAACCCTAGGAGAAAAAATTGCGAGGAATTGACATGGTTACAAAAAACATGACAAAAGCACGCCAGGGAACCTACATGCTGGTCCTCGTCGATACCGATACTGGATAGGACATCGAGACCAAGACCTTCAAGGCCAAGGACCCCGTACTGGTTGCCACAAGGTATGCCAAGGATAAGGGATTCACATTCCCCGAAGATTGGGTGATCGTTCTCAAAAAATACAACCATGCCACCCGTCGTTACAGACGTATTGGCTCGTTGGTAGGTCATGAGGGATTCACATTCCACAAGAGGGAAAAGGGGGTTTACTGACATGGCGTGCAAGTCAAAACCGCAGCTTTACTGGGTTGCTACATCCGGCCAAACCATAAACAACCGTGGATTCAAGAGCATCGTCGAGGCCCGTAAATACGCGGTAAACAGGTTCAAAAGGAGGGATTCGGCATTTGCCAAGACCTACGGCTATCTGGACATCCTAAAAGCACCCAGGGAACCATTCTCTACGATGGACTACCAGGTTGTCGGGACTGTCAGCAGGACCAGCTACCCTAACGTATTCAACTACGAGGAATACGCACCCGACAGATATGGAAGGGGAAGGAGTATCGGAGTCAAGACGATAAACGAGAACGGCAACGTCATAAGGAGGACATGATAGGATGGCCTACCACCTTAGATGCCCCATTTGTGGCGAGGAGTTCTCACGCGAATACCCGGCGGAAATCCGTAGGGTTGCGCTGGCCGTCTTCAAGAAGGACCCGTCCGTTAAGAAAATCTGGATAAGGGACGGGCGCAAGAAGTACGGCTACATGCAGAAAGTAGGCCGTATGGTCTACTGGAAGACCGCGTACAAGCGCAGGGATGAGATGAAGATCGTCAATGAGGACGGCACACTGAGAAGGATGTGATTTTTATGGCAACTACAAAATGTGACTGTATCTGCGTACCCCGTGACGAGTACGAGATGTTGAAAGCGAAGAAAGCGGTCAAGAAGACCGCTAGCAAGCCCAAGAGGGCAACTACCAAGCCTAAAACGTCCAAACCCCGTCAGAGGGCCGTACAGACCCCAAGGATAGCCGAACCCAAGGTAATCATGATCGAGGAACCGAAGGTTACGGCCAAGAAGACGGCTCCGAAGACCAAAAGCAAGGCTAAGACCAAATCCAAGTCCAAGGCAGCCGTGAAGACCAAGAGCAAACCCAAGGCGAAGATGAACACTGTCTACGAAGTGGAATATCCCCAGGCGTTGCCAGCACCCAAGAGGGACGTACCGTACAACGGTAAGGTCATCGAAAGGCGCGTGAAGACCCCGAAGATAGAGGCTCCGAAACAGAACGTCTCCGTCGTCAAGATCGAGGCTCCCAAGGAAGAAAAGCCCAAGAAGGACCGCCAGCTAGCTAAGAGGGCGTTGGCCAAGGCAAGGCAGCTTACCGATGCGCACGCCGAGAAGACCGCAATGAAGATGCTGGCCAAGCGTGAGAAGGCTCAGGCCCAGGCTCAGGTAATGGCGTTGCCAGCACCGAGGCCGGAGGCGTTGCCCACTAGGGAGGTTCCCCAGTTGCCAGCACCCAGGGAGCCTACTGTCAGGCAGTTGGAGAACTGCGAGGGCAAGGGCTATTTCGCCAAGAAAGCGTGCATGGCGCGTAACAGGAAGTTAGCGAGGGACTATTGATGTGCGATAGATGGTCGTTCTGGTCCGAGATCGAGGGAGGGACCACCACGGACACTCTCATTGAGGCTAGGCAGATAGCCATCCAGCACCTTACCGATAATCCCGATCTAACCGAGATAGACATTTACACATCGCGCACGAAGAAGAACCTGGTAGGGACTGTCAAGAACACCGGGCGTATGCCCATGTTCGAGTGGCAGCCGAAGAAGGGGCGCACGTTGCCCCTCAAATCGGACGGCCAGACCAGGCACAGATACCAGTAACCGCAGAAGGGGGCGAAAGCCCCCACCTTTATTTTTATTATAATTTTTAGGGGCTTTAGCTTATACTACCACGATGATTCTATAATCACCCGAAGGTCACTCCGTAAGACTTCTCCGATCTTAGTAACATGGGGCATGGCAGGTTTCGGGTAGCCATGCCCTTAAAGTCACCGTTTTAATAAATAGCACGCAACCAATCTTATCATCACCCGGAAGAATGTCATTCATAATCTCTTTGGAGTATCCAACGGGGCATGTGACGGGTCATGCCCCAACATATATGTTTATAGTACGTTCATGATATGATTATCGTTTTTCTGTGTGACCAACACCTAAAAGGACGGGGGGTTTCTTACCATTCCCTCCGTCCGAACCTATATAATGACCAGCACCCATTAGAGGGATGGGCCGTCTTGTTTTTGATTCGCGTCTCTAACGGTGACGGCCCACTTTTCTGACCGTATTATATATCAGGACATCCTACTGAGGATTACCGGGGGGAGACCCCTAGGAGACGCGAAAAATGACAGAAGATACCCATGTAGCGAAAGCTACGCATAAGATAGGCTGCGAACTCAAATACGAGACCCCGTTGGGCGATTATTCCGTGAAGATCATGGTGAAGATGCCCCAGGACATGCCCGATGAGCTATGGGATAGGATACACAACAACTTCGACAAACTATCTGAGGTAGCAGGTACTATCATGGAACCGAACTGATCTCAATCAAGGCCCTACCAACGCGGTAGGGTCTAAACCGCTTACCAAGGAAGGGTAACATGGATTAGGACTCCGAGTACGACGTAATTATCAAGTGCATCGAATGTGGGCGCGACGGCCATTTATTCAAAGGAAGATGGGGAGGGCATGGCAATTGGATTTGTGGACGGCTCCGTTGCAGATTGAGTGCATTCCTATCTTCATAGAGATTCAGTAGGAAGGTATTGTGACCTAATGGGCCTAGACCGTTCTACAACCAATCAAGACTACCCTAGACGTATCCCAATACTCCGACGTTGCCGATAGGCCCTAGAATGACCGTTCTAAGGGGGTATTTTGGGCATTTTCCAGTTTACAACTTTTGAACGATATTCGGTATGGGGTAAAAAACGGTATATCGGGGGTATTTTTCAAGGATTTTTACATCGAAATTCAAGATCGAATGAAGATAATCGGAACTTTTTTCCGAAATTCGAGAAAACACTTCCCGGATGTCTGGCTCGTCGCAGCCGCCCTTTTCGTAGAGTAATAAAGATAGTTAGTAAATGGGAGGCAAAATCCATAAATATCGGCGTGACAAGGTATATGTAAGCATGTATGAGGTAACTCTGATGCTATTCATTATGACCGTGGCCTTATTCGTTATCGCCATAGTCTACGAGGACAAGAACTCATTGCATTGGTTGACATTCTTCGTCTCGATTTGCTCAATCGCAGCTGATGTCATGGATTCATCGCTGGACAATATCACGTTGACCATTCTGGTGGCCGTAACTGCATTCCCCATGCTGGTCTCCGGCTGGAATGCGTGGGGATTCGCGCCCAGGGGGAAGAACTGATGGCTGGAAAGAAGACCGGGGCCGATCTCTTGGATGAGGATTACGATTCCGATGAGGACATAACATTCAGGCAGACAGGCTCCAACGATACGCCGTTCAATCAGACCGTCGATTTTCTGGCGAAAACTGGCGGTCCACATTTGGAATTGTTCTGTCGTTCCAATAAAGGGTTGATAGAGGCAGCCGAGGTAGCTTATGCCGAGGTTTTCAGATTCCATTCCAAGTACGTCGAGGGTATGATGGACCAGATCATGCGTTTCTCAGTATCCGCAAGCGGTAAGGGCCGTGAGGAATTGGTGCAGTCGTTACAGGCCGGGGCAGGAGTACCCGACGGATTCTACGAGGCCCAGGGTGCATCGTCAGTGGGATTCACTACGGATTGAGGTCACATGCCGAAAGCCAAGAAGTATCCTGGTATCAGGGTGCGTAATAAGCGTTGGGGCAACCGTATCCAGCATTTGTTGAAGTATGACGGCAAGCCAGCGGTCTATTACCGTAGCGGTATGTGGTGCGGTATCTATTCGGACACCTTCGACATATTCATAGGCATACTGGCCAAGCGTATCAGGAACCATCAGCAGAATGTCATAATCGCCAACGGCGACACTGGTTCGGGAAAATCCACGTTGATAATCGAGATGTGCTACGAGCTGGCGAAAAAGCTCAATGTCCCGTTCGATCTCAAAATTGATTACATTTATTCCGTGGACGATCTTTGGAATAAGATTCAAAATCCGAATGCGTCACCGATCTCATTGATTGACGAGGCAGCTTTGGTACTCAATTCCAAGCGTTCCCAGTCAAACGATTCGCTGGATGTGGTCAACCTTTTCAACACCATGCGTAGCCGTGGCTGGACGACGTTCTTGGTATGCCCCAATCTCTATCAGATAAACAAGGACGTTCGCATTACGCACGTGGATTACACGATATATTGTTCGTCCGAGGATGATTCTTTTCTTCCCGGATTCGGGCGCGGTATGTTCGAGTTGAGCAAGGCCAAGCGTTCCCGTTTCGCCAAGAAGAACGGAGGGGAACCCTATTACACCCTGAAATCCACGGGCGTTTTCAAGGAGCTACCCAAGAAGATAGATGAGGTCTACCAGCCGATAAAGAGCATGGCCCAGGACAAATTGATAATAAACATAGCGGAAAAGCGCAAGAAGAAGGGTGAGACCGCATGAGTAGAACGTTTAAAGAGCAAATGAAAAAGGAATGGTTCGAGATGTCCCCGTCATACAGATTGACGTACACGGTCTTAACCATAGTAAGTCTGGCCATTTTTGGGTTGATCTTGTTGAGAGATGCAGTGGACGCGCTGGCCGGAATGGAGTCAGATGTTTACAAAATAGGCATAGTGGCCCTGGCCGTTGTCTCCGTTTGCGCGGTAAGGTTCCTAATCGGGCCGATCATTAGGATTATGAAGAAGGGCAACCCCGAACTTTACGAATGGCTGAAAGAGGTTGATAAGCCCTATGAGATGGCCGAGAAGGACAAAAAGAAGGACCCCGACTATCCGCGCAAGCATGATTTGAGTAAGATATTCGCCGTCTACAACACATTATCCGTGATTAGCCTGATACTCGTCACTTCGGCTGGCTGGACATGGTTGGGCGGTCCGTTCGCCTGGGCCTCGTATGTCTTCGTGGCAGGAATGACGATGCTGATGAATGTGATTTTCATCAATCTCGCGCTAAACCATGCTGACAGAATCAACAAGAGATACGGGCGCAGGATGGAGATCATAGAGGGCCATAGGGATGTGTTCTTCAAGAAAAGGAGGGCGGTATTGTTCAAGACCGCCGTTCTATTCGTGGGGTTGTGCGCATGTTCCGCGTTTATCACGGCCATGCTGGTCGAGGTCGATGTACTGTCTGAGTTAGACGGCAATAGCACGTTCGGAATAGCACTGGCGCATTGGATGATTGTGTGGTTTACACTGATAGCGTGCGCGGTATGGGCGCAGGATGTTCTAGCCGAACACAAGAAGGTTGTATGGTACGAGAACCCCGATGACCCTTCATTGGCGTTCGCAGCTTACCTTTTCGACAAAAAGAGGGATTGATTATGCAAAAACAGTTAGAGGAAATGTTCACAGTGGCCCTGATTCTCATGGCCGGATTGATGGCGGTATTCGTGGTCTACATGATGGTGACATACGAGACCGAACCGTTGGGAATGGCCATCCAGATAGCCGTGATCTTGGCATTGGGATTGATACTCATGGGCGAATGCTATCACGAACACAGATTGATTAAGGAGAGGAAGAAACACAAAGGAGATGATGAGCAATGATGGTTATCGTCAGTGGGGCCAACAGGGTCGAGTTCTGCACCGTTACTAGGAAAGAGGACTTCCATAAGGCGTTCTTCGCAACCCGTGGCCAGCTTTACTTCATACCTACCAACGGAATGGTCAGGATGAGGATAACGGAGTTCGGGAAACAGAGGCCGTCGGAGGCGGTCATGGCCTACGAGGAAAACTCGATCTTCCCGTATGACATGAAGAATATCGAATACAAGATGGACAATCTCTTATGCGACGTGGACCGCTACAAGAAGATGACGGACTATTCATGGTTCAGGGGCAGGGAGCCGATCTACTTCACCAGCGTTGCCAAGAACTTATGGAAATGGATAACGACCCCGATGGGAATAACCGCAGCCGTGATTCTCTACATATTCCTTACAGGAGGATTCACATCATGACGGAGATCGAGATGATTGGGGAGTCCAAGGTATGCCCCGGATGCGGTAAGGAGATAGACGTTCCCGTAAAAGTGGACGGCGTAACCTACTGTCTGAGTTGCGCAGCCGAATTGAAGGGCCAGCCAGCCGTCCCGTCGGAGGCGACGGGGCTGGAATTGGAGGAAGAACCCGTGATGCCCGATGTCGAGGAACCTGAGACCGAGGACGACGAGGAAGACGAGGATGAGGAAGTTGAAGAAGACGAGGAAGAAACCCCGGATAAAGATGCGGAAACGTCCGAGGAAACCCCCAATGAAGATGCGACTGAGGATGCTGGCCAGGAGACGGAAGAACCCAAGGAGAAGGTATCCGACATCCTGGTAGACGATGCCAAGGAGGAAGTCAAGTCCACGATTCGCAGTAAGAAGAAGAAGGCCCGTGACGCGCTGGTATCCGATCCCGATTCCCTGAGTGAGAGATGGAGGCGCATGAGGCTGATACGCGAGGGCTATGTGGTACTCAAAACCCTATCCAGGGACGAGAAGACTGGGGACTTCCTACTGGATACGACGCTGATAGAGAGGGCCGATCTACCGATAGGGGCCGTGGCAGTCACGAACGAGAAACATGTCTACTGTCTGGACACGATAAAGACATCCCCCTGGTATCAGGAGAACAGGCCCAAGATAGCCGACCCGTTCGAGGCCCAGTTCACGGCCCGTGACGCATTCCTTCACATGAACACGAACAAGTACGATAACGCGATGGCGGTCAGGTGGTCCGATACCAAGCAGATAGACTACAAGAAGTTCCTTCTTCCAATCGTGGGCGGGATAGCCGTTGTGTTGCTGATAGTCCTACTGGGGGCCAGGTGACATGGGCAAGGCGCGTTTGCTGAGGGTCCGTCAGAACCAGGGCGAGACCCAAATCACGATGGAGGACCGCAAGAAACGTAACTGGCTGGCCAAGGCCAAGAGGCAGCTTTACGAACGTATGGCCGAGGGCTACGACGATAACGTGGCCAAGGCCAGGGCTACATGTCTACCTAGATGGCGCGAGATGACCGGGAAGGGTCCCGACGAGTTACCCGATTACACTGACCCCAGGGTGCATTTGGAGTTCTTCTTATGCGATCTCAAAGTCCAGGTTCTTCTCATGGAGGGGCATAGGAAGGAAGTGCTGGACATGATGGACGACCAGCAGAGATAGGTCTATCTCGAATGCAACGAACCCGACGGGACCCCGTATACCAACATGGAGAACCAATCATTGACAAAGGCCATACTTTCCGCATGGAGGGCATAAACCCGAAAAACCCCAAAAACACGGGTTTTCGCGTAAAATCACGAAAACCCCGATTTTCCTATTTTTCATCGAAAATGACGAATAAGTTTAAATGTCGCCGTGACAAGGTAAATTGAATCATGAGCGACATAACAGACAGGTCCGTTACTACGATCATGACGGTTCTAATCTCAGTGGTCTTAGTATGCAGTGCGCTCATTCCTATCTCAATGGACCAGATCAAGGCTATGATGGAGAAATTCACCGAATCGGCCTACGGTCAGGACATCGCCAATATGGTTGGCCAGTTGGAGACCATTTTGTTCATCGTTTTGATTGTTGTCGTGATTGGCCTTGTGATAGGTGTCGTCAAGGGTTACACCCGTGGCGACAATGGGCAGGATTGAGGACCTAAAAAGAAAAAATTGGAGGCATAAGACATGGCAAAATTCACCGCAGAGTCTTTCACATCGAACATCGTGGCCGTCACCGTGGGTGGTATCATCTTCGGAGCTGTGGCCTGGCCCATTTTCGCCGACATCCTCGACGACACTGGACTCGACCCCACAGTTGCAGCCGTCATCAAGGCCGTCCCCATTTTCCTGGGAATCGGTCTTCTGGTCGGCGCGGTCAAGATGTTCGTCAGCAAGAGCAACTGATTGTGAGAGCAAAAAAAAGTCCGGGGGGCAAGCTTACGGGCTATAAGCCCGTTCCTAACAACAGGTTATGCCCCCCGGCAATAACCCCTTCTTTTGGATGTGAGAATCTATGTTTGAATTTAGGAACGGAATGCTCGGTGTGACGATCATCGCATTGGCCATAGCCGGGGCTATCGTCGGAGGATACTTGGGCGGAATCGAATCAGTGGAGCATGATGTCACCAAGTTCAATTATCTGGCGGATGTATCTGGTCTTTACGACTACGATACCAACCCCCAGTACATCGAATACGACCCTTCGAGCAACTATACAGGATACTATTCAACAACGACTGGCGAATATTGGCCCACAAACGGCGTGGAGTTCACGCCCAATGAGGTCGAGGGTAGGCCAGTCGTCAACAACTACAAGATAATTGAACCGCCGATCTCAGTGGAGACGACGGTTGAGGATGTATCGGGAGAGACGTTCGAGACAGAGACCGCCGTCGAGCATGTGAGATACATCCACTACTATTCTGAGCAGACCCCAGGATTGACGTACAGTGATTGGGAGGGTAGACCAGTCACATTGAAGACTCTAATCGACACATTGCAGTTAGACGAATACACAATCTTGGACTTCTCCATTCATGGTGACTGGCCGATCTACGGCGACGGCCTTTATTCCGATGTAGAGACCCCTATGCTGGTCATGATGGATAACTGGAATAACAGGGGGGAGCATTGGGACACTATAATCATACCCTCAGACATATCAATAGAGGATTTCCGTAATGCAACGGTATGGCCAGAGGATTGGAACAATTACAGAGTATATAGGCCCATCCAGTCCATGCACGTGGAGAACAACGCGGTTACGCTATACACCGATGACAACTTCCAGGAAAGGTTCGGGACCTATTCGTTGAACAGTGTATTGGTATGTCTCGGAGATTCGTCTACAAGTGCGCCAAGTTCTTCGGTTGACCCGTCAAGTGAGTTCACGCTTACCAAGACCAAGCTACCCCCGACAAAGTATCTCAATCCCAACTACGGGGTATCGTTGAAGGAGGAATGAGCATGGCCACATCCAAATCGACCAAAGTGTTGGCTGCCATGCTGATCTTGGCGGTATCGCTAATCGGTATGTGCGCCGTCATGGATTCTGAGGAAGACGACGCAGCTACGACGGTCCCAATCGAGATCAACTACAATTCCCATGCGACGATTACCGTCAACAACACACCCTACACTGGAACGACAGGACAATCCACTACGGTCTCGTTCATGAGTGGGGCCAAGATAAATTGGTCGATAACTGCGAGTTCTGGTTACAGGTACGTTTCTACTACAATCGAGTATCCTGGAAGTCAAAACACATATACGACATCATCAGGTTCTTTTTGGGCCACTGAGGACCAGTATATTTTGACAGTTAGCGTTGAGGCCATTCCGATGGTCCCTATCGAGATTAACTACAATACGAATGCCACGATAAAGGTAAACAACGTAAACTACAACGGAACGACTGGACAATCCACCACAATATCAGTCCAACAGGGTTCCACGGTTACATGGTCCGTGACTGCCAAGACCGGGTACAACTTTACGTCGATGACTATCGAATACCCCGGACATGAGGAAGTCAAGACAACATCATCAGGCTCTTTCACCGCGACTGAGGACCAGTATAGTTTGGTATCAGCAGTAACGATAAAGACGTTCAAGGTCACAATATCGGCTGGTTCGGGCGGTTCGGTATCCAAATCCAGCATTACCAACGTCCCATACGGTTCCACAATAACGGTCAGCAACAATCAGGTCACTATCAACGGTACGACTGTCACCGCCACCGCCAGCACAGGACATACCTTCTCGTCATGGTCCAACACATCAGGGACCATCACCGCAGCTAGGACGATAACCGCCAACTTCTCCACGAACACCTACACGGTATCGTTCTCAGCAGGAACGGGCGGTTCGGTATCTCAGAACGCGATCTACAACGTCCCCTACGGTTCTTCAATATCCGTCAGCAACAACCAGGTCACAATCAACGGTACGACTGTCACCGCCACCGCAAATGCAGGATACGGATTCACATCATGGACCAACGCCAGCGGAACGGTCACGGGCAACAAGACGATAACCGCCAACTTCACCGGGCTAACCTACACGGTATCGTTCTCAGCAGGAACGGGCGGTTCGGTATCGCAAGCAAGCATTACAGGGGTCCCATACGGTGCGTCGATCTCAGTGAGCAATAACAAGGTGACAATCAATGGAACGACTGTCACGGCTACTGCCAGCACAGGATACACATTCTCGTCATGGACCAACGCTAGCGGAACGGTTACTAGCAACAAGACGATAACCGCCAACTTCACAATCAACACCTACACAGTATCCTTCTCAGCAGGAACAGGCGGAACGGTCTCAAAAGCGAGCATAGCTAACGTCCCTTACGGTTCCACGATAACTGTCAGCAACAATCAGGTGACGATAAATGGTACGACTGTCACCGCTACGGCAAGTACGGGATACGGGTTCACATCATGGTCCAACACATCAGGGGCCATCACCGCAGCTAGGACGATAACCGCCAACTTCTCACAGAGCATGGTTCCCATCGAGATCAACTACAATTCCCATGCGACGATTACCGTCAACAACACAACCTACACTGGAACGACTGGACAATCCACTACGATCTCAGTCACCTACGGTTCGACGGTCTCATGGTCTGTCAGTCCAAATACGGGTTACAGTTTCGTCTCCATGACGATTGAGTACCCCGGAGACCAGTACGTAATCACCAACACTTCGGGTTCGTTCAGCGCGACTGAGGACCAATACAGTATGGTGACTTCGGTATCCGGCAACACCTACACAGTATCCTTCTCAGCAGGAACGGGCGGAACGGTATCTAGGGCAAGCATCACCAACGTACCATACGGTGCGTCGATCTCGGTCAATGGTAGTCAGGTCACTATCAACGGTACGACTGTCACCGCCACTGCCAACACTGGATACGCATTCACATCCTGGACCAACGCCACTGGAACGGTAACGGCCAACAGGACCATCACGGCGAATTTTGCTCAGAGCATGGTTCCCATCGAGATCAACTACAATTCCCATGCGACGATTACCGTCAACAACGTTGACTACACGGGAACGACTGGACAATCCACTACGATCTCAGTTCAGGAAGGTACGACTATCTCTTGGTCAGTCGCCCCGGACACAGGATACAACTTCGTCTCTATGACGATTGAGTACCCCGGAGACCAGTACGTAATCACCAACAACTCAGGTTCGTTCACCGCGACTGAGGACCAATACAGTATGGTAGCGTCCGTCTCGGCCACTACGTACACGGTATCGTTCTCAGCAGGAACGGGCGGAACGGTATCTAGGGCAAGCATTACCAACGTTCCCTACGGTTCTTCAATATCCGTTAGCAACAATCAGGTCACAATCAACGGTACGACTGTCACCGCCACCGCCAATACAGGATACGGATTCTCAGATTGGACGAATGCGACGGGTACGGTCATCGCCAACAGGACGATAACCGCCAACTTCTCGGAGAGTTTGGTTCCCATCGAGATCAACTACGATTCCCACGCCACTATCACGGTCAACAACGTTGACTACACGGGTACGACTGGACAATCCACTACAATATCCGTCCAGTCGGGAACGACGGTCTCATGGTCAGTCGTCGCCGACACTGGTTACAACTACGTATCCATGAACATAGAGTACCCCGGATACGATTACGATGTCACATCGTCTTCGGGTTCATTCGCAGCTAACGAGGACCAGTACAGTTTGACGGTCACTATCGAGGCAATACCTACGGCCCCAATCGAGATAGTCTACAACTCCAACGCGACGATAACCGTCAACAACGTTGACTACACGGGTACGACTGGACAATCCACGACGATCTCAGTACAGTACGGTACTACCGTCTCATGGTCAGTCACCCCGGACACGGGATACAACTTCGTCTCTATGACGATTGAGTACCCTGGACAGGAGGACATAATCACCAACAACTCAGGTTCGTTCAGCGCGACTGAGGACCAGTACATCATGACGGCCAGCATAGCAGTGATTACCTACACGGTATCGTTCTCAGCAGGAACGGGCGGTACGGTTGCCCCGGCGACGGTATCCCTAGTACCCTACGGTTCGGCCATCACGGTAAATGACAATCAGATTACCATCAACGGTACGACTGTCACCGCCACTGCCAGCACTGGATACGCATTCTCATCCTGGACGAATGCGACGGGAACGATCACCGACGATAGGACGATAACCGCCAACTTCTCGGAGAGTTTGGTTCCCATCGAGATCAACTACAATTCCCATGCGACGATAACCGTCAACAACGTTGACTACACGGGTACGACTGGACAATCCACTACAATATCAGTCGTCGAGGGTTCTACGGTCTCATGGTCAGTCGCAGCCGATTCCAGTTACAGATTCGTTTCCATGACGATTGAGTACCCTGGGGACGAGGATGTTTACACATCATCTTCGGGTTCCTTCGCAGCTAACGAGGACCAGTACACCTTCACGGTAAGCGTTGAGGAAATATCCGCCATCGACATAGAGATAAACTACAACGGCAACGCGACGATAACCGTCAACGGGTACGACTACACTGGCGCGACTGGACAGTACACGACGATCTCAGTACAGTACGGTACTACCGTCTCATGGTCAGTCACCCCCAACGAGGATTACAGATTCGTTTCAATGACGATTGAGTACCCTGGGGATGAGGATGTTTACACATCATCTTCGGGTTCGTTCAGCGCGACTGAGGACCAGTACAGTATGTTGGTCAGCGTATCCTACATCGAGCCTAGCGAGGTATGGTGGTTCAACGGGTACGCCAACGGTTCGGTTGAGATAGTCTTCGACTTCACTGGGCTTTCGGATTCATACGTGCATACCCTTTCGATTCCGTTATACGTCTTCAACGGTGCAGAGACATCCTTGGAGGACGACCCCCACGGACTCTTACAGTTCGATGAGACCGAATACAGGTTGTTCATAGAGACGGGATACAACACCAACACGACGGTATCCGTCATGACTGGCGATACGGTTGTCAAGGGGCCGATTTCATTCACCGTCGGTAACTGGCAACAGTACGCATTAGAGATTGATGCTCAGAAGGGATTGATTATCTTCAAGGGGATACACAACATACTCGATAGGATTACGCAACCCTTCTCGTTCGTCAACTACACCGTGACCTATTCTAAGGTGGCAGCCGACGTATCCGATGTAGTCAGCGGTATGGCCATCGAGAGGATATACCACGGGGACCAGGACGGGGACGTACACCCCCACTTCCAGGTTTCCAGGACGACTACCTATCTCAACACCTACGGTTTCGTCATGACGGACCCCTCAATCAACATAATAGAGCAGTTCCCCAACTACGACGATCTCAGGCTCAACTTCTACTCGTTCGCCTACTACGGCGATAGCGTGACGATAAACAATCACACTATGCAGGTGCAGAATGCCGACATCGTACTCTATTACATCCCCAAGGGTACGCCGATCTACGACCCCGGACATTCCTACATCGTATCCTACTATGATAAGAATGTCATAAGCACGCAGGGCAACCCCGATGCGAAAGAGCTACGCACGCCGTTGTCCAACATATACATCACGTGGAACGGTATTCAGTCGCAGGTCGAGGAAGAAAGGGTTTGCAGCTTAACGTTCGTAGATTCAAAGATGACCATCGACATGGGCAACTTCCAACCCCACGATCTCACGGTATCTTTCACAGGCGTATGGTATTTCACCACGGCCCTTTACGAGCCGTACACGGCCACGGAGACCAGCTATGAGATGGATTGGTGGGATTTGTCCAGCCTGGACAGGAACGGCTTTATCCTGGTCTTCGACCTGATTATCCTGATAGGCTACATAGTCGCCAACAGGATTTACGTTCCCGGATTCATGGACAAGTGCGTTGTCATAGGTGCGCTGGTCTTCTCATTTGTATTATTGGCGGTTTGATAGCATGATAGGAATAGATGATTTACAACAGATAATCGCAGACACATTCCTGGATGGGAACCTGGACCTGGCTGGTATCGCTTTATACATATTGGCGATGCTGGCCACGTTCGCCCTTACCGAACAGAATAGCGGATTCAAGTCGCTTATCGTCGGTATGGCGGTGACGATGTTCTTCTCCATCCTGGGGGTACTGTCTACGGAATTGACGATACTACTGATTATCGTATCCGTCCTCGGATTGGCGTACACTTCGAGGGCCGTATGGAGGGATTGAGGGCATGAGTGAGGGTAATTCATCCTTCGCATACCGTATGCTGATCTTCTCGATAGTCATCATGGTAGCGTTGCCCATGATGATTACCACCTTCGTCCCCCAAATGGCCTTGGATGTGGATGAGGCAGCCGTAATGGATGACTATTACAGGTTCACCGGGCAGGAACGGGCCAACAAAGAGGCCGTGTGGGTTTTGACGGGTATCTATACGCCAGTGGGTACTAATTCCGCCGGGGAGCCTACGGGGTCCTACGGGATAACTGAGGACCATTGGGTTTATGGTTCTCGCGTCACGTACAATAGGCCCTATCAGTACATGGGTACGCCGTTGGACTTCGACGTTACCAGGGACGAGAAGACGGGTATCTACAAGTATGCGTCCAATTCCGCCGATTATTCTGAGAACGGTACTACCACCGATAAGGACGGAAACCCAGTTACTGTCAACGAGGGTACGGGGCATAAGAAGGGCGATCTCTACACATCCGTCACTATGGACATCTCTCAGAAGTCCAACATATTCTTCGCTGAGAACATGAGGCATGGGCAGAACGGGGAATACGTGGACGGGGAACCGTTTTGGTACGAGTACACGGGCTATCGCTACTCATTCCAAGCTCTTTCGAGCCAGATAACCAAGGATGCTGACGGGAATAAGGTAAACATCCCGGCTACGAGTTCATCGTTGTCATTGATCTGGTTCAATTATTATCGCAGTGATGGAATTTCGGGCCAGTTGACAATTTCAGGCTCCGATTCGGGCGTTGCCTACCTTACGTCGGAGAATATCATCAAGGCGTACAATTCCGTCACATCCGTTGCCAAGTTCAACTTGGTATTCAACGGGGGGATAGAGATGGGTATCTACATCCAGATTTCACCCTACTATCTTTCCCAAGGGCTTACAGTCGAACAATGCTACAACCTAGGATACTGGTCAGTCATGGTTACATCCAAGACCACGGACCAGGCAGCTTACAATTCCCCGGACTTCAATCTCGACGTTTGGGAGTTGTTCGATACCGTAGTCGATCTCATGACGTTCGACTACACCGACTACAAGATGTCACCCATGATGGGTGCGATTTGCTCATTCGTCGTAATCATTCCGCTATATGCAGGACTGATAGCGATGGCGTTGGGGTCATGGCCAGCGATGGCAGCCGTAGGGATAATGGCTGCGTTAGAGGCGATAGCATCCGTGATAAAGAACGTGGGATGGCCGTTCTGAGGGGTCATTGGGATGCTGGCCGAATCTATCAAAACAACATCAATGTCCAATATTCATGGACGGGTCGAATCACATTTGGTTCCGTCCCCTGGCGTTTTCCGCGTCTTGAATGTCGGTGGCAATGCGTGGTCCGACTGGTCTAATTCCGTTCAGTATGGCCTGTCTTACTCCAACGTCAACAACGCTTTGTCGAATTCCAACGCCAACATCGGTTCCCGTCTGTCCTTAATCATAATTGCAGTGATCTCGACCTTGCCGAACGGCAGAACATTAGAAAGCATAACTACCGGGTTGGTAGCGTTCAATGCGAAGACTCGGACGAACGATAAAGGCAGTATCCTTATGAGACATAGATTGAAGGATTGCTATGCGGAATTGTCCACATCGGAGTTGCTGAGAAAGGCAGCCAACGATGCGTGTACGTCCCGTAGCGACAAAATGGAGGTAATGAAGTTCAGACAGAATGAGGATGTGTTGCTCGCTAAACTCCAAAAGGAGATAATCGAACATCGCATCCCGTTATCTGATTACCGCGTATACTATAAGAACGAAAGAGGGAAAAGGAGGCTGGTTGCAGACATCCCCCTTTATCCCGACAGGATTCTCCAATGCGCCATAGCGATAATCATAGAAGATAGGTTGAACAGGACATTGATCTATCAGACTCACGCATCCATAAAGGGCCACGGCACACACTTGGCCATGATGGATGCCAGGAGGCATTTGCATAATGACCCCAAACTATGTTATTGCTACATAGGCGACATAGACCAGTTCTTTGCTAGGATTCCACCCATGCGCGTCAAACTGATGCTCAGGGACTACATCAAGGACAATGAGCTATTGTTCTTACTGGACCGTATAATCGACAACTACAACAAGACTGGATACGACGGAATAGCGTTGGGCGGAAGGTTATCCGCCCTTTTCGCCAATCTGTATCTGAGCGATCTCGACCACTATCTGAAAGAGAAGTTGCATGTTCACGTGATGGAGCGTTACATGGACAACTACTTCATTTTCGGATATTCGGTTGCGTGGCTCGAACAAATCCACAAGGAGATAGTTGCTAAACTGGCGGAATTGGGATTGGAATTGAACGAGGGAGCATCAATCCAGAGGATTGATTCCGAACATGGTATAGACATGGTTGGATGGACGTTGTTCTCAGATCATGTCCTTATCAGGAAGAAGACCAAGGAAAGGATGCGTAAGACGTTCAGGAGAATACAGAAAAAGCTCGATAGATGCGAGGATTTGGATGAGAGCGATTTGAGCGCGATTGGTTCCTATACTGGTTCGCTAAAATGGTTCGATTCCTACAACTTATCCAAGAAGATCGTTAGGCCCGTCCTGGACAGGATAGCCGAATAGGAACGTTTGGATAAGGGATGGCGGAGTTTCCGCATTTTCAAGAAAAACCACTTGGAGGTATATTGTTGAACAACAAGACTAAGTTAAAGATGATGGCCGTATTCGCAGTATTGGCCATGATGATGGTCTGCATCGTACCCGTCAACGATTCTGAGAACGGATTGGATGCAGCCGTAGGCGACGGAGGGGCCTACTCTTACACCATCACATATGATTCCTCCCAGATGTCCACCACATCGGCAGCCATTAGCGTAGCCAACATGACGGCCATAAGCCACACAGGTTCACCTACGGCGGTTGCATCGCTTAATGCTGGTTCGTGGACATGGGACACGACTACGGGCAGAGGCCCCTTCAATTCGTTCTACGCAGCTTTTGACATAAACAACGGCAATGCGTACTACGCGGTCCTCAACCCGTTCAATCTTACCAAGACCATTACCGGGGAGGACCTACCGACTCCGTTGACGAGATGGAATATCATGTGGGTCCTTCCTACCGTATACATCAAGTCCACGGCCAATTCCCTCACGCTTACCAATGATTCTACCGCAGGGGGGACGGCATACGCGCATACCATTGATGGGCATGTCTACAAGTATGTGGCCATCGGAGTCTATGAGGGTTCCACTACCACGCTGGACGGTCAGACCGTCCTCACATCCACGACTGGAACGATGCCAGCAGCCAGTGCTACAAGGGCCGTTTTCAGGGGTTATGCGCACAACTACGCGATGTCCCCTACATTGAACGAGAGTTCTTCGTACCCGGCGCATTCTATGCTATGGAATTTCGACCAGTGGACATTGTTCAAGGACATTTGTTTCGCAACGATGGAGGACTTCAACTCGGAGAACCATGTCGGTAACGGACATGTTTTCACCAACAGCTCCACATATTCCTACGAGACCGGGGCATTGAATACAAGAGGCCCCTACGCAGGACTTCCGGCCAGGATAACCGACGATACAACGGCGTTGTCCTACGGGTCCGATTCGGTCAAACTCTACATAGAGAATGCCTGGGGAGGGGTATGGGATTTCGTCGACGGTGCGGTTTTCGATGGAAGGGCAGGAGTCTACTTGGATTCGTCCAGCAACCCTACCGATGCGCACACGGGAACATACGTCACATACCACGCATGGCCTACGGCCATTCAGAACGGCTATCCGATCTCCATTCAGACGGATACCGCGCGTGTATGGGGATTCCAGGGAAGTACAGTAGGTGGCTCCGACACAACGGGAACGGCGGATTATATCTGGACATCCGCAGACGCAGACCGCGTCTTGGATGTCGGTGGCACGGCGTGGTCCGCCTGGTCTTATTCCGTTCTGTATGGCCTGTCTTCCTCCGACGTCCACTACGCTTTGTCGGGTTCCGGCGCCGGCATCGGTTCCCGTCTGGCCTTTGTATTCGACGCTGGTCCAGCGTCGACGGTCACGGCAACCGTGGACCCAAGCGGTTACGGTACACTGAGCAACGGGACCCAATCAGGGCAGAGCAACATAGCCGTTGCTGGCGTGCCATACGCCAGCAACGTGACTGTTTCTGACAACACGCTTATCGCAAACGGCATAACGCTTACCGCAACACCTACCGCAGCTACGGCCCAGTACACCTACACGTTCGATGGATGGTATCAGGGCAACACCAAGATAACATCGTCCATGATGATCTTGAAGGATACCGCGATTACCGCCAAGTTCGTTAGGTCCGTCAATAACTACACAGTCTCAGTCGGAACGTCCCCGGCAGGGTACGGTACGGTCTCATCCGCATCCGTGGCCAATGTGCCTTATGGCTCCACAATAACCGTGAGCAACAACACGATAAGCGTCAACGGTACGACTGTGACCGCTACACCAGCAACCGATACCGCAGAATGGGATTACAGTTTCGTTTCCTGGTCCGTTGCTAATAACTACCAAGTCGTCGGGGACACCAGCGTTACCGCGACATTTGACCGTGAGAAGGTAAAGTACACCGTATCCATTCTGTCTAACAACATCGCATACGGTGAGATCGTTCCTGTCGGAACAATCAACGATGTGCCTTATGGCTCGGTCATCAACATCAACGGTAACGATCTCACGGTAAACGGAACCACCGTCACCGCAACGGAGAAGGAGACTGATGTTCAATACACCTACTCATTCGAGCAGTACGACGTTCAGGATGGCGATACAGTCACGGGCAACCTTACTATAACGGCAACATTCAATGCAACTGTCAGGACCTACATCGTACTGTTCACACCCAACGAGTCTGGATACGGTTCAGTATCCGTTGACAAGGTGGAGGATGCACCATACGGTGACGAGTTCGAGGTCGACGGGGATACCGTCACTATCAACAATGTGGAGGTCCAGGCGATTCCGGCCCAGGCAACCGCGCAGTACACCTACGCATTCGATTCCTGGTCTGTCACCGACGGCCAGAGGGTAGAGGGTGACATGACCGTTACCGCAAACTTCACCAGGACAGTCAACACCTACACCGTCACACTAGCAGTCAGCCCGAACGGATATGGAACGGTATCAGCGAATAGCATCGCCGATGTCCCGTATGGCTCCAAGATCAGGATTAGCAACAACGTCCTTACCGTCAATGAGTCCAGCGTAACCGCGACACCCACTTCACCCGGTACGGAATGGACGTATTCGTTCGTATCATGGTCCGTTCAGGATAATACCGATGTGACGGGCAACGTCACCGTGACGGCAACGTTCGAGAGGACCCCTACGCCTTATGATGTGACGTTCGAGGTATCCCAAAGTGGATACGGCTCAGTCGATAAGGTGACTGTTAATGATGTCCCCTACGGTTCGGCTTTCACAATCTCCAACAACGAGATCACCATAAACAACGTCACCGTGACGGCCACGCCAGCGAGAGCTACGGTCCAGTATACCTACGCATTCGATTCCTGGTCTGTCACCGACGGCTCGACTATCACTGGAGAGACGGAAGTAACCGCATCGTTCACCAGGGCCGTCAACACATACCCCGTGACCATCACCATAAACAACCCTGATTACGGTTCAGTGTCCCCCACATCCATCATGAACGTGCCTTATGGAACTGAGATAACTGTCTCGGATAACACGCTCACAATCGGCCAGACCACTGTAACCGCGACGGCTGCACCCGGAGACGAACAGGCATCGCATGTGTTCGATGAATGGAAGTTGAACGGACGCGACATAGGGGATGGTGCAACCACAACCAACAACAATTCGATAACCGCGATGTTCAAGGGAATCCCCACACCCTACACGATTACATGGGAGATCGAGGGGCAGGAGGACGACACGACAACCGTCGGATACGGCGAGATGCCTACGCACGATGCGCCTACGAGAGAGCATTACAGGTTTATCGGATGGGAACCCAGGCTCGTACCCGTGACTGGCGAGGCCACCTATACCGCCAAATGGACCCCGTTGAAATACACGGTCAAATGGGATGCGAACGGCGGATACGTCTACCCCAAATCTTCGACGGGAACCGTCGAGACCGCAGTCAACGTACCCACGCCTACGAGGGATTACTACACCTTCGATGGATGGTTCACGCAACAGGACGGAGGAACGGAGATCGTCACCCCCTACATGCCCGAATCCAATGTCACATTCTATGCGCATTGGACCGCGATTACCTACACGGTATCATTCGATGCAGGGGAAGGTTCGTCCGTCTCCGATGAGACTGGTTCTCAGGTACTGCCCATCTCATTGCCCGACACCACCTTGGCTGACAAGTATTTCGCTGGATGGTATACCGCATCGGAAGGAGGGGAACTGATAGGATACTACCAGGCACTATACTACCCTGCTGGCGATGTCACCCTGTATGCCCATTGGTCCGACACCGCGATCTATACGTATGTGTTGAACTACGATGCGAACGGAGGCTACAATGCGCCGTCCCCGATGATGGAGGCCAGCGATGAAAGCGGAACCTATGATTTCAGAATCAAGGATTACAACGTCAAGAAAGCTGGACAATACTTCATAGGATGGGCCACCACCGACGATGCTACTGAGGCGGAATATGAATCTGGCGATACAGTCACCGTTCAGGCGGATACACCCGTGACACTCTATGCCGTATGGTCCGATGAGAAACCAGTCAATGAGTTTGATTGGTTGTTCAAGGCCATTGCCATAATCTCAGGGGTCGGGGTCCTATTAGGCTCAGTCGCGTTACTCGTAAGGTCCACGACTCTTGGAAAGGACATGGTAAAGTCGATTATCGCCGTGACATTGGCATCCCTGATCTATGTAGCGGTCATGTTGCCCGTATTCGGTCTAATCTGAGGTGATTGAGATGGGAAAATGTCTAAGGCATGTCTACTCAACAATGTGCGAGTACGACGCAAAGGGAAACAGGAAGGGAACCAACAGACCAGCCGGGGTCAAGTACGAGTCCCGTTACAAGAAGGGGGCCAAGGCCCCCACCGCCAAGGCCGAGAAGGGGGCGAAAGCCCCCCGTAGGCCCACCGAGGCTGAGATAAACGCAGCCGTGACAGGACTGGTAAGGACGTTCCGCTACGTCTACGACGATCTCTACAACAGGGAAGTTGATTTCTCCATGCCCACCATCGACAAGGCGGATGTGTTCATCAAGGAGCATACCAACCTGGTCGGAAGGTTCAACACCGCGAGGCAGGACATTCTTATGTCCGACAGGGAGGTAGTCGCATTCCACCGCGCGGTCATGAAATCCAAGGACAAGGCGTTGCTCTTATCGCTGGACAGGAGGATGAGAAGATGACATCCAAGAATGCCTACATAGCATTCGTCAACGGTCTCAACTTCGGAAGACACCCCCAGGTCATGAGCATGGGCGATCTGGTCCTTCATATCTCCATGACGGCGCGTGCTATGCCTCCGTCCGAGGCCAAGGAGACAATCGCATCGTTGCTCAGTGACGGCGTTATCGCCAAGTGGGGCAACGACGTTGATCTCAGCTATCTCTACGACCCCACGGCTCAGAAGTACGTCATGAGATCGGGAAAGACTGGAAAGACACTCAAATCCAAGCCCGGCGTGACTGGTTCCCGTACCGTGAAGTACGTAGGCCCCGGACACACTCAGGTCAACTACGCACACAGGATACTCGACATCCACTTCAAGGAGACCGAAAAGGAGTTCAGGGCAAGGGCCAGGCTCAGGAAGTCGAAAGCTGCGAAAAAGGCAGCCAAGGCCAGGGCCAGCGGAATCGACGCACTCTATCTCGATAGGGACGCGAACGGCAACACCATAACCGTCACCAAGACGGGAAGGATAGCCGATACCAAGGCCCGTTCCCGTACCGAAAAGGCCAAGAAGGTCATCGCCAGGCGCAACATCGCCAAGGACCGTTATTCCTTAGAGGATATGCGTGCAATGCTAAGGGACGACCACTGGGAGGAAGTATGCGGTCACAAGAGATGGAATTACGACAACGCGACGACTGTCAAGGAGTTCAACAAATACCTTAAAAGGAGACTTTAAAACCATTTACGCCAGGGGTAAGACCCTGGCAATTTTTTTGTTGTTTTTACTGAGACTGGTTAGGCCCCCCCCCCCCAGTACGTTCCTTTTTGCGTACTTCGAGATAGGCCCTTATCGCAGCTAGATACCACTGGGATGCGGAATTGAAGTCCCCGGTCTCAGCGACATCATCCTCAACGGCCTTTTTGAGTCCCGGAGGCATTCTGATGCAGACATTCTTAGGTTCAAGGTTGTCTTTTGCCATGTGAATATAATTTGAATATGCGGATATAATGATATTCTACACGTTCATATTCAATGAATATAATCATAATACATTTATATTCATGATGTATTCATGCAATTATGGCAGAAGATTATCGTAATTTCTCCATCCGTCTCCCCCCAGAGACGTACAACGCGATTCAAGAGATCGTGAAACAGAAGAACGCAGCCTCGCCCCATGCGATACCCCAGGTAACAATATCGAGCTATTGCAGGGACGTACTCATCGAGAGCATCAAGGCGAACGAATGACGGACTACGTTCAACAGGTCTTGGATGACCTGGACAGGAAGGGCGATTACCAGCCGAGGACGTACAAGTTCTATCGTGAGCAATGCCAATGCGTATTGGCCTACATGAAGGACGAATTACCGGGAAAGGACCCGTCCAATCTCGATAAGGATGATCTCAAAAGGCTCATGCAGTCCCTTAGAGGGGATTTTGCGGTATCCACTCAGCGCGGATACATCACGGCGTTGCGCTACATGTGCAGACTCAACGGCAATGACGTTTTCGTAGGGTTCCAAATCCGTTATCCGACGGATACGAGGCCCAACGTGGATTGGTTGACGTATGAACAGGCACAATCACTCATGAACATGTGGAAGACCCCGTTGGAGGATATGATCGTCGTTCTCGAACTACTACACGGATTCAGACGGGTAGAGGTTATCCGTTTGAGATTGAACGACATCCATTTTGATAGAGGATACATCGATGTAAGGGGGAAGGGAAAGCTAGGAGGTAAATTAAGGAGCGTTCCCATGCACCCTGATTTTGAAAGGGCATATCATAGATGGATGGTTGAAAGGGCCGAACTCAGCAGGGGCGTTGCCCACGTGAAGGAGAACCATGTTCTCGTTTACAGAGGGAAGGACTCTATCAAGCACTACGAAGAAATGAAGGGCGGAGCCATCGACAACCATTTGAAGGAATTGTCGGACCGCGCCGGATTTGCATTTTCCAATCACACATTAAGAAGGACGTTCGGACGCGAATTGTATCGTTCGGAGGTCTCAATAGTCGTTATAGCAACCATACTGGGCCATAATTCCATCCAGACCACGATGAAGTATCTTGGAATCTCGATGGACGACATGAGCGCAGCTATGGAGAAATTCAGATTGAAAAGAGATGAGTAAGATGGACGAAAGCACATCGAAACAAGGGCTGGCTAGGGCTGATCTAGGCACAAATCCCAGTAGGGCCACTCGCCAAACCCATCCAGATAGTAAAACGCACCCGTCACAAAACACTCAATTCGATAGGTCGAAAATAGGTGTTTTTGTGACAGGTTTCGACGCACGCGAGTACGAGCGTGCAACAACGATACTTAACTCAAACGAGGGGGTACGTTGTGGACCCAACCCAGTCAACGAGAAATCGGAGTCTAAACAGGGGTTAAAACTGGAATCGACTCCCGTTTGTTCCCGTTCAAAAGTGGAATTAGGCAGTACGGGGGGTTCCCCGTGAACGGTTCCGAGAGGGATGAGTTCGATAAGAAAGTCCTAGCCTACTTCAAGGTCAAGGGTACGCTATGTCCGAACGATGTAGCTAAACACTTTAAAAAGAAATGGGAAACTGCGTACAATTCTATACGCAGATTGGTAGATAATGAGCAGATTTACTACCATCCCGACATGGGCCGTTCCCCGATGGTATTCTCCATTTGGCCCGATCATGCGAGCCAACGGTACTTTGGACCTATCCAGCGTTCCGAAAAAGGGAATTTGGATGGAAAATCAACGACATCTACGTTCGATTATTCCCCCATCGGTGAGGGTATCGTTAGAGGCGAAGTGTCACAAATCATCGAGAAGGAGGGGTTTTTGTGCCACCCCTCGATGAAGGGTAAGGACCTACCTAGAACATTCATCCGTGGCCACCTACACGGACAGTATTTTGTCGATGTAGAGGCCGTCGGTATGATGCCCGAAACGTTCTTGGTCCCCGGTACGGAGATCACGGGCGGTTGGATGAAAAGGCCCATGAAGGGTAACTCATGCTATTTCGGGCATGTCAAGTTCCCGGAGGACCGCATGGCGTTCAAATGCCATGCCATGACGGATAAGGAGGGGAATATCACTGGATTGTCGGTCTATCCCCATCCTAGATACTTCTATTACCGTAACAACGAGAAGACCGCAGCCATTGAGTTCCGCCAGCAGGTGAAGGACGTAATCAAGGTCCTGGAAGGGTACGGCTGGAAGTTCGGCTCGATCTACATGAAGGGTAACTACTCGATGGCTATCAACGACCCGATTCTGGCCAGCCATGTGCCTACGGCGCATGTCGAGTCCAGTAAGGATTCGATTGTCTACGATTCGTCACCGATGGCAGCTGACGGCGTTTGCACCGAGGCTGAGGTAATAGCTGACCATGAGGGGGCCGAGTCCGAGGCCGAGTTGATGGTTGAGCTACCCCAACGCGTTTGGTCGATGGAGTCCAAGATAAGTTCCCTATCCAAGAACGTTGACGGGATGGTTAACCTACTGTCTACGGCGATTCCGCACATGGAGAACCTTACCAAAACGGTCCATGATCTATCCGTTGCGACTGAGTTCAACACCACGGCCATATTCGGTACGTCCAACCCGATTCCGAAGGGCGATACGCCTTACATAGCTAAGGACAACGACAAGGGGGATGCGATGTATGGCTGAGGGCCAGCATGTAGATGGTAG
>JAEEGL014942665.1_pt1 | contig 28851 bp, 21 predicted proteins | sample 9134231 | NCBI WGS metagenome assembly JAEEGL01 (sample SAMN16246548, study PRJNA631951) | gut metagenome | biome: gut microbiome; feature: rumen; material: fiber-attached | host: Bos | place: Iran: Karaj | collected 2018-10 | reverse complement strand
TCTCTTACATAAAGATATGTATTTTTTTAGTGTTTCCTGATGCTGTAGTTTGTATTTGTTTTTGTGTTGTTCGTCTGTAAGAACGCCTAAATCTTCAAAAATAATATCATAGTAGAAATTGCAGGCATTTATATACGCTTGTTTATCTACCTTTTCTAAGAAGTTAATTATTTTATCATATGCGTCATAAGCTGCAGGCTGTCGATCCAGTATGTCTGAGTCTTTACGAGTTATGCTGTCGGAAAAAAATATGTATCGGTATAATAGTTCAGAGGTGACGGCAATATTGTCACAGCGGTTGGCTGCTTCGATGCACCATAGTTTGTCTTCGTATATTGTTAGGCTTTCATCAAATGTTGGAAAGGAAGGATAATTATCAAGTAAGGAAGATATCCTCCATACTTTGTTCCAAGGATATCCGCCACCGTAGAATATGTTGTCCTTACATATTTCTCTAATAAAATTGAGGGAAGAGACTTCTAATATGTCTGGATGATCTACCATGAAATCAGGGAGTAGTCCTTGTGAAATTTTGTCCATCATATTTTGGAACTTCCATGGAGTTGAGCAGGCGTGCTCAGCTGTGATGAAATGTGGAACTGTTTTATCATTTGGCAAATAATCGGTCCAACTGTATGATATAGCGTCAATATTTTTATTGTTAAATAATTGAACTACTTTACTCCAGGCGCTTGGCTCTAGTATGTCGTCAGAGTCTATAAATGTTAAAAGACAATTAGAGTGGTCTGTGCCAAGAATTTCCTGCAACTTATTTAAACCATAATTACGGGCCGAGCTGACGCCGCCATTGTTTTTATGATACACAGAGAATCTAGAATCACTTGCAGCTATTAGATCAAGTGATTTTGCGCAGTTATCCTGTGAACCGTCGTCTACAAGCAAAATACTGAAAGTATCATATGTTTGGTTAAGTATACTTTCAATGCATTTATTTAAAACATTAATTGGTGTATTAAATACAGGAATAATCCCGTAGATTTTAAATGGCTTTTCCATATAGTTTCCCCTGACTAAATATTGGTAGAAAAATCTACAGCTTAATGATACCGAATATAGCAATTTGGGGCAAGATAAAGTATAATTTAAAGTTATGAGAACAAAGAATACTTTTTTAAATGCATTGGCAAATTCAGGAAGTTATGTGATTAATCTCATTCTTTCTTTTATAGCGAGAACAGTATTTATCAGTGCTTTGTCCCAAGAGTATTTAGGAGTACAGGGCTTATTTGGTAATATACTTTCAGTTTTATCTCTGGCAGAGTTGGGTATTGGTACAGCGATGATATTTCACATGTACAAGCCTATTGCTGAGGAGGACGAGCAGGGAATTATAGAGATGATGAATCTCTATCGAATCCTCTACTCTATTGTTGCAGGAGTGGTTACAGTGGCAGGACTATGCCTAGTGCCATTTTTGGACATATTTGTAAAAGGCGCGCCGAATGTTGAGGGCCTGACATTTATATATATTTTGTATCTGGCCAATACGGTTGTCTCATACCTCTGGGGATATAAGAGAGCTTTGATTGATGGAAATCAAAAGGGATATATCTCAACTCTTATTGTTACATTATTTATGACAATACAGTTTATAGCGCAGATTATCGTTCTGGTTATATTTAGGGATTTCATTATATATCTGTCTATGCAGATTATCTGTAATGTCTTGACCAATATTACTATTGCTATAAAATGTGATCGTATGTACCCATTTCTCAAAAGGGATAAGAAGTCGTTGCCTTCTAAGGAAAAGCGGCAGAGTATATTTAAAAATGTATCAGCTATGTTTATGCATAAGCTGGGAGATGTTATGGTAAATAATACTGACAGTCTGATTATCTCGGCGTTTGTCGGGCTTGCATCTGTCGGTATATTTGATAATTATCGTATGCTTCTGGGAAGTGTAAATACTGCAATCAATGGATTGTTAGGGTCATTTGTAGCCAGTGTTGGAAATCTATCAGTTACCGAAGATAAAAAGAGGGTCTACAGTGTATATAGGACTCTCAACTTTATTGGTTTCTGGATTCATTCTTATGCATCCTTGGCATTTTTAGTTTTATTCAATCCATTTATCAAGACATGGGTTGATATGACTGGGAAAAATGGAGATGACTATCTTTTCCCAATGAGTGTAGTTTTGCTTATTGTAGCTAATTTCTATATGGGTGGCATGCGCAAGGTGACTCTCAATTTTAGAGATGCCATGGGACTCTATTGGTATGATAGACACAAGCCAATAGCGGAAGTGATTGTAAACCTGGTGGTTTCGATTGTGCTTGTTATCAAATACGGGATTGTCGGAGTGCTTATCGGTACATTTGTATCCACAGTGGGAGTTTGCTTCTGGATAGAGGCACTTGTGACTTACAAGCATGGTTTTGAGAGAAATGTAAGTGAATATTTCAAGACTTTTGGTTTATATACAGGAAGTCTTATTGTCATCGGTGGAGCAACATATGGAATCTGTCAGTTCATTAATATGGGTGGCATACCAGAGGTGCTTTTAAAACTTATAGTCTGTACACTTGTATATAATGTAGCTATTATGCTGGTATATGGCAGAACTGTAGAGTATAAAGAGTTTATGGAGAGATTGGTTGGACTCTTCGAGGGCAAGATGGGAAAAGAATTGCCTATGATGAGACGATTGTTGGGAGTGAAATAGCGGTGAAGTTATCAAAAACTGATAGATATAATTTCATACAGTTAGTAGCCTTTAGCATACTTTTATTTTTCTTATCATGTAATTCGTATTTGGATGGTGAGAATATTGCTATCTATACTCTTAATTATAAGCATGGTCTCATGGAAAATGCTTTAATTGGTACTTTTTATCAATGTATGGTTTCTTTACTCGGTTTAGATTTGAAGAGTTATGTGACATTACAGATATTCATTATGGTCTTTAATGTCATCTATTTTCTCTTGCTTATGAATCTCTTTAGACAGGTTGTTTTGAGAGCTGGAGACTTAGAGGATAAATCAAAATATCTGGTTTTAGTTATAGCATCAATTGTTTTAGTATCTAATTTTGGTTTACATAAGAATTTCGGTAGCGTGGATTTGTATCTGGCTATTATTACACTTATATGTCTTGAACTATTAATGAAGGACAAGATGACATGGCTGGTATTGCCATTGGCGGTTTTAGGTCAGTTCATTTATTCGGGATACATAATTATGTATTTCTTAGTTCTTCTTGCGACAATGATCTATCTATCATATAAGCGCCAGGGTAAATATAAGAATTTGATATTGATATCATGTGCGGTTGTGTTTTTAACAATGATTGTCTTGCATATAATAACTGGACTGGCAGAAAGTGGAAGTATGCTTTTAGATTCAGCGGAGGCTGGACAGGTCATGCTGGATGCGATAATGAATTCAGCCAAAGATGCTAGTCGATTAAATGGTCCGTCAGAGATTAGACCAGATATTTATGGAGGAATAGTCTGGGGAGGAGATCTTTGGATTACCAAGAAGCATATTATTGAAATCTTTATTGCCTTAGTTTTGTTTGCGCCATTTATTAAGTTGGGGATGGATTTTGTAGGAAGTCTTAAGTCTAAATTGTCAAAAGAGGATGCGTGTATTCTTAAGGCGCTTTCAGTGATAGCAGTAATTATGATGCCGAGAGCATTGCTTCATTCAGGTGCTGGAAGAATAGTATTTCTCATTCTGTTTTATATATGTGTAGTCGTGTTGATATCAATGATAGAAGGCGATGTCGCTGTTAATGAATCGCTTGAAGAGATGACAAGAGGTTTTTCAAATAAGAAGATATATGGAATCTTTTTGCTTATATATCTGATTATGCTTTTGCCAACCTGGGGTACATCTATTAATTGGATGACAGGGCATATTGCTAATTTGATTAACACATTATTTTTGCATATTTGGTAATCCTGCGTATGCATATAGTAGATAGATTAGATAAAAGGAATATTATATGAAGAAGTTGTCAGTAGACGATAGAAAAGTCTTTGGATTGATAATTGCATATATGATAGTTTGTGGGATTAGATATTTCGAGCATATCCTTTCAGTGGCAAATTCTTGTCTATATATTTTAAGCTATAGGCATGGCTTTACATCAAGAGGATTAGTTGGTCATATATGGTTATGGTTAAATGACCATACGCCATATAATTTAGTGACTTATGGTAGTGAATATATCTTGTGTCAGCTGCTTACAGGAATTCTATTTATATTCTTCCTAGCGTTTATTTATGTGAGTCTTAGATTGATGCCGGAAGATAATAAAAGAAATGCCAGATATTTGTTGGTTTTGTTTTCTATTTTTTCTTTTCCGATGTTTCTTACTATGGAGAACTTCGGGCGAATAGATATCTTTTTGATAATGATTACAATAGCCTGCCTCATATTGATTATGTATGAGAAGGCAGAATGGCTGATTATTCCGCTTTGCGTCCTTGCTATGTTGATACATCAGGGATTTGTATTTACCAATGTAAATATCATATTAGTCCTATTATTTTATAAGGCAATAATGGCGGATGAAAAGAAACGCAAGGTTAAATATTATATCCTGTTTGGACTTACACTTGTGACGGTGTCAGTATTCTTCCTTTATTTTGAAATATTTAAGACGACGCTTGGCATGGATGTATATAATGAATTGGTGACCCTCAATAAGCAGGTGTCGCCAGACGGAAATTATTATAAAGAGTTATTACAGCATGAGATATTGGGCAATGATGTATATGATATGGAGATGAAATATCATATAGAAAATATAGAGGAATTGCCGTTGGCTATAGTGGCTTTTATGCCATATATCCTAATCGGTATATCTTTCTTAAAGAATTTGTTTAAGAAGGCTGTCGGTATAAAAGAAAAACTCGCATACTTGGCAGTGATAGTAGGAGTAGCTACATTGATACCTGAATGGCTTTTAAAGGTTGATTTTGGTAGATATGTATATTCGATGGCTTTTTATTATATAGCTATAGTTATTTGTCTTATGATTCTTGAGAAGAGTGATGGTATTGTCGCCAGACAGCTGCAGGAGACCAAGGAGATGATTAAGTCAAAGACAATAATGCCATATTTATTATTGGTATATCCGGCAGTGTTAATGCCGCTTAGAGATATAGCAATCAGTCAGACTACAATTAATATGTTGAGAATTTTGAGGCTGCAGGAATAAATGGGAGAAAAAATGAAAAAAAAGATTATTGCATCAGGAGTGCTTTTTTATGGAGCTATTATTGCTGCTGCAATAGTAATATTTATTGGAACATACGGTTTTAGAATATTAAACCCTATGAATATAGAGTTGTATCAAACACGAGGAGATAGTACGCAGCATTATTATGGCTGGGTTGCTTTTAGAAATGGAAATTGGACATTTCCATTAGGATTAACAAATTATGGAACATATCCAGATTATACTTCTGTTATCTTTACAGACTCAATACCATTGTTGGCAATATTTTTTAAGGTGTTTAGAAGCGTATTGCCGTTGCATTTTCAATACTTTGGTATGTTCACGTTAATGTGCTATATTTTGCAGGCAGTGATAGCAGCAAGAATAGTAAATAGGTTTTGTGATAATAAAATATATACATTTGTGTCTACAATGTTGTTTTTGTTTGTTCCAATACTTATACATAGAACTTTTGGTCATGAAGCGTTAGGGGCGCAATTTATTTTGCTGTATATGTTGGAATCAATTGTAGTAGCAAAGGATATAAAGCTGTCCCAAATGATAAAACGAGTGATTATATGTGCTATTTTGTCAGCGGGTATACATATGTATTATTTGTTAATATGCGGAATATTGCTTTTAGGAGTATGTTTAATATACATGCAGAATAAAGAATATAGGAATTGCTTTGCAGTATTATTGATATATTTAGCGGTGGCTGTAGTAGTTGTTTGGATTGAGGGGGGATTTTCTTCGAGAATTAATGCTACGGAAGCATCTGGTTATGGAGAATTTAATGCAAATATTAATAGTTTAATTAATCCATTAGGTAAGTCTATTATTTTAAAGGATATGCCAATATATTCATGGGGACAAGGAGATGGCACAGCTTATTTAGGATTGGGTATTATAATTATGTTATTATGCTCTATTTTGATTGTGCCTTTTAGTAAGCTTATAAAGAAAACATGTGAATTAGATAGAGGTTTAATAATCCCTCTTATAGTAGTTTCGATAATATCATTTGTATTTGCAATTTTTCCTGTTATTACATTCAATGATAAATTATTGGTTGAAATTGAGTTGGCTAGTTTTCTAATGAAAATGGTGGCGCCATTTAGATGTAATGGTAGAACAATGTGGATAGTTGTATATATAGTTATGTTAGCAGTCATAGTGATAGTTTATAAGTATATGAATAGGTATTTGGCTATCATCTTCGTATCGATAGCATTAATAATACAGATAGTGGATGTAAGTGGGTACTTAACATATAAATATAATGTTTCAAATAATATTGAGTTAGTTGACTCGCACGTGATGGTGGATGAATTTGATACTATCATAAAGCCGCGAGGAGATGAGATAAAACATATTGTATTATATACAAAATCAATTTTTGAACGTGAAGAGTATTCTTTATCTACTGATGTTTATGCTTGGGCTTTAGAAAATGGAAAAACAGTTAATTATATATATCTGGCAAGAGATGAGCAGTCAAGTTATGATAAAAGATTGCAGGATTCATTAAATAATTTGAGTTATGATACAATTTATATTTTCGACCTAAATGATATGGAAGTTTGTAAGAAATATAATTTGAAAACTACAGTTTGTGGTAGATATATTTTTGGAGAAAAAGAATAAAAAAGAGGAAGAGGATAAATATGAAAAAATATATAAGAATAGCACGTCCAGATCACTGGATAAAACAGTTGTTTATATTTCCGGGAACGATATTTGCATTGCTTATTGCAAATATTGATTATTCGGCTTATAGCAAGATGATTGTAACTATAGTATTGGGCTTTTTATCAACTTGTTTTATTGCATCAGCGAATTATGTGATAAATGAGTGGTTAGATGCGGAGTTTGATAAATATCATCCAACAAAGAAATACAGAGCAGTTGTTTCAGAAGATGTAAAGGGATCAATTGTTTATGTTGAATACGCTCTTCTTACTGTAGCTGGAATGGGATTGGCGTATTTAGCTTCAAAGCAGGTTTTGTTTTGCGAAGCCTGGCTTTGGGTTATGGGTGTACTCTATAATGTGAAGCCTATAAGAACAAAGGATATAGCGATCCTTGATGTTCTTTCTGAGTCGGTGAACAATGCTATTAGATTATTAATTGGTTGGTTTTGTATTGTTCAGACCCAGTTGCCACCAGTAAGTATTGTGATTGCTTATTGGATGGGAGGGGCTTTTTTGATGGCGACAAAAAGATTTTCAGAATATAGAATGATTGGCAATCCTGAGCTTGCTGCTTTATATAGAAAATCATTTAAGTATTATTCTGAAGAGCTTTTGTTGCTCAGTGCATTCTTCTATGCTTTGTGTTCCACATCTTTAATGGGGATCTTCTTAGTAAAGTATAAGGTTGAATTTATTATAATAATGCCATTTATATTTTTATTATTCTGCTATTATTTCCATATTGCATTTAAGGAAGATTCGGCCGCGCAGAAACCGGAGAAGTTGTTTAAAGAAAAATGGTTGATGGTTTATGTATTATTTATTATAGTTTTATTTCTGCTTTGCGTATTGGTAGATATTCCAATGCTTCAGATGTTTACGAGTAATGAGCTTATTTCTTTTTAAAAGGGTAAAGATATGAATGTTTTGGAACAAAAGAACAAGAGTAAATACATTTTCCTGATTATCTTGTTTGCTCAAATAGGATATTTGTTGATATATAATCTGTTTAAATTTCCTGAATCTATAAATTTTGATTCATCTGAATATTTAGTTCAGGTAATACAAATATGGCGTCAAAAGACATTGCTTATAAATGATTATTATTACAGTACTATGCTGACATGGGACATGCCGACTTTGATAGCAGTCATTTTTTATGGGATAACAAAGAATGTGTTTTTGTCATATGGCATTGCCAATTGCCTCTTGATAATTATCTTTGCACTTGGTTTAAACAAGTTGTGTGATGATTTGGGATATTCTCATCTGGCAAAGTATATTGTAATGATTTCAATTTTTACAATTTATGATTTCGGGATTGTTAATTATATTGAAGAACTATTTGTAAATGGCGCATTATATGGCATTCGTTTACTTTTAATGTTGATGTTAATGGATGTGTTAATTTGTTGCCATAAGAATTCTTTTGGAATTAAAGAGCTGGTTATATATATCATATGTCTGTTTGGATTTTTGATAAGTGGAATATCAACAGGCATATTTGAAGCAGGATGCTGTATTTTGCCATTGTGTATATATGAGTTTATGCATTGCTTGCTTCAAAATGAATCTTTCGAATTAAGAGGGTTCTTCAAACGCCAAATGCTTATGCCTGTAATCTCTCTTATTACCTCACTTATGGGAGTTGTTATCAATCATTGGCTTGGATTGAAGTCATCGATTTCGGAAGGCAAGATGCTGGTTACAGCTTCCAATCTGGGAGAAAAATTTATTAATAATATCATTGGTATATTTCAGTTGTATGGTTGGCCAAGCGAAGAGGTTTCTCTGATAAGCGCAAGAGGTATTTTGGCAATATGCTCAATGTTTGTGGCAATAGGTTTTATTGTGGTTGCATTTGTTTCTTTTGTTAGCTTTTTTAGAAGAGTGACAGAGAAAAATATGACGATTGCAGATACATATGTTGGAATGGTTATAGCAATTGTTCTGGTAAATACTACATTGTTTAATCTTGTTAATTTGTCATATTCAGGGAATTCATGTGAGTTCAGATATTGGTTATTGGTTTTCATACCGATTATGCTCTTAACTGGATATGTCTATGATAATTGGATGGCAAAAATGCAGGTTGCCATGCGGGGATTTATTACAATAGTAATTGTCCTTGTGCTTGTATTTATCAGCGTGATTAATTCGTACCGCTTGTGGAATCGTTATAATCGAGATGATGAATTTAAGAAGATAATGAATTGTGTAGATGATGCTGAGGTTTCAGAAGTCTTTATTTATAGTGATTATTATACAGCGCGTGTATTATCTACATATCAGAGCAAAAATGTGACAGCATATGCAGTTAATAAGGACTCTATATCAGATGATGGTAGAGACTGGGTTCATGGCAAGCTTAGGATGCCTAGATGGGGGACATACGTAAAACATGATGGTGATTGTATGTCTCAAGCAGATATAGGTAGATATGCTATTTTGATTGATCAATCATTGGGATATGATGGTGATTATTTGATTTCAAAAGCAGACACTAGTCGCATAATAGATGGCACTAATTTTGTATTATGCACATATGATGAGTATGTATTAGACTTTATTCAGGGATTTACTGCAAATTTTCTAAGCAGAGATTATTTCAATCAGGGCTACGATACGTCAGGATTTGAGCTGAATGAAGATGGTGATTGGATAAGTAAAAAAGGCAGTGAGTCAGAAATCGTTGGTACTTTTATTGCTGAAGATGATGGTCAATATTCACTTGAACTAGTTTGTAATATATCAGGTGTGTCGGAGAAATCATATTTAGAATTAGTGGTAAATGATTCAAATGGAGATATACAGACATATAAGACTTCATTGCAAAATGCCAGATTGGAGAATGTGAACATAAATAAGGGTTCGCAATATACGGTTAGAATAAAGGTAGATGCTGACGATGATGTGCTTATAAAGCATATCAATTATATCCCTTAATGCTTATTGCTTAGGGTAGTTTGCTTTTGATAAGGGTGATATTAGGGAGAATATATGATGGTAAATAAGAAAAAGCGAGAGGGAGGCCTATGTGTGATTGTTGCCTTCCTTGTATATACATTTTTAATAGCCCACGTTGATTGTAATACAATTACTACCTGGGGATATGATCTCTTGGATTCAATACGCCTAGGACACTTATCAGAATTCCCAGTTTATACATATCAGATGCATGACATGGCAACAAATTACAATTTGTTTGTTAACCTGATTACTGCAGTATGGTTATCGCCGGTATATATAATAGATAATTTATGTAATGCCCATGCAATAATGCTTGTATTTGATGTGTGGTATAAATGTTTGATTCTTTTGATGACATCTTGGTCTGTCAAATTATTGGGACAAATATTAGAAAAGCTCCAAATTCCTAGGGAAAGAATATATGAAGGTCAATTATATTATTCCTTTTCTGCAATACTTTTGATATCTGTATTAGGTAAGGGACAAGTTGATATTATAAGCTTATGTTTTCTTATGTTTGGTATAAGAAATATGTTGGATAAGAAGTATACACTGATGGCCTTGTGTTATGGCTTGTCACTATGTGTAAAACCTTTTTCAATTCTAATTATTGTTCCTATACTTATTCTATTGATTTCAAAGCTCGAGTGGAAGATTGTAGCTTATGGTTTTATAACACTTGTGCCTTATATGCTTGATGCTATAATTACGCGCTTGTGCATGCCTAGGTATGGCGAGATGAAAGCAATTACATCTTCGCAATTTAAAGAGGCATTTGGGACATCGCGGGTTGAGCAATTATTTATGGCGGATTATAATGACATACTTATATATTGGGCAATCGTTTTATTTGTATGTTTACTGTGTCTAAAGCTTGCAGTCACAAAAAGAGTAAAAAGAGTACATTATGTGATTTTGCCAGCAATTATATATATACTATTTGCTTTCTTTGTCAGTGCTACAGCTTATTGGTTTGTTTTGCTTCTGCCATGGTTGATTATTATGGGACTTGAAATAAGCGATAGAAACGATTTTAGGGTGCTATATTTTATTACCAATATAGGTCTTGTAATATATACAATCATGCTTGAGAGAAAGCTTATGCCAGGTGCCAATTATTCGCTTTTGCAACTAGTAGGAATAGTGGGTGGTTCAGATGTATCTATTGAACCATTTGCCCAGTGGCAAATATACGGATACAAGGTAGGCGCAACCATGTTTGTTGTTGGTATGCTGATTATATGGTTGACTTACATTCTGGAGTGGAAACGCGGTTTGCTAGTGGAGAATAAAGAGATAATAGATTTTAAGACTCGAAAGAGCTTTACTATACTGTGTAAGATTTTGTTGCCGATGCCGATTATATTATATTTTCTTGCGACTTATGCAATAAAGATTTTTTTATAGAGGATAATAGTTTTGATAATTTTTGAAAAATTAAAAAAAGAAAACAAAATATTATTTATGCTGGTCGTCATTTCATTGATTTGTATTATCACAAATTATAATGGCAAGATAGATAATTATAATACAACAATTTTGGCCTTGAATTATTCATATGGCTTTACTTCAAGAGGTTTTATTGGAAGTATATTTTTATTTCTAGATAAGCTGACTCCATTTTCAATAATGAACACATGGGGGGCTTTGAGGTTTTATCAATTATCGACTTTTGTATTCCTCGTGATTATATTTATATTTGCAAGAATGATAATAAAGAGGGCACAGGATACAGAGTTAAATCTAGTGACATATATATTGGCAGCAATTGTTATCATGATGTCGACGACATTTGCGGGCGAGTATAATTTTGGCCGAATCGATATGTATATGATTGCTATTGCATTGATTTGTACTGAATTAATTATGGTTGAGCGATTTGAATGGCTCATAATCCCGCTGTCTGCAATTGGAGTGATGATACATCAGGGTTATGCCATGATGTATTTCAATATAGTATTGGTTCTATTGTTTTACAAATTCTTTACGGTAGCTGATCGTAAGGCTAAGCTTAAATATGCGGTTATATTTATCTTGAGTATTTTAATAGCAGGAATACTATTTTTGTATTTAGAACTTTTTTCGCATGCGTCAAATGGTAAGGAAATATTTGATGATGTGGCGGCAATCGCAGCAGGCTTGGCTGTAGATGGAACATATCACAAGACCTTATTACAGCATGAAATATTGGGTGTTGATTTATCTGAAGTAGAACATGGATTTCATATGAAGAATCTGGTAGAGATAATAGTTCTGATTCTTTTTTTGTTACCTTATATAGTGATAGCAATCAAGCTTTTTATAAATATATGGAAGACGGCAGCGGTTACCATTTGCGACAAATTGAAATATCTGGCAGTATTTCTTGGTTCTCTTACTATGGCGCCGGATTATTTGATAAAGGTAGATTATGGTCGCTGGGTTACATCGACATTGATGTATTATCTTGTGGTTTTACTTGTGCTTATACTCATTGATGATAAGGTGAGGGAAGTGGTGATAAAATTAGTGAGCCAAATTAAGCAGGCCAATGTGCTTTGTAAATTCTTGCTAGTATATCCGGTTCTATTTGTACCGTTCTTGGATGTAAATATAGATCAGATTACAGCAATGATTGGACATGTATTGAACAGAGAATTACTAGGCTGGTGGTAAACTGGTCTGGTTGATAGGTGTATAGGAATTATATTTGTATGGAAAAATCAAGCAGAAAAGACAAATTAACATTTCCATTTATTCTATTAGTGACATTTTTTTGCATGTACGCTAAAAGATCTTGGTTTAAAATCGGTGATGGAAATATATCAACTATTGTATTGACTTATAAAGATGGATTCAAGGCATCAGCACTCATTGGCGCTTTTTATAGATTGGTAAATCATATCCTTCCAATTGATATGATGTCATATGAACCATATTACTTTTTTAACAAGTATATGTGTTTTGTATATCTAATCCTTGCAGGATTGCTTCTTGCTCTCATATACAAAAGAATAGATGAGACAAATAGAGGCGTGGCTATAGATTATATGATATTAGCAATTATTGTATTTGGTGGTATGTTTGTCACAGGGGATACAATGGGAAGCTATGATATGTATATGATGATTGTGGCTTTAATTTCTATGATGTTGATCTTCTCGGGGAAACTTGAATGGTTGGTATGCATATTAAACATAATAGGAGTGCTTATTAATCCATCTTATGTATTCAAGATTATGCCCTTAATTTTGATTTGCTGGATATATAGATGGCGAGTGAAAGGACAAGATGTATACAAGAAATATATATTTGTCAGTATGGTCTTAAGTGCCTTGGTTTGGCTTGCATCAGAAGCTAGTTTGCTTAGATTAAGTCAGGTTTATGATCATGCTTTGGAATTGGGATACAAGCTTTCAGCTAATCCAGAGAATTATGATGTGGTATTTGCGGCAAGAACACTTAGAGAGGCTTCTTCTATTCTGCCTGAGTGGAGTTTTCATGGTAATAATTATATAGATTTATTAGTTTTACTCTTAGTGGCTAGTCCATATTTGCTTATAGGCAGACATGCTTTTACAGATTTGATTAATTGCGTGAGAAATCAAGAGAATTATAAAGTATATAGATTAATCCAGTTAGGTGCAGTGTTTATATTGCCTGAGTTTATATTGAAGATTAAGTATGGATATTTGGTTTATGAAGTAGTCATTTATTATTTGTTGATTTTACTCTTCTTGATAGTTGAGCGAGATGAATTAGTCCTAGGACAGATGAGAGATGTCAGAACTCGTGTAAGGGGAAAGGTTCCTGCATCAGCATTGCTATTAGTTTATCCATTATTGCTTGTGCCGTTTTCTGATGTGGCGATAATGAATGGATTAGATGTGATTGCAAGGTTTTTTGGAGCATAAATGATGATTGAAACAAAGGAATTTACATTAGACAGACAATATTGGGATATTGTAAAAGGAATAGCTATTCTATGCGTAATCATAGGTCATACATGTATGTGGGCCCAGCATTACATTTATCTATTTCATTTGCAAGTTTTCTTTTATGCGTCAGGTTATTTTTACAGTGAAAAGAAATATGGCGACAGACCTTTACTTAATGCCAAGAATAAGTTAAAGAATTTATGGTTGCCTTATGCCGTTTTATATATTATTGCGATACTACTTCATAATCCCTTGATTGATATGGGCTTGCAGCCTAGTACATACGAGAAGTATAGCGTGATTGAGACTATAAGCAAGATATTGCTTGCAGTGACAGGAAATGGTGCTGAGGTTTTACTTGGGCCAGCATGGTTTTTGCCGGTTTTAGCCATTTCAGCGATCCTACTGGGATTCATTATATATATATCAAGATTAGTGGAGAAATGGACTGGGTCCTTTTTGCTCAAGTTATTGGTTCAGTTGATTCCGATTATTGTCATGGCTGTAGTTGGATATCCAATGGTTCTAAATCATGTAAAACTTTTTGCTGACATTCAGCTATGTTTTGAGATTATACCATTTATATATATGGGATATTTTTGCAGGAATTATATTGGAGATATATGTAAATATTTAGATCCGGTTTTAGGGCTAATTGCAGCACTTATTACTTTTTATATTAGCCGATTTGAGTGGGTGGATGTGACTATAGGACATGTATTCAAATATATGTATATTTGCTGTGCTATAGCTATATACATGTGTTTGTGTTTAGCTGCTCAAGTGAAAAATGTTGCTTGGATTAATAGAGTATTTGAGTATATGGGAATTAATTCTATGGCTATAATGATTATTCATTTTATAGTGCTTAGGGTTTTTGATAAGTTTTTGACTTTATATATATTCCACGATGTGTCTGGCCAATTATATGATAGATTACCAGTTGCCTTTGAGGAATTATGGCCGGTATATCTGGTCTTTGTAGTGCCAGTGACTTTGATTTGCGTAATGATTTGGAATGGTATTAAGTTTAAGGTGAGGGAGAATTTGTGGAAGAAAAACAAGTAAGAAATGGCCGAGAGGTATATCTGGATGTATTAAAAGCATGGGCAATAATAGGTGTTGTGCTCATACATATAAGTGTTGAGAGAATGCAATCAGATTTATCGGGATTATCAGCATATACTTTTATATATGCTTGTTCGAGATTTTCAGTTCCAATATTTTTTATGGTTACTGGAATATTCTTGACGAAACCTACATCTGATGTATCACTTAAAAAGTTATATGGAAATCGAATATTACGTATTTTGTTTGCAGCATTTGTATATGGTGTGATTTATAAGCTTCTTAGATTACATATAGCAGGTGAGCGTATGGGGCTTATAGATTTTATCAAGTCCTACATATGTGATTTTGCAAGAGCAAATTTGGAATTTCATTTTTGGTATGTATACGCCTTGATTGCTATATACATTTCTGCGCCGATTTTAAAGGAATTCTTAAACAATACAAAGAGGAAAACAATAGAATATTTTATTATTATTTGGATCATATGTAATGCCCTGTATTTGTGTGGAAAAGAAGGATTTATCGTAACACCATATAATATGTTCGACGGATACAATTTTCTGGGAATGTTCGTAAGTTATACGGGTTTTGTGGTTTTGGGTTATTATCTATATCATTTTGGGCTGCCTCTAAAGCTACTGAGAATGATTGATGGATGTGGAACAATTATAGTATTGTTGGCAATATATGCAACTATATATGATATGGAGCATTCTGGAGTGGCTAGAATAGAGTATTTATCCTATTATAGTCCGGCAATTATTTTTTTAAGCATTTCTGTATTTGAACATGCTAAAAGGCGTAGATTCAATCAGGAAAGTCTGGTGACTAGGCTTATGCTACATCTAGGCAGTCATACAATGCCTGTGTATTTTATACATTTTGTAATGATTATTATATGTTTCCAATGGAATATGCCGCAGCTTACAATATATCCTGTTGTTGATATAGCAATCTATTTGTTGATTGTTTTGATTCCATCATGGTTATATGCGGCGCTAATAGGTAGGATTCCTGTGATAAAGAGATTATTATAAAAGGAAATAGAGGGTGTAAATGAGAAGTATAATTAAAAATATAAGTCGAATGTTTATTGTGCTTGTAGTATCTGCGGTAGTGCTTGTAGCCTTGATGACATTAGTCTACAAACTGCCTGTAGATAGCATGGCTAGACATGTGGCTGAGTCCGAATGGACCCTGAGGGCTCAAAATGATGAAGCGACACTTCAAAATACAGGATATTATGATTATTACGATACAGGAACTAATATTATTATTTTGCATGAGATTATATATCCTAATTCAAATTCGCCGCTAAATGATGCCATGTTGAATCCGACAGCAGACTATTATAAGGGGACGTTAAATGAATGGATTGATAATCTGATAAGTCATGCCAGCGATCGGGAATATACGGATGCTGATAATAAAATATATCCGAGATATTGGCATGGATATTTAGTGGTTTTAAAGCCATTGTTTATGCTTTTTAATTTAAAACAAATCTATATAATAAATGCAGTAATTCTGGCTTTGATAAATGTAATGATACTTATCATGTTATATAAGAGACTGGGAAATTATGCGATGGCATATCTACTGTTTGGCCTTGTGATGAACCCTCTTCATATAGCTTTTTCATTTCAGTTATCTGCTGTTTTTTATGTATTGTCTATTTCCATGCTTCTATTACTGGCTTGGGATAAAACGGGAGATGATGAGAGCTGGGGGATAAGAAAAGACCAGAGTATATATTATGTGTTTTTGATTGATGGTATGCTCTTGTCGGCTATTGACTTTTTGACATATCCACTTGTTGCTTATGCAATTGTCTTATTAACATATATTCTATTAAGTCATGATAAGTCTGTAGGTCATGAATTTAGTGAATGCATTAAGACGGGGATGTCTTTTGGGCTAGGGTATGGAGGCTTTTGGGCACTGAAATGGATTGCAGCGACTCTGTTTACCAAGGAAAATGTGATTGCAGATGGTCTTGCAAATGTTATGCATAGAGTTGGTGCGAAGGAAATGTCAGAGGATGTTTTATATAATGCCACCCCATCTATGTCTTTGAAGGTTAATTTTGATATTTTCTTTAATATCAAGACTGGAGCTGTTTTTCTTGTTTTAATAGTTTTTACACTGGTTCTGGTAGTTATAAAGAAGAATAGATTGAAAATAAATAGAGGCTTATTGTTCATAACTGCATTAGTAGCCTTATCTCCAATAGCATGGTTAATACTTGTATATAACCATTGCGCAATTCATCCATTTCTTGAATGGAGAGAATTAGGAATACTTTTTTATGCAGTGGCGGTATTTTTGATTAGTTTAACAGAAGAAGGGGAATCTGGTAAATGAGAGCAGAAAATAAGAAATTTATTGTGGCAATGATAATGCTTGCCATAGTTGAATTACTGAGGTTTTTTGACCGTACATTGTTATTTCATTCTGCACCAATGGGGATATTGCAGAATTATACATTTGCTAAAATTCTATTAGGAATATATATGATAGTCATAATGCTTTTATTTGCGATTATGCTTACAAAGACAGATATGGCTTATCAAAAGGATATGAGATATTTGATTGCATTTATATCTGTCTTTGCTTTGCCTATGTTTGCGAATCTTAATTATTTCGGAACAATGGACGTCGTGGCATTAATTATTGGAATGATTATGATTGGCATCGTGTGCATAGAGAAGTATTGGATTATTATGCCAGTCATGTCTTTGGCAATGGGAATTATATGTCCGATGTCATTAGTGACGGTGGCAGCACTTATTTTTGCTCTTCTATTTTATGAATATATAAGGACAAATAAGAAGCATTTAATAGCATATTCTATTGTGAATATATTATTGTCTCTACTAGGTTTGGCAGTATCAAGAAAAATGGGATATTTTACAACAGATTCTATGTATGCTTTGTCATTAAAGAAATTTCTATTTGTATGCCTACTTATGATTCCATATGCGATTATAGCAATAAAGATGATGATGGCAATTTTAAATAGAGCTGGGAAGAAGAGTGCCTATATATGTCTTTTCACGGCGGGTTTACCAGCTATATTAGTTTATGGTCTTTTGGCTGATTATAGCAGAGTGATTTTCTATGGTTTTATATATTATCTTTTTGCGTTAGCAGTTTTATTAATTAAACAAGACCAGATAGTGCTTGTGGTATACGAAGAGATACGAGAGAGGATTAGGGCCAGACTTCCTTTTATGGGGCTTGTAATTGCCTATCCGTTTATCGTTATGTGTTTTTGGGTTAGTGGACCGCTTGAGCTGTTTGCTGAGACTTTTGTAGGACTGTAGGGGGCATAGAATGATGGATAAAAAGACAGAGATTAGAAATATAATGCTTTCAAATATTATATTTTGTTTTGCTATAGCGGTATGTACATACCAGGGTGTGGTGAGATCCTATAATTCTACTATGTTGGCTTTATCATACAGGTATGGTTTTACATCACGCTCATTGTTGGGAAGTATATATCATTTGTTAAATGATATTTTGCCAATTAACATGATGGATTATTCTGTTGTATTGGTCTTTGCAGTAATCGTAACTGCTTGTTTTTATGCTTTATTGTTCTATTTTATGTATTTTGCTTTGAAGAGATGTCAGGAAGAGTATTTTAAGCCGTTAGCATTTATACTTTTCCTTTTAAACGTTGTTACTGTAGCGACATTTACTAGTTCTTATAATTTCTTTAGAGTTGACTTGTTTATGATGGCCGTGGCTATTATTTCAGCTATTGTCATGATAAAAGATAAGGCTGTATGGATGATGCTTCCTATATCATGCATAGGAGTGATGTTTCATCAGGGATTTGTATTTATGTATTTCAATATTGCTTTGGTCTTATTGATATGTAGATTCTTTGATGGAGATAAAAAGGCAAAAATTAAGTACGGTGTCGTTTTTGCTCTTACTTTTGCCATTTGTTCAGGATTATTTCTATGGTTTGAATTGTTCAGTAGAACAAATGGTGCGGCAATTATAAATGATGTCTTGGCGGATGCCAGAGCTGTATCATTAGAGGGACATTATCATTCTACACTTTTACAACATGAAGTATTAGGAGTCGACCTGGCTGAGGATGAATGGGAATGGCACAAGATGAACATTATGCAGATGGGTTTTTTTGTGGTTTTGTCATTGTCGTGGATTTGGATTGCTATCGATTTCTTTAAAGGTATATTTAAAGGGGTAAATAGTAGAGCGGATAAGATTAAATATTTCTTTGTGGCAGCAGGAGCACTTACGATGTTGCCGGACTATTTGCTGAAGATTGATTATGGTAGATGGGTGATGTCTACAATAGCTTATTATGCCATTGTTATTGTCTCACTTATAGCAATGGGTGATTTGCTCATTGGTAAGAGATTATTAGAGACTTATGAGAAATACAAATCTAAGTCATGGAGCTTGCTTTTATTTATATATCCAATAATGTTTATACCATTTAATGATGTCGACATAGATGGATTTATGCAGCAACTGTCAGCATGGTTAAATGGCATTGTGGGATTTTTTAGTTTTTAAGATGGAGTAAATAGGATGGAAAAGTATCATATCAACACAAATTTTAAGAATACAAAAGACAAGGATTATTCAATAAGTTTTGCTAGGTTTATGGCCACAATTTTTATTTTTCTGTGCCATTATTATCAGTATTATTGCGATGGGCTTACTTTTTGGTTTAATGTTTCAGTTCAGATGTTTTTCTTTATTTCAGGACTTCTTTATGCCAATAGAAAGATTGATGATCCGATTGCATTTCTTATAAAGGGATTCAAGAAAATATTGGTTCCATATTATATATATGTGATTATTGCCTGCATAATTGGACGTATATTTATTCCAAATGATTGCACATGGCATATAGTTTTAAAGCTATTATGCCTTGATGCAGAAGGTTCGTATATGGCATTAAATAATTTGTGGTTCATATCACATATATTGTTTTGCTATATTATGGCTCCGCTATTTCTTAAGTGGTTGGATTATGTGGAGACAAAGAAACCTATAGAGGTCTTTGTGATTGTATGTCTGACAATGCTTGGAATATTGGTATTCTTTTATAATTATGGTACCTATTATAAGCCATGGGATACACTTTGCTTCTTCTTTGGATTAATTTATGGCAGAATGGCGAAGAATGTAAAAGCAATATGGCTATCTATATTGAATGTATTTATTATCCTTGCTGCACTCTTAATGAAGACCATATATGTGATAGGAGATAGCAGATACAAGGATTATATTAATGCCAATGGATATGGTGAACTGCATTATCAGTTGTATAAGATTTCACATGCTTTCCTTGGTGTGGCAATAATAATTGTATTAGTGTATATTTATAAATTTGTAAGAAGCAGATTCCAATTGATAGGATTTGAGAAGCTTTTGAAGCAGTCTGATCGCTTTTCATATTATATATATTTGACACATCAGATATTCCTTTTGGGAGCATTTTCGGTATGCGGAATATTTGCTAACAAATTTATTGCTTTAATTGTTGCAATAATGGGAACGGCATTGGCAACAGGATGCTTATACATTTTGTCACAAAGAGTTTTGAAAAAGTAAAAGGGATAATTGGTTTTAATGAAAGAAATAATATATGAAAAGAGAAATTTCATATTAATCTACGCCATAGTATCTATCTTGCTTGTATTTACAATAGGACATTATGATGCGAATGCCATCGTTGGATGGGCGGTTGAATTGCTCAGGACAATTAGTCATGGCGACTTATATAATTACCAGAATAATTTGCAAGAGATTAATTTGCCGACGAATTATGGAATCGTAATTAATGCAATTGATGCAGTGATACTTCTTCCGGTCTATATTGTGGAACTATGTAAGATTAGTGTGCCGTTAATTGTGTATATAAGCTGGTATAAGATTATTCTCAGTCTGGCATTAGTAATTACATGCCTTATACTTGCTAAGACAATGAGAGCTTGCGGGTTCGAGAATAATAGAATTGAGATATTTATAGGTCTATCTTTTCTGACATTGGTTTATGGTGCGGCAATGGGACAGGTCGATTTGTTGGCTCTTTTATTTATGACTTTAGGTTTGTATTATGGCGTCAATAAATCTTATTATAGGATGAGTATTGTTTTTTCAATAGCCTTTATGATAAAAGCTTTTCCAATAATGGCGATTGCGCCGATTTTTGTTTATTTGTTCAAAAAGCAGTTTTTGAATAATGACAAGATCAAGTGGATTTGCGAAACAGTCTTATTCATTGGACCTATAATATTAGAGCGTGTAATAGAAATCATTTTTATAGACGATTTTTTAACTTATTCAAAATTAGTTAATGAATATAATTTTATACCCAAGCTTCAGGCGGTTAATATATGTGGAATATCGGTTTATATTCTTTTGACATTTGTGACATTGCTTGTCTATTTTATAGTGGTATTAATTAGTAAAGATCTTACTATGAGAGCTTTACTTTTATGTATAGACCTCTTATATTTTTATTTCTATTTATTAATAGATTATAGCCCTCAATATTTAATATATGGTTTTGTCTTCATGATGATCACTGTCTGTGCCTTGGAAGATAGGGCAATCCTATATTATTTATTGATAAATATTGGAGTGATTGCTATTTCATTAGGGCATTTTAATGAATCGACTTTGAATGCACTGCTTATTTCTAATTCTTTGATAGGTGATATTTGTCATGTTAGAGAGTTTTATGTAGGCGCATATATTCCAGTCATTTTAAAGGAATGCTTGTGGCTTTCTGGAAGAGTGATTGTGAGTGGTCTTAGTGCATGGCTAATAATTAAATTATTGAAACGAAAAGAAAGATAATATAGAGATTGTGTGATGGTAAATAAGATATACAAGGCTCATAAAAGTGAATATGGATTATATCTTGAGATAGGCATTATTTCAGCCCTTGTTTTTGTGATTATATACGGGGTGAGAATCCTTAATCCGACATATACGACTTGGTTATATAATGGGGCGGATTTGACACAACATTATTTGGGATGGAAGGCATACCGATTGTCTGCATGGCATTTCCCACTTGGAATCATAGATAATCTGTCGTATCCGAATGAGATGTCTGTGATATTTACGGATTCAATTCCATTATTTGCTCTTGTATTTAAAATATTTGCCTTTGCTTTGCCATCAGAATTTCAATACTTTGGAATTTGGGGACTCATGTCTTATATACTTCAGGGTATATTGGCTGCCAGAATTTTAAAGAAATACAATCAGAATAGACTTGTGCTCATATTGTCTTCAAGCATGTTTTTGTTTGTGCCGGTCATGGTGGAGAGGATGTATTATCATACTGCCTTGGCGGGCCAATGGATTATCCTTTTATCATTAGAAGTCTTTTTGAATTGGAAGTCAGATGATGATGATTGGAAATACGTCAGAAGAATATGCGTGATGGCAATTCTTTCCGCAAGTGTTCATATTTATTTCGTTTTGATAAATGGAATTATATTGCTTGGAATAGTATTAAAAAACATCATTAATAGGTCAAGTCTTATAAGACAGATTTTATTACTTATAACATATGTTTTGGTTGCAGGCGTAGTAGTATATATCTTGGGTGGATTTGTTGGAAATACATCCAATGCCAAGGAGGGGCTTGGTGTATATGCTTTTAATTTAAATGGTTTTTTTAACCCGGCAGGTATTGTAGATGGTGGGGCAAATATTTTCCCTAATCTACCATTTTTGACAGAGTGGCCGGATGAGGGATATAGCTACTTGGGAGCTGGATTTATCTTTTTATTTGTCTTTGTAGTAGGCATTGGGATATCTGGCCTAAGGACATCAGGCGGTCTTTTGGAGAATAAGGGTCTATCTATTTCGCTACTAACTATTTCATTGTTGTCGATTATATTTGCTTTATCACCTAGAGCGGGATTGGGGCAAATTGAATTATATAATATACACTTACCAGAAATCATTTTAGAGGTCTGGTCTGTTTTTAGAGCAACGGGAAGAATTGCCTGGATATGTATGTATATAGTGATGTTTTGCAGTCTTATTTACTACATGCAAGCTCTCAATCAAAAGAAGCTATTAGCGGGTGCATTATTATTTATCTTATTAGTGATACAAGTATATGATTTGGGACAGATAATAACATATAAGCATAATACATATTCGTCTGTTCAGACACATGAGTCATTATTACAAGATGATAAATGGGATGAAATAGCTGCAAAGAGTGATATTAAGCATATTATTTATATGTCAGATATGAATATATTTGAAATGTTTGAGTTTGGAAATTATGCATTAAACAATGATATGACGACGAGTGATTTTTACTATGCTAGAAGCAATAAGGAAATAATCGATCAATATAGGAACAAAGAGATTGAGCATCCTACCAATGATGAAATATTTATATTTAAGCTAGAAGATGAGTCGGAAGCTTTAAAGTATGATATGAATTGTTATTATGCAGATGAATATATAATTATGGCAAGAGGTTTATAGGTGGAAAGAAAATATTATTATTCCATTAATTTAATAAGAATATTTGTGGCGATAATAATGCAATTTTTATTGGATAAATGTGAGAGAATAATAAGAGGCTAAGATGAAAAACAGAAAAGTCTATTATGATATTTTAAGAATTTTAGCAATACTTTGCGTGATTTATAATCATACAAATAAGCGGGGCTATTATTTATATGCTTTTGAAAGTGCCCTACCATTAAAGATATTTTATATATTAATGGCAGAGTTTGTGGCAATAGGTGTTCCGCTCTTTTTTATGATTTCAGGAGCATTACTTTTGGGAAAAGAGGAATCTATAGGAGATGTATATAAAAAACGCCTTTTAAGAATGCTTATTGTACTAATCGTATTTTCTCTTATACAATTTATTCACCAAGTGTATATTGGAGAGATGCAGGCAACAATCGGATCGTTTTTTAATAATATAATTACCAAGAGTATGGTTCCATCATATTGGTTTTTATATGCATATTTAGCATATTTGATTATCCTGCCTCTACTTAGAAAACTGGTTAAAGCAATGAGTGATGATGATTTTAAATATCTTATAATCATATATCTGGTGATTGAGGGTTTATTAACGATTGTTTTATATTTGGAAGGTTACAAAAAATATAGTGACTTTTTTGAAAGACCACTTTTTGATAGGATTATTATTTTCCCAGTGGTGGGATATTATCTTGAAAATAGAATTCCGGATGAGAAATATAATGTGCGTGGAATATATAGACTTATTATGGCAAGTGCCATTACATTTGCAGTTTTTGTTGCTATGACTTTATATAGGAATTTGCCATATGAGGAATTCACGACCTATGACAAGGGATTATATACATGTGGTCTTACATTGATTTTGGATATAACAGTTTTCTATATCATCAAATTTTTGTTTGATATTAAGGTGAATGGGACACAGATGTCTTCAAAACCATATAAGTTTATTACTGTAGTTGGGACAGCTGTCTTTGGAGTCTATCTAATAGAAGGAAATGTGAGATATTATACAGAAGCAGTCTGCGCTTTTATGAGTGGATATATAGGTGCTTTTCCAGCGGCTATTGCATGGGTTTTAATAATATTTATTATTGGATTGATTATATCAATTGTGATGAAGCATATTCCAGGTTTGAGGAAATTATTGTAAATACCATGTGAGGGTTAAATGAGAGAACGAAGTAAGGAAAACGGATTTGTATATATTATTGCTGTTATAATAGCTTTTTTAGTATTAACTGATAATTATGTGATTGGAATAGTAAGATAATGTGTTTGGAAAAGAAAAAACTTATTTATTTAGTGATAGAAATATGCATATCAATTATATGGTTAACATTTATGTGGAAGGATATTGATAATCGTCAAATATCCATTACGCTGGTTTTTTTATGTATTGCCTGTCTTATTGGTAAATGTAAAAGCGAAATAGAGATTCCTCGTATGATAAGAATAGAGATGGCCTTATTGTCGACTATCCAAGGATTTCTTCTTTCGCTTGGTAAAATAAGTATACTTGATAACTTTAGTATTATTATTGGAACTATGGCAGGGGCAATAATGCTATTTCCAATATGGGAATATGGCTATTATTGCTTTTGTAAGATGCGTAAAATAGATAAGGCAAGTGAGGAAATCGATTTTAAGCCTTCTAAGGAGAATGTCTTAGTATTTGCTGTGTCGGCGATTGCCATGTTTGTGACTTATTTTTTATATCTCGTCTTATGTAGATTCCCGGGGAAATTGCAATTTGATACAATTTGGATAATAAAGAATATACAAGAAGATGTATCATCAAATCATCATCCTATTTATTATACAAATATAATAAAAGTATTTTTAGCTATGGGAAAATGGTTAAATATAGATATATCATATTCAATATTTGCATATTCAGTTTTTCAAATCGCTATCATAGCTATAATATTTGGCTATGTTAGTCAAACCATTTATTGTATAAATAGAAATAGATGGGGTGTTTTTTTGTTTGTATTATTATTTATTATTTATCCTATGAATATGGATTATATAGTCTATGCGGTTAAAGATGCATTGTTTTCCTTCGGTGGATTGTTATTAGTGACGGGATTGTATCGAGAGGTCAAGGGTTGTAGAGCAAATCTTGCTATTATTTTTGGTGCGTTAATGGTCGGTTTGTTTAGAAATAATGGGAAATTTATTATTCTTGTGCTGACTATTATGATGATAATATGGCGGAAAGAGATTAAGAGCAATTGTAAAAGAATGGTTTTATTGTCACTTGTTATAATCTTATTGCAAGGACCAATATTGAATGTCATAGGTGTGACAAAGAGCGAATATGCGGAAGGATTATCTATTCCTATTCAACAAGTGACGAGATGTGTATATGATAATTGTGAGTTGCTGGATACAGAAAAAGAACAAATAGACAAATTAATAAATGTGGAAAAGATCCCGGATTATTATATAGCAAATTGGTCGGATCCGATGAAAGGCTTCATGATATTTAATCCTGAAAAGGATAAATATTTAGAAGAACATAAACTAGAATATTTGAAATTATGGTTTGAATTAGGGGAAAGATATCCTAAGGAATATGTAAAGGCATATGTTGATTTGACAAGTGGATATTGGAATGCAGAATATTATCCTTCTAATTTTAATTATAATTACGAGGGAGAGTATTATGGAATAAGGCAGACAATGATGAATCCAAGTCTTAATGAAATAATAAATATCTATATGGATGCTTTTTCAAACAATAGGTGGCTTAATATGACGATAAATATTGGTTTGTTTTTTATGTTTTTATGTTTTTTGTTTATGCAATATATGTGGCAAGAGAGAAGGGACATGGCATTAATTATCTTACCAGCAATATTATTGAATGGGACATTGATGATCGCAACTCCACTCAATAATGAAAGAAGATATGTATATTTATTGTTCTTGGTATCTTTTTTCGTCATTTATATATTATTAAAAGATATGAAAATGTCGAATATACGAAAGCAGGAATAGACATTTGATAAAAGAAGAGACTTATTCGTACGAATGATGATGTGTTATGCACTTACATTTGCAGATCATAAAATAAATTTTAATGACAAGGGATATAGATAATAAGGATGATGAACACAAGAATTATTAAGAAGATGATGCCATTAATACTATTTGTAGTAGCAGCAGTATTGTGGATGAAGGATGGCTATTATTATACAGATGAGCATAGGTTTAATATGCCATTATTGGTTTTTACAGTATTTACTTTTATATGTTGTATATTAATGTCAGTTAGGTCCAAGAAAAGAATAGTGGTGGAAAAGCATGAGAAATTGTTTACTCAGGGAGCTATGGTTTTCATAACTATTATGGCGATGACTGCAACTCTTGTGCTGACATATAATGGTGATGATGGCTTTCAACATTTTATGTTAAGCATGTGGGGAAATCACGGCATTTATTGTATTACGACCGGTGGATTGTTTTTTGTAGTGGTGCATTTTATTTTTTTGCTGACAAATAATCTGGTGCTTACATCAGATATTATTATGGCAATTGCTATAGTGTTTGATGCAGTAAACTATTATTTGATTCTCTTTAGACAGATTCCTTTTATGCCATGGGATATATATAATATTGGAACGGCGCAAACAGTGGCTGGAAACTATGAGATTAATTGTTTCCCGGAGTTTGTGATTGCAATATTAATTTTGCTAATATCACATTATACGGTAGGTCTTGTAGATTATAATGTAAAATATCTGGAGAAGAAACGAATTATCACGGAATTACTTATTGTAGTGATTGGCATAACAGCTTATTTTGGAGTGATAGATCCACGAGTAGATGTTCCAGAATATGCTAGTATGTTCAGCTATGGAACATATGGTAGTTGGTCTTCTTTTATTAAGTATGCTGAGAAAATGAGATTGACAGAACCAGAAGGATATTCTGTTGAGGAAATAGAGAAAGTTCTGAATTCTCAAACTAAGATTGAGGAATCAAGTGGTGTACATCCAACTAATATTATAATGATAATGGATGAGGCATATTCAGATTTATCATTTATTGGTGATGGTGTCATTGGAGAGGGATACTCGCCTTTTATTGAGAATCTAACAGAGAATACTGTCCGTGGAAATGTATATGTGGATACCATTGGTGGTGGAACTGCAAATACAGAGTTTATGGCTCTTACGGGTTGCAGTATGAGATACCTGTCGGGTTATCCTTATCAAAACTTAATAAAGCGTGACATTAATTCAATTGCGAGAGAGATGTCTGGACTAGGTTATAAGACATTAGCTCATCATCCATATCTTAAGAGTAACTACAACCGTATTTTTGTATATCCTAAATTTGGATTTGATATTTTTACAGGCATAGATGATGCTGGATATGATATGGACAAAGATATTTATAGAGTCTTTGTGTCTGATGAGGCGGATTTTAGATATATCGAAGGTCTTATAGGAAATGAAAATGGCAAGACATTTATGCATAATGTCACAATTCAAAATCATGGTGCATACACACTTGGAGAAGGAACGGATTTTGATTATCAGAAAGATTTATCTGAATATGGAGACTTCCCTAATGCAGAAGAATATTTGGGCTGTGTTGGTTTGACAGACGATGCAGTCAGAAATTTGATTAATTATTATAGTAATGAAAAAGAGCCAACTATGATTTGCTTTTTTGGAGATCATCAACCTCAATTGGAAGATGAATTCTATGAGCTGCAATATGGTAAACCTCTTGAGGATCTTACAGAACAAGAGCGACAGCAAATGTATGTGACACCATTTTTCATCTGGGCAAATTATGATATTGAAGAAGAGTATATTGATAAGATGAGTGCTAATTATCTTGGAATGTATCTTATGAAAACTGCAGGGCTCGAACTGTCAGAGTATCAGACATATTTATATAATTTATATAAGAAATATCCAGTAATATCATCAATGGGAGTATATGATTCTGAAGGAAATTACTATGGTAGTGATTCTGATATAGATCAAAATAAAGATTTGATAACATATCGCAATATGATTTATTATGTATTGAAGGACCAAAAATAGAGCTCAGGATGTTAAAAAGATTGTTGATCAGCTCAAAAAAGATGGTCGCAGCGAATTGTTGTAGATTTTTCTGTTTTGAAATATAATAGAATCTAAGTGAGTGTAACAAAAATATTATAGGGAAAGGAATTTGAAATGAGCTATAAAGATATTTATACACAGTGGTGTACAGACCCATATTTTGATGAGGATACCAAAGCTGAGTTGAAGGCTTTGACAGATGAGAAGGAAATTGAAGACAGATTTTATCGCCAGTTAGAGTTCGGTACTGGTGGACTTCGTGGAGTTATTGGTGCGGGAACAAACCGCATGAATATTTACACAGTTCGTCAGGCTACTCAGGGATTGGCTAATTATATTATTTCACAGAATGCACAGGACAAGGGAGTTGCAATTGGATA
>JAEEGL014526428.1_pt1 | contig 28855 bp, 21 predicted proteins | sample 9134231 | NCBI WGS metagenome assembly JAEEGL01 (sample SAMN16246548, study PRJNA631951) | gut metagenome | biome: gut microbiome; feature: rumen; material: fiber-attached | host: Bos | place: Iran: Karaj | collected 2018-10 | reverse complement strand
GATGACGATATCGATAGCTTATTTAGTGAATAACCAGCGGAAAATAGGACTCTAGTACTATGTCGTTTATCAACTATAGCTCCAGAGAAATTAACTGCAAAATTGTTTACTACGGGCCGGGTCTTTGCGGCAAAACCACAAATTTGCAATATATTTATACAAAGACCAACCCGGATGCCAAAGGCAAGATGATTTCCCTCGCTACCGAAACCGAGAGAACTCTCTTCTTTGACTTTTTGCCTCTCTCTTTGGGTGAAGTGCGTGGCTTTAAAACCCGTTTCCACCTCTATACAGTGCCTGGCCAGGTCTTCTACGATGCCTCGCGTAAGCTCATCTTAAAAGGTGTTGACGGCGTGGTTTTTGTGGCCGATAGCCAGGAAGAGCGTATGGAAGCCAACTTGGAATCGGTGGAAAACTTGCGTACCAACTTGGCAGAGCAGGGTTACAATTTGGATACTATCCCATACGTTATCCAATACAATAAGCGTGACCTTAGCAATGCCGCATCTCTTGATGAGCTGCGCAAGCTCTTAAATCCCAAGGGCGTTCCGGATTTTGAAGCTTCGGCTACTACCGGTGTCGGCGTTTTCAATACCTTGAAAGCCATTGCCAAGTTAGTGCTCATTGAGCTCAAAAAAGGCGGCTGATCCTTAAATGCCACCAGCCATCTTACCGCTTATTGCCATTGTGGGCCGCCCCAATGTGGGGAAGAGTACGCTCTTTAATCGCCTTTTAAAGCGCCCGGCTGCTATTGTAGAAGACGAGCCGGGAGTCACTCGCGACCGCCTTTACGGCGAAGTCACTTATGATGATTATCGCTTTATCTTGGTGGATACCGGTGGCCTTGATTTGGAAAATAATCATAGCTATATGCCCTCGCTTCTAAAGCAAGCCGGTCTTGCTATTGATGAAGCCGATGCTGTCATTTTTATGACCGAGGCTAAAAGCGGCCTTAATCCCCAGGATAGCCAGGTAGCCGCCCTTTTGCGCAAGGCCGGAAAACCCACTTTTTTGGCTGTAAATAAGGCTGATTCCGAAAAGAGGCAAATTCTTAGTGCCGAGTTTTATGAACTGGGTTTTAGTGAAGTTTTTCCTATAAGCGCTTCGCATGGCCTAGGTATTGATGATCTTTTTAGCGCCATTTTTGCCTCTCTCAAAATGGAGCCCGATAAGACCCCTTTGGCTGCCGATGAAGCTTTGGATGAGCTTGCCGAAAGAGCTCTTAAAGCCGCCGAAAACGGAGCCGATGAACAAGTGGAAATTCCCGCTGCCGGGCCGCTGAAAATAGCCATTATCGGCCGGCCGAATGTTGGTAAGTCCTCTATTTTAAATGCTCTTTTGGGCGAAGAACGCGCGCTTGTCGCCAATATGCCCGGCACTACGAGAGATGCCATAGATACCGCACTTACTTATAAAGATAGGGATTACATCATCATAGACACAGCCGGCTTGCGCAAAAAAAACAATATTGCGGCCGGTGTGGAGCGCTTTGCCGCCGTTTCGGCTATTAGAGCACTTGAGCGGGCCGATGTGGCCATTATGGTGCTGGATAGCGCCGCCTCTTTTGGTGAGCAGGATATCCGCATTATGTCTCTAGCCGAAGAAAAGGGCTGCGGTTTGGTTATTGCCCTTAATAAGTGGGATTTAGTGCCGGATAAAGCGCGCGATGCCAAAGCTGCCGGCGAATATGTAGGCAAAACTTTCCCCGCTCTAGCTCATGTGCCGGTGGTGACAACTTCGGCTATAACTGGCCGTAATATTTATACTATTTTAGATACAGCCACCAAGGTGGCTAATTTAAGGGCCACCCGCATTCCCACAGCGGAACTAAATCGCCTTTTGGAGCGCCTGGTGGCTCAGCACGCCCCTCCGGCGCTAAAACGGCGGCGGGCCAAGTTTTTCTTTATTACTCAGGTTGGCACTGCCCCGGTGGTTTTTGTCATCAGCGTCTCTAATAAAGAGAGTGTGGATGATAATTACAAACGCTATATTATAAACGCCATTCGTGAACGTTATCATTTGCAAGGAGTACCGATTCGCCTCATCTTGCGCGAGCGGGGCAAACGCTCCGGTTAGCGGTACTTTTTCCTAAAACTTTTCTTTTGTTGCCGATATGTGAGGATTAAATGGCTGTCCAAACTAAAAAAGTGGCAATCCCACTAAAGCAGCAGCTCAGTATGTGGCTGCCTTTTTGCAAAGCCAAACTGGCCGAACAGCTTAGGTCGGTCTTGCCGGTTATTTTATGGTTAATCTTCTTCCAAATGGCCTTTTTGCGCCTGAATATTGCCGAAGGCGGCATTATTGCCATCGGCATGACTCTTGTGGTTTTGGGGCTGGCTTTCTTTCTGGAAGGGCTCCTAATCGGTATCATGCCGCTGGGCGAAATTATCGGTATTAAGCTGCCGGTGAAAGCCAGCATGGTTACCATCATTGTTTTGGCCTTTATTTTGGGCGTTGGGGCCACTTATGCCGAGCCCTCCATTGGCATTTTAAAAGCCAGTGGCTCCTTTATCAAACCCTGGGATGCCCCACTTTTATATTTGCTTTTAAACCGCTATTCCTGGGCTCTCGTTATTTGCGTGGCCGGCGGTGTGGGCCTGGCCGTTGTGGCCGGTATGATGCGCTTTACCTATTCTATCTCTTTGAAACCGTTTATTTATGTAATAATACCACTTTTGCTCATAGTTTCCTGTGCCGGCTTTTTTGATGCCAATATCAATTACCTTTTGGGCCTGGCTTGGGATTGCGGCGGCGTCACCACCGGGCCGGTTACCGTGCCGCTTGTTTTGGCTCTCGGTATCGGTATTTGCCGCTCTGTTGGCGGTGAAGACAATGGCTCTATGGGCTTTGGTGTGGTAACTCTTGCCAGTGCCCTGCCTATTTTGACAGTTCTTGGTTTCGGTATTTATTTTAGCCTTAATTACGGCATTTTGCCGCCTATGTCTTATGATGAATTTTTTAGCCCGGAAAATTACGAAAAAGCTCTCTTTATCGCCGGTTCGCCGGAGGCTCTGGCCGCTCTTAAAAGCCAGGTGGCGACAGGTGCGGCCGCTACAGCTGATTCCTTTAATATTTTGGCTATAATAAGGGACAATTTTTTGAGTGCCGGTCAGGCCATTTTGCCGCTTACTATCTTTTTGCTTTTGGCCTTTTTCCTTATTTTAAGAGAGCGCCTGCCCAAAAAAGATGAAATAATCTGCGGTATTTTTATTGCTATCCTCGGCATGGGACTCTTTAATATTGGCATGGAATTTGGCCTTACAAAAATGGGCAATCAAGTGGGGCGCCGCCTGCCTTCATCTTTTAAAGCTATTGAGCTGACCGATGAAATAGAGCAGGTAACTCCTTTTATTCCCCAAGAAATGGTGCAAAAATCCATTGATGCAAACGGCAGGGTTTCGGAATTTTTCTTCCAAAAAGATGGCAATAAATACAAAGGCATACCCTATAATCCCAGCCACTATAATAAAGCTAATAAAACCTACACTTATGTGCCGGAAATCGGCCCGCTTTACGGTGAAAAGGAAAAATCGCTGCCCGGCTTTGCCATTGTGCTGCTCTTTGCCTTTGTTTTGGGGCTGCTTGCTACTTTGGCTGAGCCGGCTTTAAATGCTCTCGGCATGAAGGTGGAGGAGCTCACTGTCGGTACTTTTAAAAAGAAGACGCTCATTTTTGCCGTAGCCTCCGGTGTTGGTATGGGCCTTTGTTTGGGCGCCGGCAAAATTATATGGAATATTCCGCTTTTATATATGCTGCTCCCTATTTATATTATCCTGGTTATTTTAACTAAATTCAGCGATGAACTCTATGTGAATATTGCCTGGGATTCGGCCGGCGTTACTACCGGGCCGGTTACTGTGCCGCTGGTTTTGGCGATGGGGCTGGGCATTGGTATGCAGATGAATGTGCCGGAAGGTTTTGGTATTTTAACCATGGCTTCGGCCTGCCCCATTTTAACTGTGACTCTAATGGGGCTCATCTCCAATTATAAAGCCAAAAAACGCCTCCTTATGGAACAAAAGGCAGGTGAACTATGAGAGTGCGTGCTATTTCCAAATTTACCGTGGCCGTTTATAAGGTGGTCTCCCCACTGCTTTTGCAAACGTTACAAGAGTGCCACATCAGCGACTATATTTTTCAGCAAGGCAAGGGAGTGGCTTTGAGCGATTCCAAGAGCTTTTTTGGCACTCCCTGGGTAGAAAACAGCCTGGATACTTATCATTTTTATTGTGCGCCTGATGAAGAGGCAGCTCTTTTTGAGACGATTGCTGGTAAAGTGCTCTGGCATCAGGAGGGGCGCGGCTCGGTCTTTGTGGAGCCGGCTATTCTTTTGGAAGCCGATGAGACGCCGGATAATTTTAATGAACTTGATTTAGATTTTTCGGTGCAAAAAACAGCACTTATGGGCATATATGCCATTATTCAGCGCGGGCGCGGTATGGCTCTCGCCCGGCGGGCGGTGGATAGCGGTTCCGGCGTCCCGGCCCTCTATTACGGCACCGGCGGCGGTATTCGCGACCGTATGGGGCTGGTGCGCATCACTATTCCGCCGGAAAAAGAGATGGTCAATGTGGTGGTGGCTGAGCACGATGCCGAAGGCATGATGGAGCTTTTAATTGAGGCCGGCCGCCTCTACCGGCCCGGTATGGGCTTTATTTTCACTTACCCGGTTTCGCGGGCCGATATGGATACCAAAAGCTTCTTTGGCGCCAGCCGGGCCGCCGCCAGCGTGGGCCAGATAGTGAGCGCCATAGATGAAATAAAGGGCAATACCGAGTGGCGCCGGCGCACTCTTCTCGGCCAGAGTCAAGAAGGGCGCACTTATATGAAAAACCTGGAAAATATTATGATTATCTGCAACGACACCATGGCCAAAGATTTGCTCCATGTGGCTATGAATGCCGGTGCCACCGGGGCTACTATCTCCAATTGCCGCCTGGTGAATATGGAGAGCGACGGTAGCCAGAGCAAAAAATCGGTGGAAATATCCGATATGGTAATTGGCGCCAGCCAAAAACGGCCCATCATCAGCGCTTTAATCGAAGCCGGTCTCTTTACCAATCAGATGAACGGCCGCATTATTGTAAAAAAAAGCTGCGCCGCTTATACCTACATTGAAAAACGCAAATAATTTTTAAAAAAAGGAGTTAATTATGGAACACCAGCCTTATGTGTTAAAGGTGCGCTATTATGAGACCGACAAAATGGGCATTGTGCACCATTCTAATTTTATCCGCTGGCTTGAGGAAGCGCGCCTGGACTGGCTGGAGCAGCTCGGTATCAGCTTTGCCGATTTGGAAAAGCGTGGAGTTGTCTCGCCGGTGATGAATGTGGAATGCCGCTATAAAAAGCCGGTTTTTTATGGTGATACTGTAAAAATTGCAACAAAATTAGCTAATTATAATGGCAAAACGTTTGATTTTATCTATAGCATTTATAATGCCCAAAGCGATAAACTTGTGGCCGAAGGGCGCTCAACGCACTGTTTTACCAATTTGGAGGGGCGGGCGGCCGTTGTAACTGAGCTCTTTCCCGAACTGCATGAACTACTTAGCAAAAATGGAGAGTAATAATGAATAAAAATAAATACTTACTAATAGGAGTATTGGCTATTATGACACTGGCCTCCTGCGCCTCCACCGGAGCGCTCACTTACCCTCTAAGCAAAAAAGTGGATGTAAAAGATGATTACCACGGCCAGGTTGTAGCCGACCCGTATCGCTGGCTGGAAGAAGCCGATAGCCAGGAGGTTAAAGAGTGGATAGCGGCGCAAAATGAGCTCACCGGCACCTATCTGGCCAAAATTCCCGGCCGGAAGGCTATGAAAGAGCGCCTGACCGCCATTTGGCAATATGATGCCTACTCGGTGCCAAAGCAGGCCGGGGGGCGCCTCTTCTTTTTTAAGCAAAGCGGTTTGCAGAATCAGCCGCTCTTTATGATGCAAGAAGATGGCAGTAGCGAAGCCGAAGTGCTGATTGATGCCAATACGCTCTCTAAAGACGGTACTGTGGAAATTGCCTCGGTTTTTCCGAACGATGATGGCCGCTATGTGGCTTATGCCACCTCCGGATCCGGCTCAGATTGGCAAACTATCTATATTTACGATGTGGAAAAAAGAGCAAACACCACCGATCGCCTCGATTGGTGCAAATTCTCCGATGTCGCCTGGGCCGATGGCAGTAGCGGTTTTTATTATAACCGCTACGACGACCCGAAAAATGTCTCTAAAGAGCACATGACCGGCGGCAACAAAGTGTGGTACCACGCCCTGGGAACTCTCCAGGCCGAAGACCGCCTCATTTACGAAGAAGAGAATGATCTCAATATGATATATGACCCCATGGTGACCGACGACGGCCGCTATCTGGTGATTCATATCTTTAATGGCACCGACCCGGAAAACAAAGTAATTGTTAAAGATTTGCAAACTGACGCCCCCTTTGTCACCCTCTTTGATAAAGCCGATGCCATGTATCAGGTGGTGGCTAACGAAGGCCATAAGTTTATTCTGCACAGCAACTTAAACGCTCCCAAAGGGCGCATTATTGCCAAAGAGCTTGGAAGTAACGAAATAAGCGAATTGGTGCCGGAGCAAACGGCTGTTTTAGACGGCGTAAAGAGGAGCAAAGACCGCCTGGTGGCCGCTTATATGGAAGATGCTGCCCACCGCCTCAAAGTATTTGCTCTGGATGGCCGCCTGATTGATAAAGTGGCTTTGCCAGGCTTGGGCTCCATCAGCGGATTAAAGACCAGCTTTAAAGAGAGCACTGTCTATTTTGGCTTTGAGAGCTTTTTGAGCCCCAGGACGGTTTATCGTTTTGATAGCGGGAATTTAGCCAGCCAGCCGGCAGTAGTGTGGCCCATCAATTTGCCTGTTGATACCAGCGCTTTTGAGACTAAGCAGTATTTTGTAACTTCCAAAGACGGCACCCGCGTGCCCATTTTTGTAACCGCAAAAAAGGACCTAGCTAAAAACGGCAAAAATCCTGCTATTTTATATGGTTACGGCGGCTTTAACATCAATCTCACCCCATTTTTCAAAGTGCACCGCCTCTACTGGCTGGAGCAGGGCGGCGTTTATGTGGTGGCCAATTTAAGAGGCGGCACCGAATACGGCGAGGAGTGGCATAAAGCCGGTATGCTGGGTAATAAACAGAATGTTTTCGATGACTTTATTGCTGCGGCCAAATATCTCATAGCCGAAAAATTTACCTCACCGGAGAAACTGGCCATCAATGGCGGCTCCAACGGCGGCCTTTTAGTGACCGCCACCTTGTTGCAAGCGCCGGAACTCTTTGGCGCTGCCGTGGCCCAGGTGCCGGTAACCGATATGTTGCGTTATCACCGCTTTACCGTGGGGCGCTTCTGGGTGGGCGAATATGGTAATGCCGAAGAAAATAGCGAGCACTTTAAATTTATGTATGCCTATTCGCCGCTCCATAATGTGCCAAGTAGCATAAAAGCGCCGCCCACTCTCATCACCACTGCCGATACCGACGACCGCGTGGTTCCGGCCCACTCCTTTAAATTTGCCGCTACTTTGCAAGCAGCGCAAAAGGGCAAAAATCCGGTGCTACTGCGCATAGACAGCAAAGCTGGCCATGGCCATGGCAAGCCCACCGATAAGCAAATAGAAGAAATGGTGGATATTTATTCCTTCATTATGAAAAATCTAAAAATGCCCTAAATCATCATTTGCCATACTTTTGCTAATAAGCATAATTTTCTTATAATTACCGATAGTTTTATGAATATAATTTATTTGTATTATTTTGTATGACGACAAAAATGTCATAGTAAGTTTTTTTAATGCCAACCCGGCGCCGAGGTGCAAAAAATATTGTATTTGCCGCCTGGAGCACCTTAAAAAAAAGGTTTAAACCATGACAAAAATGTCACAATTTTGTTGACTGTATTTTTGTTTGTAACTAGTTGATAATATAGAATTATTTTTTTATTTTTAATTTTAAAAAAAACTTGATTTTAATAATCTCAACTATTAAAAGATGAGATAACGAATGTCGCAAATTTTTTAACGCGGCGACAAAGAAAGGAACTAAAATGAAGAAGTTGAAAATGACACTCTTAGCTACTCTTGTTAGTGCTCTTGCTCTCACCGCTTGTGGAGAGAAAGACAAAACTAGCGATGGCGACAACAAAGGCAACAAACAAGAGCAACCCAAAGATAACAAAACCTGCGAAAATGCCTGGAGCGGTGATAAATGCGATATTTGCAAAGATACCGAAGGCTATGGCCCCGATTGTACTCCTTATGCCGAAGTTAAAGATAAAGACGGCAAATCTTATAAAACCGCCGCTATTCAAACCAGCGCCAAGAAAGTTAAAAAAGATAATATCGTTGTTGGTGACCTCATCTGGATGTCCGAAAACTATAGTGTGGCTGTAGAGGGTGCCAAATCGGTTGGCGGCGATACCAAAAACGATGCCATTTACGGCAAACTTTATACTTTTGAGATGGCCAGTAAAGCCGGCTTCTGCCCCGAAGGCTGGCGCCTCCCCACTGCCCAAGAATTTGCTGCGCTTTTGAAATCTGCCGGCGATAATGGGGCCGATACCAAGAATCCGGCTTTCCTCGCCCTCATTGCCAAATCCGACCTCTGGTATGCTCCTGCTTGGGAAGGCGCTACCGGTACCGATGATGAATATCTCACCACCGATTTCCGTGGCAAAGGCGGCCTGGGCTTTATGGCTCTTCCGGCCGGTGCCTGTGAAGAGACTTGGGGCTGCGGTGTTAAAGAAGATGACGCTGAATCTGATGGGCTTGATTACGAAAATCTTTATGCTTACTTCTGGACTTCAACCGTTTTTGATCCCAATGAAGACGGCGGCGATGCCGATACCGATGATGCCGATACCGATGGCGATGACGGCTCCAGCGATGATATCTCTATAGCCACCCCGCCCCAGGCCATGAGTGTTATTTTGGGCCTGGGCTCCGTTGGCCAATTGGAACTCCTCCAAGATACCTATGCCTCCGTCCGCTGTGTAAAACCGGCTAAATAATATATTTTCGCAAGTACCAGCCATATTTTCATTGCCATTCCCCCCATTCATCTTTATTATCACCTAACTGCTCTCCGTAAGTTGAGGTGAGCCATTCTTTTAACTATGAGGTAAAAAATGAAGGAAAACAGCATATTGCAGCAATTTATCCGCGCTATTCCCAAAACCGATCTCCATGTACATATTGATGGTTCTTTGCGGATATCCACCTTAATAGAGCTTGCCAAAGAGGCTAAAGTGGAGCTGCCTTCATATACCGAAGAGGGCCTAAGAAAAGAGGTTTTTAAAGACCAATATGCCAGCTTAGTTGAATATTTGCGCGGCTTTGATTACACCACCAAAGTTATGCAAAATTTAGAAAATATCGAGCGCATCTCCTATGAAATGGCTCAAGATGCCATAGCTGAGGGCGTGCGCTATATTGAGCCGCGTTTTGCCCCGCAGCTGCATACTTCCAAAGATCGCTCCATTGCCGATGTCTGTGCCGCCGTCCATCGCGGTTTTGAGCGGGCTAAAAGCGAATACAACCGCTCGGAAGCCGTGCTCTCCGGCAACGATATTCCCTTTGAATATGGCATAATTGTCTGCGCTATGCGCTTTTTCACCCCCGCTTCCAGTGAATATTTCGGCAAAATAAGTGAAGTTATGGCTTCAGCCGCCCAAGTGGATATTCAGGCTCAAGCCTCTCTGGAACTGGCCCGGGCGGCGGTGGCGGCCCGCAATAATCTGGGGCTGCCCATTGTGGGCTTTGATTTAGCCGGTGCCGAAAACGGCTGGCCGGCCGGCGACCACTTTGCCGCTTATGCCTATGCCCACAAAAACTTTTTGAAACTCACGGTCCATGCCGGTGAAGCTTATGGGCCGGAATCCATCTTCCAGGCTATTACCGATTTGCACGCCGACCGCATCGGCCACGGCACTTATCTTTTTGATGTGAGTGCCGTTACTACGCCTTCTATCACCGATAAAAGACGCTATGTGGAGGATCTCGCCTCTTATATCGCCCATCGCCGCATTACTATTGAGGTTTGCCTTACTTCCAATATGCAAACCAATCCGGCGCTGACGAACCTTTCGCGTCATCCCTTTAAAGATATGGTGGCCAATAAGCTTTCCACCACCATTTGCACCGATAACCGCCTGGTTTCCAATACCGATGTTTCCAACGAGCTCAGCCTGGCTATCCGCCACTTTAACCTTTCGCCCAATGATATTAAAAATATTGTGGTTTACGGCTTTAAGCGCAGCTTCTACCCGGGCTCATATAAAGAAAAACGGGAATATGTACATAAAGCTATCGATCGCTATGAGCGCCTGGAAAAAGAGATGAATCCCTTTAAAGATTACAAAAATGCCTGACCTATAGCTGCTGTCTTAAGCCCCAAAGCGTTAATTATCTCCGCCATATCAGTCGGCAGCGGCGCCTCAAAATGCATCTTTTCATGAGTAACCGGGTGCAAAAAATCAATGGTATAGGCGTGTAAAAGCGCACGGTTACACGAAATTGCCTCTTCCCCCGGCAGGCTGATAAAGCGCGGGCCGCCGTAAAGTTTATCACCCAAAAGCGGATGGCCGCAAAAGGCGCTATGGACTCTAATTTGGTGGGTGCGGCCGGTGGTGGGCTTGCAGAGAGTGAGCGTGACTCCGCCGGCCGCGGCAAGAGGCACGAACTCGGTAAAAGCCTCTTTGCCATCTTTGCGCACTAGATGGCGCTGGGAACCTGGAGCCTCCCGCCCGATGGGGCCGTCTATAGCGGTCTCTTTTTCCAAAGTGCCGGACATCAGTGCCAAATAGCTCTTTTTTACCAGCCGTTCACGAAACTGAGCAAAAAGGGCATCGGCCGCTTTGGGGCGCCTGGCTATTAGCAGCAGGCCGGTGGTGGTGGCATCCAAACGGTGGACCAGAAAAAATTTATCGCTGGGGTGAAAAAGGCCGCTGCTTTTTAAAAGGCCGACAGCAGTTAGCGCATGGCCGCTACTGCTATCTTCGCAAATAACGCCGAGAGGCTTATTTATCACCAAAAGATATTTATCTTGATATATTATGAAATCATTGGCTTTTTGGGTGACATCGCCAGGCCCCGCCGCCTCTTTCTCAAAGTGTGAATCTATTATTAAACTGTCGCCCGGGTGCACCTCTTTGGCCAAAACGCGGCATATTTTGCCGTTTAATTTAACTTTTCCCAGAGCAATAAGCCGCCGGGCCAGAGAGCGGGAAAGAGCCGCCTCTTCCTGTACGGCTTTATCAAGACGGCGCATATTGTTTTTTTCTTCCATCATCAGCCTCGCCGGCCTTTATTTATGCCGGACATCAAAGAAAATAACTCTTAACTTAGGCTCGCAAGTTATTATCCCGGTGATTAAGCAAGCGGTGGCCAAATAAAAGAGCCGCTAAAAGCCAAAGCAGCGGCGCCGCCTCACCGCCGCTGTTGCAGCCCTTTTTCTTTTGATATCCGCAGGTGTGCACCGTGGTGCAGGTGACGCCGTTTGCGCAGCTGCCGCAATCGCAGCCCTCCACAGATCCGCACTCGTAGGTGCGACAAACAGAGTCGCATATATTGAATTTTAAGCAGCTTTTGGGCTCTTCGCAGGCTGCTTCGCTAGCGCCGTCTTGGCTATAACCCGCGGCTTCTCTGGCCTCATAAGGGCAGGTTGTGGTGCAAATTGCCTCTTCGCCTTCGCTATAGCATATTTGCCCATGGGGGCACTCTTTATTATTGAGGCAGTGTTCCTTCTCGCCAAACTCATCAAGGGGAATATTTCCGTCTAGGCCGCCTTGATAGCTGCAAACCCCGCTTTGGGGTAACCTGGAAAGGCAGCGATTATTTTCACACACAGCATCGCCATCCAGGCCGCAGCCGCCGCAAATACAATCATTAACAGTGCCGCATTCCTTGCCGGCACAGGCCTTAAGACACTCCGGCGGGTCAACTTGATTCATATATTTGGTAATAAAATCCAGATTTTCGCTGATGGGCGCATAGCATGGTTCGGTAGTCATACCGGCATCAGGATCTCCGGCTTCGCTAATGCCCTCACCATGTGAAGCCACCGCTATTACCTTTATGCCATCGCCGTCGTCATAGAGCAGCGGCGAGCCGGAATCGCCCTCGCCAACACCGGTTTTTTTAGCTTTTAACATATAGGTATGGTCTTCCAGCTCCTCTTTAAAGGTCATGGTGGTAAAATAGCGGTCGTGGAATTCATATAGGTCATATAATTCTGTTAATCCAAAGCCGCAGGCCTGCAATTTTTTATCTTTAAGATCTTTGGTGTTTATGCTGTTTATACCGATTTTAATAGTGGTGTTGTCGCCTTCCGTAAGGCGCAATAAGGCCACATCGTGGTTATAGCCGTCGGTCATATAGTTTTTAGTATAGACCTCTTGTACTGCCAGCCTTTTTTCATAATGTAAGTTGTTTTGCCCTATTCTTATTTCGATATCGCCGGCTTCTTTTGTGGGAAAACCGCTGGCCAGCTCAATTACGCAATGGCTGGCTGTTAAGACCAGGTGGGGAGAAATGATGGTGCCGCTGCAAAAGCATTTTCCTGATTTTACGCCGCAAACGGCCACAATGCTGTTTTGCTGGGCCAGGGGCATATCATGGTAAAGAGTGGGGGCCGGGTCGCCGTGAAAAATCGCCGTCGCCGGGGTTTCAATGGTGGCCAGATTAATGCCTGTAACTTCCGTGGTAAGATCTTTATCGTTACAAGAAGTTAAGACGAATATAACCAATAAAATCGCTATTTTTTTCATGCGGCTTCTCTTTGCTAAAGCTTATAAAGTAGAAATTCTATTTCTAAGCTTTACGCATCTTGGCGTTAGCATCCGATTTTTTCTCCTTTTCGGCAAGTCTTTTTTGGTGGAGCTTTAGCGCGGCTAGCTATGGAAATTGGCGCAAGGAACTTGACATAAAATAGTGATAAAACTTAAACTGCAGAGCTGGTATTGCTTTGCTTAGGAGCAGAAAAATGATTAAAAAAAATTTGAAGACCATGGGTAAATACCTCAGCGCTGCCATTTTAACCGCCTCGATGTTTGTTGCTCTGCCGGCCGGGGCCGCCAGTATCTTTCTCAATGGAGTGAATATCGACGGCATAGTCGGTGAGACTTTTAAAAATTGCACTGTCCAGATTGATGGCAAAGGCGATGTCTATATCACAGCCAAGGGTTACCAAATTCAATCAGTCGGTGGCGGTGGTACTGCCACTTCCACACCTGTGCCCACTAACCCCGCTCCGGTAGCTGTGGTTCCTGCCGCACCCGGTGCCGCCCAGGCCCCCGCCGCTCCGGTTGCTCCGCAATCGGCAATTACTCCCACCGGCCCCATCTCAATGCGCTACTGGCTGGTTTCGGAAAATGCCGCTCCCGGGATGAGCCAATATGAAATAGATGTCTATATCAACAATAGCCATGTAAAACGGGTTTCCGGCAAGGAAGCCCAAGTGGTTCTTGATATTACCAATTATATGAAAGCCGGCGAAAATACTGTTTATCTGGTAGCCACCAAAGATACTACCGGCGGCCGTAAAAGCACCTCTCCGCAACACTCTCTCAAAGTAATCATTGGTGAAAGTTCCAAATCGGATTCCAAAGAAGTTTATATAGATAAAGAGGTTCTCTCTTATACAAGAACTGCTGCCGAAGATAGAAACTTCTCGGATATGTTCAAAGTGACTGCCCGCTGATATCAAGGAAATATGGGAATATTCCATGCTTAAATACGCTCTTGGCTTAACTTTATCGGCCGCGGTTTTATTTGGCGGCTGCGCACCGGTTGTTAGCGAGCAGGCCAGAAAAAACGCCCGAGTACATTATGATCTTGGCGCGGCTGCCATGCAGCAGGGTGATATAAACGAGGCGTTGCGCGAGTTTAGTATTGCCAATAAAAACGATGGCCGCATGCCGGAAACGCATAACGCGCTCGGGCTCGCTTATCATGCCAAAGGGCAGAGCAAAGAGGCTTTGCACCATTACCAAAAAGCGCTTGAACTGCGCAAAGATTTTCCCGAAGCGCGCAATAATTATGCTGTCCTTTTGATGGATCTGGGGCGCTATGCCGAAGCGGCCAAAGAGTTTGAAAACATTATGGAAGATGTTATGTATCCCACCCCCCATTTTGCCGAAGCCAATTTGGGCTGGTGTTGTTACAAACAGGGCGATAATGAAAATGCCATTGCCCACCTGAGAAACGCTCTGGCCGCCGATAGTAATTTTTGCCGCGGCTACCTGTGGCTGGCAACTGTTTACGAAGCCGAAAAAAAGCTGCCTAATGCCATCAAACAAATGGAGTTTTTTTATTCGCGCTGTGCCGAAAATCGGGAAATTCGCAAAGTTATCGACAAAGCGTTTTTAACTGAAGCCGACCGCCAAATGGGCTTTTTGCTCTTGCAAAACGGCGAAACTGAAAGAGCAAAGCAGTATTTTGCGAGCTGCGCTGGTGCCGAGCATGAAAACGGAACGCTTGACGGTTTATGCACCAAGGCTTTAAAAAGAATCGAATAAGATTGCAGGTAATAATGAAAAAGCAGCGGAAAAACAGCGGAAAAAAAGAACAGGAAGAGAAATTCGCAACTGAAAATCAGGAGCCTATGGAAGTAGCCGATGAGGCCTCCTTGCCCCCGGAAGATCTAGCGGCCAATTCCCCTAAAGCAGATGCAGAAGCTGCTATTGTAGCGGCATCGGGGGCGGAAGAGGTAGCCGTAAAAGATGAAGCGCCGGCCGAGCCCATGATGGTGGATGAAGCTTTGGAAGCCACTTTAAAGCTCATGGAACCAAAGGCCAAAGAGCCGGAAGAGCCGGAAGTTACAAGAGAAGTAGCAGTTAAAGAATTTGTGCTCCCCGATGTGAACGGGCCGGATCCTTTGGGGAAACTCGGTGCGGCTTTAAAAGCCAGACGCGAGGAAATGGGCATTTCTTTTGCCGAAATTACTAAGCGTACCTGCATAGCGCAAAGCACTATTTTGGCTATGGAAAGTCAGCCCCTCGATAAACTGGATGCCGCTTTTTATATTAAAAATCGCCTGGCTCTTTATGCTTCGGCGCTCGATATAGACCCGAAAATTATTAAAGATTTTTTTCAAAAAACAGTAGCCACCAAAGAAAACGACAAAAACCTCCCCCAAAAGCATTTACCGATGTTTTGGGCTATAGTCGGCGGTGTGGTGATTGTTTTAGCCATTTTAGCAACCATTCTCTTCTTTTAGCGGGAAATTATGACCAATTGCGATATTATTCCGGCTTCTAAAACGCCAAAACCATTACTTAGAGTTATCCCCCTGGGCGGGCTGCAGGATATCGGCGGCAATGCCACTCTGCTTGAGACCAAAGAGGGGGCTATTTTAATCGATTGCGGCCTTTTGTTCCCGAGAGATGATGAGCCGGGGATTGATTATTTGGTGCCCTCGCTCTCTTATATTAAAGATAATAATGTAAAATTATTAGCTTTATTTATCACTCACGGCCACGAAGACCACATTGGCGCCGTGCCTTATCTCCTAGAAAATTTTTCGGTGCCGGTTTATGGCAGCGCCCTGGCTTTAGGGCTCATTAACGGCCGCCTGAAAAATAATTCCTGGGAGCCGCACGCGGTGAGCGATGGCGAGACGGTGGAGGTGGGCCCGTTTAAGGTGACTTTTATCCCCGTTACCCACTCGGTGCCTATGGCTTTTGCTTTAAAAATAGAGACTCCGGCCGGTATTGTCCTGCATTCCGGCGATTTTAAAATAGACCCCAAACCGCGCGACGGGCGCCTTACTGATGTGGCCGCGCTAAGAGCCATTGGCGATGAAGGGGTGCTTTTGCTACTCTCCGATTCCACCAATGCCCGCGAAAAAGGGCAAAGTCCTTCTGAGGCAACGGCCGCCGGGCGCCTAACTGCCGTAATTGCCGAAGCCGCGGGGCGGGTGGCCGTTACCACCTTTGCCAGCCATTTACACCGCGTAGCCGCCATTATTGAAGCCAGTATCAAAGCCGGACGCAAGGTAATGCTGGTAGGCAAAGCCATGCGCGAGGCGGTGGCTCTCGGTAATGAATGCGGCATTATTGATTATCCGCCGGAAACTTTTTTAAATCAAAGTGAATACCCTAAGTTAGAAGATAAAATGGTGACGGTTATCGCCTCCGGTTCGCAAGGGGAAGCTTATAGTGCCATGACGCAAATTGCTTATGGCGAGCATGGCCATGTGGATTTGGAAGAGGGCGATGTGGCTATTTTTTCGGCCCGCCATATCCCTGGCAATGAGCAGGCTATCAGCCGGGCGGTCAATGCTTTGGTGAGCCGCGGGGTAAAGGTTTATACAGAAATTGACGGTGTGCACGCCTCTGGCCATGGCCATAGAGAAGAACTGGCCAAATTTATTGAACTTTTGCGGCCCAAATATTTTGTGCCCATTCACGGCCAGCCCATTCAGCGCGTAGCGCACCGGGACATTGCTTTGGAAAAAGGGCTTTTGAAAGAAAACACCTTTATTTTATGCGACGGCAAGCCGCTCGATTTTTTTGCCCAGGAGGGAGAGATAATCCCGTACCCGGGAGAGCCGGTGGCCGCTTCTTATCTTTCGGTTGATGGCAAAGTAATCGGCGATATTTGTGAGCAGGTTCTGGCTGATAGGCGCGATTTAAGCGAACACGGAGTGCTCTTTTGCTCTCTGGTGTTGGATGAGCGGGGCTATTTGTTAGTAGCGCCCAAAGTTACGGCCCGCGGCCTTATTCTTTTAAAAGATAATGATGATTTTTTTGCCGAAGCAGCGGCAAATATTATGGAATTTTGGCCTACTCTTTCACCGGCCGAGCGCTTTGACGATGAAGCCGCTTTTATGGAAATTAAGCGCGTGAGCCGCTCTTTTATCAAAGCCCGCTTAGGGCGGCGCCCACTGGTGGCGGTTATTATCCACCGTTTGGGCGAGGAGCCGGCGGTAAAAGTTCATGATGAGGATGAAGAATAATGAAGAGGCATAGCGCTGGCGGCCTTTTTCGAGTCTCCTTTCTGGGGCTTTTTTGCCTCCTCACCGCAGTAGCCTGCGAAAAGCCGGCGGCGCCGAAAAAGGCAGCTGAATCGGTAAGCGAGGCGGCCTTAGAGGCTCCTAAGCCCAGCCCAAGATCGCTTGCTCTCCTTTTGGCCTTAGCTCAATTTAAGAGTGATGCTGAAAATAAAAGTATCCCCGGCCCGGCCAAGCTCATCATGCTTAAACAAAACGGCGAAAGTTTTCGGCCGGAAATCATTTTAGATGATGAATCGCTGGTCTTTCACAAAGCCTATTGCCGCCCGGATGATAACGGCAAAGGCGGCATTATGACCATAGGCGCCACCAAAGCAGCCCTAAAATATTGGCAGCGCGGGGCCGATGGACAGCTAAAAAGCACCACCCTCTATGAAGGAAAATTCGGCGGCAAGTGGGATCGCCTGCGCGATATAGAAGAGGGCGATTTGGATGGCGACGGTGCTCCGGAGCAGCTTATTGCCACTCATGATCAGGGCGTTATTTTAATCGGCCGCAAGGTGTCTCCCGCCGGCAAATGGCAATATGAAGAAATTATGCGTAAGGAGGCCACTTTTATTCACGAAGTGGAAATAGGTGACCTAAACGGCGATGGGCAAAAAGAGTTTTATGCCACTCCTTCGGCGCCCAATAAAATGGGCAGTACCCAGAGCGGAGCAGTTATCCGCGGCCGTTATTTGAAAGCAGAAAAAAGCTGGAATTTGGAGGAGATAGCTGTTTTTGAAGGGCGCCATGCCAAAGAAATTCTCACTTATGATTTTGATGGCGACGGTAAAGATGAGCTCTATATTTCTTTAGAGGCCCAGCTGGATGAGGCCGGGCAGGAGCTTAAGCCGCTGGAAATCAGGCAGGTTACTATGGATAAGAGCGGAGAATTACAGCAAAAATCTATAGCAATGTTACCTGGACGCGGGGCGCGGGTTTTAACACCAGTGCATTTGCAAAAAGATGAGCCCGGTTTGCTTATCACCACTATGGGGGCCGGAATTTTTGTGCTTAGCCGGGGAAAAGGCGGCTCTTGGCAAAAATTGTTGGTTGATAGGGATTCACAAGGCTTTGAACATGCGGCTCTCGCTATAGACAGCGATGGTGACGGCCGCGATGAAATTTTTGTTTCGGCCGAAAAACAGGGCACTTTCAGCCGCTATACTTATACCGGCGGCGGGTTTGAAAAAAGGGTGCTGATGCGCCTTAATCCCCGCGATATTGTTTGGAATATCACGGCCTGCACGGCCGAAGAAGCGCCATAGAGATTATATTTTATGGATATAATTAATATTTTGACCATTGCTGTTGGCCTTGCTATGGATGCTTTGGCTGTGAGTATTGCCAGCGCCATTAAACTGCGTCGCGTAAAAGCGCTGGAAGTTTTGCGTATGTCTGGCAGCTTTGGCCTTTTTCAAGCCCTCATGCCCATTGCCGGCTGGTTTTTGGGCCGCTTTCTGGCGGATTATATTGCCGCTTTTGACCACTGGATTGCTTTTGGGCTTTTGGCTTTTATTGGCCTCAAAATGTTTTTCGAGAAGCCGGAAGAACTGGATGAAAATGTTTCTAATCCAACAAAAGGCCTTGAATTATTGATACTTTCTATTGCCACCAGTATTGATGCCATGGCTGTTGGCTTTAGTTTTGCTGTATTAAAACATAGCATTTTATGGCCGGCTGTTATAATTGGACTGGTGACAATGGGGCTTTCCGCATTCGGCATGGCCCTGGGAGTGCGTCTCGGGCGCTATTGCCAAAAAGTAGCCGGAAAAGTCGGCGGCGCGGTGCTCATCGCCATTGGCCTTAAAATTTTATTTGAGCACTTACTAGGATGGTAATTTATGAGTATAGGCTCATATCTTTTAAATAAAGAAAACCTTGATTTAGTGGCGAAAAAGTCCTGGAAATTCGGCCGCGCCGCCATTTTGGAGGCCGGCCGCAAATATTATGATGCCAGTCCCGGTGATGTGGAAGAAATAGCTAGTAATATGCGCTATATGCAACTGCCGGTGAATGATGCTTCTCTGGCTTTGACTTTGGAACATATAGTAGCCCACTATTTTGAAAAGCTCTTTGTTTTGGTAAAAAGCTACGAAGCTTTTTGGATTGCTCAAAAGCGCATTGCCATAAGTGATGAAATTCTTGAATATTTTAAAGAGGCAGAGCGCGATAAAAAAGGCGTTTTTTTAGCCGAGGCTCATTACGGGGCGACTTATTTTTTAGCTCTCGCGCTAAATGTGCGCGGTATCAGCGTGAGTTCTGTGGGCAAATTTCCCCCGCCTGTCGGCCCCATGCTGCGCCAAAATATGGCTGAAATGGCCGAGCGCTATCATCTGGGGAAAACCTCTTTTCTGGATTTAACTGCCGCCGGCACCGATGCTCCCATGGAAATGATGAGCCTCTTTTTGCAAAAAAAGGTAGTTTCCAATGTTTTTGACGAAAATAACCAATTTTGCAAAAAGCATCTGCTCTTGGGGCGCCCGATAATGGGTGGCACCGGTATGGATATGATTTTAAAGGGTTTTAATGATAACGACCTAATAATTCTTACTCCCTTTTTGGTGCGTAACGACGAAGAGAGCTTTACTCTTAAAGTAGAGCGCCATTATCTTGCCGCCGGTAATATTATCGACTCCTTCTTTGCTGCTCTCGGCCGCATGATTTTGGCGGCGCCGGAACAATGGTATTTTATCAGAGAGCTAAAAGAGGCCATACCGGAGTAACCTGCCTTATAAAAAGCTCTTGGGAATAAAATATGAGCAGTTTGGTTAGTGCATCTGTGGAGGCGAGGTAAAGAATGCGAAGAGTTCTCCTTATAACAGCCGTTATGCTCTTTTTAGCGCCCGCTTTGGCCCGCGCCGCTGAGCTGGAACCGGCACTTAGAGATGCGCAAAAAGCTATAAAAGACAACAAGTTGGAAGATGCGCTGAAATATCTGGTGGACGCGCAAATAGATTTTCCGCATGATAGTTTGCTCTCTTATCATCTGGGTGAAGTCTATTATAAAATGGAGCGCTACCAGGAGGCCGAAGAGGCTTTTAAAAGAGCCATGCGCACCGATGACAAAATCAGGCAGGCCGATAGCCTCTATAATTTGGGTAATACCGCTTTTAAGGCCGGCAAATTAAAAGAAGCAATTGAATATTTTAGCCAGGCGCTCGATCGGCGCCCCGATGATGACGATACTAAATATAATCTCGATGTGGCCCGGGAAGTGCTGCGCCGCCTTATCGAAGAGCAGAAAAAGCGCCAGGAAGAGCAAAAAGAGCAGCAGGAAAATCAGGAAAATCAGCAATGTAATAACCACTCGCCGAGTGAAGACGGGCAGAGCGGCTCACAAAATAAAGAAGAGAGTGCCCAAGATAATGATGCGGCCAGTGATGCCGGCAGCGCCGGTGCCGAGCCCAAAGAAGAAGAACAGCAAGAACAGCAAGAAGAACAAGATCAGCAAGAGGGCCAAGAGCAGCAGCAAGGCGAGCAGCAACAGGAAGGCCAGGAGCAGGAACAAGATAAAGATTCCGCCGGTGAAAACGGAGAACAAAATTCTGCTTCAGAGTCTAAAGCTGCCCCAGGCCAGCCGGCCGGCGAAGAAGAAGAAAACGGTGCCGGCATTTCGCGTCTTGAGGCCGAGCAAGCTCTAAAACGCCTGGAAGAGCAGCCTAATATGCCCAAGGTTTCCGGCAAGCGCCATAGACCGGCCAAGGATTGGTAATTATGTATAATCATATAATTAATAGAGCGGCGCTCTTTTGCGCCCTCCTGCTTTTGGCCGGCCGGGCCGAAGCGCAGGAGGCCGCTATCAGCGCTACGCTTGATCACGATGAACTGGAAGTGGGGGAAGAAGCCTATTTAACGGTGAGTATCAGTTATTCCGGCTCCGGGCGGGCGCAAGAGCCTAATATTATGGAAAATAGCCACCTGACCATTACCCCCATGGGAACTTCCACTTCTATCTCAATTGTCAATGGCAGACAGAGCAAAACTTATGAATATCGCTATATTATAGCGGCAGATGCCGTGGGCGACTATGCCATTGAGGGCATTTCGGCCGTGGTGGACCGCGAAGTGGTGCGGGCTGCGCCGGTGCGCTTTAAAGTGGTCGGAGAGAGCAAAGAAAACCGCCTGGCCGCCATGAATAATGGCCTAAGCCTGGAAGCGGCGCTCGATAGAAATGAAGTATATGTAGGCGAGCAAATTATTTACAAAGTGCGCTTTTTACGCAAAACGCAGATTGCCGAGGCCAGTTATGAGCCGCCGCCCTTGGGCGATTTTATGAGTGAGCAACTTGGCGATCAGCGTAATTATGAAACGGTGGCCGGTGGTCAGCGCGTGGCCGTAACAGAAATAAGAACAGCACTTTTCCCCACAAAACCGGGCACTTATACAATAGAGCCCGCCAGGGTAAAGGCCAGTGTTTTGGTGCGCGGCCAAGGGCGGCGCGGCGGCCTCTTTGACGACTTTTTTATGAATACCCAAACTAAAGCGGTAGCGGTTGCCAGTAAGCCCCTGGAGGTGGTGGTAAAGCCGCTGCCCGCTGAGGGGCGGCCGGCCGGATTTGCCAATTTGGTGGGGCGCTTTGAAATGAAATATAATCTCTCTAAAAAGTTAATAAAAGCCAAAGAATCCACCACTTTAACGGTGGCTATTGAGGGCTTCGGCAATGTGGCCAATTTGGCCGCCCCCACTCTTTCGGCCGATATGCCCTATAAAATATACGAAGATAAGCCCACTTTTGAGAAAAAAGCGCAGGATGGCGGGCTTTATGGGCGCTATATCGCCAAATGGGCTCTGGTGCCCGGCGCGCCCGGCGAGTACCAAATTCCCGAGGTGGCGGTGCCCTATTTTGATACCGAAACTCAAAGTTACCGGGTACTTAAAACCCCGCCGGTGACTTTTACCGCCCTAAAAGCCGATGAAGAAGAAGACCTGCACTTAACAGCCACGGCCGCGCCGGGCGCGGCGACGGCGCCGCAAAAGCAGCAGGTGGCGCTTCTTGGCGAAGATGTCATGCCTATTTGTCAGGAAGCGGCCAAAATCAGCCAGGGCCAGGTTGTTCCGAGCGATGCCTTTTGGTTTTGGCCGCTTTTGATTTTGCCGCCTGCTGCTTGGGGAGTTGGCGCTTGGCGCCGCCGCCGGGCACAGCGTAGCCCGGAAGAGCTGGCCCGCCGCCGGGCAGCAAAGGCCTATAAAGAGCTGGAGCGCACTTTGCCGGCGGCCACTGCCTCCTGGGAAGATCTGGCGGCCGCCCTGCGCGGCTATTATGCCGCTAAACTGGTTATGGGCGGCCGCTCTATCACTCCCGGCGAGATAAAGGCCATTTTGGAAGAGAAAAAAGTGGCCGCCCCCCTGGCCGAAAGGGCGGCGGGCCTTTTGAGCCAGGCCGAGAAAGCTCTTTATCAGGGCGAAATTGGCAAAAACAAAGAAGAATTTGCCAAGGAAATACTGGCGGCCATGAAAGAGGTTGATAATGCGCTCACCTAATAAAGCAGCTCTAATGGTTCTTCTTGGGGCTGTACTTGCTTTTCTGCCCGGGGCTCTGGCCGCCGAAGCAGCTGCGGAAAATAACGATCGCCTCTTCTTTCAGGCCACCGAAGCTTATGAAAAGGGCGACTTTGCTGCTGCCGGCGCCGGCTTTCGTGAGCTCATAAAAAGCGGCCGGGCCGGCGCCGGCAGTTGGTATAATTTAGGCAACAGCTATTACCGCTCCGGGCAAAACGGCGCTGCTCTCTGGGCCTTTAAAGAGGCCGAAAAACTGGCCCCGCGCTGGGATAACTTAGGGGCTAATTTGGCTTTATTAAAGCTAAAAGCCGTTGATGAATTGCCGCCTTTACAAGCCACCTGGCGGCGCACCCTCTTTTTTGGCCATTATATTTTTTCTTTTAAGGAACGCCTGGTTTTGCTCCTGGTTTTTAATGCGCTCTTTTTCGGGTTGCTTATGGCTTTTAAAAGAAAAAAGAGCGATTTGCTCTCTATGGGGCTCATCTTTTCTTTGTTCCTCACCCTCTTTTTTGCCTCCTCTCTGCTGAAAGAGCGCTTTTTTACTACTCCGGAAGGGGTGGTTAAGGTGCCGGTTGCCGCGGTGCGCTCGGCCGGCAATACCAATGCTCAAAAGCTCTTTGAGCTCCATGAATGTACCGAGCTCTTTGTGGAAGAAGAGCAAAACGGCTGGCTTTTAGTGAGCCTTAGTGACGGTAAGCGCGGCTGGGTCAATGAAGAAGCCATTGCCTGGCGGCTTTAAGAGCCCTCTCCTGGTAATGAACTAAACATTTAAGATAAAACTAACACTTGCAACTTTGAAAAATTGTGTTACATACCGGAGCAAAATTATGGCGCTCTGCGCCGGAAGGAGTTTTTCTCAATGAATTTTTTCGGTAAATGTTTCTTAACTCTAACGCTGGCGGCCGCTCTGATGGCTAGCGGCTGCTCTAACGGCAATAACGGCGGCAATGAAAAGCCGGCTAATGAAAACAGTAAAAGCAACGACAATAATAATGCCAATTGCAATACCGATTGCAAGGGCACTTGTACTTGCGACGGTACTTGCGATTGCAATAGCGATAATTGTACAAGCAATTGCCAAAATAATTGTAATAACGACGCCAAGACCGATACTCCGGCGCCGGCTGAGACCACCCACTTTGCTTATATAAAAAATATGGAGCAGCTGAGCGATGATTTGGTTAAAGTTACCTTTGGCGGTGATACCAAGGGGCTTGCCAAAGATTTGCCCGGCTCGGCGCTTACTTTTGCTTATGAGAGCGCCGAATATGTCGATGTTTCAGCCAAATTTGATATTATGAACGCGCTGAGTGGCGGTAGTTTTCCTATAGGCTCGGGGAAGAAAGAGCTATCATATGCAAATTTGGTTGGGGATATTGCTGATACGTTTACGAGTTCTGACGAATTGCCGTTTGATGATGAAATGGCAATGGAAATGACACTCATGATACATGAGCTTAATGGCCTGATGGTGCAAGATAAATTGCTGCTTTGGGATTTTATTGGTTTATTAGGCTCCAGTTTAGGATTAGTTACCGATGGCGTACTAGCTAATATGTCCAATGATGATACTAGTATTCCTCCAAACACTACTTTGGCCATAAATCTTGAGAGTAACTTTAGCTGTTTTGATTATTATAATAACATGTTGGATATTGCTTCTCTGATGGATAATCCGAAGAGCAAATTTGTTCTTACCGATAAAAGTGATGCCTGCCTGGCTTCTTTGGCCGAGAATACTCAAAACTGGCTGGATAGCGCCCTAGGTAGAGGTGTTGCCCATGTAAAAATCGTCTTCACCAGCGCTGCCGATCTCATGCAGTCCACAACCATTGTTTTTGTGACTGATAAGAACATTGAGTTTTCCGACGAAGAAATGTTGAGCGCTGAGGTCATAAATGAGAGCTCTTTAGGAATGCTGGCAGCTGCCAGAACGGAAGAGAATATTACTTTTAGCGATTTGCGGGTTTTGACTTTGCAACTCCCGAGCGCTTTGGGCTACGATATTGACGGCCGTCCTAACCGCGGTGCTACTCTTTATTTGGCCAATTTTATGCCTGTGTTTATAAACGCTATGAAGTCGTCCTCGGGCGAACTGTTGCCAACAGAAATTTCGATAAGCGGTAACCAAGGTGATAATATATTACAATCCGGAGATACTGTTACTATTTCACAGGCTTTGTCCTCTTCTGCTCCCAGTGCTTTTACTAATGGTATAACCGACGATCTTGATGATTTATATGAATATTATCTTTTTAAAGCCGGTTATACTTCCGCTGATATTAAAGCGCAGGATGTATCGAGCGACGCTGGAATTAAAATTGTGCTTACGGCCAAAAAGCGCATCGAGTTGCCCATCGAGTTTACTATTCCGGCTGGCGCTGTTACCTCCATGATCGGCATTACTAATGATAAAGATGTAAAATATGTTATCAGTGAAATTAAGCATCCGGCTGTATTGCCGGTTACTTACACTGATATTCTCACCGAGAAGGATATTAATGCCGGCAATATGACTATAACTCTCGCAAATGCTAATACTCGCCCGCTGAATACTCTTATTGCCGGTGATGAAATGCGCATTGATTTTAATGAACAAATTAATACTAATAAAGCCTATTTGGTTGTAAAAAATCTGGTGGCTGCTTTTGCTGAGTCGCAAACCGGCGAAAAACCGGAAGTTTCATGCGGAGATGATAGCTCTCACAGCTACTGCACGGTTACTATGAAAAGTGATATGCTGGTTACCGGTGATACCATTACTTTAGGTACACTTCCTAAAGATTTGATATTAAATGGCGCCAGCTGGGCCATGGAAGCCGATACGGAGCTTTCGGCGCCGGCTGCAGGTAACCTCTTCTTTAACCATGTTCTGTCTGATACCCAAAATCCTCTGCCGGCGAATGCCATGATTAATATGAATGCTATGGCGACTGATGCGGCAACAGAACTGGCTCTTAACCATATTAATATGAACACCATGGTTACTTATAAAATTGTTCCCGATAAGGTTCAAGATCCCGAAACAGTTGCCAAGTGGCTTAGTAGCTCCAAAATCGAAAACGGCACCATTAAAAAGGGCGATTTATCGCAAATCGAAGTGGTATATGATGACTCCTCCTTATCATCTAGGTATACCACGGCCGCTATATACTTTATAGGAGTAGATATTGAAGCTATCGATCCTGCCAAGCCGGTTATTTTTACTCCGCAAGATGCCGTTACAGATGAATATGGCATTAGCTCGGGATCGGCTATTGCCGTTTATTTGGATAATTATAACAAGAATGTTAATAGCCTTGCATCTGGGCAAAAGACTTATGTTGCCGAATATGTAAAATCTGATGATGACGCCTGCGGCAACGGCAAGCTGGAAGCAGGTGATATGATTGGTGTAGCTTTGGACATAGATATGAAGGATTTACTGATGGCTTGTGCGACACAGCCAAATACACAAGTCTGCATGATGAACCAACCGCAGATGTCTATCGTCATGCTGGCGACACAGCTTGTCCGGAATGAAATACTGCAATTTGACGGTGTTTCTGATGTAGATATAACCTGTAGCCCAAAAGCTAACCCACTTGCTCAGATGACTTCAGTATGTCAATATAAAGGTAAAGCTATTTCTTGGGATGAGCCAATAGAGCTCTCTATTGATTCATTACCTGGCATTAAAGTTATTTTGCCTCCTTCTAACAAGTTGGAAGTAACAGCTAAGCCTATAAACTCACTCCCCGGCGACGGCCAGTTGATGAGCGGCGATCTTATTGAAGTTAGCAGTAACTGTGACTATCATTCCGATCATAGCAAGTATGCTCTGCGTGATGCCATGCTGGAAACTTTTGGCTCCGCTATTTCCTATATTGGTTATGATAGCGGCGATAGTTTTGCTAAAATGGTCTTTAAATATACCGGTGAGCCGCTGGATATCAGCACCGGCGAAGATGTAAATCTGGAGGCATTTTGGCTTTACGATGGCAGCTCTATGTTGCCCTATACTATGACTATTCAGGAAGAAATAGTGCCCGCTGCCGATTTCACCTTTGTGGAAGGCTCACTTGATGGCAATAGCGCCATTTATCAAGCTAATACGGCTTTGGTTGCCGGCGGTTATCATTTTGTGGCTGCCGATATGCCGACAGCCGATGCTTTTGATGGCGCTATTGTTGTTTCCGGCGCTAAAGACCGGGCCGGCACCTATGGGCCTAAGCCGGCTGGCGAAGCATGGGAGTATTTTATCCTGCAAATGATGGAAGCTTTTAACTTAGACTATGATGATTATTTCTTCCGCTACTAGTAATCTTTTAGAGCTTTAAGCTGTAACCGCACGTTTTTTCCTCTTTCTATGCCTTAAGTGTAGTTATCACTTGTAACTTTGAAAAATTATGTTACAAAGCCTGCAAAATTACGGCGCGCGGCGCCCAAGGAGTATTTTTATGAAGTTTCTAACTAAATACCTGCTAGCTACTTTGCTTACGACAGCGCTTACGGTAAGCGCTTGCTCAAATAGCAATAACGAGCAGCCCGGCGAACCAAATAATAACGACAATAGCCAAAAGCCGGCCGACCCCAAAGAGGGCAGTAGCCAAAATCAAGGTGAAGACAACCAAAAGCCGAATGATGGAGACGGCAAAACCGAGTCTCCGGCTCCCCAGCCCATAGAGCCAAACCACTTTGCTTATATCAGCAAATTGCAGCAAGTGGATGAGCAAACGGTTAAAGTCACTTTTAAGGGCGATACCAAGGGGCTAGCTAAAGATTTGCCCGGCTCGGTGCTCACTTTTGCTTATGAGAGCAATAAATATGTCGATCCGGCGGCAGGTTTTAATATCATGGGCGCCTATTTCATGGGCTTAGAAGAAATTCTCATGCTGGCAAACGGCATAGATGATGAATATTGTGACTATAATGGAAATGAATGTGACTATAAATATTATACAGTGATTATGCCGTTAGTGCAGCAATATGGCTTAGTGCATGAAGCAAACGGCTTTGCGGCCGGCGACGCTTTAGTGCTCATTGATGTCAACATGATGTCCTCAATGATGGGCCCGACGATGGGCCCGATGGGCCCGATAAATGGCGAAGGGGCTCTTGTTGATGGAATCTATGTTCAGGAAACAGGCGGTAGCGTGGATAAACTCCAGCAAGGCACCACCTTTGCCATTAATTTAAACAGTAATTTCAGCTGTCTTGATTATTATAATAATAATGCGGATCTGATGAGTATCATGAGCGATCCGAACGATAAGATAATCCTCACTTCCGAGAATGACTTTTGCCTTGGGCAATTGACTAAAAATGTGCAAAGCTGGCTGGATAGCACGCTTGGAAGCGGCGCCGCAGTTGTAAAGAGCGCCTTTGCCACCGCTAGCGATCTTATGCAAAGTACCACCGTTACTTTTGTCTTGCGGAAAAGTATAACTATTCCTGCCGGCAGCTCTATAGATTCCGCTACCTTTTTGGGCAGCAGCATTTTTACTATGAGTGACATGACGGACTTAGAGGATAATCTTAAAAATATACCGGCTCTCACTTTGGAGCTTCCGGCGGCTCTGGTTTATGATGCCGACGGCTATCCTAACCGCGCTGCCAAAATACATTTAATTAATTTTAAAGCCTATTTGAGCGAGCTAGAAAAAAATAGCGGAGAACTGGAAAATTGCCAATTTACCAGAATTTCCATAAGCGGTAAGCAGGATGATGGTAAGCTGGCCGGCGGCGATGTAATTACTCTTACTCAGAATGATTGCCACATTGGTAATAGCATTGATAGAGCATCTTTAAGAAGAGTGTACAAATACTATTTGGCCCAGGACGGTTATAGCGATAGCGCTGTGGAAGTTAGTATTGAGAACTTTGAAATCGGCAATAATCTCATGATAAAGATTATAGCCCAAAAAGAAATCAATCTGCCGCTAAAATTTACTATTCCGGAAGGCGCTATTGATTTTGGCTCAGGCTTTACCAGCGCTGAAGTAAAGTATAATATCAGTGATGTTAATGCTCCTTATGTTATGCCAAGTGTCTTGGACTACATTACCGAAGAGCCCAGCGGCTATATTTCCATTGAGCTGAAAAAAACTGCTTCCCGCCCGGAGAATACTCTTATTACCGGTGATAATATCTTAATTAATTTTAGCGAAAATATTGATTTTAACGATGCCCTTGTTGCAGCTGTAAAAAATATGGCTACTACTTTCAGCAATGATAACCATGAGACAACCTGTGCCGAAAATTATTGCAAAATCACTATGCTCGCCGAGAAAAAAATCACCGGTGATACCATTAGCCTGGGCACACTCTCTAAGAGTTTGGTAAAAGATACTCAAGGCATTGCCATG
>JAEEGL012668687.1_pt1 | contig 28855 bp, 16 predicted proteins | sample 9134231 | NCBI WGS metagenome assembly JAEEGL01 (sample SAMN16246548, study PRJNA631951) | gut metagenome | biome: gut microbiome; feature: rumen; material: fiber-attached | host: Bos | place: Iran: Karaj | collected 2018-10 | reverse complement strand
TGGCCTGGGGCGATTTCACCTGCTACAGTTTCCTCGCAGATATCCTGGAGATAGGCAAACCGTCCGACCAGGACAGAAAGGATGCCGCGGTGTACCGCCTGAAGGCCCTGCGACTCGGCGACGAATCCGCGCAGAGCAAGGTCATCATCGCCTACCGCCGCGGCCTGCTCAAGGAATACCAGGACGAAATAGAAAAATACTGGCTACCGGACGACTACGAAGACTACGAAGAAGACGACAGCCGCTGGGACGCTTATGTGTAAATAGCTAAAAACGAGTATCAAATATGAACAGGAGCTTTTTAAGGTTAGTTGGCATTGCTTTAACGGCCATGCTATCCCTGAATGCCGGGGCGCAGGTGAAACTCATCCGGAGCCTCAAGCCCATCGAGTCGAGGAAGTACAAGCCTCAGATCTACGATTATAAGAATAGGGAAACCTTCTTCATCTCGATCCACCCCTACACGGACGGGTTCTCCCTTTGGAACGGTGTCCTCAATGACCAGGCAAAGGAATATGCATATGCCGTTTTCTCGCTGAAAGGGGAATACGACAAGATAAGCTTCGTTATGGGTCCCGGCCAGAGCTACAGTTCGGAGCCTAACCGTTTTGGAGCAAACGACACCAGTGCCGATATCGTGCTGGTGAAAGCTGACGGCAAGAATCTGGTTGATGAGGTGGTGCGCTGCTGGGATGCTCCCAGGGAATACGTCCTGGACATAAGCGGCGTGGATATACTGCGCTTCGAAAACTGGTCCGGCCTGGAGAGTATCTATTTCGGAGATGTCAAGCTTTGGAAGAAAGGACAGACTCCGGTACTTCCTCCAAGGCCCCAGGCGAACCTTGTGGCTAAGGACAAGGTCAATCTGGTAGAGGACATCACGCCACATTATATCTGCCACAGGGGCTGGTCCATACCTATCACAAAGCACAAGTGGAGCGGTATCGAAGAGTGGGAGCACATGAGCATCAACCGCAACCAGTACTACTCCGGAATAGCCTTCAGCGCCAGCCAGGAACTGGGAGAGGGTATCAGCAGCGGCTTTGCCTATTTCTGGCTCCAGAAGGCTTTCGACAAGGTATCCTTTGTCATAGGGCCGTGGGACCAGCAAAGTCACGGCGCCGAGGCCTGGTTCACAGTAAAGGGAGACGGCAAGATAATCTACGAGAAACTCGTAAAGCAGACGGATCTGGCGGAGACCGTGGTGCTGGATGTAAGCGGCATCAATGTTCTCTCCATGCACTCTGGCGAGTTGGAGAAGATAAAAGACATGCTGGCAGGCATGAGTTTCGGCGTAGTGGATATCTACGCCTACAAGAACAGTTGCCCGGACATTCCCACTCCCGGTCTGGCAAACGCATCGCAGGCGAAACTCGCCGCTCTTCCGGACGTGGCAAAACTTTGCTCCAACATCAAGCCCTTCTCCGTCCGCGGTTCTTCCAGCTTCGACAAGACCTTCTTCGACGGCTCATCCTCCCACTATACATTCTCTATGGGTGGAGAAAAGTTTGACGAAGGATTCATCCTCACGACTGGCAACGGAGGATTATTCCTGGACGAGAACATCAACGCTTTTTATCGCTTCGACGTGGCAGGAGAGTTCGACTGGCTCAGTTTCACGGTGGGCACTCTCACCAAGCACCGCGTGCTGGATGACGACAAGATCCGCGTCTATGCCGACGACCAGCTGGTGCTCGAAACCACCATCCACTCCACGTGGCCGAACCAGCACTTTACGATCCCTATCTACAAGTGCCGCACCCTTACCTTCGCCAAACCCGGCACCGGAAAGGACAAGCAGACATACTTCGGCTTTGGCGACATTACTCTCTACCGCGGCAAGCCGGTGGAAAACGATCTCTTCGTGCATCCCAAGCCCCCCTGCCCGGAAACCGCCGACCTCATCGACCTCTGCGGGGCCCCGTATTTCCACTATGTGGGACGGTACCTGAGCACACTCACGAACTTCGACTTCAACGACTGTCTCCGCACCGGCCGGTCCCAGAGGGAGTACTTCCAGATGAAGGACGGAAGCAAGATTTACAAAGGCATCATGCTGGAAACCAATATCCCCCTGCCATTCGAAGACATTTCCCTCACAGAAGCAGCCTTCATGTTCATGATGGGTGCAGGAAGTTCGATCAGCTCCAGTTCCGTAGGCGCTGCTACAGGCATTACGGCCGGTGCCGGTATGGCCGGATCTGCCGGAATCCTGAAACTGGTTGGAGAAGGTGGTGGACAGAGCGCAGTGGCCGCATTCAATCCCTACAAGGAATACGAAACCTGCACATTCACAGTTGCCAACAGGAGCGAATATACCGATAAGGATATCTTCGGCAAGGATGTGGATCCGTACAACCCCGTGCATCTGTATGTGTTCGCAGACAGGGTGATTGTCGGAGACTTCGTGCTGAACAATAAGATGCAGCCATCCACATTCACGGTTCCCATCAACAAGTGCGAGCAGCTCATGTTCTGGCTGCAGTGCGAAGGAGCCCGTTCCGGCCAGTATGTGCTTTACGACATGACCGTAAGCAAGAAGCCATACGTGACTCCGGAGTCCGCCAAACCCGCCAGCAGCGCAAAGAGCGCGGAAGTCACTCCAGCCCTCGGCAATAACGCCAAGGATGCCAAATCTTCCGCCAAGTCGAAGAAAAGCAACAAGAAAGAGGCAGAGCCGGTCGTATGGGACCTGAACAAAAAGAGCCGCAACGATGCCATTGACTCGTACCTGAACGATGTGACCGACGTGTGGAACGAAACGGAAAAACTGAAATCCAATCTGAAGGCAGACTACGACGTTCGTCAGACCTGGGTGGAGGCATCCGACGGCACACCATATAAGATCGTGACATTCGTGGACAAGGCCGGCAACAGGCTCAGCACCACCGACATCCAGAAGTCCATCATATCTGTGATCGAAGGTTCTTCATCCGTCCAGAATAAAGCGAAGCTGGCGGGCATAGGCCTGCCCAGCGCATCTCTGGGTTTGATGAACCTGTCCTCGATGGACGATATAAGCTATTTCGGGAAGTATGTCAAGAGCGGAAAGACCGCCCTGAACCAGTGCGTGCAGGAGCTTAAAACCATTTCTGAGCTCAAGAACATGGAGTTGGAGACCGTGCAGTCCTACATCAAGAAAGCGGTCAACGTGGGCCAGTACCAGAGTACGGCCCGCGTGATGATACTTCCCAAAGAAGAGGAAGATGTAGTTCCCGCCATGATGCAGCGGCTGGAATACTTCAGTTTTTAACCGAATAGCTGTGAGTCTGTTTACCCTCGGGGCTGAAGGCCTTGAGGGTTATTTCTTCTTTGGTGACGGTAACTTCCAGGCGCTCGCAGTCATCGTTGATGATTACGGGGAAGACCGCATCTGACACCTGTCCGGGCTTATCTTCCCTCCACTGGTGCTTGTGCGCTGCCAGCCAAATGGCCACATTCGCCTTGTTCAGGATGGGAACGAAATACTTGTTCACGTTGTCCTGGCCATGCCATGCGCCTTTCTGGGGATTGATATGGCCGATTACAATTCGGGCATCGGCTTCTTTGCACTCCTTGGAATTCACGACATTCTCGAGCCAGCGGGCCTCTTCCTGCAGGAAAGGTTCCGAGAGCATGGAACCGCCATATTCGATGTCATTATCGGGTTTGTCCTCGCAGGTATCAAGGAAGATGAAAAAGAATTTGCCGTAGGAAGCAGTCCAATACGGTTTGCCTTCGGGGAGAGCGGCATAGTCGAACCAGCACTTGGAATCGACGCCGCGGAACTCGTGATTGCCCCTCATATTATAGAGGGCCACCTTGCCCTGGAGGTTCTCAGCTCCTGTGCGGAGGTACATATCGCGTATCTTGTCCCTCCATGCAAGCGAATTCACCATATCGCCGTTGAATACCACGAAATCGAGCTCGTCGATCTTGGAGCCCTTCATCAAGACGTTCAGGATGGAGTCTTTCTGGTGGATATCGTTGTAAACATCGAAACGGACCCGGTCGTAGTCGGTCTTGAGGGTGGTGAAGGTGTATGGATTCTTTGTATATACATTGCTGCCCCATGCCTTCGTATAGGTCACATCACCAGGGCCTTTGAACTCGCGCACTCCCTTCATCATCAAGCGGTAGCGGTACGTAGTTCCGGGCTCCAGCCCGTCGATGCGTATCTTGTGCATATTGCTGATCACCTGATTGCCGAAACCGCGCAAGTCGTAGTATTTGGTGCGGTCTTCGTTATAAAAATGCGTGCCATCGTCCGGGGCGACCTCCACCCAGGCGACTGCATCCATATTCGATTCCCAAACTACGGTGAACCCGGTAGTCGTGGGATTCTGTACATACGGCCCGCATATAAGCCGGACGTTTTCGGGGATCTGCTGGGCATTCTGAGTTTGGGCCTGTGCAGCGAACGCCGCGCATACCGTCAAAACAATAAATACAATTCTTTTCATCATAATTCAAGTTTACCACAAATATAAGAAAATAAATGTTGTTCAGCACCCCTGCCTATCTTCCAAAGTTTTTCAGTAACTTTGTATGTTATGACAAAAAGAAAGAATAAAGGCGGGAGTGGTTCCCGCAGCGGCCGGAGCGGTTCCGGCAAACAAAAGAAATTCGTCCCGGTTTTCGAGGGACGCGTTCAGATGACCCGCGAGGGATTCATCTTTGTGACTGTTGACGGGCAGGATGACGACATCTTCGTGAAGGCATCCAAGACCCGGAATGCCCTGGACGGCGACATCGTAAAGGTTGCCGTGACCAAGCAGGGCGGGGCCAAAGCGGCCCCGAGGGCCGGAGAGAAGGCCGTACGCAAGCGCGAGGGCGAGGTGATAGAGATAGTCCAGCGCAGCGGCAAGCAGTTCGTGGGAATCTACCACACTGTAGGCGCGCAGGCCTGGGTGATGATGCAGAGCAAGAATATGCCCTACGACATAGAGGTGGATGCGGAAGAGGGGGCCCGTCTCGGCGCTAAGCGCGGGATGAAGGTTTCCGCCGTGGTGGACAGATGGGGGCGAGGTGATTCCTCCCCTGTCGGCCACATCGTGGATGTGCTGGGCATGCCCGGCGAGAACAATACCGAGATGCACGCCATACTGGCGGAATTCAATCTCCCTTACAAGTTTGAAAAAGAGGTGGAAGACGCTGCCGATAGCATCTCCGAAGATATAACCCCCGCCGACATGAAAGGCCGCAAGGACTTCCGCGGCACCTTCACTTTCACTATAGACCCTGCGGATGCCAAGGACTTCGACGATGCCCTGTCGTTCCGCAAGTTGAACAATGGCAACTACGAGGTGGGAGTGCACATCGCGGATGTGTCTTATTACGTGAAGCCGGGTTCGGCGGTAGATAAAGAGGCCCGCGAACGCGGCACCAGCGTGTATCTGGTGGACCGTACCGTGCCGATGCTTCCGGAGAAGCTCTGCAACAAGCTCTGTTCGCTGCGGCCCCACGAGGACAAACTCACATATTCGGCCGTCTTCGAGATTACTCCGAAGGCGGAGATCAAGAGCCGCTGGGTAGGCCGGACGGCCATCAATTCGGATTTCCGTCTGGATTATGATCAGGCGCAGGCCATCATAGAAGGCGAAATAGGTGTTGGAGGGGAGATCCCATCACAGGACCTACGCCACCCTCGGCTTAGAGGGGGGACCATGAGCGAAGCGAATGGTGGGGCGAAGCGCAGCGAAGCGGTCGGTGAGGGGATACTCCCCTCCAACACACTATGCGAAGCGATAACCATTCTGAACGGTCTGGCAGCGAAATTCAAGGAGAAGCGTTTCAAGGCGGGGGCGGTGGATTTTGACCGTCCGGAAATGAAGGTGGAGGTGGATGAGAAGGGCCGGCCTGTAAACGTGTACGAGAAGGTGAGCAAGGAGGCCAACTGGCTGATCGAGGAATTCATGCTGCTGGCAAACCGCACGGTGGCCGAGTTCGTGGCGACCGGAGGGCAGATGAACGGCGTTGCGGCGAAAAACGCCAAGACCTTCGTTTACCGCATACACGATGTGCCCAACACAGAGAAACTTGAGAGCCTTAAGCGCTTTGCCAAGGGTTTCGGCTACAAGATGGAGGGCTCCTTCGAAGGCCGGGCAGCCGCGAAGGGCATCAACGCCCTCATGAAAGCAGCTGCCGGAAAGCCGGAACTGGCGGCCTTCGAGGATATCGCCCTCAGATCGATGGCCAAGGCCTGCTACAGCACCGAGAACATCGGCCATTACGGCCTCGCATTCGACTTCTACACCCACTTCACATCTCCCATCCGGCGCTACCCCGACCTTATGGTCCACAGGCTCCTGACCCTGTATCTTGCCGGCAAGGAGAGCGCCAACAAGGGATTCTATGAGATCGAGTGCCAGCACGCTTCCGAGCGGGAAGTGGTGGCCGCCGATGCCGAGCGCACCAGCATCAAGTACAAGTTGGTGGAATATATGCAGGACAAAGTCGGTCAGGAGTTCGACGGGCGCGTATCCGGCGTTACCGAATGGGGAATGTATGTTGAAATCGAGCCCAGCAAGGTGGAAGGAATGGTATCCCTGCGGGAGATACGTTCCGACTTCTTCGAATTCGACGAGGAGCGCTACCGGCTGGTCGGCAAACGCACTCACAAGGTCTTCCGGCTGGGAGACCCGGTACGCATCCGCGTGAAGAACGCCAACCTTGAGCAGAGGCTTCTGGACTATGAATTAATTGAAAATCTACATTGATATGGCAAGCAATTCTTTTTTCAGTTTCCTGGCAGGCGCCGCTCTCGGAGCGGTTGCAGCCGCATATCTTCTTTCCGACAAGGGTAAGGAAGATGCAGAACGTGTGAAGCAGGCCGCAGGAGATCTCGCCGAAAAGGCGAAGAACAAGGCCGGCGAGGTTGCCGACACAGTGATGGAGACGGTTTCCAAAGGCCTGGATGCATTGGAGGACGCGCTGGATAAAAAGGATAAGCCGGCGGAGGAGCCGGAAACGGTATGAACACCCGCGATTACGTCGATCTGCGAATCGAGCAGCTCAAGCTGAAAGGCAGTGACAGAGCATCCAAGGCGCTCGGCGCCATCCTGGCCTGGTTCCTTATCATTGCCGTCGCCCTTCTTTTTCTTACCATGCTGGTGCTGGCCGGCACTCTGCTCCTCGGCAAATGGCTGGACAATTATGCCCTCGGAGCGCTGATTGTCTGCGGTGCCCTGCTGCTGATTCTTCTGATCCTTTTCCTCTGCCGTAAAAAGATGTTCCGCGACGAATTTGCGCATTCCCTCAGCGGCAAGAAGGATTACAAAGACCTGGTGCGCAGCGAGGAGCTGCTGGACGTCCGCCTTCAGGACAACAATACGGATTACCTTGGCTGGAGCAGCCTCGGCCTTCGTTTCGCGCGAATTCTCCTGCGCGTTTTGATACGCCGTTAGCTATGACCATCCCCGATAATTACCTAAAATGGGGAAGGTCAATAAAAAGAAGACAATGATCTACAAATTCGAACCGATACTTAAGACACTGGTGTGGGGCACCGAGAACTGGGTGCTGTCCGGAGTGAAAGGCAACGAAACGAAGGTCGTGGGAGGGCCGGCCGACGGCAAGACCCTCAACGAACTCTATGGCAAGGAATTCCCTCTGCTGATCAAGTTCATCGATGCCAGGAAAGACCTGAGCATCCAGGTGCATCCGAACGATGAGATAGCGCAGCAGCGCCACGGATGCCGCGGCAAGACCGAGATGTGGTACATCATCGGAGCCGCGCCGGGGGCCCATCTGCTGGCCGGTCTTTCCAAAGAAATCACCCCGGAGGATTATGTGAAGCTGGTGGCGGAGGGCCGCATCACCGAGGTGCTGGCAGATCACAAAGTGGCTCCGGGAGATGTCTATTTCCTGCCCGCAGGGCGTATCCATGCCATCTGCGGCGGATGCTATCTGGCAGAGATACAGGAGACCTCCGACATCACCTACCGCATCTTCGATTATAACCGCCCCGGGCTGGACGGCAAGCCCCGCCAGCTGCATACGCAGGAGGCGAAGGATGTAATTGATTATAAGGTGTATCCGGAATACAAAACGCCCTACGAGCGCAAGGAGGATGCCGGCGTGGAGGTAGCCAGATGCCAGTATTTCACTACCGATGTTTACGAGCTTACCAAACCCCTTAGCGTCAATCTCGAAGGCCTGGCCTCGGTGCCGGACAATTTTTATATTGTGATGGCCCTTGAGGGCGAAGGCCGCATCGGCGGAACGCCCGTCAAGGCAGGCGAGGCCGTGCTGGCCATGGGCGAAAAAGAAATCAGCTTCGAGCCGTCTAGCCCGAAGCTGAAACTGTTAACTACCCATCTATAATTACTTGGCCTTGCCCTGGTTGGCGACGGCCGCCTGCTTGGCAGCGAGTTCGTCGGGATCAGCGAGGTAGTAATCACGAACGAGATTCAGGTCATCGTCGAATTCGAACACGTACGGCACTGCCGTGGGGATGTTCAATTTGACGATAGCCTCGTCGGAAATGCCCTTGAGGTGCTTCACCACACCGCGAAGGCTGTTGCCGTGGGCGACCACTATAATGTTATCCACAGTCTTGAGCTTGGGGAAGATCTCACACTCCCAGAAAGGCATAACACGCTCGATGCACTGCTTTAGAGCCTCGGTACGGGGCACATACTGATCGGGAACATCCGCATAACGGGGATCCTGTGTTGCGGAATTGGGATCTGCATCGGGAAGAGGGAGAGGCTCCACGTCGTAGCTGCGGCGCCATATGAGCACCTGCTCGTCGCCGTACTTGGCTGCAGTCTCGGCTTTGTTGAGGCCCTGCAGCATTCCATAATGCTTCTCGTTGAGGCGCCAGGTCTTCTCGACGGGAATCCAGTCGAGGTCCATTGCATCCAGCACGTTATTGAGGGTTTTAACAGCCCTCTTAAGATATGAGGTGTAGGCGATGTCGAACTTGAATCCGGCTTCTTTCAGGGCTTTGCCTGCATCCAGGGCCTCCTGGAGGCCTTTCTCACTTAAATCCACATTGGTCCATCCGGTGAACCTGTTCTCTTTGTTCCACTGGCTTTCGCCGTGGCGTACTAGTACGATGTTTTTCATTTGGTATAATAGTTATTTAAAAGATTCCTTCGCTGCGCTCGGAATGACAAGATAATCTACAACAGCCCTCTGCCTACCAGGAAGGCATGTGAGTCGGGCTCACGGCCTGCAAAGGCCTTGAAGAGCGCCATGGGCTCCTCGCTGCCACCCTTCTCCAGGAAGGTCTCCTTGAACTTCTTCGCAAGGGCAAGGTCAAACGGGCCGTCGGGAGAGGCTTCGAAGATGCTGAAGGCATCCTTGTCGAGCACCTCGCTCCAGAGATAGCCGTAGTAACCGGTGTTGTAGCCGCTGGAGAAAATATGGTTGAAATAGGTGGTGCGGTAGCGGTAGGTGATCTCGGGGTTCAGGCCGATGAGTTCGGCGAGCTTTGCCTCGAATGCATCGATGAACGCTGTCGCCGCCTCCCTGGTGTCCAGCCCTTCAGGGATATCCGCCAGCTCATGCCACTTCAAATCCAGAATCGAAGCGGCCGCAAGCTCGGTGGTCATGAAGCCCTGGTTGAACTTGAGGGAGTTGTTGATCTTGTCCACAAGCGCTGAAGGAATCACTTCGCCTTCGGCATTCTTGGCATACATCGCCAGCAGTTCGGGCTGGAAAGCCCAGTTCTCGTTGAACTGGCTGAACATCTCCACGAAGTCGCGGGTGACGTTGGTGCCGCTCACGGAAGGATAGTGGCACTTGGTCAGCAGCCCGTGCAGGGCATGGCCGAATTCGTGGAAGACGGTCTGCACCTGGTCCACGTTCATATTCTCGGCAAGGTTGCCCACGTTCACGATGATGGGACGCACGTCGTTGCCTTCAGCATCCACATACTGTTCGCGGATGTTGTTCATCCACGCGCCGCCGCGCTTGCTGTCGCGGGGGAGATAGTCGGTGGTGAAGATGCCGATCAGAGAACCGTCGTCGTAAGTCAGTTTCCATGTGTCCACGCAGTCGGGATTGTAAGCGGGCACGCCCTCGAGTTTCTCGAAATTCACGCCGTAGAGCCACTTCGCAGCCTTGAAGATGCCGTTGCGCACGGAATCTTTCTGGAAGTAAGGCTTCACTTCCTCGTCGTCGAGGTCGTACTTCAGCTTGCGGACCTTTTCGGCGTAGTACCACCAGTCCCAGGGCTCTATCTTCGAGCCAGCCGGCAGCACGCCCGCGGCGATATCCTCATCCATCACCTTCTGCATATCCAAGATTTCCTCGCGGGCCTTTGCGGTGGATGCCTTAATGATATCTCTCAAGAATCCATCTACCGTAGCGGGATCCTTGGCCATCTTGTTGTCGAGGGTGTAGGCGGCGGAATTCGGGAATCCCAGCATCTTGGCCTTCTCCTGGCGGAGGCGCAGAACCTCGATCACCAGCAGGGCGTTGTCGTTCTCGTTGCCATGGTGTCCGCGGGTGGTGTAGGCCTCATAGTAAGCCTTGCGCAGCTCGCGGTCGGAGGTGGAAGTCATCTTGTCGGGATATGCGCTGACGCTGAAGCCGAACTTCTCTTTGAACGCATTGCTCTCCGCAAGGATGTTGTTGCCTATCTTCTGGGTCTTGGCCGCAATCTCGGAGTTAATCACGCGGAGGCGGTCCTGCTGCTCTTCCGGCAGGCCGATTCCCTCGCGCTCGAAGCTCTCATAGTGCTTCTTCAACACCATCTGCTGCTCGCGGGTAAGGCCGCTCCGGTCTCCGTTCCAGATGGCGGCGATGCGCTCGTAGAGGGCCTTGTTGAATGAGATGTTGGCCTCGTGCTCGCTCATGAGAGGGATGGATTTCTCCACCACCGCGTCCAGGGCGTCACTGCGGTCGGTCTCAGCCACATTGTAGAGAACACCGCTCACCTTCGAAAGGATTCTTCCCGACAGCTCCAGAGGGGCTATGGTATTGTCGAAGGTGGGAGCCTCCTCACAGGCGACTATGGCATCTATCTCCGCCTGCTGCTCGGCTATGCCGGCCTTGATTGCGGGGATGTAGTCGGAAACTTTGATCTTGTCGAAAGGAGGAATTCCATAGGGGGTGTCCCATTCCGTGAGGAAGGGATTGGTTCGGTTGCAAGCCATAAGCGATAGCGCAAGCGCGATAAATGTAAAAATGCGTTTCATTAATTAATCTTAACTGAAGGGTTGTCGGGGTCGTCGGGGGCGGTAAGGAGGGACATCTGGGCAGAACCGCTGTAGATAGTGATGATGCCGGTTATATCCACGTTGGAGCCTCCGGTAATGCGGGAGTCAAGCACCTGGTCGGCAAACTTGGCATAACCGCTAGTTCGCACCTGGATGTCGGTGGAGCCCATTTTGAAGTAATGGGACACGTAGTTCGCAGTGGCATACTTGATCATCATTTCCTTATAGGTAAGATTGGCGTCAGGCCCGAAAGCCGTCATCACGCTCTCCCCCATCTGGCTCGCATAGTCCTTGGGCTTCGTAAGGATGTTGCCGTACTTGGTGTTGCCGCTGCCTACTATGGCAGAATCGAAATTGCCAGCCTGAATATACTCGATGTACTTGGCCTTGCTCATCGACCAGGTATTAATTCCCCAGGTGCCGGCATCCGAAAGGAAAATACGGTTGTAAGGGTTATCCTTCTTATGGGCGAGAATCCCGTGAGGATATACCAGGGCAAAAATCTCGTTGCCGTATTTCAGGCCTTCGACCTTCACAAGCGTTCCCCAGAGTTCTCCCTGGAAGCCCGCGGAAAGGCTGGCTGATATCTGGGCCTGGGTCACGGACTTGGGAGTGACAGGAGAGTCATAGTCGCTGCGGAAAACATGGGTTTCTATGACCGCCTGGATATCGATGTAAGATGTTTCATACTCGTTGGTAGATGTGTTGTCGGGTTCCAGACCGAGCTGGGGCATATCGTTATATGCTCCGATGCAGAGGTCCTGGCACTTGACATAAACCCACTGGCCAAGCTTGTAATCGCTGTAGAGCGAAGACTTGCCGAGTTTGAGGTCGATGCCTCCGGTGGCATCCTGAAGGTAGATCTCGCGGTAGAGGTTGCCGGTCTTGTCGTCCGAGACCACCTGGCCTTTGATCCAGATGTTTTCTGTAATCGTGTGGCCACTGGTACGGTTCTTCTCAAAATCGGTCTTCTTATTGTACTGGAGTTTCATGTCCTTGATTGTGGTTACGGTGCCGTTGAAACCGTATTGAACAAGGTCGGACTCGCTCCATAGCTTCATCCCGGCGGGTTCATTGTCGCCAAAAGTGAACACAGGCTGCCACTCTTCTTTCAGACTCTGGCAGGAAACCAAAGCGGCGAGAGCCGCAATTGCAAAGAATAACTTTTTCATACGCTTAGAATCTGAAATAAACGTTCAACATGTAATTCGTTCCGGCCATGTAGAAGTACTTGGGGTCGAAGCGATAGTACTGACTCTTGCTGACGGTGTTGTCCACCATACGGGTCTGTTCGTATCCGCCGGTCTTCACGTTCTTGTTGTTCAGAAGGTTCTTCACATTGAACGAGAAGCCAAGCTGATACTTGTAGTGGATGTACCAGCTCTTGCCCACGGAGAAGTTGACGAGCACCGCAGGGTCGAAACGCTCCTGTTCAGTCATGTACTCGATTTCCGCTGCGGTAATCTGGTTGTCAGGGCCGTTGACTGCAGAATCGGTACGATAAAGAGGATTCATATCCAGATAAGACTCTCCGAAGTACTCTACATCGGCATCGATGAACCAGTAGTTGCGATTATACGCGAAGCCAAGACTGGCGGCAATCTGAGGCGTGGAGGGCACGTAGTGTTGCTTCACGGTGCCGTCCGGCATCAGGGTACTCTTCCAATAAGGCACCTTCACTTTGTCCATAATCACCTCTGCGCTGTTATCTACTGTCTGGGTCATGACGGGATTGGACGTGTAGGTGTAGCGTCCTGCTGCAAAGACACCCTGCACAGAAAGGTTGGGGACCAGATAGGTGGGAACCTTGAAACCAAGTTCCACACCCACGTTCCTCTGATCAATGCCGTTGATTGCGAAGTTAGAGAATGCATTCTGGAGGTCATCGTATGCACTCATCACCTTGGACTGGTCCTTGATTGTGGTGTAGTACGCCGTGGTGCGGATATTAATGCCGTTGGCGGAGTACTGCCAGTTGATATCTGCCGATGTGGTCTTGATGGTGGTCAGGTCATCTACGATCGAATTGCGGGTGCGGGGTGAAAGGAATGCCTGATTGAACTTGGGCGCATCGTTGAAATAGCCGATATTGGCATATACCCGCTGTGAACCCCCGATCACGTAATTGAGGCCAAGCTTAGCGGCATAGGTTACGAAGGAACTGACCTTGCTCTTGCCATAAGATGTTACCACGCTGCCATCATGCTCGTATGTGGGTTCGACGGTTATTCCGTCCATCACCATCTTGTTTCCGTTCTTGTCCAGACCCGGGAACAAACCCTTGCGAACCAGGCCCTCACGCCAGAAGCTCTCGTAGGCAAGACGTCCGCCGAGATTGGTGCTGAAGTTGCCGAGAGTATATTTCCAGTTGAGCCAGCCGCCATAATTGCGAACCTGAGCGTAGTAGTCGTATCCATACTTGTCGCCGACTGCGAGCGTCTGGGCTGAACCATGCTTGATGTAGTATTCCAGATCGTTCTGAAGCTTATAAGGAGTTGCCGCGAAATCGCGCTCCGCAAAATTGTCGATATCGGTAAAATAATCGCCACCCAGGAGGTCCGCCACCTGCTTGTAATACTCGGTGCGATTGATGCGGGCGTTCAGTCCGCCGGTAACTATCATATTGTCGGCAGGGCGATACTTGAAAGTGGATGCGAGATTGAAATCCTGCTGGTCCACGTGACGCTCCTCCTGTATGTACTTGGAGCGACTCTTGCCATTGTCGTCGGTCTGGATGCGGTTAACATAGAAGAAACGGTCCCAGTCGATATGGGTCAGTTCAGGATACATGTTCGCATGTCCCCATACCTCGTTCGCCCATCCGTACTTGATATCGTTATTGCGGTTCATGTCCGGATTGGAATCATAGAAGTAGCTGGGAAGATTGCGGTAGTAATCCGGACGCGGATCCTGTGCGTCGTACCAGTCGAGGGCGGTGTAGCCGTTCTTGCCGAAGCGATAGAGGGCCGTGACGGATGCATTGAACTTGTCGGATGGAGTGAAATCGTACTTCACTATTGCAATGGGCTCGTTGGTCTTGCGGACGCGGGCGTTGCGCACCTTGCCGTTCTGGTATCCCCAGTTGGAGTTGTACATATTGTCCCCCACCAGGTCGTAAACCTCCTGGGTGGAAGCATTCTGCGCGCCGCGCTGGCCGGGAGTGGCGAAGAAGATAAAGCTCAACTTATGGGTATCGTCCAGAACCTTGTCGGCAGCGAGATAATAGGCGAATGAGCGATAGTAAACACCGTCTATCCAATCGTTGCCGCCCAGGCGGGCGGAGACGTTGACCGCGAAAGCCCAGCCATTATCCATGAGACCTGTGGCATAGGAGCCCATCAGACGCATGCGGTAAAGGGTGCTGTTGGTAAGGATGCTTCCACGCAAGCCTTTGCGGACGTTGGTGGCATTGCCGAAGATGTTGGTCACGCCGTTGTATCCTCCAAAGCCGTAGTCGGAAACCTCTGCTCCATTGGTGGTCTCCTTGGTGCGCATGGCCTCGTTCAGGCCGCTCCAGAGGGAGAAGGGGGAATAGCCGGTGATGGCATCGTTCATCTTCACTCCGGCAAGATATACATCCTGGCTCTCCGAGGAATAACCGCGGGCACGGAAACGCACCGAACTGAAGTTGTAGCCGGCTATGTTGTTGAACACGTCGTTGGATCCGAACAGGATGGTGGGGTTGTCGTTATAGCCAGAGTCGTCCATGTCGAACTGGGCGAAGGAATCGTCGTCAACCTCCGCCACGCGCTGCATGCCGGTAAGGCCCAGATTGAACATATTCTTCACGTAGCCGTCGTTCACGGTTACCTGCACCTGGCTCTCCAGGAAATCCGGAGCCTCGATTACGAGGGTGTACATCCCGTTGTTCAGGCCGGGAATGTAGAAGCTGCCGTCCTCACCGGTGGTGGCGACCGCCAGTTCGGTGGCACCTTTCATCAGCACCAGCCGTGCATTCTCAACGGGCTGCCTGCCGTTACGGTTCACGACCACACCTTTCACGCCGCCCGTGTAATCCCCGATCAGGTCCGAAATGGCATAAGTGCGAAGTTCAGGCTGGGGCTTCGCCGCCTGCTCGGCGGCGATGATATCGGCTGCTGCCGCTGCGGCAAGTGCGGGGACCTCCGGTGCAGTCTCCACTGCCGGAGCCGACTGAGCCTTGTCGGAGCTCTTACCGAAGTTGTACTGAGCGCCGAGAGTGGCGGTACCCATGCCGAACAGTCCGGATTCCACACCGGTAACCTTCTGCCCTGCCACCATGGCACGCAGATCTACGGTTGCTGTCCAGTTGCCGGAGATGCGCATGCTGTTCATGAGGCCGACACCCACGCCGGGGGCCTTGACACCGGCCCCGAAATACTCTGCGAAGGAGAAATAGGGCGACATCACGTAGAAGGCATCCTTACCTGTGTGGAACAGGATGCTTCCGGCATCGAGCATGAGATCGAACGGCACTGCCCACAGAGTGTACGCAGGCGTCGCTCCCATCGGAGCACCTTTGATATTCTGGATGCCGAAACGCACTCCGAGTGCAGGGGTTATCCACTTTCCGGCCTGGAGCTGGAAGTTGGGAATGCCCGGGTAAAGGAGCGGATTCTTGCTGAGGAAGCCGTCGGCAGCCACATTGAATCCCAATCCGCCGCCGGCGAACCATCCTTCCGAACCGGTGTAAAGGTTTGAAGAGACAGTCCTGTCGCCGTCATCTGCGGGGGCCGGGATGGCGGGCAAGGCCACCAGGGCCGTCGCCGCCATCAGGAAAGCTATGATTTTCTTGGACATACTACTTGGAAATGACTATATATGTAGGATAGTGGTCGGAATAGCCTCCCACGAAAGCGCCACCGGAGAAGGTGCGAAACGGAGTGCCCTTGTACTGACCGGACTGATTGGTCATGAAGGGCTTGCTGAACACCCGGCCATAGAACTTCTTCTGCACTATGGGCTGGATCTGGAAGGTTCCCTTGGGAGCGTTCGCAAGGGCGTTGTTTACCATAACGATATCGAAGATGTTGCCTGCGCCCTGATAGTAGAGCGAGCTGTACCCCGCCTTGATCATGCTCAGGAACGGGTCGAAGAAATCTTCGTCGGTCACATCCCCGATGAACTCTTTTCCGCGGAGGAATTCGGTCATGGAAGGGTCGGTGGGGTTATCGTTCATATCTCCCATCACCACTATCTTGATGCCCGGGAATTCCTTCTGGAGCTCCATTGCGCGCATATAGATGATTTCGGCTCCACGCGGGCGCAGGTCCGCGCCCTTGCCACCCAGGCGGGAAGGCAGGTGCGTAACGAAGAAAGCGAACATCTCGCCGTCGATCGTCCCGCGCGCCATCAGCACGTCGCGGGTCTTGAAGCTGTCCATCTCCTCCTGCGTCCACTGGCTCCAGTCGATGCGGGACGGGAAGAAGGTGTAAGGGATGCTCTCGCTGGTAATAACTTTGAAGACCTCCGGCTTGTAAAGCAGGGCCACGTCCACGCCACGGCGGTCGGGGCCGTCGTAGTGGATGATCTGGTAGTTCGCCTCCGCGATGGCGGGCTCGCTGACGAGATCCTCCAGCACATGGCGATTCTCGATTTCGCTGACTCCGAGCACGGCATGCCAGCACTTGTTGTCGTCGTGCATGGCGCGGATGACCTGAGCCATGTTGCGCTGCTTCTTGGCATACTTGGCCTCTGTCCACTCGTTCTGGCCGTCGGGAAGATACTGGTAGTCGTTCTTGCCCTCGTCATGATAGGTGTCGAACAGGTTTTCGAGGTTGTAGAAGCCTATCACATAACTGCGGTGTTTTCCCGCATCGGCCCGGAAGGGAACGATGAGCAGAAGTGCCGCGACAAGGATGTAAATATACTTTTTCATTCTCTATATTACTATTTCCAAAAACTGTTGATTTCAGATTCAATCTTTCCCGCAAGACTATCTCCAATTTCACCAGGAAGATTAACAAAGAAATCTATTCCGGTCGTTGCTTCCAATTGATCCACAGTCATCATATAGTCCCGGAAATTACCCCCGGAAATATTTGTATCATGCGGCAGATAAAAACCGACTGCCATAAATCCTTTTGTGTCGTCCGCGTAAATAAAGTGATTGGTCGTTTGATTGAAAATCGACTTGAATAAAAGAACTTTGAAATATGCGTTAGGCACTTTTACGGCAAATCTTGTGTCGCTATACGGTCTGGTATATGTGGTGGATTTGTCCCACATACAACCTGTCACTACATATAGGGTGTCCGATCTGCCCGCAAAAGTACGGACGGCATTTTCGAGATTGACCCAGATCCCCGAATTGAACGATCCGTCTTGTGGAGTCATATTGGTGGGGTAACAAGTAGATGCTACAGAAGCCTGACTGATTTGACGGTCTGCCCGAGGAAGTTGATGACCGCGATTCCAATTCTTTCCATTGAATCCAGTGCCACCATAAGAATGAGCCCTGATATCGGGTTGGATGCTGTCTGGAAGCAAAGGGTCAAAGCCCCACAGATAATCATACTTTCCGCCGCCTGCCAACGCACCATTCAAGGGGTATGCCACCCACAATGAAAGATGTTCATCGTAATCCCAATAACAGGACCAATTGCGAATACCGCTTACAGCATAGCTGACATATGCCTGCCCTTCCATGTCGTGCGCGAGAAAAACACGACCGTCCCCGTCCTTGGTATCAGGTAGTTCCAACCATCCGGCAGAGGTTTTTTCTTCACCATTAGGTTCAGTGACAGATTGCCCCGACTGTCCGCTCTGGGTTACGGTTGCCGAATGAACTTCTTTACCCATGGACAGCAACACCAGAGTAACCCTGCGGGCCTCATCTTCTTCATTCTCGCTGAAGCGGAGGCGGGCGTCACCCTTGCTGCCTGTTCCCGATTGCGGATCCATGGTAGCCCAATCTGAAGGGCCTTCGGCAGGATATTCCAGCTTTATGGACCACTCGCCCTTTGCCGTAATTGCCACGAAAACGCTTCCGTCAGCAGAAGCAACCGTGGAACTGCGCGGCACCACGGTAGCCTCATAATCGATGGGATCCGCAACCGGCTGGCAGGCGAAAAGGCCTGCCATGACCGGGAGCAGAAACAATGATCCGGCAATCCTGCGAAACATGATTTAGTCCTCCAGTTTGTAGAGATATACCTTCTTGGGAGCGGTGGATGACTTCTTGTAGAAACGGAAACGCTTCTGGTCGGAGTTGGCGTTATACAGGAAAATGGTATCAGCCGCCTTATCCACTATCTCGGCATTGCCTTCCGATGCCAGGTTGATGGTAATAAGAACAGGGGAAGTGCCGTACTGAAGGGCATTTGAACCAGACTTGCCATAGATGTATTTACCGCTGGCAGTCTTGATGGCATATCCACCCTCCATGGTCTCGAATGTAACAACTGAAGCGAGATTCGTTTCGGTAGCCTTGATGGCACCGGACGCAATCTCTACCGGGATATTGAGGAAGGAGGCATCTGCAGTTCCCTTGCCGTCGAAAGCAACTTTATCATCCTCGTTTACGACAAGATAGGTTCCAACCCAGCTGGCGGGAGCGGTGGCAACCTTAACGAAACTCTTTTCGCCGGCCGCGCTCTTCTTGGCCTGGGTAATTACAACGGTGTATTCCGCATTGGCCTCTGCGCAGGCGACCTTGATGTTGGCAACCACCGGTTCATCGGTCTCATTTGCAGGGAAGGAAACCTTGACTGTGGCATTTGCACTTCCCGAGGCGGGAGCGACCACGAACGTGGCCTTGTCGCTGGTGGCAGTCCACGCTGCATTTGCAGTGATGTCAAAGCTGGCCTCAGTGGCAGAACCAGCGACCTTGATATCCTTTGTGGAGACGGAGCAGTACTTTTCGTCCGGATTGGCAGCCTTGATCTCAGTCGCGATCACATTGACAATGTTCTTGGAAACATTGATGGTGTTGAAGTAGCCGGTTATGACAACTCTCTTGTCCACCAGGCTGGCAGGATCGATGTCGGCATCCAATTGCGAAGGGGATACGACGCGCGTCGCGCCATCCACCTTCACGTTGTAGTAGTTACCATCCTTGATGAGGGTACCGGTAGCGGTAATGTAGTCGGTGTTGGGAGATGTGTAGGAATCCACGGTCTTGGTGATATCCTTCAAGTCGGTGCGAGGAACGTTGTTGCCGCTGCTCAGCACGGTGATGGTAGGTTCCGTGAATTCGGGCAGACCATAGTAAGTGGTCTTGGTTGCCTCGATCTTTACCTTGTCGCCGATTGCGGCCCCGGGAGCCTTGTCGGTATAGACATAAACATTGGTGGTGCCATCGGTGACAATCACGCCCTTGAGGGACTTGGCAGCAACGATGGATTCTGCAACGATTACCTTAGAATTGTCTTCCGCGGCAACAGTCTCGGTAATGGTGCCGGTGACGGTCTGAACATCCTTTCCCTTTCCATTAATCTTGATGATCTTGCTGCCGGTGGTGAACTGGGGAGTATTGCCGAACATATTGCAGAGGTCGCCGAGGATGAGAACCTCGTCGCCGACTTTGATCTGGTCCTGTGCGGTAAACTTCTCGCCATTGTAGTAAAAACCGCGATATACGCCAAGCACTTCGGAGTAGCCCTCATCAACGATGGAATACTCGGCATTGCCGTAGTAATCGGCAGCGCTGGCATCCCAGGAGATGTTCTTGATGGCGCTGATCTTTCCTACTGCATAGACGCCCTCACGCTTCTCGTAGTTCTTGGTGTCGGTGTATTTGAGCACCTTGGCTGCATTGACTGCCGCTGCCACATTGAAAGGATCGGTTTCTGTGCCGGTGCCGGTAGGAGTGGCAGAAGTAGCAGCGTCTCCGCCTCCCTCGCTCTGGCCATTGAGGGAATAGATAAAGTTCTTTCCGCCCACGAATTCAGGGGTGTTGCCCTTGTAGTTTACCACCAGGCCGCAGACAACGACATCGTCGCCGACTTTGATATCGGTCTCTCCTGCATTGAACTTCCTGTTGCCGAGGTAGAAGCAGTTGTAGCAGATAAACTCGCTGGTTGCGGTACCATCATCAGAAATGTTGAAACGGGCATTGCCAAAGGTGTTTCCATTAGACACATTGTAGGTAAAATCCTGAGTGATGGTGGAAACCTTGCCTATGACGAAGAACTGCTCGGTACTCTGCTTGTCGGCCTCAAGTGTCTTAACATACTCTATCACTCCGGCCACGCTGAAGGGATCCTCCTTTGTGCCGGAACCTTTCTTGATCTCTCCCGCATCTCCAGTCTGTTTGATGTTCAGGCTGGCCCTGGCAAGGCCGATGGTGAAAATAAGTTCACCCTCACGGTCATGGCCCTTGTTGGCTTCTACAGAGACTTTCACAGTCTGCTCCTTGGTAGAAGCATCGCCTTCCGTCTTATCGACAGCAACCCACTCCGGCTGGGAGAAGATATGCCAGTCGCGGGTTGCGATGAGGGTAACGGACTTCTGCTCGTCAGAAGACCCAAAAGTAATTTCGGCGGGGTTCACGGAAATCTTAGCTTCACCAAGATTCTCCTCCGCAGGTTCACAGGCCGGAGCTGCAAACAATACAAGTGCAGCGATAGCTAGAAGCGATCTGAATTTCATAATGGTTATGTTTTAATAATTTATGTTGCCACTATACTGGTATAGTTTTCAAAGATACGTATTCCTTCGGAATAAATCAAAAAAAAAGCGCAACCCGCCAGGGCCGCGCTCTCTTTATTAAGTGACTGCCGTTTAGTTCTTGGGAACGTAAACTGCGAATGCTGCTATGACGGCATCCCTTTCGGCTGCGGTAGTCATGTTGGGGTTGCCGAACTTGGCGAGATTGAATCCGCGATAGTTGAAGTTGCCCCACCATGCATCGTCCACAACCACGATATTGTTGCCGACATTGGCAGGACGGGCGGCGGTATTCTTCGCGCCAAGGGTCTGCCATCCTTCCGGACGATACTGGAATCCGTAGTTGACCACGATAAGCGATCCGTTCGGAATCTTGGATTTCTCTACAATGCTTGTAGCAACGAACTGAACCACATTGGAACCGGTGGTAACCAGTTCGGAGTTGGTTGTAGAAGTGGAGTTGTAGAAAGCGTCCTTGGTGTAGGTGAAGGTGAGCTTGTTGTATTTGGTGGGATCGTACCCGTTTGCCTTCAGCATGTCATCGGTGGATGCAAGAGGCTTGGGGATGAATATGCCGAACACATGCTCGAGTTCTTCCTGCTGGGTTGCATCCAGTTTAGGATTACCAACACGTGCGACATTGAATGCCCTGTAGGTAAAATAAACTGTAGAAGCATTCCCACTTTCGCATGGATTATACTTATCCCACCATGCATCATTAATGACTGTGATAGGTTTGCTCTTACCCGTAACGTTCTTGGGACGATTTCCACTAGCCGTTTTTGTGTTCAAATTATCTTTCCACCCTTCAGGACGGTACATCCAACCGTCAGCCACAGAAGAGGTGCTACCCTGAATAACCAAAACGGTTCCCACGGGAAGCTTGGACCGATGGAATGTCTGAGTCGCGGCGAATTGAGTGGAGTTATCAGCCGTGGTAGTAATCGAAGATCCACCTGTGGAATTATAGTATCCATTATGTGTCCAGGAGATCTCCACACGGGTGTAATCCTCCATCTTGTACCCTGCGTCCACGAATATCTGTTCGCAAATATCAAGCGCCGGAGCGGGAGTCTCATGGGTGATGTAGTAGGCATTGGCAACCTGCTCCTTCTGGTCTGCGACTGAAGAGTTGGCATACTGTCCGCGTTGGCCGACGAGGGTCACAAGGTCTCCTACAGCGATTCCCAGAGCCTTATAGCTCTTGTTGTTCTTTGCGACCGGAGCATCGGTGAGGCCATACACGTAGATATACTTGTCGGAAGTGGTGGATTTGAGATAGAAGTTGCCATAAGTATCGCTGACGACAGACTGCACCAGGCCCTGCACACGGTAGTACTGGCTCTCGAGATATTTGCTTGCAACAGGAGCGGCGATCAGCTGATCGACAGTTGCATCCTGACTCTTGACAGCCTTCTCGCAGTATGCGTTCTTCATCTGGATCTTCTGATCCTCGACGGAAGACTTGTCATACTGGTCGCGAGGGCCGACGACGGTCACGATGTCGCCTTCGCGCACACCGAGTTTGGCAAAGGACTTGGCGACCTTGTCTGCATTCTCGAAGAGGGTATAGACATACACATAGCCTGTGCCGTCCTGCAGATAGATATTGCCGTAGGTGGAGTTGACGATACCCTTGATCTTGCCGGTAAGGCGGTAGAGCTGTTCGCCGACCTCTTTCTCCTTGAACTCTGCCACGGTGGCATCGATAATAGCATAGAGATGATCCTGCTTGAGGGTGATCCAGAAGTTGGTGGTTTCACCGATGATCTGGAACTTGGCCTCACGCACTTCCTCGTAGCTCTCGTTTGCCGGGAAGCTGATTTCGATGTTGCCGTTGCCGGTGCCTTCCTTGGTGAAGTCGGTGATCCACTCGTCGTGGCAGCGCACCTTCCATGTCTTGTTGGACTTGACGGCGATCTTAGCGCTGGTGGCCGTACCCTTGACGACGGTCTCTTCCGCTACGGAAAGAACCTCATCGCTGGGAGCCGCGGAATCCTTGTAAAGGGTAGGAAGGACTGCGTTGTCCTGTGCAGAACCGTAGGCGCCATAGGAAGAATAACCGACAGAATACTGGAAATATTTTCCGGCAACGGTCTGGTTCTCAATCTTTGCTGTGCCGTCCTCGTTGAAAGTAACCTTCCAAACATCGGCCTTCTCGAGATCCGTGGTGGAGTAGAAGTTGTTGTATGCTGCTGCCTGGAACAGATAGCGGCCGTTGGACTGCTGGATGGCATATCCGTCACCCTTGGTCACGAAGTTGTAGCCGTTATTCGCATTGGGGCGCACGATCACGCCGTCCTTCTCGGTGACATCGTCTCCATAGATGTATGAATAGGATGTCTCGGAAGATGCTGCGAAGGGCTTGCCGGCCACAAGGGCGGAACCGGTGTTGGCAACTATCAGATATGACTTGCCGGCCTCGAGTTCTTCAGCCTTGGAAATCTTTGCGTAGTTCCTGGATGCATCCAGACCGGGCTCACCGGCCTGCTTGACGGTGACGGTTGCGATTGATTCACCGCAGATGAAAGAGATGGTGCCGGTACGGGGGCCGGAAACCTCATCGTAGGTGTCGGTATTAGGCTTGAGGGACACGGTAACCTTGCCATCTCCCTCTCCGCTGGCGGGGCCATAGGTGAACCACTCATCGTTCGAAGAAGTGGCAATCCAGATACCGTCGGCCTTGACGTCGATGGTTCCTATGATCATGTTGCCAGTGTCCGCTACCACCAACTCGGCGGGGGTGGCGCTGATGGTTGTGCCGAGCTGCTCGATCTCCTGTTCTGCGCAGGAAGAGACCAGGAACATGCCGGCTACTGCTGCCAATAAAGCTTTAACTGTATTTTTCATATCGTTCGGTATTAGCAATTAGAAAGTAAGCCTGAGACCGACCTGGCAGCGCCAGCGGGAATAGAAGTCGCTGAGGGTCACGGCAGTCTGGCCATACCACTTGTAGGTGGGCACATAGCCGTTGCCGGACTTGGTCACATCGGTAACCTTCAAGGCACTGCGGTTGTAGGTCGAACCATAATAGAGACCCCATGCGCGGTTGAACATGTTGCTGAGGTTCTTGATATCGACCATGAGTTCAACCTTGCGGTTGTTCTTCTTGTCGTAGAAGAAATTCTGGGAGATGTGCAGGTCGAAGTGGTGCTCGAAAGGAGCAATGCCTGCATTACGCTCGCTGTACTGTCCGCGGTGGCTGCTGAGGTAGCGGTCGGAACGGATGAAGTTCTCGAACTGCTGCGCATCGGTGGGGGATGCCCAGGACATGTAGCCGATTTCACTTGCCGTAGGGATGTACATCAGGGAGTTGCCCTTCTGTCCGTCACCGTTGAAGTCGGCATCCTCGCTGTAGGTATAGCAGTAACGCTGTCCGCTCTGGCCTTCGTAGGTGAGGGTGACGTTGGTGCTCATGAAGCCTGCGTACTTGGGAGAAGTGTAGGATGCCATGGCGATGATGCGGTGGGGACGGTCGAACATGGAATATGAAAGCTCGTCACCGGAGTTGGTATCCACACAGTAGTTGTACTTCCAGTTGGAGTAGGCGACGGAAGAAGTGCCGTCGTTGACCGAATAGGAATGGCCGAAGGTATAGGCGCCCATCAGGTCGAGACCCCAGTCGAAGTGCTTCTCCAACTTGCCGCTGAGGGAATAGGTGTAACCCTTGTTGGTATTGGTGAGAGCGACGATCGCGCTGTAGCCGCCGTTGGTGACGGTGTAGTAGGGAGCGATCGCGGAGTTGGGATTGGAAGAGGCCACAGCCGCATTGACGGGATAGACCTTTTCGTTGGATGAGATGGCAAGGTTGGTGAACATCACGTTGTTCATCGTCTTGGAGAAGAGTCCGTCGAAGGTGAACTTGAAGCCATTGCCGAGATTCTGGTCAAATCCGAGGTTCGCGCGGAAGGTCTGCGGATATTTGAAGTTCTCGTTCATGGTGTTGATGGTTGCGCCGGAGTTGCCTGCGGTGAAGACCTTGGTAGCGATCAGCTTGTCGTAAGGCTGGCTGGTGAACACGAATCCGGGATACTTGGGAGTAGAATCGGCATTCAAGGCAGCAGGGTTGTTGACCGTGACCATCTTGGTCTCCATGCCGGTGTTGTTATATGCATTGGAGAGCCACACGAAAGGAGCCTGTCCGGTGAAGATACCCACACCGCCGCGGAGGAGGCTGTTGTGAGCATCATCGAGATACATGCGGAAGCCAAGGCGGGGAGCCCAGAGGACGGAAGCCTTGGGAACCACACCCACATACTCGCCATTGTTGGTGGCAAAGCTGGTTGCATTGAAAGTGGGGTTCTCGGTAGGTTTGTTCAGGAAGATGGGGATATCTGCCCTGAGACCGTAGGTGAGGGTGAAGTTCTTGTTGACCCTCCACTCATCCTGAGCATAGAAGCCAAGCTGGGCGATATGGGTTACTGCAGACCAGAGGGGATCGTCGCTGCCGGTAACCTCGGGATCTGCGTAGCGGTAGTTGAACTGGGAAGGATTGTTCGCCAGGAAATCCGCTATGGATGCATAGGTGTATCCGCCGTAGGCATACTGGAGGAAGAGGTTGTTGAACTTGTAGTACTTGTTGTCGGTGCCGAAGGTGAAGGTGTGGTCACCCGCGAACACGGACAGGTTGTCGGTAAGGGTCCAGGTGTCGGAGTTCATGGCGTTTGCGCCGGAGCTGTATTCAGTTCCGAGGTCGATCACGGGCTTCTCTCCGGAGATGTACATGTTGGCGCCCTGGTAGGGAACCTCGCGGTGGTCGCGCTCGAGAACAGCGGAGATGCGGAGATCGTTGTGGATCTTGTCGCTCAGGCGGGAGTTGAGCTCGGTGACGACCGTATGGGTGCGGGTAGCCATCTTGTAGCTGGAGTTGTTGAAGTAGTAGGTGTTTGCTCCGGAGCCATAGCTGTCCTTGAAGGCATCCATCAGCTGATAGCGAACCATGAGCTTGTTGGCCTGGTTGATGTTCCAGTCGATACGGCTCAGGACGTTGATGGACCTGGTGTCAACCTGGTGGGGGCTGAAACTCTCTGAGAAATTGCCCTGGGGATCGTAGGTGGCCTGGTAGTGGTCGATCACGATCTGGGCCAGTTCGGAATCCAGGTAATTGTATGTCTTTCCGCCTACAGTAACAGGCTTGGAAAGGGTCTTGGATTCGTAAGAACCGTTATCAGGAGAATAGACGTTGGGATAAGACTGGTTGAAATATTCAGCAGAGACGAAGAGGAAGAGCTTGTCCTTGATGATAGGAGCGCCCACGGTCGCGCCGATAGTGCGGTAGAGTTCCTTCTCGTATTTCTCGCGCTCGGTCTTGTTGAAGTTGTCCAGCATCTGCTGAGCGTTACCGGGGGTGGTTCCGATGAAGTCTTCGTTGAAGAAGAAACCATAAGCGGTTCCCTTCACCTGGTTGGTTCCGGACTTGGTGACGGCGTTGATGGCGCCACCGGTGAAGCCGCTCTGCCTGACGTCGAAAGGAGCGACAGAAACCTGGATTTCCTCGATGGCATCGATGGAAATAGGGTTGGTGCCGGTCTGGCCGCCGTTGGTTCCGGCTGCTGCAAGACCGAAGCTGTCCTTAGCGTCTGCGCCGTCGATCGAGAATGCATTGTAGCGGTTGTTGGTACCTGCGATGGAGATACCTCCGTTCTTGTTGGTGGAAACCTGGGGGCTCATCTTGGCAACATCGTAGATGCTGCGGTCGATGGTAGGAGTGTTCTCCATCTGGCTGCGGTTGAACGAAGCGCCCGCGCCGGTGATGGAAGAGCTGAAACTCTTGTCGGCCACGACGGTCACCGCCTCGAGTTCATTGGTGCTGGCCAAAGTGGCATCCAGCTCGAAGGGTTCACCGAGGGTCAGGACGATACCCGAGTGGTTCTGGGTCTTCATTCCAAGGAAAGAAATTTCCACACTGTAAGGGCCGCCGGCACGCATACCGTAGATATGATACTGCCCCTTTTCGTTGGCAATAGCATAGTACGAGGTTCCGGAAGGAGTATGGACGGCGTTGACGACGGCGCCCGCGAGGGGTTCGCCACCTTCATCGACAACACGTCCTCCTATGGAGGTAGTCGTTACCTGCGCAAATGCAGAAACGACGAACAGAGTCGCTAAAATGCTCAGCGACAGTCTCTTAAACATGTTTTTCATAAACTTTTTATAGTGAATAAGTTTTTTCCGCTGCGAAGTTAATATTTTTTCAGATGATATGGTTAACAAGTTATCAACAAAGTTGATATAATTTTTCGTATATTTGCGGCCGGAAAGGGGAAAGATTTGACTGCTTGCAACCCCTGTATTTTAAAAAATGCTAAAATGAACTATCTCTTTACATCCGAGAGTGTCTCGGAAGGGCATCCCGACAAGGTTGCCGACCAGATTTCAGATTCTATTCTTGATGAGTTCCTCCGCCAGGACCCTGAGGCCAAGGTAGCGTGCGAAACTTTCTGCTCCGCCGGTCTTGTGGTGGTGGGAGGAGAAGTGCAGTCCAGCGCTTATGTAGATATCGACCGCGTCGCCCGCGAAACCATCGCCCGGATAGGCTATACCAAGGCCGAATACGGTTTCGACGCAGCATCCTGCGGCATCATCTCCACCATCCACGGCCAGAGCGCGGACATCAACCGCGGGGTCGTGCGTTCCGATGAAATGGATCAAGGCGCGGGCGACCAGGGGATGATGTTCGGCTATGCCTGCAAGAATACCCCCGAGTATATGCCCCTTGCCCTGTCGCTGTCGCACCGGCTGCTGCAGGTGCTGGCGGATATACGGCATAACAATCCATCCGCGACGGGCAAAGAGCCCGTCAGTGACCCGCAAGGGGCCGACTATACGGGCATTGCCCGTCCGCAGGCAACCGCAGTTATGCCGTACCTGCGGCCGGACGCCAAGGCGCAGATTTCCGTGGAGTTCGATGGGCAGACCCATCGCCCGGCGCGCGTCCACACCATAGTCCTGAGCACCCAGCACGATGAATTCGACACCGACGAAGCAATGCACGCCAGGATCGAGAAAGACGTGCGGGAGATCGTGCTCCCCCGCCTGATCGCCAGTCTGCCGCCGCAACTGGCCGCTCTGTTTGACGACAAATTCATCCTCCACGTGAACCCCACCGGCAAGTTCGTGATCGGCGGGCCTGCGGGAGATACCGGACTGACCGGCCGCAAGATAATCGTCGATACTTACGGCGGACGCGGAGCCCACGGCGGCGGCGCCTTCTCCGGAAAGGACCCTTCGAAAGTTGACCGCAGCGCCGCTTATGCCGCGCGCTATCTGGCAAAGAACCTCGTAGCCGCCGGCGTGGCATCCGAATGCCTTGTGCAGATTGCCTATGCTATCGGTGTGGCAGAGCCCGTAAGCGTCTATGTAAATTCTTATGGGACAGGTGTTTGCAGCGATGCAGAAATCGCCGTCCGGCTGCGCGAACTGTTCGACCTGCGTCCCGCCGCCATCGTGCGCCGCTTCGGTCTAAAGAACCCCATCTACGCCCCCACCGCCGCCTACGGCCACTTCGGCCGCGAGCCTTACGTGAAGGACGGCATCCAGTTCTTCGGTTGGGAGAAACTGGACTCCGTGGAACTGCTTAGAAGCGCCTTCGAACTGGAAGCCTAACTCTTGCTCCGCCATGTATTCTTTCACTTGCGATTACACCGAAGGCGCGCATCCTTCAATCCTGAAACGTCTTGCCGAAACTAATCTTCAGCAGGAGCCCGGCTATGGAGAAGATTCTTTCTGCTCTTCTGCAAAAGACAAGATACGTAAAGCCACCGGCTGCCCCGAGGCCGACGTATTTTTCCTCGTGGGAGGCACCCAGACCAACTACACCGTCATCGACGGGATGCTCCACGGATACGAGGGTGTCGTAGCGGTGCAAACCGGGCACATCGCAGTCCACGAAGCCGGCGCCATCGAGTTCAGCGGGCACAAGGTCCTAACCCTGCCTCATCACGAAGGAAAGATGGATGCCGGGGATCTGGAGGCCTGGCTGGAAGGTTTTTATGCAGATGAAACTTATCCCCACATGGTGCAGCCAGGGATGGTATATATCTCATTTCCAACCGAATACGGCACCATCTACACCCGTGCCGAATTGGAGGCCATCCATACCATTTGCCAGAAGTATA
>JAEEGL015478245.1_pt1 | contig 28856 bp, 20 predicted proteins | sample 9134231 | NCBI WGS metagenome assembly JAEEGL01 (sample SAMN16246548, study PRJNA631951) | gut metagenome | biome: gut microbiome; feature: rumen; material: fiber-attached | host: Bos | place: Iran: Karaj | collected 2018-10 | reverse complement strand
GCTCTCCAAGACCAAAATGACACTCGCATATAACCTCTGCGCAGTAACCGCTCTCATATACGCGGTCATCATCGCATACTCAAGATTATACGTCGGCGTTCATTATCTCATCGATGTATTAGGCGGACTTATCCTGGGAATAGTTACGAGCATTGCAGCATATTTCATTTACAGGATAGCGATCAAAAAGATCGCCGAGCGCAAGGCAGTTAAACCCGAAAACACAACAAACACCAATAAATGAGGCCGTCTCACGCAATTTAGAGACAGCCCCATATATTGAGAAACAAATCCATTTAAGTTGATCACTCTTTAATTCTGTCTTTGTCGCTTACGACAAGACCTAACTGTTTTGCATTTGTCGCAAGATCCAGACGGCTCTCAAATCCTGTCTTCTCCATGATATTCTGGATATGTCTTTTGACAGTGTTTACTGATATGTTAAGCTTCTCCGATATTTCTTCGTTGGTCATGCTGGCCGTAAGTTCTCTTAATATCTCGAGTTCACGGTCCGTAAGTTCGGAACGAGTGACTTTCCCGAAAGGAACGTTCGGCTGATCCGTGGGATAAACAGACTCGCCGTTCATGGTGCGTTCCATTATCTCAAGAAGACCATGCTCATCGTATTCCTTGTACCAGAAGCTCTCGATGCCGGCCTCTTTAGCCTTGTCTTCCCAACTGGTCTCAGACGTTGATGTCGTAAGGATTATCTTTACTTCAGGATGGTCCTTCTTGATCTTCGTAGCGGCGGACAGACCGTCGATGCCCGTGTTCATCATAATATCCAGGATAAGAAGATCGACAGGATTCTTATCAATAAAATCCATTGCTTCCTGAGCGGTCCTCAATCCTGCAACGAGTTCATAATCAGATGCAGCGCGAACATACATCTCAAAGAATCCTCTTGAGATATTCTGGTCATCTGCAACAACTACTCTTGTCTTTTGACTGCTGTCTGCCATATTTATTCACCGGTTCATATCAAACGTTGTCCGTCTGTTTCAATTACATCTTAATCATATAAGATATGCCATGCTCCGGTAAATCACCCATTTGTACCATTTTTGAGTTTTTTCGTGATCTTCATCACCAGTCTGAACCTTGGTTCTGATTCCAAAACCATCTCTCCGCCCGCATCTTCGATATTTCTTCTGAGAGACAGTAATCCGCCGCTTTCCGTGATCTTCCGTTTAGGCGCCCTGCCGTTGTTTGTGAGAGCGATCTCATCATCAGATATATCCACGCTTACAGTATCGCCTTCTGCGTGTTTGACGGTGTTTGCGGCGCATTCAGTGATGGCCTGTGCGAGAAGTTTCCGGACAGCAGGCATCTTCGGATATTCACCGGTCACATCAACTCTTACACCGATACTGTTAGCCATGGAAACAGCGAGATTCAGTTCATCATCTTCACCGTTATAAGGCTCTTCGGATTCTCTTAACATGAACATGTTCATCTGTTTGGTTGCAAGATAAACGACCGCAGGATCTGTGGTATCCATGTGAGTAATATAGTGTCTCCCCATGAGCAGGACCTGACCCAGCTGGTTATGGAGTGCCGCTCTCGCATCCGCTTCTTCCTGCGCCACGAACATGTCACCAGACAGGTCGGTAACTGCCTTCATACGTCTCTGTATTATCTGAAGGAGCTCATGTTTTGCCTCTAGTTTATCAATGATCTTATATCGTTCGGTTACGTCAGTTGCAGTTATCTGGTCATAATCCTTACCGTCCACTTCGATCTTCTCGCGCTCGAAAACCCACACCGAATCAGTACCGTTTCTAACCAATACGGATCCGCCCTGATCTTTTCCTTTCTCTTCTATCACGGACCAGAATCGTTTTGCATTGGTGAGGATCTCACCTGTCAGTTCCTGGCTAAGTTCATTCATTCTGAGATTGGACAGACGTATTGTACCGTCATGATCACTTATGGATATTCCTTCCGGAAGAAGATCTATGGCAAGTCGCGTTGTTTCCGCAGTAATGTTCTCCTTGCGGTATTTCATGTTGTCCCTGCTGCATATAAGTATCAGGACACCTATGATCACTTCACAGATCACATAGAAGAACCACGGAAGACCGGCCGCCAGGAATTCAACAGGCAGATAGATCCTATCGCCGGAATCTGCGAACGGCACTCTTGCGACATCCATTAGCACAAAGAACAATCCGAACGACAGAATGAGATTTGCGAATGCAAAAAGGAGCGGTCTTATCTTACGAGTATCTATAACAGTCCTGAAAACTATCGTTATTGAGGCCGCAAGAAAGACTATGGAAACTATGCAGATGATATACCACATCCAGGTATCAACAATGGATAAGATCGAATTCATTTGCCGCTGCCTGCCTTCCTCTTACGGATGGTGATGAACAGCAGTCCGTCACTTTCCTTGGAATCAACAGGAACGGACGTGTCAGGTAACATCTGTTCTTCAGAAGCATCCATCGCGATACGTATACCGTCTGCCATTAGTGATACAGTCATCTTCTTAAGAACCGGAAGATACGTCTCTACAACGGTTTCAAAAGTATCGTAGAGATCATGTATATCACTAAGCGGGATCTCCGAATAATCCTCACCGATCGCCGCAGCATCTATTCCGCAGCAGTTAAGGAAACGTGCAGTTTCCGATAACGCCAGAAACAACTCCCTGTTCTTTTTAGGAAGAGTATCTTCAGACAGGAGAAGAAGATTTGTTTTCCGCTTGGAATAAGCATTATAAACACATACCAGGCCCAGCGTGTCAGCGAACTTTTCATCATCCGGAGCAGTACTATCGAGCAGTTCTTCTATCTTTTTCTGCTTTGGGAATATCGCTTCCGCGATTCTGTCGTACACCTGGTTCTGGGCATCAAGCCTTGCCTTCTGCTCTTTGAGTTTGTTCTCGACTTCAATAAGCTCATTCTCTTCGTTTAAGATCTCATTAGCTTCTGCAAGACGCTTCTGCTCCTCGTGAAGATCACGTTCATTTTCAGTCCAGAAAACAAATCCTGCAGGGATCTTCATCCGTGAGAGCCTTGTATCAGGATCAAGATAAACAGGCACTGTTCCGGTTGTAAGAAGAGTTTCTTTCGATGCCAGAACAGGAACAGCACTCTCCTGAACAACATGCATTTCCCTGTCAGCGATCAGCAAAGGAACCTTAAGTTTCGACAGGAATCCTGAATAATTCTCGTTGTGCGGAATGAGCCTGCTCCTGATGCAGCACTCGGCAATGAGGATCATGCTGAAGATGTTGATCTCAACGTTGGTATACATTTTCGGGATATCAAGAGGAGAGATCAGAAAAGAATAAATGGTATTCAGAGCAACCCAGATTCCGATCGATACGATCAGCATAACGGCAATTCGCCTGTCTCTTTTCCTCATTACCTTGAAAAGGAGAAAGAAGGCTGCAAAAAGATTCGTTATTATCCAGCCATAGATTATGAAAAATCCCACTCCCCAGGAATATGTACCGCCTTCGATCTTAAAAACGTCAATTGGAACGTGCGGTTTATATACCAGAAAATGCAGATCGTTTGTGAGTGCAATAATATCGATAAGAGCTACGGTGATCTGCAGGCCGCCTGATATCTTTCTTATGATGCTTCTGTCCCTGAATGACAGTTCGACCGCCGTCATGACAATAAGTGTCGGTGTCATCAGGAGCGGAATAAAATAAATGTAAGTGCAATATCTGTTGACTAATACGGATTCAACTACGGGACGGTACTTAAAAACTCTTATAAGATAATACAGAAGCATGAACATTCCGGATAACACAAGATAAGAACGCACTTTTGAGGGAGGAACTCTCTTTCTTACCGTATGGATCCAGAATAGTATCAGACCGGCTATGATGGTCGCATTAAGGCAGAACATCAGGCTGGAAACTATAATGTATTTTGATCTCGTGAAAAGATTAAGTATTCCGGCAATGAGCACGAAAAAGATAAACAGCGTTGTGGTCTTGTGCTGCTTAATAATACTCACTTTAACCAGCCGGATCCTTTCGCAATATCAAGAAGCATCAGACAACAGTGGGCCGTCCGGTCTTCTTCCTTATCTTCTCCTGATACAGAAGTTCATCCGCGCTGTTGATGACTTCATAGATATCAACTTTTGCAGAACACTTGAACGCGAAGATTCCGGTGCTCATCTCTATCGGATAAGGTTTACCCGCTTCAGCATTGTAACGCTTGGTTACACGCTCGATACGTTCCTTCATTCCCGCCGTATTTACTTCGTTTCCTGTAACTGCGAACGTGATGAATTCATCACCGCCGAATCTTCCGATGATATCAGATTCTCTAAATGACTCGACAAGGATCTTTGCAACGGTACGGAGGGCAAAGTCGCCGTCATCATGGCCGTATTTGTCATTGACCATTTTCAGATTATCCATATCCGCATAGCAGATGATCGCATACTTATCTTTGTTGGCATGATCACGCAGCATCTTCTCGGCATTGACAATGAATCCTCTCCTGTTGAAAAGGCCTGTCAGTTCATCCTTCTGCGCGATCTCTTCGAGTTCGGTATTCTCCTTGATAAATCTCTCGAGCGAGAGCTGGAGTGTCCGCTTTGCCTTATTGTGATCTTCGATCATGAACAGGGATCTTAAGTTAACACACAGTCTTGTGGCAACGGCAGAAACGCTGGTAAACAGATTCGGATCCAGATCATTTACAAGATAACCGTAGAGGTCAGATCCGGTAAACAGAGGCTGAACTATCATTGTGTGTCGTTCCTTATCCGGTATGAACTCGTTACTGAACATCTTCTCGGTACGAAGGAGCTGCTGCTCTTCCGCCAGTTTCCTTACCCCGTTCTCATCACTGATCGCTTTGAGCAGGATCGATGCCGGCGGCATCCAGTTGACGATTCCTGAATTCTTTACCCTTCCGTTGAACAGATAGAGCATTGATCTCTTAAATCCGAGCTCATAAAGACCCTCTAACAGATGTTCATAAGGAACATCCTTTTCCATCTCCGATAAGAATATATCGTTAGCCTGACGGTTGATCTCGCCCTGTATCCTCTCATTCTTACTGTCAAGTGAATTAACGGGTGAGATCCCGAAGAATGCCAGACGTCTGAAGAACATCGCGAACATATCATAGATCGTAGTCTGATCCTTCTGATCATCTACGGACTGTATCGCAAAATGCTGCATTACCTGAAGTACATTAAACAGTTTCTCGGGTGATGTTACGGTAAATATATCTGCACCGAGGAGCTCGGAGAATTTCGATTCAAAAGCAGCCCTGGCTTCAGTCTTATCGCCTGATTCAAAGAACTCAGCATAAGCCTTGAGGAAGTTATCTATCGCGCCCTCTGCCTCAGATACTGTCTCTAACTCAAGATAGAATCCGAACAGATAATCGCGTGTGCCTGAAAGAAAATCACCGTCATCTTTTCCGAGCTCGGCAAACCCGAGTTTCCTGCCCAATTCGTCTTCATCAAGATCAAGACATCCGCATGATTCACGCTGAACGAACTGTGTCTCCACGGTTGTATCTCTCAATGCCGATCCGTTGATATAATTCTCGGCATTCATTATGGCTTTGTATGTAAGATGCGCTGAATTCGCATCAACCGTTGTAAGAGGCGGCTCTAATCCTACGGAGAATGCCTCGTTATCAAATCCGGTAACCTTGATATCTTTACCCGGAACAAGTCCTCTTTTTCGAAGAGCACTGTATCCGCCGACTGCCATTGAATCGTTCGCGAAAACAATCGTATCCAGATCCGCATTCTCATCAAGGAGCTTATCGACTTCGGGTTCACTCATCAGAGTAAAGTTGCCGTAAGCCACCTTGTTGTCATCAAAAGGGATATTGTGCTTCTCGAGAACAACCTTAAAGATATCCAGTCTTTCGTGCGCATCACGGTTGGTAACAGGGCCTGATACATATCCGATGTTACGTGACTCATGCTCTTCTATAAGGTGATCCAAAAGCGCTACAAAACCGGATTTATTGTCGAAGTTGACCGAATGATATCCTTCAACGCTGGAGAACAGGCAGACAACGGGAACATCCGGCATCATGCCGAGAAAATTCTTCTGCATCTCCATGTCAGCTCTTGAGCAGATTATGCCCTGAAGAATGTAGATGATATCAACACTGCGCTTTGTCGGGAGCTTGAAGATGGAGTTGAACTGGAAATCAAATTTCTTATCCGCATATCTGCTGTCCGTGGAACCGATATAGTGACCCGGAAATATGAGAAGATTCGCATCCAGCGCTCTCGCTGCCTGCTCAGCGCCTCTGGCGGCCTGATTTGAGAAATAGTTATTAATGTCGTCGATCAATAACCCGATATTGAGTCTACGCTTCATAAAATACCCAACTTAAATTGTGGAAATATCCCTGCAGTAAAGGTTGTTACTTATCCTGGGCAAATACGTCGATGTCGTTCTCACGAGCCATCATATACTTGTAGCAGTCATCAGCACTTACTTCAAATGCCTTGAAGATATCCTTAACAGAATCATAGATAGACTTACATCTAATGATATCTACAGTATCGTGAGCCTGTGAGAAAAGGCCGAAGATAAGCATGTCATACATCTTATAGAAGTCGACCTTGAATGCATCGAATTCATTGATTGCCTTGGTGAAAAGTTCCTTGTTGCCGGGCTCATATGTACGCATAAGGTTAAGGAGGTGCATTTCCTTCTTAACGCAGCCTGAAATGGCATTAACGCTGGACTTGATTCCGGGGCTGACTGTTCTTGTGTTATAACGTACGATCGTCATGGAGAGCTCATCAACCATGTCAACGCAGTCTTCAATATGTCTTATCATCTGGAAGATGCTGATCCTGCGCTCCGGATCCTGTACGCATACATGAAGTCTGTCTGCGAACTCGTGGAATACGATATCGCCTTCAGCCTCAAGCTTATTGATCTTTCTTGAGATCGCTACTCTGTCTTCAATCTTCTCGAGCATTCCCAACAGTTCGACAGTCTCTTCGTTGAGAATATCAGACAATTTTGCAGCCTGGTCAAATAAATACTCGCGATCTTCTATAGTCATTAACCTATCCTCCTGAATTTCACTACGAACCATTATATATTAACAAAGATATTTAAACAACTTAAGGATACCTTGTTCCGGGCATAAAAAAAGAACTGCCTCACTTTGCAAGACAGTTCTTTAATTCTTTATGTCAGCTCTTTATCAGAGTGCGGAAACCTTTGTTCCAACCTGCTCGCTGTCCTGATTCTCAACAACGAGGTTAACAGACTTAGGTGTGCAAACGAAAGTTGTCTTAACAGGTGTAGGCTCAACTCTTCCGCCTAATGCATATACGCCGCCGCTGATGTAGTCAACTACACGCTGGTTCTTATCTGTATTTGTAAGGTTGCAGATTACGATATGACCTTCACGGATGTGATCGCAAACGATCTGGCTTGTTCTGATGTCATAAGGTGTAAGCATGATAACTGTAGCGTTCTGCTGCATTACAGGTGTTGTAACTGCAGGCTGCTCCTGTACGAAACTGCGAGGTTCTTCCATATATGTCTCCTCTGCGATAGGCTCTTGCTCGTAAACATCTTCTTCGATGTAGCCTTCGTCCTCACCACCGTAATAATTCTCTTCTACTTCATCTTCTACAGGTGTGAACATGCTGCCGAAGAAATTCTTAACGTTAAAAGTGCCCATTTGATTTTTCCTCCTCAATATTAGTTCGCCCCGACCAAGGACATTCATATAACATAATCGGATATTAACGAACTTTGATAATTGCCTCAATAGTTTTGGGCAATATGACACAAGAAGGTAACTTAACTCGGGGTTTTATTACAAAATGTAACAAAAATCGACTTATTCGGATTGAACAATGTTACACAGGCTTATATTGAGAGCGGTCGCCGAAGATCGCAGTGCCGATCCTGATATGTGTTGAGCCTTCGTAAATGGCGCTCTTATAATCCTGGCTCATGCCCATGGATAATACTTTCCAGCTGTCCAGACCGGTATAGCCCTTAAGATCTTCAAATATGGTTCTTGTCTTTGCGAAAACTTCTCTCGCCTGCCCCTCATATGTTTCAATGGGCGCCATTGTCATGAGACCGCATATTTCAATTGCGGGAAGATCCATGATCTTATCGATGGCAGGCTTTAACTCATGAGGGGCAAAGCCGTGCTTGCTCTCCTCGCCTGAAACATTAGCCTGGAGCAAAATCCTTGAAGTAACATTGTTACTTTCGGATCTTTTGGATATTTCCTCTGCGAGCTCGACACTGTTTACGGAATGGATAAGATTTGTCTTACCTATAATGTATTTTACTTTATTCTTTTGTAATGTACCTATAAGGTGCCAGTTGACATCAAGACCCAGAGAAGAGAAACGCTCAACCTTTGGAACCAGTTCCTGAACCCTGTTCTCGCCCAGATCAACAAGCCCGCTTACGGCTGCTGCCTCTGCATACTCCACAGGGAATACCTTGGTGACACCGATCAGTGTAACGCTTCCCTGCTCTCTGCCTGAAGCCTTGACGGCATCATCTATGGATTCTTTTACAGCGGCTATATTATCTGAGATCCTATTCTTAAGATCCTCATTAAAATCATATTCCATATCAGTCAACTTTATCTCCCGGTTTTACAGTCTTGGGGTTAGTAATGATTACCGTATCAAGATTAGGAACGGTTGCTCTTCCCACCTGATCGATGATCGCAAACTCTCTGTCGTTATCCAATACGATAACCCTTACTTCCTCTACGAAGCCCTGGTTATTGGTATAAACGGAAGCCATACCCGAATAATCGGATACGAGGATCTTTTCCGTCGAGACACCAAGGGCCGTTGCAGTATCAACAAAAGATGCCGTGTAGCCTTCGGTATAGAGTCTGTCGAGTTTTTTTAGATTGGAGAAATCATTTGCCGTGGAGAATGCAACTATTACTCCGCCGTTTTCCATGGCCTCCGAATGAACGACCTTGCACGCTCCGACAGCAGAATTCTGCTGTTCTACCGGATTACCGTCCGCATCAGTCTTAGGCTTCGGAACAACAGTTACATTGAAGATCGAATCCTGAGCGAATGTTTCTGCGCTGACAGCTGCATCAGGCGCGAAATATACGCAGAAGCAGGGATTGCCCTTAGGCGCATACTCTGCATTCATAAGGCTCGGAACGGATACTCTCATACCGTCAGTCTCCGTGATAACGATCTCAATATCAACAGTTCTGAGGTCCAGGAGATCTTCAACATATCTGGAAGTCTCAAATGTAATGAGCATTCCCGATACATCGCTCTCACAGCGTACAACCTTGCAGTTGTCGATCGAGATACCTTCCGTACGGACGTTGATGTCATGGAGCGTACCGACGGCAAAGTCTGAAACTGCCGCGTCATTCAGCGAGAGATAGACAGTGAGGTACTGGCTCTCATTCTGTGCGATCCTGCATGCTGCAGAACCTGCATCAACAGTAAGGTCGGATGAGATCGCGCCTACGGAATTGTTAAGGTAGTTCTTGATCTCGGCAGCAGGCATATTTAGGAACGTGTCATAAACCAATATATCCTCTTTGCCGTCGAGTCTGAATGATACGATACCCGGACGGTGTGCTTCGATTACGGTAGCATACTTCTCGACCTGGGCTTCGTATACCTTCTCGTCACTTCTTAAGACTGAGATCCTCTCATCATTGAAACTGATCTTACTCATCTCGTCTTCACGCTCGTCAAGGATAACGCTGACGGAAGCGCTGTAAGAAGACATGTTGGTAAGATTACCGCCCATTGAATCGTATCTTACGGAATCAAGGATGGCGGAGAGGTTCTTATTATAGTTTCTGTAGATGACATCAGCTTCGGCAACGTCACCTGCGAGGATGAGTTCCTGCTGAACGTCTGATATCTGTGACTGGACATTTCTCAAATCGGCAACGACAGACTGCATCTCGTCAGGAACGACGATGGCAAGATCCTGTCCCTTTGCAACTCTTGAACCCTCTGTAATCTGGGTTACGAGTTCACCTGCGGAAGATGCCTTGATCGTATCCTCGTCTCTTACGATAAGCGCCTTTGCACCGATCGTATGCTCTACGGCACCCGTTGTAACGAACGAGAAATTAGGCTTCTCTGCAATATAGTCATATAAGTGATGTACGACGAATACCAGCACGAAAAGAGCTGCCGCTACTGCGACCGCACCGAGTATGCCGTTTCTGATGGCACGGCTCTCGGCACTCTTCTGCGCCGGGTTCTTCCTCGTATATTCATTCTTTTCGATCTTCTTCTGTTCCTTGATCTTGGCCTGCTCTTTGAGCCTTACCTGCTCCATGACCTTCTTCTGGTCATTAAGCTTTGCCTGCTCTCCGGAATAGACCTTCTTCTGAGGATCCTTGGAAGATGCATTTGCTGCGGCATTCATCTCAGGGATGATGCTCCTGTCAGCCTTGGCCTTGGCCTGAGCTCTCCTGTAATCAGCAACAAAAGGATCCTGCTTCTTCGTCTTTTTCTTAAATCCGAACAAGCCCTTATTCTGCTTCTTTACGGGCTGGGAGCTCTTTACAGGCTGTCCCTGTTTTGCAGGCTGCGCGATCTTTACAGGTTGAGAACCCTTTACAGGCTGACCCTGCCTTACCTGCTGGCCGTTCTTAACAGCCTGAGGATTTTTAGCAGGCTGGCCCGCTTTTGCAACAGGCTTGCCGTTCATAGGTCTGCCTGAAGCTTTTACGGGATTCTTACCCTGCTTGCCTGAAACAGCCGCACCAGAAGCCTTGCCAACGGGCTTGGCACCTTTTTTGGCATTATTAACCGGCTTACCGCCTGTTTTTTTCTTATCTGAACCCTGGGGGCTGTTGTACCACTGTTTGCCGTCAGCCATATTACATTAACCTCCGACAGCCAGCATGCACGCGAGCTTAGCCTGCTCTTTGGCAAGGCTTCCCTGCATATATGCGATATAAGGCGCCTTCATCGGGCCGTCGCATGAGAGCTCGGTCGTAGCTCCCTGTACAAAAGCACCTGCCGCCATTATTACCTGATCATCGTAGCCGGGCATATCCCACGGTACCGGTGTAACAAACGAATCAACCGGAGAACATGCCTGAATGGCTGCGCAGAACTGACTCATCTTATCGGGATCGCCGAATTCTACTGTCTGAACGATATCGCCTCTGGCCTCCGTAGAAGAAGGACTGGTCTTGTATCCCTGGTTTCCGAGTATCTCGGCAGCGAAAACAGCTCCCTTAAGGCACTCGCCTACGCATGCGGGAGCGGTAAACAGACCTCTTGCGATCATGGAATTGGCGCCCAGCGTAGGACCTACTTCGCTTCCGAGGCCGGGTGTCGTAAGGTGTCTTGCAGCATTCTCAACGAGATCTGCCCTTCCTGCGATATAACCGCCTGTCTTGGCAATTCCGCCGCCCGGATTCTTGATCAGGGATCCTGCTATAACGTCAGCGCCTACCTCTGTAGGCTCCTGCTTCTCAGTAAATTCACCGTAGCAGTTATCAACTGCGACGATAATATCTTCTCTGACTGAATGAGCGAGCTCTGCGATCTTCCTGATATCTTCGCAAAGAAGCGCTCTTCTGCCCGTATATCCTCTGGATTTCTGGATAAATACCATCTTAGTCTCTGGCTTGATTGCAGCCTTGATGGCATCAAGATCGGGAGAACCGTCAGATTTGAGGTTAACCTCTTCGTATTTGATGCCGTAAGACATAAGTGACATATCATTATTCTCGGATGAGAGGCCGATAGTGGCCATAAGCGTATCGTAAGGTCTTCCGGTAACAGAGAGCATGATGTCACCCGGTCTTAACGCTCCGTAGAGCATGGCTGAAATAGCCTGTGAACCTGTGCTGATCTGCCATCTCACATAAGCCTTTTCAGCGCAGAAAACCTTCGCAAAGATATTCTCGATCTTCTCTCTGCCGACATCGTCATAGCCGTAGCCTGATGTCAGCCCCATGTGTGTATCGGAGAATTTCTCGCTCCTGAACGCGTCGAGCACCTTGAGCTCGTTATATGTAACGATGTCATCGATACGCGCATATACGCCGGCAAGCGCCTCTTCAGCCTTAACAGCCGCCTCTATGGCCTTGTCGCTCACGCCGTATCTTCTGTAATTCTCAATGCTGTCTCTCACCACGTTGCTCATAACTAGTAATTATACCATTTAATAATAAAAATAAAGAACAGTGTATGGAATAACTGAATGAATGTCCCAAAAACTCATCAGATGCCGTATTTTGCTATCTGAAGGGATCCGGGCACACATTCGAAAACAACTTTACGGCCGGAAAAGTCCTCTCCGTCGTAGTTTCCGTTAAGTTCCCTGCCGCCAGTTGCCGTTACGGTGATCTCAGTCGTCACGAAATTATCTATGTCCTTATATCCCTGGTGCTTTCCTGCCTTATATTTTGTCAGCAGATACAGAGCCCTCGGGAGATTTACCGCGTCTATGGCGCAGCAGTTGATAAGACCGTCGTTGATGACGGCATCAGGTGCGGGACAGAATCCGTCACCGTAATACGAAGCATTGCAGACAGCGAGCAGCGTATAGCACCTGTCTTTCGAGGTGTCAGGCTTACCGTCACCTCTCTTTGCCTTGAATTCAAAATCAAATTTGCGGTTGCCGAAGATACAGCTCAACGCCGAAGTAATATAGGCTGTACTCCTTACGAGCGCGGAATCGGGGTGAGCCAGGACTTTGCCCTTCGCCCTGAGCTGGACCTCAGTATCAAGGCCGATGGATGCGACATTAAGGCACCATGCCGAGCTCGATTCTATCTTGGCGCCGGTTATATCGTAAGATGTGACTCTGATAAGATCCATGGCAGACACGTTGAATCTGTCGTTGAAGATGTCATTCACGCAGACATCGCAATTGAGCCTGTGATTCTCATCCATGACGGATCTCGTAAAATCGTTTCCGGTTCCGAGAGGGATAAGAGCCAAAGGTGTTTGGGACTCCGCGAGCGCATTTCCAACTTCATGGATAGTGCCGTCACCGCCGCATGCAACGACCAGAAGATCCTTTTCATCTCTGACCTTGGTGGCAACTTCAGATGCGTGGCCTGCGAATTCCGTATAGACAATACTGGAATCGTCAGGATGTTCAATGGAACACTTTGTGTATGCTTCTTCGAACTTTGCACGGGCCCTTATGTCGGCCCTGCTGTTCACGATAAATAGTTTCTTCATCTAACGGGAATCATCATTCCTTATTAGCAAGTTTAACGATAATGTCTACGATGTCATTAACGGTCTTAACTTCATCTAAGACTTCATCAGGAAGGCGGATGTTGTATGTCTCTTCGACATCGATAACGAACTCATAGAGCTGGAGCGAATCAAAAGGCAGGTCGGAATTGAAGCTGAGATCCGCACTGATCTCCTCGGGAGAGATCTCAAGTGTGTCAGCCATGATCTTTACTACCTGCTCGAAAACCTTCTCTCTCTGGACATTGGAATCGCTCATCTTACTTCTTCTCCTTTGTTGTATCCTTGGCGACCTGTCTTGCCGTAGCTCTTACATTGGCGCTGCCTTCATAGCGCTTGAGCTGCTGCTCAACGTACTGGTCGACTTCGTTAACGAGATCTAAGAGGTGCTTTCTGTCATCAGCATCATATCCGGCAAGAATATGTTTAGCCAGAACCCTGTGGAACTTGCTGTTCATTCTGCAGGCTAATTTGCCGTTATGCGTAAGGCTGATCCTTACGATACGCTTGTCGCGCTTATCACGTTCCCTGTGGACATAACCCTTCTTAACCAGTCTGTCGATGGCAACGGTAAGGGTTCCTGTCGTGATTCCAAGGTCTTCTGCCGTATTGGTCATCGTACGGGCATCATAAGGTCCGATTGCAGTAAGTGTATGCATCTCGGCTATGGACAGGTCATTAAAATAACCTGCACGAAGAGATTTCTCTTCTGTTAAAACAACATTTTCAAAGATCCTGACCAGGGCCTCTGACATCTGTTCTTCTTCGCTAAGCAAATCGGTCTCTCCCTATAACTTTGATTTACAAATAATTATAACAAATAATTGATGAATTTTATTCACGAATCTTGTAATTATTCGATCATGGCTCCGCTGTCATCCAACTCATATCCGTTGATCGTCGTGCTGTGAGCCATTGCGCCCGAACCGTAGAAATAATACCACTTGCCTCCGACCAGGAGCCAGCCCGTCGCCATGTCACCGGAATCCTTCATGTAATACCATGTTCCGCCCGAATACTTCCAGCCGGTAAGCATAGATCCGGTATCCTCAAAGTAATACCACTTGCCTTTAACTTCCTGCCATCCGGTCTTCATGGCTCCGCTTCCGTCGAAGTAGTACCATGTATTACCGTCCTGATGCCAGCCTGTCTTCATGGCGCCGCTCCAGTAAAAATAATACCAGACGCCTCCCACCTGATGCCATCCGGTCCTCATGGCACCGTCACTGCCCAGGTAATACCAGGTATCTCCGCGCTGAAGCCAGCCTGTTCTCATTGCTCCGCTGCCGCCAAGGTAATACCAGGTGTTTCCGTCCTGCTGCCAGCCGTCCAGCATATTGCCTTCTGAATCGAAGAAATACCACGACTTGTTGATATTTTTCCAGCCGGTTACTTTCGAGCCGTTCTCATCGTAATAGTGCCAGATATTGTTATCCTGAACCCAGGTATTCTTTCCTGTAAATACCGGAGCCGGCATCATTACGGGCTCACTCGCATAATCCGTTTCATACTCACCGTTGATCTCTTCTGCAATGAGATATACATAGTAACCCGAGCCCCAGTCGCCAAGAGACAAAGACGAAGGCAGTCTAAATGTGCCAGTGCCGGATGTTCCACCAACCGAATCGTAGTAAAGGATCTTAGCGCCATTCGCATTACCGGCAGAATATTCCGCATCAAGGATCAGAACGGAAACTCTTGTTACGTTGTCTGCTTCTCTTCCTGAGATCTTATACGGTATCGTAACTGTTGTTCCGTCTGTCTTACCTTCATTGGCGGCAGCTGATAAACTGACAATTATCTGATCGTCCGTAACCGTAAGTTTATATGCAGCGCCTGTCTGTCCTGCCGTTCCTGATACAACCGAGGAGAATAAAACAGAATCCAAATTCACGTTAAGTGCGGGCGCGATACCGTTACCGATTGAACTGATCTTATCGCTTCCGATGTGACCGTACTTGTTTACACAGCCGGCCTGCTGCTCCTGAGGACAATATGCGGACCGGATCCACCAGAAGGCCTGATGTCCGCTAGAGAACAATTTGGCACGGTTAGGCACATAATAGTATGCAGGATCCGCATCCTGAGTAGACCATTTGTCATCCGTATTGATCCAGCCCGGATCAGAAGAATAACCATAGTCAGGATTTACTATATCTCCGGCATCCAAAAGGAAAACCTTCTCTCCCGTGAGCGGAACGCTCTTACCGAATGAATACTCATTAAAAGATCCCGAAGGATAATCCGCTTCAGAAATGACGCTTGCGGCAATTGCATCTCTCTCCTGAACGGTAAAAGCATCGGAAAGGAAATCACTGTTCAGATAGTCTCTTATGTAGCTGTCCGCCCATGAAGTGTTTCTCTTATCAAACCAGTCCTGATCTATACAATACTCACTGTCGAGCAACATGGTACGCGTACCGTACTTATCCGTATCCGGATCAAGGACCCGGAACAACATCGGAGGAACGCTGTCCTCAGAGAAAGCATCAAATGCGCCGAAACACACATAACTTCCGCTCCATGCCGCTTCTATACTCTCCGGTGCGTCAGGTCTTGCGATCACTGAAGTCCCGAGATAAGTGTTGCTCTGATTCTTGGTAACATCAGCCGAAACCGCACCGTTTCCCGCAATCTGCGGGATGACCGTTACACACATTGATGCAGTCAGGATTCCTGCAGTTAACTTACATACACTTTTTCTCATACTTTACCTCCTGTCACCGGACAGAACGTTCTACCCGCAATATGCAAAAACGCAGTCTGCCAAAGCAAGGCAAACTGCGTTATCTGAACTTATTTCAGTAAAAGAAGGCAGGCAAAACTGCGTCGGACTTAAATATTGAGAAACCATCCGCCTGAGACGCATCGCTGCCACCTCTCTTCTCAAAGAATGCTTATGGTATTAGTTTAGATAATAATCCGGGGCATTTCAAGGATTGAGAGTCTCTGATCTGTTCGTTTTCTTGTCGCTGTTGATCAAATAAACGGAAAAAGCGATAACAAAGAGAGAAATGCCTCCGAGGATGAGATAAACACCGTCACTTATGTCGAATTTACCGAGCAGTATCTCTCCGTATGTTCCTGTGGAATTAAGCACGATATGGGCAAGTATGGTTATCATTATCGAACGGTACTTATATCTCATGAATCCGAGGAAGATTCCAAGAGCTGCCGCATAGACGCCCTGAACGATATTCATGTGTACAAAACCGAACAGAACAGCCGTTATAAGGATCGTAAATAACGGCTTGATATTCGACTTCTCAAGGAACGAGAAAACAACTCCTCTGAATACCAGTTCTTCCAGAATAGGTCCGAGGCAGATTGCATAGACAACTGTTATTACCGTGTCTGATCCGAGGCCCGAGAGTTCCACTAACTGATGATATTCTTCCATTGCCCACGGAATAAGCATCTCAGCCAGTGTAAGCGCCGCATTGATGGCAAAGAAGAATCCCAGAGAGCCTGCGATGGCAGCGACCAGAGACTTTACTCCGAACACCTGCGAAAACTTTAACTTCGGTCCCGTTTTAACAAATGACTTAAAGTACCAGATTCCGAAAACAACCAATCCGATAACGGCGTATGAGAGATACGCATATACGGCATACTTGTCGTTGAAGATCTCCATAAGATAGTACACCGCATCGATCGGATCAGAGGGAGCATCCGGATTGTTGACCGCCTCAAAAGAAGCCATTATAAAAAACGGCATCTGGCATGCTGTCTGTATTACGAGAAATATTGCAACAGGCACAAGTGAGAGGAAAACATATCCGATCCTCAGCTTCTTATCGGATACTGCCTTTACCTCTGTTCCCGGCACCTGTTCAGTTACCATATTCTGTCCGTTATTCTCTGCCATGATACTATCCCTTTATCTCAGCTTGATTACCGTAACGCCCGCATCGCCTTCGCCCTGCGCGCCCGCACGGTAAGATTCAACTCTGTCATCCTTGATCAGCACATCCTGGACACAGGACCTCAATGCTCCCGTTCCCTTTCCGTGCACGATCCTCGCTTCCTTGATCCCTGCGAGAGCGCAGTCTTCAAGATACTTATACAATGCGGACTCTGCCTCAGCCATTGTCATGCCGATGAGCATGAGTTCCGCCTTCGTTGAAGAAGCGGCGCTGAACTTGGCCTTGGAAATGTCTCCCGCATTCTTGTTTGATATGATCCTTGCCTTGCCTGCAGCCTTGCCGTTCTTTGTTCTCATGAACTCGTCACGCTGAACTTTGGTAGGCATCATGAGCTGGTTCTTCTTAACGGCAATCTTCATGCTGCCGCATAAGATATTTACCTTGCCGCTGTTAGACAAACCTGATTCGGCAACGCCGACCTGTCCCAGAGACGGAACATAATAGCACTCGCCTTCGACGACCTCTTTTACAGGCTCTCCGCTTAATGCCACGGACTCGACTGCTTCATCATCTTCTTCGGTAAGATCATCGATTCCCGCTCTGAGCTTTCTTCTGATCTTGTCGAGTTCCTTCTCGCGTTCACGCTTATCCATGTCTCTGGATCTTTTTCTCAATTCGCGGAGCTCATCTGTAAGTTCCTGTTCTTTTTCCTCAAGGAGCTTTTTCTGCTCGATCCTTAAGTCGTTCAGGATCTTTGTTTTCGATTGTTTGAGCTTGGCATTCTCTTCTTCGAGACGCGTCTTCTGGGCCTTAAGTTCTATGTTAAGTCTCTCATTTTCCGCTGCAAGGTCCTGCGCCTTTTTAGACTCCACCTCAGCCCTTGCCAGGAGCTCCTCATACTGCAGTTCATCCGTCGACATCCTGGCCTTCGCATTATCGAGGATCGTCTTGGACAGACCAAGTTTACTGGATATTACGAATGCATTCGAAGAACCCGGTCTTCCCGTAATCAGCTTATATGTCGGTGCCAGAGTCTCAGTATCGAATTCGCAGGAGGCATTCATTACACCTTCAGTTGTCTCGGCATAGCCCTTGAGTTCTCTGTAGTGCGTCGTGGACATGACGATGCAGTTCTTCCTGCGGAGCTCTTCGATTATCGATATTGCGAGAGCCGCGCCCTCTGCCGGATCCGTACCTGATCCGAGCTCGTCCAAAAGAACCAGAGATCTTCCCCTGATGTTCTTAAAGATAAACACGATGTTGGACATGTGGGAAGAGAACGTGGACAGGCTCTCTTCGATACTCTGTTCGTCTCCAATATCTGCCAGTACCCTGTCGAAAACGCACACTTCAGAGCCGCTGTCCGTAGGGATCGGAAGTCCTGCCATCGTCATGAGAACGAGCAGTCCGCACGTCTTAAGAGATACCGTCTTACCGCCGGTATTGGGACCTGTTACAATGAGCGCATCATAAGAATCACCGACATTGATATCGACAGGAACAACTGTATCCTTGGGGATCAATGGATGTCTGGCACCCTTAAGTGCAACCCTGCCGTCCGTATTAAGATCCGGACAGAATGCATTTATCTCCACGCCATATTCGCCCTTCGCGAAAACATAATCCAGACGTGATGCAATAGCCATGTTGTTATCGATAATGTCACCGATCGATACGACCTCATCAGAGAACTTCTTTAAGATCCTCTGGATCTCAGCCTGCTCGGCAAAATTAAGTTCAGCGATCTTATTATTGGCTTCAACCACGCTCATGGGTTCGATAAAGAGTGTCTGTCCCGAAGATGATGCTCCGTGAACGATACCTTCGATCCTGCCGTTAAAATCAGCCTTTACAGGGATACAGTATCTGCCCTCCCTGAGCGTTACGATGCTCTCCTGGAGCATGTCTGCATGATTCTGTATAACGCGGTCCAGCAAAGACCTGATACCGCTTGCGATATTCTTGCGTTCTCTTCTAATGGCAGCCAGATCCCTGCTGGCCTTATCGGAAACTTCGTCCTGGCCTAAAATGGAGTTTTCGATCTTCTCAAGAAGGCTGTCACAGGTCTCGATACCATCGATATAAGAACAGATATCAGGCTCAGTCTCATCAACAAAAGGAGAACCGGCAGTTCTCGCCTTAGTGATCGTCTTCTTGATCTCAACGGAAGTCCTTAAAAATGAAGCAACTTCAAGTAATTGTCCGCATGTAAGAGTACCGCCTGCCTTTGCATAGGTAAGCGCCTCTCTTAAATCCCTCATACCGCCCAGTGGGATCATACCGAATCTTAAGATATGCTCCATCGCCTGTTTGGTACATGAGAGTTCTTTTGTTACATAATCAACGTCACAGCAGGGAGCCATCTCTTCACAAAGCTCACGTCCGTAAGACGTTCTGGCCTTTGCCGCAACGCTGTCTCTGATCTTATTGAATTCAAGCGTGTTCAAGACGCGCCCGCGGATCTTCTTCCGCTCAAGGCTCTCTTCAAAGCTTAAAAATTCGTACATAGCAATATCTATCCCCTGTCAGACTTACGGATTAACCAAGTCTCTTTGCATTAGCTATGACTTCAGGAGTAATGGTCTTTGTCATCTCAAGACCCTTCTCTATATCAACATCAGTGATCTCGCCATGCTGCATGCAAACAAGTCTGTTAAATTTCTTCTCAATAAGACAGTCGATGGCCTTGATACCCATAAGGCTGGCAATTGTTCTGTCTCTTAACGTCGGTGAACCGCCTCTCTGGAGGTGTCCGAGGATCGTAGGACGTGCCTCGATGCCTGTTGCTTCTTCGATCTGCCTGGCAATATCTTCAGCCTTGCAGACACCCTCAGCTACGATTACGATGTAATGCTTCTTGCCTGTGTTACGGCCGTCGAGGATAACTCTCAATACGTCCCTGTTGAAATCGTAAGGAACTTCAGGAATGAGGATAGCCTCAGCACCTGTAGCGATACCTACGTTAAGCGCGATCCAACCGGCATGTCTGCCCATTACCTCGATAACAGAGCAGCGCTCGTGTGAGGATGCAGTATCTCTTAACTTATCGATGCACTGCATTGCAGTATTCATTGCCGTATCGTATCCGATAGTGTATTCGGTGGATGAGATGTCGTTGTCGATAGTACCCGGCAGGCCGATTACAGGCATTCCGATCCTGGCAAGAGCTCTCGCACCCTTATAGGAACCGTCACCGCCGATTACGATAAGAGCATCAAGTTCATAAGCTTCCATCATGCGTGCACCCTTCATGACACCCTGATCAGTCATGAATGTCTGTGATCTTGCTGTCATGAGGAATGTACCACCGCGCTGCAGGGTCTCTGATACGCTTCTGCCGTCGAGTTCCTTGATCTCGCCCTTCCAGAGTCCGTGATAGCCACGGGTTACGCCGTACATCTCAAAACCTGCATTGATACCTGCTCTGACAACTGATCTGATGGCAGCGTTCATTCCGGGCGCATCACCGCCACTGGTAAGAACACCGACACGCTTTATAGGTTCAACAGTAGACTTGTCTACCGTGTCATAATCCAAAGCCTTAAGACTGCTGATCTCAGGGAGATTGCTCTCATCATAAAGAAGTCTGCCCATAAAATGCCTCCGAAAACATCAAAAGATTTCTTTTGAATTATACACTAAAAGCGGAGCATATTAATAATATATATATTATGTGACAGTCATAACAAAAAAGTGAGATTGCCGACTTGATCCGTCAACAATCTCACTAAATCATTTATTGAATCGTATTCCGCGCCTTTTACATCTTGTAATGGATATTTACAGGAGAATTTGCCGGGAACCAGTCGTTATCGGCAAAGGCACTGTTTCCGTTTACGCTGATCGCAAGAACGGAACCCCTTCTCTTAAGCTTGTCCCTTGAATATTCCTCAACTTCCGAAATATTCGTAAAACCGGCATCAAGGAACTGGGCCTTAACTTCTTCTTTATCCTGACCGCAGAGTTTTTTAGCCGAATCAGGAACAGGAAGCAGGAATGTATCCAGAATATCTTCAGAACCGTTCTCAAGATAATCGAATATCTTCTTAGCCTCATCGCCTTCAGCCCACTTCCTTGCTTCGAAGGCTCTTACGGAATTAAGCGGATGATCGATAGATTTATACATATAGAACTCCAGGACCTTATTTAACTTGGAATCCGTCGTCAGAGCCTTGTAATCTTCAGCCTGTTTCATAAACTCTTCGAGATTTGCTTCCTCATTAAATCTGGGATCATAACCTGAAAAATGCATGCACATTCTGGACAGATCATCAGCACTGCCGTCGCAGATGATGGCAGCACGGTCCGCAGAGAACTCACTGCAGCGCATCCAGTAATAGAACGCAATCGAAAGTGATTCGGAAATAAGAGCAGCCGCTCCCAAACCGCTGCTGGCCTGGATGGCACCATTAAGGAGTATTCTTCCCATCGTCGAATAAAGAGTGTGATGGCATGCAATGTGTCCGCACTCATGAGCAATAACGGTTGCTACGAGATCATCCGGGAAACGCTCCAGAAGTCCGCTGGTCAGAACGATAAACGGCTTTGTGTCACCGTATGTATAAGCATTGGGCTGAACATCCATCTTAATGTAAAGATCAGGAATATCGATGCCGAGCTTCTCGCAGATAGGCGGAAGCATATCATAGTACTTCTTCATCTGGGCATCATTTACTCTCAGATTACTTGACATATTCTCGATCTTGAAGAGCTTTTCATTCCAGATACTCATGAAGAACTTCATAAGCTGCTGGAAACCCGGAATAGCCTTTAAGGCTTTCAGAGCTGCACGGTCAGACGGATGGACATAGAATTTCGAATCAATTGACATAGGGGAACTCTCCTCAAACGAAAATAGAATTTGCCTGATAACCGGTTTTGTCATCAGACTTTTTCATTATACCAATCTTGAACTTCTGTGAAATAAGAAATCAGACACTTACGCCAAATGTTTCAGGGGAAATAACGTAGACATTGTCCCTGTCGCAGTCATTGTAAATGTACAGGACAAAGTGATCGAGGTCATAAACGCAGGACCATTCTGTCTGTACGCCTTCACCGTTGATCTGCGCCGCATCATGAAGAAGATCCAACGCTTCATCGACCGACAGGACTCCGTCGCTTTTCTCAAGCCTGTCTTCCATTACCACAAATCTTCGCTCGTCATCCCGCTGATGTGTCGCGATCGTGTAATTCGTGACATGATCGATCTCCGTAATCGTCAGTTCGCTGTCGATCCATTCCGCAACAACACTCTTCCCGCTCTTATCGGTGATAAACAGATGGCAGTCACGGGCAAACACCGAATGCACATCGTAAGATGACAAAAGAGCTGTTGCTTCATCAGCAGTGGCGCATTTATCGAGGATCGCCCTGATCATTATCAGAATAATGGTATCAGTCTTATCCGTATCTTCCCTGTACTCATCATAATCAAGTGACAGGATGGAAATACCCAGTCCCTGATCATTAAATCCGTCAACACTCAGGATCGGTCCGGCACCTCTTAAAATATATCTGCCGATAAACGAATCAGGTTCCACCATGGTATTCTCACCCGACATGTTTATCCAGCTGAGATCACAGATGGCGATCGAAGCATACGCGCCTTCCTGGTTCGAATACATTATCATTCCGTCGGCATCCAGACGGTCATAATTGCGCCCGAACAGATGAGTACCGTCCTGCGTTACACAGCTGAACGAAGAACATCCGTAACGGTAATGCGCATCAACGGAAAGAGGCAGGCCTCCCAAAAGTTTTTTGCTGCCTTCCTCGATCAGTGAATCTGAATCTTTAATGTCAGTTGAAAGAAATTCATCAAGCTTGTAATCGTTCATCACATTGCAGACATACATACCGGGTGCATACTCTCTGATGGACATCATGGTAGCTATCTCTTTTCTGAAGAGTATTACTGCGGTAATTACCGATGCAACTGCGACCGCGATGCTTCCTATAACGAGTTTCTTGCCGCTGATCCATATTCCCAGAACTGAATAAAGCAACACTATTCCAAGGAGCACTGCCACGCCGCCTGAAATAAAACTGATAGTTGAATAATTCGGAATACCCGTAGCAGTCAGGGTAAATGAAGCAACATATGACTTATCTTTTTCATAGGACTCATCTGAAACATACCACTCGATCATCGCGATCATTTCATCGAGTTTTTCTTCCGTGACATGTGAATCTTCAGGTATACCTTCGGCCTTTCTCGCGAGCAGACCGTCAAGGATACTCTGATAATAAACTCTGAATCCCTGCGCTACCTTATCAGGCATGCCGGGGTCGGTAGCCTGAACCTTCACATACAGCAATGAATAATTGCCTATTTCCGAACCGGCAATTACGGGAACCACCAAAGTTTTTTCTTCATCATCCCCATACTCATATGTCCACAGATCATCTGTAACCTGAAACAGATCACCTTCAGACAATTCCAGATACAGCTCATCACCCGCTGCCGGAGTATTACGGACCAGAGCCTCCTCGATCCTTACAGCATGAGATAACTGATCAGCTTTTATCTTGTTTGCCACCGAGAACACGGCGGCACCTGCCGTAAGTATTGCTGCGGCAGTTATAACGATCTTCCTGATTCTCCCCACAAAATCTCCTTAATCGTCTAACTTTATAGAATCCAAAACCTCAGTAATATTATCATGAAATACGAGATGTGCATTCCTGTCCGCAAATGTTTTGTCCCTGTTGATTATTACCAGATACTTGCCCATGAAGTCATAAGCGAGTGAAGCCGCAGGCTGGACTGCCAGAGACGTACCGCCGATAATGAGACAGTCTGCCCTGAATACGAGTCTCTTGGATTCTATCCATGCCGCTTGAGGAAGACCTTCACCGTAAAGTGTTACGTCAGGTCTTACCATACCTCCGCACTTCGGACACTTCGGAATGGGGCCTTCGGATTTGAATATGAAATCATAAGGGTATTTCTCGTGACACTTCATGCAGTAATTACGAAATGTGGTGCCGTGCACTTCCTGGACATTCTTACTTCCCGCCCTCTGATGAAGACCGTCGATATTCTGGGTAATTATGCCATCGAGCTTACCTGCTTTTTCCATCTCGGCGAGCTTATAGTGAGCCCTGTTAGGTTCAATGCCTGCCGTATTGAGTTTCTGTCTGTAGAACTCATAGAAAACATCAGGGTGATCCACAAGGCAGTCGATACTAAGGAGATACTCGGGACTGTACCTGTCGAACTTAACATCATGCTGATTATAAAGCCCGTCCTTACTTCTGAAATCAGGGATGCCGCTCTCGGTTGACACACCGGCACCTCCGAAGAAAACAATGTGATTGCATTCCTTTACTATACGGTTAAGTTCAGCTACATCTTTCTCGTTCATCGTAAATCCTCCTTTACAGCATCTCGATATTTTCTTCTCCTGCCAGGTCAGCGAGTTTCTTCAATACGGAAGCATCAGGCTGGATCCTGCAAATGTCATCTAATCTGATTATGCTCTTATCTGATTCAAAAAGAACCTCAACAGGCGTATTTCCATGGAAATACGCAAGGAAATTCAGAAGTCTTGAGAAACCGCCTGAATCAGGTCTGCCCGAATAATGGATCCTCATTATCTGAACACCGCCGGAATTCTGCGCAGGTGCTGTGTTTGAAGGCGCAGGCACAGCCTTTTCAACCGGTGAAGGTGTCTGTACAGGTACAGGCCTCTGTGACTGGCCGGAAGCCTGAGTCTGGACCGGAACTGTTCTTGAGACCTGACCGCCGTCTCTTTCTCTTAATGCAGTCTGATAAGCCCTGTCATTCCTTATCACGCTGACAAGTGACGGATCATCGGATAATTCGTAACAGCTGTCCGCAAAGAGCGACAGTTCACCGCCTTCTCTCATCTGTCTTCTACCAATGAAGATAAACGGTTTGTTCTTCTCGACCATTCTGTTATATTCATCGAATTTCTTGCCGAATAAGAGCACCTCAAATGAGCCGCTCAGATCTTCGCAGCTTATGGTGCTCATCATTGTCTTTTTCTTCGTGTAACCGGTCTTCTTATCAGTTACCATTCCGCATATGGCGATCTGCTTATTATCGTCTAATGCATCACTGCCGGAGAGTGCAAGAATATCCGATGCTTCGGACATATCAAAAGTCGCGATCTCGGAGATCAGTTTAGTATATGAAGCCAGCGGATTTCCGGACAGATATATTCCGACCATCTCCTTCTCATATCCGAGTTTCTGCGACTCGGGATATTCTGGAATATCAGGAATGAATATGGCTGCTCCCGCGCTCTTGTCATCACCAAAATCAAAGAGTGATAACTGTCCTTCTATGTTGCGGCTCTCCTCATGTGCGAGCTTCTCAAGTTCAGTCTGAACACATGCTGTCATCTGCGCTCTCGTAAGCCCGAATGAATCCATGCAGGAAGCGAGGATCAGTGCTTCCGCAACAGGCTTTTTTACGCTTATCTTTGCGGCTCTGACGACAAAGTCTTCGAATGACTTATAAGGTCCGTTCTTCTGTCTGTCATTTAAGATATCGAGAACAGCACCCTCACCTACATTCTTGATTACCGACAGACCGATCCTTATCTTGCGATCGCCTTCAGTCGTAAACCTCTCACGGCTCCTGTTGATGTCGGGCGGCAACACCTCTATTCCCATAGCGGCGCAGCACGAGATATAGTATGAAGCTTTGCCAAGATCTGTCCTGAAAGAATTAAGCGTGGCAGCCATAAATTCCGTCGGATAATAGTATTTAAAATATGCAGTCCAGTAACCTACGACCGCATAGCAGGCAGCGTGTGACTTGTTAAATGCGTATCCTGCAAAACCTGATACATCATCGAAGATCTTCGCAGCAGTTTTCTCAGGCACGCCTCTCTTGATACATCCGTCGACCTGACGTCCTTTGTCATCAGTCCCGCCGTACATGAAGAGATTTCTGTAATTCTCCATCATGGACTTTTTCTTTTTGCTCATCGCGCGTCTGATGTTATCGGACTGGCCCATGGAAAAGCCTGCGAGATCACGTACTATCTGCATTACCTGTTCCTGATATATTGCGCATCCGTAAGTTACATTAAGGATAGGTTCCAGGAGAGGATGATCGTAAGTAATGTGAGAAGGATTTCTCTTGCAGTCAACATACTTCGGGATCTGATCCATAGGTCCCGGTCTGTAGAGTGAGATACCAGCGATAATGTCCTCCAGACTCTCAGGCTCTAACTGCTTCATGAACGAAGTCATGCCGCGGCTCTCCAACTGGAATATGCCGACTGTCTCACCTCGGCCGATCATCTTAAATACTTCAGGATCATCCAGCGGTATCCTGTCGAGATCTATGTCAACTCCGTGATTCTGTTTTACGAGTTCTTTTACATCCTGCAGAACAGTAAGTGTACGCAGGCCCAAAAAGTCGAACTTAAGAAGTCCTATGCTCTCGACATCTGTCTTTGCGAACTGTACCGCAACAGTCTCATCATTAACAGCGAGCGGAGCGATATCGGTAATGTCTTTACCGGATATAATGATTCCCGCCGCGTGTGTTCCCGCATTGCGCGGAAGACCCTCAACACGCATGGCCATGTCAACGACCTTTTTAGTATCAGGATCACTCTCATATGCTTCCTTGAATTCGGTGCTGATCTCAAGCGCCTGCTTCAATGTCATGCCCGGTGAGAACGGGATCATCTTCGTAAGTTTGTTACTCTGTGAAATAGGCATATTAAGAACTCTTGCGACGTCCTTAACTGCCTGCCTTGCCGCGAGTGTACCGAATGTGATTACGTGCGCAACTCTGGACTTACCGTATTTTTCCGTTACATAGTCGATCGCAACCTGTCTTCTCTCATCGTTGAAGTCAACGTCGAAGTCCGGCATTGATACTCTCTCGGAGTTCAGGAACCTCTCGAAAACAAGTCCGTATCTGATAGGATCGATATCCGTTATTCCGACTGCATAAGCAACCAGTGAACCTGCACCTGAACCTCTTCCCGGTCCGACTGCAACATCATGTGTCTTGGCATAATTAATGAAGTCCCAAACGATAAGATAGTAATCCGTATAACCCATGCTGTTGATGACAGACAATTCGTATTCCGCACGTTTCATGTAATCATCAACGCTTCCCGTAGGCGGCGTGACTTCAAACCTTTTCTCGAGGCCCTTATACGTCAGGTCAGATAAATATTCTTCGTGACTGCTATAGCCTTCCGGCACTTCATATACAGGAAGATGTATGGTCTCAAAATCATATTCAGCATTACACATCTCAGCGATCCTGCCGGTGTTCTCTATCGCTTCTGTCAGTTCAGGGAAAAAGCGTCTCATCTCCGTCTCTGACTTAACATAGAAGTCATTACTCGACATGCGCATTCTGTTCTCATCATCTATCCTTGCAGCTGTTGAGATACAAAGAAGGATATCCTGCGCTTCATAGTCTTCCTTCATCAGGTAATGACAGTCATTTGTTGCTACCAGAGGAATACCCGTCTCATTCGATATCTTTACGAGAGCAGAATTAATCTTCGCTTGTTCAGGTGTTGTATTTGCCTGTATCTCAAGATAGTAATTACCTCTTCCGAACAGCCTGTCATACCAGACAGCCGTCTGCGCAGCCTTATCCATATCACCTGCCAGAATGAGAGATGACAGTTTACCGGCAATGCATCCTGACAGACAGATCAGTCCGTCGTGCCACTTCTCCAGCAGTTCTTCATCGATCCTCGGTCTTCTGTAGAAGCCTTCGGTAAAACCACTCGATACGAGTCTGTTAAGATTAGTAAGCCCTTCGTTATTCTTGGCCAGAAGAATGAGGTGGTTGTAATACTTATCCTCTCTGCCGGGAACAGGTGTCTTATCAAATCTCGAACCGGGTGCAACATAAACCTCGCAGCCGATAACGGGATGAATACCGTTAGCCTTCATCTCGCGGTAAAAAGATACGGCACCGTACATTACTCCGTGGTCTGTTATGGCACATGAGGTCATGCCCATTTCCTTAAGGCGCTGCGCGAGATCCTTGATCTTTATCGCGCCGTCAAGAAGACTGTATTCAGTATGGAGATGCAGGTGACAAAAACCGCTCATTACTTCTTCCCCTTAAGCCCGATGATTACGTCTCTGATCTCAGCAGCTCTCTCGAAATCAAGTTCTTTGGCAGCCTTGGTCATCTCTATCGTAAGCTTCTCGATAAGCTTGTTGTTCTCTTCTTCCGTTCCGCCGGAAACGCCTTCATTAATAAGTCTGGCAGCATCAATACCGCCGCCTTTGGACTTGCCTCTGCCTTTTCCTGAAGAATCCTTACTGTTCTCGGAAACAATATCGAAGACATCTCTTACAGCCTTCTTAACCGTTCTCGGCGTAATGTTATTCTCTTCGTTGTATTTCTTCTGGATGTCTCTTCTTCTGTTAGTCTCGGAAACCGCATTCATCATCGAATCCGTTACTTCATCGGCATAGAGAATTACTCGTCCGTGATCGTTTCTCGCACAGCGGCCGATGATCTGGATAAGTGATCTCTCAGATCTTAAGAATCCTTCTTTATCCGCATCGAGGATCATAAGGAGCGATACTTCAGGAAGGTCGATGCCTTCTCTCAAGAGATTGATTCCGACAATAACATCTATCTTGTCACTTCTGAGCTGGTTAAGGATCTGCATACGGTCTACAGCCTTGATATCCGAGTGCAGATAAGTAACCCTGATGTTCTCCTTTTTGAGGAACTCCGTAAGGTCTTCTGCCATTCTCTTGGTAAGTGTCATTATAAGGCTCTTGTCGCCCCTCTTCTTCTGCTCCTTGAGTTCGGCAAGTATATCTTCGATC
>JAEEGL016420303.1_pt1 | contig 28858 bp, 27 predicted proteins | sample 9134231 | NCBI WGS metagenome assembly JAEEGL01 (sample SAMN16246548, study PRJNA631951) | gut metagenome | biome: gut microbiome; feature: rumen; material: fiber-attached | host: Bos | place: Iran: Karaj | collected 2018-10 | reverse complement strand
GCTCCAGGGTGTGAGGTTGACCGAGCGCACGCCGAAGACTATCGGACGGCCCTCAATCTCGCGGCTCTCCTGCTGCCCCTCCTGTGGCTCGCGCAGTTGCAAGCCGCAGTCATTGGTTGGGATGAATCTTGTCTGTTTCATTTGCTTATCTCAATTAAAATTATCTCGTCATTATTCGGTCACTTTCACGTTCTGGGTTTACCGCGCGTCTGCGCTCCAGCTCCTCGAAATACTTCCGTACCTCGTCCCTGCTCATAGGTCGCGGGGCAACGGCTGTCTTAATCCTGTAGGGTTCTTCCATGATTTCTTTTATTGTTTATTTCCTTCTTCGCCACCATTGGCTGATGGTTCCACAGTATAGCTTCCAGGCTTCAGCTGGGTGGCTGCATCACTCTTGGCAATCAGAGCCTTCAACGTCATCAGGTTGGCACTTGCCATCGGCTCATCTCCGTTCTCCACGGTCGGCATATCATGCTCGGCGCGTATCTCATTCACGGTCATCGCACCTGTCTGCAAGTTCAACTGATCTACCTTCGCCTGTCGCTCAGGGTCCATCGCCAGCAGTGGCTTCTCACAGATATGAATCCTTCGCACGTCGTAGTCCTTGAAACCGATCAGCTTCCGCGCAATTTCCTTTTCATTACCTGTCTTCTGTGGCAATATCGTTCTCGTGTGGAACTCCATCGTCGCATTTTGGTAGTCATTGTAGTGCGAATTGGTATCGAGCATCAGCAACGGCCTCGGAACACCGAAAAACCTACTGACATCATCATTCGTGGCACCTAACTGCTCGAACAACTGCATCTCTACCGCCGACATCTGGATATTGGTGAACTTGTCAAGTCCCTGGATGGCCAGAATATCATGTCCCGTGTAGAGCTTCGTCTGAATCTCACTGGCATAGGCATCGGCAGCTTCCTTGGCGTAACGACCTGCGGCCTGCGTACCTTGATAACCGGCTGCTTTTTCCTCGCTGATGAATCCCTTCACACGACCGCCCTTGGCGGCTGTCTCCAAACTCTGTTGCTTGATAGTCCTGTTCAAACTCAGCGTCTCAATAGCGAACTGCAACGTCGGTATGCCCCACACGCCGTTCTGGTATCTGAAGGTGTTCGCAAAATGCAACATGTCTTCTCTCGGCACGTCAGGCAGTGTCACATAACCATTATCAGTAAGGAATGTAACCCCAACAAATCGTCCGGTATTAACATTATATCCGCCTGACTTTACCAGCCACAACCGCAACGGGAAATCGAACTCATCACGCTCTATGTAAACAAAACTGTTTCCGTAGAACAGTCGGTTGATCTCCACCAGCTTCCACATGTCGGCGGCACTCATTATCGGATTTGGTTCCTCCTGCAACAGATAATTGATCCGCTTACCCAACCCGCGCATATCCACGTAGTAGTTGCCTTTCTCGAAATCCCTTTTCTGATACTGCACCGGCATCACACTCATCGTGTCTGCCCTCAGGTTCACGGCCCTATAAACCGTACCAACCACCAACGCATCCGCAGGACCACCCACATAGACAATCCTCTCAGCATAGTCGCCGCCGGCAGCCTTCGACTGGTTGCTCGGGTGGTTCGGATCGGTAGTCACTGGCACACCTGCCACCTTTCCCGCCGCGTCAGCGGTCGGGCTTTCTCTGTAGGCAACGGCTCCGCCGCGGCCATCTCCAACCACCCTTCCCGCCGCATCAGTGGAGGGTATCACCTCCCGCCTACTCACGGGCAGCATCCCTGTGGGCAAAAATCCAAATAGTCTCATATCTATCTCTGTTTTCTATTCAAACAAAACACTGTCATGGGTTTACTTTCCACACATCCACCTTATGCCCGAACATTATCGGCGCAATACTCGGCTCTATCTTGATTGCTTCCTGTGTCCCATGTCTGCACCATTGCATCAGCCTACCATCGGTAATAATATCCTGACTCACAGCCATCACATTCAACTTATCGGAAAACAAATGGTTTACCACCATCGAAAACCACGTCTGACTGATCCGCTGCATCTTTCCGTCAGAAGCCACATACCTCAGCAAGTCATAGGTAATATCATTAATCAGCTGGTTCACCCTGTTCTTCCTCACTATCTCAAAGCATCCTTGGAAAAGTCCATGTGTCTGCAAGTCATATCCCAGCCGTCTCATCACATGCAACATATCCGCCGCCTGCTCCTGGGGATAATCTCTCTCACAGCACCATGCCTCATATTCCGCCTGCATCGTCGTCCTGTGCGGGTGTATCATCAAACACCTGTCATATCCAACCGCCATGCCTGCCACTGTTTGTCCTTCAAACCTATCCACAAGCTCATTCAAACTCCTCCGCACCTCTATGCTCGCATCCAGCCTGACCACAATCCCCGTATTGGCGTAATCAAACGGATGAAACCTCACATCATAACACTTCTCCCATCTGCTCAGTCCATCGTTCACATGCGCCGGCACCACCGTCCAAGTCTTGCTTCTCAGCCTCTTATCGTCTGTCACCAGCACATACTCCGCTTCAGGGTCTTTTTCCTGCACTTCTCGCACAGGCTCATAACCCTCAAAGTTGTATGTCAGCACAGTATATCGCTTCCTTGTCATTGCCATAAATCCTTATGCAACTCCAGCCACGCTTTTACATCCTTCGTCTGCCATGATCCTGAACCCAGATGCACCACATAGTCCCGAATATCCACGTGCAAACCCTTCAATCTTGGCCGCTTCTTCAGTATATCATCCAACAAGCACGCACCCGTGTCATACCAGTTTCTCTTGTCGTCTTCCCCTGGCCACAGCATCCAGCTCCTTTCGGGGTCAAAATACCTCGCTCCTTCCTTCGTCAGCATCGGCACATTCAACCAACATAACATCGGTAGCATTCTGCCGATACCAAACCTGTTCCCTGGTTGTGCCTTCTGCCAATACCCAACCACCGAGTACTTCTCGTCGAAAAATCCGTCAATCGGCTTCTTCAGCAGAATATCACTCTCCATCAGCACAAATCCTTCAGGAAACAGTTCCCACAGCTTCTGCACCGTCCAGATATGCTTCGTCGACCCCCAATCGTTACATGCCGAATGCCTCGGGTTCTTGTCAGGATATTCCGCCAGCAGTTTCTGGAAGTCTATCACCTTCCCCTTCCTGTTGTTGATCACCTTCACATCTCCCAGCACCTCCCGTGCCTTTCCGCGTGGCACCACAAACGGCCTCGCCTTCATCTTTCGCGATGGCAGCCCGTTAATGGCAGGAAAATCCACATCCGTCGAATTGTCAAACACCACCACCTCGTAATCCTCTCCACCATGCTTTCGCAGACTCCTGATCGCAGCCTCCGTCAACTCCGGTGTATTAAAGTGAATAATCACCACTGTCTTCTTCTCCATAATTCCTTCTTTTCGTTATACTTATTCGTTCCTCATCCATTCGCCACCCTTCCCGCCGCGTCAGCGGTCGGGTTATGTATGTGGATGTGTCACAGCCACCCTCTTCCCCGCAGGCATCGCCTCCGGCGTGGCTCTCATCCACCCTCTCCAGCAGTCTGCTCCTCCGTCGTGTTTGTGGCTGTATCGCAGCCACCGCACCCATCTTCAATCACCGCCTGCGCCTGCAACTGCACTGTATTCTCCCTCCTGTCGGCATGGAACGTCTCAGGCAATATCTGGTACACCACCCCGTCTTTCACAATCCTGCTCCGGCAAGTTACAACATTGTTCCAGTTCATCCTCACCATGATCACCCCATACACATCCAGCGCACCTGCATTCATAGCTCGCATACCCTTCGCCCAGCTAACGCTGGCCCACACACAACCGGCATCAACCCACTCCACACCGGCATCGTCCAGTCCATATGTCCCAGCTTTCGCCTCCTTACGGTTCTGTATCATAATGCGCTCATGGCGCATCCCAGCAGTATAACCCTTTCCCATCTTCTCCGTTCCTTTCCTTTTCCCTTCCTCCCTTATCCCCTCTCAGGTTTCCTTTTCCTTTCCCTCAACTCTTCCCTTGGGCATCAGCCAGGGCAATCAGCGGTCAAGGTTTCTCCGTAGGCCTCGCCTCTGGCGTGGCTCTTCTTCCTTTGCATGGCCGCATTACAGCCATCGCTCTTTCTCTGCAGGCCTCGCCTCTGGCGTGGCTCTTCTTTTTTTTTGCATGGCTGTATTACAGCCACCATCTTCTCCGCAGGCAGCGGTTCCGCCGCTGCAAACAAAAAAACCAGCCATTCTCACGAATAGCTGGTTTATCATACAAGTATTTAACCCTCTCGGTTCGTAACTTATCAATCATTAACTCTAACAATTAATCATTTAAACTAAATTCATAAAACACAAAAATAAACTAAAGATTCCCGGCCCGCTGACCATCTCTTACAACTCATCCTAAAAAACTTATTATTGAAAGTATTAGCAATGTTCCTCAAATATGTAATATCTCCTTGATCTTCGCCAAGTATTTCTTCCTGTCCTCAAAACCGTTCAGTCCTCCGTTTATCCTTTTGGTGATCGTTCTGATGTCATCCCTGTCAGCTAAGGCATTCAGTCCCTTCATCCACCAGAACCACATCGCGCTCTTCATCCTCCCCGGACTGTTCCTCAGCCACTCGGGATGTTCCGTCAGCTTCCCAACACAGAATCCGCTCTTCTCATAAGCCAGATAGTTCGCATAGCCTGTCAACTGCATATATCCCCTGCCTTTATATTTCTGCCCGTCTCCATCCTTCTGCGGGGTATTACCCAGCACCTGCGCCAAATGTCCAGTATCATAGGCAGCTCCGCTCGCCAGTTCTTCCACATACCGAAAACCACCACTTTCTTGAGCGCACTGCGCCAAGAAATGTGCCATCCGCATCGGTGTGTTAATACCGAACGTCGGTGCCCAGGCATTCAACACCTGCACATCCTTGTCTATCCTCCTCCTCGAATAGTTCGGACAGAACTTCAGTAGATCATCCCTCGTTATCTTCATTTCCTTCCGTTATCTCATCATTTCCCTCTTGTCCCCACATCGCTACGAGCTGTCGCCTTTTGCATGTCATATCGCCGCAAAGGAAAGGGCGCATCACCTCCACCTTCCTGCCAAGCTGTGCAATCTTCCTGTCGGTCTCGTTCTTCTTCCTGGTATATTCCGACTGCAAATCATGCAAGGTGTTCTCCAGCTTCTCCAGTCGGTCACGCAACTCATTCCTGTCCCGTTTGTAATGGTCCCGTTCAGCCCGTAGTTCATCCACCTGTGTCTTCCGTTCCTCAAAATCAGTCTTTGCCTGTCCCAGAAAACTCTGATACAACTCCTGCAACTCCTTGGCCGCACTAATCTCGGCACTGAACGCCTCGGCCTTCGCTTTCCGCTTCATGTACCGCCACGTAAAGAATGCTCCGCCACTACCGCCAAGCAGCAGCCCCAGTACCGAAACAATCCCACTTACATCCAATCCTTCAATCATCTTCTTTCCTTTCCTTTTATCCGTAGGCAACGGCTCCGCCGCCGCTCTTCTTTTCGTTGTGCATGTGGCTGTGTCACAGCCACCATCCTTGCCACCCTTCCCGTAGCGTCAGCGGTCGGGTTTCTCCGCAGGCCGCGCCTCTGGCGTGGCTCCCTTCCCTCCTTTCGGGAGAGGCTGGTGGCAGGCTTTCCCTCTCTCCCTTCCTCCCTTACCCCCTCTCAGGTTTCCTTTTCCTTCTCCGCAGGGCTCGCCTCCGGCGTGGCTCTTTCTGCCACCCTTCCACGCCACCCTTCCCGTAGCGTCAGCGGTCGGGCTTCCTCCCCTCCCTTCGGTCGTGGTCTGGGGGGCTTCTCCTAAAACTCCAATTTCTGCGGATAGCCAACCGTAAAATCATACTCCTGCACCTCGGCCACACTTGTCAGCGCATTGACAGCCGCCTTGTGCGCCTCCGTTACATTGATGGCATCTCCTGCATAAACCTCCAGCAGTGTCAGCATCTGCCTCCACTTCGTCAACGGGAACACAAACGGATGACCACCAAACCACCTCGTCATTTCAGTTCTCCCCGCTGCCTCATTAGCATTTATCTGCGTGGCAATCTGCTGTCTTTCCTCTACCTTCAGCCACATCGTCTGTCCACCGATGGTAAAGCCGTCCACAGCATAACTCTGGTCATATTCCTCCAGCTCCGCTATCTTCTGTCCCTTGGCAATATCGAGTTCCACCTTTGCAAGATGTTCCTTGTAAGTCAACAGCTCACCTGCCAATTCTTCCATATCTGGCAAGCCATCGACAATACACTCATAACACTCCGTGGTGTCCTCACCAACCGCAGGATCAAGATGCACCACATATTTCTCACCTATCTGCTTTACTTCCTGGTAGCCTTCTGTCGGCACCACCGTCTTGATAAACTTCGTCATACCGCTATCTTTTTCATGTTAATATTCACAATTCCCGAATAATCACCAAGCAGCCTCCACATCTTCCTTCTTATCTTATAAGAAGAACAATGCGAAAGCAGCCCCATGTAACTGTTATACCTGCACATCATCCATCTTCTATCCTCCTTGGTATGGGTTTCCTTTTCACCCCACTCCGTAGCCAACAATAGCGCATTGTGCCTTGCTCGCTTTCCTGGGTATATAATCCCGTTCTTCACAAAATACCCAGTAAACCGAACACCCTTCTCAACCTTCTGTATCACAACCTTCCTTTCGTGCAATGAAAGCCCTCTATTCTCTTTCAGCCATTTCCTTGACCCACTCAGTATCTTCAACAAATAATCCTTGTCAGGATGTATCATCACAAAATCATCGGCATATCTAATATACCTCATCTCACTTCCAAGTCTATCAACAACCCACCTGTCAAACGCTGCCAAATACAGATTCGCAAATACCTGACTGGTCAAATTCCCTATCGGCAAGCCCCTTCCGTTAGTCCTGAACAACGTCTTATTATCTGGCAACCTCTTCCACAACGTCTTATCTCCATGCAACTCGCAATCTTTTTCTGGTCTATGGTAAACAATTTCCCTTGCCAGCCAAAGCCACCAGTCCACATCCTCCTTGATTGCTTTCCTCACCACATCCTCAACAATCCTATGCAACACATCCTTGTCAATACTCATGAAGAACCCGCTGATGTCACACTTCACATACCATCCACCCTCCTTCATCATCTCATGCAGTCTTCTGGCACCATAAAGCGTTCCCTTTCCTTTCCTGCAAGCAATCGCGCAGTCGGTCATCCTATTCTCTATCTCATCATTAATCTTCCCGATCAGCAAATGATGCACCACCCTGTCCTTGAAGTCCGCCGCAAACACCTCCCTCAGCTTCGGTATGGTCACACAAAACGCCACCGACGTACCGGGTTTGTAGGCCATATCGTTCAATTCCTTCCACAACCCATAGTTGGCCATCTCATAATCCATCTCATACCTCACCGATGATTCCGTGTTCCTCTTATGTTTCCTACAGTCATAGTAAGCATCAAACACATCCTCTATCGTGACGTGCTCTTTTGTGGTATGCGAAGAACGGAACAACGAAATAACTGTTGTTCTTGTTGTTGTTGTTCGCGGTTGATGTCCAGTTCCAAGCGTTGTTTGCACTGTTCTGCGTTCTTTACTGTTTCTCGATCACTGTTTCAAATCCTTTGCTTATTCCCTTATGGGCGAAAGCGACAGTCCATACCACCCCGTCAGGGGTTCGGCTCTCCCGTGTTGCATTTGACTCCACGGCTCACACCATGCGAGGAGTTCCGCCAGCCGGTGGCTTGCTTACCGATCTTCTCGGCAAGGAAGCTGAGGTTTACCACCCTTCGTATAGAGAGATACCTCAACTCCCCGAACAATCTAACCCTACTGCGGATACCTCCAAGTATTTGCAGAAAACGCATCAGTGCTGCTGGTCGCCTCATCACATCGCTGTTGGCTACATATATCAAGTCCAACGCTTCAAGCGACATGCTCACTGCGCGTCCGTACTCACCATACCGGGCACTCCTCGGAACATCGTTCTGATAGATGAACAACAATCTACACAACTCATAGGTGTCACGGTAAATCTGCAAATCTTCACTTAACATTTCACGTCATTTTAAAGTTTATGTCTGATGCTTATTTTCTTTTTAAAGAGATAAAGAGTTTAAGAGACAAAGAGATCAGTATGCGAAGAACGGAACAACGAAACAACTGTTGCTCTTGTTGTAGTTGTTCGCGGCTGATGTCCAGCCCCAAGCGCTGCTTGCACTGTTCTGCGTCGAACTCCACTTCTGGTCTGTAAACCCACTCAGCAGATAAGTCCCGTTCGGCCTTACGCTCTGTAATATCTCATCAATCTCGATTCTCGCACTCCACATAACCTGCCACTGACCGATACTACCCAGAAAACCTTTCAACGTAGCCCCGCTGATCCCAGTGTATTGCTGCTCCAAGCAGTGTGAGGTGGCTGCGCATTGTAATCCTCTCTCCGTACATTCCTCTTGTATCTTTGTGCTTGCCGTATAACCATCATAGTAATAGTTCGACGATGCGCTGTTGCCATTCTGCGGAATACTTGAAAGCAAGATGTTCTGACTCTCCCATGTCTTTTTTTCGTAGTTCCTGTTCCGCATATCGTCAATATCGAAATAGAACACACCGCCCGCCTGTATCAGTGCGGCAGTGGCTACCTTAATCAGTTTCGCCTCGGAATTCTGCCTGGTGCCTCCCGCAACGGCAGTCTCCCAGTCGTTTAGCGCATATTCTGCTCCATCCGAAGCCACTACGAACAATCCGCTGTCATAAGTCCTATAAATAAAGTTCAGCACCCTCACGCTTCTCTCGGCTACATAGGTGCGCGTATAACCGCCCGTCCTGATGTACTTGTCCTCAATCTGCGGAGCCGTCACTGTATATTGCGTACCAATAGCGATTTCAAACTGTACCTTCCCTTGTGCGTCCGTGGTATAGGTAGTCGTGATTCCTCCTGATGTCACGCTCACCGTCTTCCCGCTCAACGGTGTATAGACATCCATCAATATCTGACTCAACTCCACCGTCACAGCCTCCACCAGCTGCGGCTGTTCAACATATTCCACCTCAATACTCCGCTGCGCTACCGTCGCGGTATGCACAATCGGCTCTATACTCTTACACCCGGCAATATCCGGGAACACCAGCTTGTATTGATAACCGTTCGGAACCTGCAACGAGGCCATTCCCTGTGCGTCAGTGGTCACACTCGCACTCACAGCTGTTGAACCGTTATAATAGGCGTTAATCACCAATCCGCTCACGCTCACTCCCTGCACATCGGTCGTTACCACGATAAACACGTCTTCATGGTCAGCATGGATATTTTCGCACTTCTCCCAAGTAGCCGCCCCATTGGTCACATCATACAGTTGGTACATATCCCAACCGTTTCCGTTCGCAACACGCGCGAACTGCCCCACCTCGAAGTCCACTGTTTCACCGTCCTTCACATAGGTTGTCGTGGAACTGGTCGGAGCACTGTTCAGCGTCGGCGTATAACTCGCACCGCCGCCACCTGCACTCCACTCGGTATCGTAGTCGGTGTTGCTCTTTTTCTTCAACACCTGACCTGTCGTACCACCCGTCGGCACCCCGTGGCCATCCTGTCCATCTCGTCCATCCTGCCCAGGCACACCCTGCGGTCCTCGCTCGCCTTGAACACCCTGCGGCCCTTGCTGCCCTTGAACACCCTGTGGTCCCTGCGCATGAACCCCGGTATCTTCATCCCCCACAAACCAGTCACCTGTCGTCTCGTCAATATGCGGCGTAATACCATTCTGCCCATCACGCCCATCTTGCCCATTCTGCCCAGGCACGCCCTGCGGTCCTCGCTCGCCTTGAACACCCTGCGGCCCGCGCTCGCCCTGCGGTCCTCGTTCGCCTTGCGGACCCTTCACATACACGCCTGTATTTTCATACATACCAGCCGTCACGTTCCACTGGTAAACATAATAATCGGTTCCTATATACGGCATGTGTGAATAGTTCTGTGCCGCAATCTGGCGCAACCGTTCCGCCTCCTGACGCACAACCTCATTCTGCTGTCTGATCGCCTCGTTCTCCTTCCTGACGGTCTCATTTTCCTGTCTCACAGCCTCGGCCAACTGCCGTTCCTGTTCCATCAGTCGTCTTTCCAACTCGGCTGCATAGGCGGGCAACGCAAACTGCACCTCCACATCCTTCACGCCGTCAACACTCAGCACCACGGGCATCACCGTGCCCGCCGCGTTTCCGGCGGGGTCATTCATAGTAACAATGGCTGCATTCATCCACTGGTCTTCCCCGTCAGGGAACCCCTCGCTCTTGTAATGGTAGCACACCTGGTATTTCAGGTCGCCCAATCCCAATCCGTGATTGTCAAACCTAACCACCAGCACGCTCGCATCATCGGCATCCACCTCACAGTGCAACCACTCCTTACCGTCCCAGCCAACCTTATAACCCGCCTTTGGCGATCCCGTCCAGAACAACACATCAAACGGAATACCCCAACCGGCATCCGACTTCACCCTCATCGTGAAATCACTCCTATAATTCATACAATACGGTACATTCATATCCTCTCCTTTTTATCCGTTTCCTTTCTTCTCCGTAAGCCTCGCCTCTGGCGTGGCTCCATCCCCTCCTCTTGGGAGGGGTCGGGGGTAGGCTTTACGCCAGCGGCCCCGTCCCTGTAAACTGGAACGTCCCCGTCGCCAGGTTCCCCATTATTGCCCCAATCTTACAAGCCGTCAGTATCGCTGTCCCTCTCACTCCGGCACTGTTCGCGGCACCGCGCTTCTTCACCATCAGCGTGAACGTATTTCCAACCTGCAACAAGTCCTGAATCCCGTTCTTCCCGCTGATCGCCAGCGCACTCGCATCCAGCACCAGGTAACTCACATTAATACTCCACTCCTTCCTTCCGGCAATAAAATGTCGCCAATCTTGATCCGTCGCCGACGAGATCTCAATCCTGTCCGCGCCGCTATCAATCTCATTCGTCTTCACACCAGCTATCGCCGTGCTTCCCTTGAACACCAATATATTATATCCCAACAATGCCATATCTCATCTCCTCCCTAATCCGACAGCCTCACATACGGCTTCACCATCATGTCAAACGCATACGGCACAATACTCATACTCTGCGCACTCACAGGTGCCCTGTTCGTATAGCTCACCTCCACCAGCATCAATGAGGCCACCCGAAGAGCGTCAGGCACATCCCCATACTCCTCTATCAAATCCTCCTGTGTTCTCCGGCATATATTTAGCACCGTCTCCTCCGCCGCGTTGCCATATAACTCCAGCAGGTCATCCTCGCAATCGAAATCAATCCGCGAGTGCTTCTTAATGTAATCAATCTTCAGCCACTTCATCTTTATCTGTCTTTTTCTTTCCCTACCCCCTTTATCCCCTCTCAGGTTTCCTTTCTCCGTAGGTCGCGCTTTTGGCGCGGCTCTTCTTCTTTTGCATGGCTGTATCACAGCCATTTCAACCATCGGGCACAAAAAAAAGGTGGCTTCCGCCACCCTCAGCAACCGTTCCCAGCGGTTCTCCGCAGGGCCCCTTCTTCGCAGGCCTCGCCTCCGGCGCGGCCCCTAATACTTCCACGTCACCAGCTCACCTCTTCCCGACCGCCTCAAAAAATTGTTCATCGCCACGTATATCTGCTCACCGCTCACCCGTGCCAGCTCCACGCCGCCGCCACCGCCTCTGTTGTCTCTCAACGCGGTCGCCAAATTCCCTTGCTGCGCCTTATTGAGCACAAGCTCGCCGGCATTCACCATTGCCTCACCCGCGAATATCTGATCACCGCTATACGTCGTGCCCTTCACAATACCGCCCTCGGCATAACCACTCGTCGCACTCTTGATAGATGCAATCGTGCTCACCATCGTAGCCACACCGGTCGCCGTGGCAGCTATCCACGTCCATACATTTCCCGAAGAACCTTCCTTGATGTCCGCCTTCGAGAATGCCAGTGCAATGTTCGCTATCGCCTGGGCAACAATACCCGCGATCTTCACACTCGGGTCTTCCACCTGCTGCAATGCACTACCCACACTACTGATAGCACCAGCAGCCTCCTGCCAACCCTTAGTGGCATCTTTCGCGCCTTTCGACAATCCGCCTGCGGCACCACTTCCTTTGAATGAGTCGATATTCGCCTTGACCTGCTCAAGATGAGCGTTCAACACCTGCCATTCCTCAGGTGATGCTGCATTCTTCATCAGCTGACTTGTTCGTTCAAGCTCCTTATTCATCTCCTCTAAAGGTGATGTTATCTGCACAGGTATTCTCGACAGATCATCCATTCCCGACAAAACACTAATGCCCTTCATACTATTGGCCTTGGCAAGAATTTCCTCGTTCGGCTTCATCTTACCCTTTCCTTGTGCCTCGAGCTTCAATTCCTGAATGGTCTTGATCTCCTGCTGCAAATCGGCTATCTCTTTACGGATGGCTTCACGCCTCTCGTCAGATGCGTGAACATATTCTTCTGTGAGTGATTGCACCTGCTTGCTTAATGCCTGCTCCTCGGTGACTACCGCTGTCGTTCCACTACTTCCTCTCTTCGTCTTTTTGGTAGTTCCGCCACCGCCTCCATCACCAGGATTCGTCTGCTCGTCTTGTGTCTTCGGTCTTGGTGCTGGGTTAATAACAGTCTTCGCTCTTTCCATGTACTCCTTTTTCATCTGTTGCAACGCATCTATACGTGCTTGATATATGGGAGCCATCAAAGAGTTCAAACCGCCTTTATTCATGGCGTTTTGGAAATCAAGAATCTGCTTGTTGTAGTTAGCGATGGCATTATGATACACAGCATCCTTATGGGATGATCCACCAAGATAATCTATTTGCTTGTCAACCTTTGTCCTTTGACCGTTACCGCCGCCGTTCATTCCTTTCAACGCTGCCGAAGCACGTCCTGCGGATGTTGCCAACGAATCCACCACCCGCACGGTGTCGGTACACCAGTCAATGAAAGACTTCAACCCTCCGCTGGAGGAATTGACATGCAAGTTCAATCCTTCCCATGCACTCGACAAGCTCTTCAGCGCACCGTCTAAATTGTCCGTATTGGTCTTGGCCTGCTCCTCGGCGATATTCGTTCCCGTTATCTCCTCCGTCATCTTCTTGGCTTCGCCAGCTGCTTCGGCCAATGCCTTTGCCTGCGCCGCAAACATCTTCCCGGCCAGTTCCTGATAACCTGTCAGCGTTAGGTTGGCATCACTGAGATTCTGGAATGCTTGCGTGAGACCTACCACCGATGGCTTGAACTCATTCGAGGCTTTCTTTTCGAGGTTCATGATAATACTTCGCAATGCCGTTCCAGCGGTAGAAGCATCATAACCAGCCTTAGCCAGCTGTTCCAGATTGGCAACCAGCTCTTCATATTCCGTACCGACTGCCTTTGCCGTTGTACCGCTCTTCGTGATAGCCTCTCCAAGCCACGATATATCACCGGAACCCTTCTGTGATGCTGCAGCCAACACATTGATAAACCGGGCAGCGTTTCCGCTGTCACCGCCCATCTGATTCACAGATACAGATAGCGTCTGCGCAGCTGTCGCCAAATCAATGCCGGCTGCCTCGCTCAGCGTGATGGCGTTCTTCGTCACTTCCTTCAGCGCATAACCGCTCTCCAGCAACTGTGGCTGCTGACTACCAATCAACCTGAACGCATCGGCCACCTGACTGGCCGTCAATGTAGATGTGGAACCTAATTCAATCGAATATTCCTTCAACTGCTCCAGCTCTCGCCCGGTCTTTCCCGTCAAACTCGATAACAACGACATCGACTTTTCAAAGTTCAATGCCGTCCGTATATTATCACCTGCCAACTTAAACGCAACACCTGCGGCGGTGGCAGCGGCACCAACGGTAGTGAACATCTGGGCTGACATACCAAACTGACCGGCAATACCGCCCAGCATCTGCTTCATGTTCCCTCCACCACCACCTATCGAGCCGCTATTGCTCTTAGTCACATTCAACTGCCCGTTCAACTGCTCCAACTCCTGCTTCGCAGCAATCGTCCGCTGCTTGATCTGTTCCAGTGAACTCGACAACGCCTTACCAGCCTCGCCCTTCTTCGCCTCGTCGGTCATCCTCTCATACACCTGACTCAAATTGACAAAGGCCGAGGACAACTCCCCAACCTTCCCTCTCGCCGACATGCTCACCGTCTGCATCTTTCCCAACGCACCGATATACGCCACGGTGTCCTTGTCAGCCTTCTCGAAGCTCTTACCTGTCTTGTTCAGCTCACGCTCCAACGAAAGCAAACCCTGCTCGGCTCGCTTAATCTTATTGTCATACTCCTTCGAGTCAACCCGCAATCTAACAATACTCTCTGCCATATCTCATCTCCTTCTTGTTTCTTCCGTTCGGTTCCCTTTCTTTCTCCGCAGGCCGCGCCTCCGGCGTGGCTCTTCTTCTTTTGTATGGCTGTATCACAGCCATTGCTTTTTCTCCGCAGGCCGCGCCTCCGGCGTGGCATCCTCCCCTCCTTTTGGGAGGGGCTGGGGGTAGGCTTTCCCAGCCACCCTTCCCTGGGCATCAGCCAATGTCAATCAGCGGTCGGGTGTTCCTCCCATAACCTTTCCAAACTCCTCTTCAATCATCACGGCCAGCCTGTCAACAGCCTTCGCCAGCTCCCTGTCAGCCGCACTCCTGAAAAAGTGCCTTCCTTCTATCACACCCCTGTTTCCCGTGTTCGGGTGGTGGTTCCATTTATCCTCCTTCCTGTTCCCCTTCGGTGCAAACTTGATAGTACGCGGGTTTGTCCGCGTCATTCCCTCGTTCACCCACCTCAGTATGAAACCCCTGTCAAGGGCATCATATCCCATAATCTGTGCCGTCCTACCGCTCCGGGGCCTTCTGTTCCCGCCCCGCCCGGTAGAACCCTTCCTCGGTGGCTCATATCCCGTGCTCCCGTGCGCCTTCTTTGAACTGAAAATGTTGATGTTCGCACCCAGCACCTTCTTATACACCGCCGTACGCACAGCCCTGGCCGCGTTCCTCGGGTCGTTCTTTAGTGCATCATGCACATCACCCACCACCTCCGTCCGCGCCTGCATAATCACCCTCTTGATCAGCTTCCGCAACGCACGCTCCATCTTCGGGTCAGTGGTCAGTGCCTGCTCCAGCACCGCCACCTCCCGCGCAATAACCGTATTATCAACATCAAACCCAATCATCCTCGTCTTCGTTGTGTATGTGGTTGTGCCACAACCGCCATTCCCTGTCACTCTTCCCGCCGCATCAGCGGTCGGGCTTTCCATCAGCGGGCGGGCTCCTTCGCAGGCGTCGCCTCCAGCGTGGCTCTTCTTCTTTTGCATGGATGTATCATAGCCACCACCCCACAAAAAACCCCAGCAATCACTGCTGGGGTTTACCTATCCGCTAACCTGTCAGTCATCATCCTCATTTCCCGTTCAGTATGTGGCTGTGCTACAGCCTCCCTTCTATACCACCGTCCCCGCCGCTTCTCCAGCGGGCATCCTCCCCTTTTTTGGGGGAGGGCTGTGGGTGGGCTTCTAAATCTCAATATCCGTCACTGCTTGGGCAACAGCCACAGTCATAAATGACCTGTTTATCGACACCATACCGTCAGCACCTTTGTACAAGCCTCCGCGTTTTAAAGACCAGCGGTCAATGTTCTTGTCAAATGCAGAAGTACCGACCTTTTCAGAAGCAGCACCCAAAGCATTGATCGTATCATCGTCAGCAATGTACAGCAGATCCCTGAAATCAGGCAGGTGCCATTTCCCGGCAGCAAGGAGATCATTGTTATATGAAACCTGGTTGCACCTTGCTATAGCAGGGAACACATAAAGCTGACCACCTCCGTCGACATCGGCAACAATTTCCGCAAACTGCTTTGAATAATCAACAAACGGATAAGTAAAAGATTTAGTAGACTGCTCTTTCCTGACAATCGTTGCTGCAATATAATTCCTGTATGTACCGAAGTATTTCCTTGCGGGAGCAAGGTGTTCGTTTTCATCAAAAACGCTCTCCTTTACGATTATTTGGAACAACGGTACAGACATGTCTTCCTGATAATCCCATTCTTGACCGTTATTTGAATAATAGTCCACACATCTGTCAAGGTTGCAGTTTAACCTTGAATCTGATAAAGCACCGTTTTCCCATACAACAGCCGATTCAGTGCCTCTGAAGTCCGGGGAGTAATCATACATTGTTTCGTATGAAGATCCGTAACCATCTGCGAATTCAAATTCCCAGACATTTCCCGTGGCACACATAAGAACCACAGAATTGTCTGTCTCGTCCGCATAAGCGTGCCAGCCGGTAAGATCAGTGTCCGCGGCAATGGCAACATTCACATTTGTCGCATATTGTGTCACGTCAGAAGTTGCTGCAGGGTATAAACGCTTGTACAAGGCGGGTGCGGCGGGATTTCCAAAATAGATGGACGATATACTGCCTGTCCCATACAGCTTATATGCCCTCACCTGCTGAAACGGTTCGTTGTACATAACCTTGTCAATAATTCCAATCTTATTGCCAAGAACACGGTACACATACCCGACATGTGTCCACACGCCAGGAATCCTCTCTTTCTGAACGGAAACGCCGTTCACAAAGACTATCTTATTCCCCTCGTCAAGATAAACAACATCACCTACCTCAGGAACAGGAACAACCACGTTCACTCCGTTCACATGCACTTCGTTGGTACTCATCACCAACGCCACGTCCGTCTGCTGACTGCTCGGTGCCGACCCCTCATAATCGATCACCGTCTGAAAATTCTTAATCATATCATTACGAATTACTTGTTAATGTCAGTTCATACCAACAACCATTTGGATACGTAGAGTTCCATTTGTATGCAATGAACACCTTTTTATTCACTGTATCAACACACAACTGACCAAGGAACGTCGGGTATGATTGCGGACCATCCAAGAAACTTCCTTCCTGTAAGGTTTCCTCGAATATCACCATCTCCCTTCCGCAAACCTTCGGAATATACCCCAAATCAATACTCCGCGCCTTCACGTCGCCCTGCACGGCCAGCCTCTTTTCAATACTGTCGATTCGCTTGCTCATCAGCCCGAACGCCTCGCACAACACTCTTTCCTGTATATCTCCAAGCAACGTCGTCACCAGTCCTACCGTCAGCTGGAAATCCAGAACCTCCACATCACCCGTCAACTGCGCACTGGTATGGCTCACTACGACATCCATCCCGTGCGTCGGAACGAACAAGAACTTCCCGCTGCTGATCGTTGGCAGGTTCACAATCGGCGTGTAGAACGTCTCGGTAATCCTCCGCGTCGTCGGTAACTGCCTACCTGGAACCAACGCACCGTCCTTGTCAACAATGGCAATCAGGTTGCCTTCAGCATCATAGCTGTAGGTATAAACCAGCGTCTCATCATAGTCAGCCGTGGCGGTATGTATAACGCGTCGGTCATTGATAATCTCATAGGTGTACGCGTACACAATGGCCTTGTCATAGGTATTCGTCACCGTCTGACTCAAGTACGCCACATCACTCGCGGGCTGACTCGTCACAGGGAACAGATAAATCTTTCCCTTCTCCAACGTCAATGCGCTGCTTATGCCATACCCGCTCTTCGCTACTGCCTTACCTGTCGCATAGATAACAGCCTGATCGTTGATGGCCTTGCTCAATGCCATCGTCGTCACAGTGTCAGGTGCACCCGTACCCTTCACAAGAATCCCTATCACGGCATCCTGCGCTTCATCGGCGGTAGCACGTGCCGCCTCCTCAGCATTCAAACCCTCACCGAGCGTCCTCTGCTGCCCCTGTAATGTCTCAACCGCTTGTTGAAGCGGCCCAACGGAGTCCAGTATCTCCTGCACCTCCGCTCCCGTTTGCGTCAATGGATAATCCATATATCTCTCTATTTAATAGTTAATAATCTCTTTCTCAGCAGGCTGCGCCTCCGGCGCGGCTCCTATCCCGTCGCCCTGTCTCTCACCACCGTCAGCTCCAAGTGGCTCTCATCATCCTCCGTTGTCACCAGCGGATTCCTGTCGCAGTCCACCAAATAATAAAAGTCTGCATCCAAGTCAGGTGCATACGTCCGCACATACTCCACCTTGTGCGTCTCCTCACACCCGTTGCATATCAGCAGCCTTGGGCAATGTGTCGCCGCCACGAACATCAGCACCTGCCTATCCACCTCAGTACGCTTGTGGGCATTGAAATCACCGTCGCGTACATACCACTGGCACTCGGCAACCACCTTGCCCACCATCTTCCGCGTGTCAACCTTGAACCAGTAACCAATATCATCGGCACCCATCTCGGCCTTCTCACGCACCACCGTACCGCCCTGCATACCGTAGTGAAGAATCACTTTGAACGTATCGCGCACCTGGTCGTAATATTCCACGTCCTTGATCTTCACGTAATACTTTACCTCCTCGCCCTGCTGCACAATGGCAATACTCGGTCTCGTCCTATTGTTCTTCTTTCCCATATCTCTCCATTCTTTTTTCTCCGCAGGCCTCGCCTCCGGCGTGGCTACCTCCCCTCATTTCGGGAGGGGTCGGGGTAGGCTCCCCCTTTTCTTTTCCTCCCTTATCCCCTCTCGGGTTTCCTTTCTCCGTAGGTCGCGCCTTTGGCGCGGATCCTAACTCAAACTTATCGCCCTGTCCGTCCCATTGTCATAATACTTCAGCGTCGTCCCGTCCAAGTAAATATACCTGTTACTCCCCACATAGAAACGCTTACTGTGAACATACGCATACACATCAATATAGGTATCACTCCCATCTCCCAAGTATAATATCGTATAAGCCTTCAACCTGGCATTACCACTACCAAGGTCGGTCGCAGTCAGTCCGCCCACCTTCAGCTGCTCGTTCACGGTCACGTTGTCAAACGTCATCGCATCCAGTGCCGTCACACCGGCACTCAGTCCCAACGCACTCAGAGCTCCCGTCGAATACACATCCACAGCACTACCGTCATACTTCTGCAACTTCAGCGCATCATTCGTCGTGTCCCACACCAGCAGGGCATCACCAATCCGTACACCGTTAGGCGCATTCAGGAACAACCGCCCGCTCGCATCCTCGATGATCCTTGCCGTATAGTCCGATGAGCTCCCTGCATAATGGAAATCTATATACCCGCCGTTCGCACCCTGCGTCCCGTGCGTGTTCAGCTCCAAACAGTCAAAGCCAATCAGACTACCGCCACCGCTTCCCGTCGAGATATTTCCCACGCTGGTCATATTACCCGTCACGTTGTCAGGCACACCGCCACTCGTCCAATATGTCTGCCCCCACACGGTTTTGCTCACCGTCGTCAGCTTCATCGCGCTCTTCGCGTTCCCGCTACTGAAATATCCCTTCAGCGTATCTACATCCGTCACGGCACCGTCCCAGCCGTTCTGCTTCGCCGTCGTCGGCAAACTGTAACCCGTCGCAAAGCTAAGAGCCAGCGTACCGCTGCCAGTTATCGGACTACCGCTCACCACGAATCCCGTCGGAGCGGTCATCGCAACACGTGTCACCGTACCGCTACCGCCACCGCCTCCGCCAACGGTTCCGTTCTTCCACATCCCGCTATTGGCATCATACAGCAATGCCTCCCCGTCCTGCGGGTCGGTAATCAGCACATCGTCCAGATCGGTCAGCGCACTCGCACCGCCACCGCCACCACCGCCGCTACTCAACCCCAGCGCACTCAGAAACTGCTGTGTCCACAACCCGTATTTCGCCTCAATGTTGGCAATCACAGTATCGGTATCATTGGGTGTTATATCTCCATTCGCACTATGGGCAACAAACAGCTTATTAAAGAACGCCTTCGATATATAGTTCTGGTCAACCCAGCTCTCACTGGCATAGCCGGAGGCATCACCGCCGCCACCACCCCCAGAGGCACCGACACCGGTGTTACCGCCCATCATTCGCTGCAAGTCTTCTCTCGATAGTATCATATCTCTAAAAGTGTTAACTTCATCACATCATCACGCCAGTCATAACCGATGGAAATCGGCCAACATGTCGTACTGTCAAACGTCACGGTGTTCCTCGGCGTAACGGCACTCACAGTGTTACTCCTCAACTCAACCTCAATCTTACGCTTCGAGGCTCCCCAGTAGGATGCCACCCTGTCGGCAAGGTGCTGCTCGGGCCACGCATCAGCCCCATTATACGTCTGTTTACCCATCCACGAGCCGTCGGCATTCATAATCACACCGTAGCCGAACTCCATATCATTGTCCGCCGAATAGATACAGTCGGCATTCCATCCTGAACGTACCTTGCTCTGATTCTTTGCCACATAGTCACGAACACCTGCACGCTCAATAACCTTCACCCTCCTGGCACCACCGAAGGTGGCCTGTCCTCTCTTCACACCGTTCTCAGTGGGTAGCGTCCACGAGGTCTCCCGGACAAACTCCACGGAAAAACTCGACACATCAAAACTACGCTCGCCACTCACCTCATCAAGATCATCCGAACCCAGAAACTCCACAAACAGCAATCCTGTCATTCCTTGCTCATGGGTCTTGATATATCCATACGAACTACCATTACCGTGTCCCTGACCGCCGTTGTAGTCAACCCTGCACAACAACTCATCACCATCACCGCCGATGGCTACCTTGAAGGCACTCATACTACTGCTCCACGCGTTACCGTCCCACCACTTCGCAGTTGCCCGCGTCTTACCGATACCGAAACGCATATACATGGTCTTCTTGCCAATACCTGCCTCGGTCTTGTCTTCCAACTGCGTGGCTTTTCTGTATATGTTTCCTTTCAGGAATATACTCCCCTGCCCGGAAACATTGCTATAATAGGAATGATGGAACTTCGTCACCAGCGATGCATAGGCGGTTGCCGAGGTAGAAGAAAAGCTCTTCTTGATCCTGATTACCGACGAGCCGTTACTGCTTTCAACTGCCGCCGATTCTCTCCTGTCGGCAATATTGAAACTGGCGTAACCACTTCTGCACTCGCCTGTTAGATAATAGGAATCAAACGTCAACAGGTCGGTGGTATAATAAACCATCTTATTACCATCGGTCTCGGTATAGGTACCACGACCCTTCATAGCCTTCTCTACCGAATCGGGCGCAAAACCTACAACCTTTGTCTCTGCCGGGTTTCCATCTGCTGATACGGTCGCCTTGCTGAATCCCCTCACCAAGTAATCCCTGTTCGCCGTCGATGCAAAAATATTTCCCGACATGCTCACAGCCGAAAGGAAACTCTCTCCAACCGTACCAGCCGACGTACCTCCTGCAAGGGTGTTCAGCTCTGCTTGTGTCAACGTCAACACACCAGGCAACGTCGTGTCATCCACGCACGAAAACAACACGTTCCTACCGCTCACACGGCACGTCCAACCCCAATACTTGCAAATATCATCTATAATCCGCAAATGGTCGTATTTCCCCGTCAACCCGTCATCACTACTGGTAATATAGTTCTGCCAGTCTATCAGCTTCATCAGCCAACTCCTGGCACTCTCCCCACCTTGGAAAATGTAATTATTGAACGTAAGACCGACCAACGTACCAAACGCTTCCTTGATCACATACGCAAAGTTATGCAACTCCCGCTCGGTACTGTCTATATCACTTGCACTCAACGACGACAGCGGGCACTGCACGGGGAACTCCCGCTCCTGCGGGTTTCCATACAACGTACTACCGAACGTCTGCGCCTGCATATATCCCTGCCACACCACGGTATTTCCAGTCGTCAACGTAACAGGTCGGGAAAGGTCGGTATCGGGTATCAGCTCCTTCCAGTCCCAGCTCACCTCGGCATTCGCATCGTTCAACGCCTTACCGTCATCCACTATCCGCACATAGCCCGTCTGGGTGCGCACCGGCCTGAACATATCCTCATCATCATCCTCCTCCGTAGTGAACGGCTGCGCACCGCCCTTCAACGTCAGCGGATAACCACTGGGCAGTGTCCCATCCTTATAGATGTTCACCGTATATACCGTCCCGCTACGCAGGCTCTTGAACTGCACCTTCCAAAAAATCTGAAACGCCATCTCTTCCCTTCCGTTATGTATGTGGCTGTGTCACAGCCATCGCTTTTTCTCCGCAGGCCGCGCCTCCGGCGTGGCTCTTCTTCTTTTGTATGGCTGTATCACAGCCATTGCTTTTTCTCCGCAGGCCTCGCCTCTGGCGTGGCATCCTCCCCTCCTCTTGGGAGGGGCTATGGGTAGGCTCCTATATTCTCCGCAACAAAGGTAGCAAAAATTTCCAACCAAACAAAGCGATCACCACAAAAATCATCACCTCGCCCGCGTGCATCCTCGTTTTCTGCCACCACGTCAGCTCCTTTTCTACCTTCTTGATCACCTCCACCTTATACGGCTGCGGTATCGTGTCGTGCGTCGCCTTGATAAACGTATCTACCCGTAACCGTTCCTGTATGGCGGTGTGCCACACCGCCCTGTCCACAAATACCGTATCACCTCTCACAAACTCCTTCACATACACGCTGTCATGCTTCCACACGCTATCCCTCAGCACCCTGGCCACATAAACCGTATCAGTATGCTGCTGCGTAACAGTCACCACCCTCTCCTTCGTCTTGCAACCCGTCAGCATCATCACACAAACCAACACCAACACAAGCCATCCTTCCCACTGCGTCAGCGGTCGGGTTTTCTCCATTATTCCCATTCTCCCATCTCCTTTCTTCTTCCTTCTAAGTTCTTCAGTACATTCCCCAGCGATCGCTCTTCCCTATATTCCTCTATCAGCCGTTTCAGCACATCAATCCCCTCGTCCTGCTGCTCCCTTTCCATCGCCTCCTTCACACTCGGCTCGTCAGGTCTCAGTCCCTTCAGCCAGCTCCACAGATTGATCCTCGCATACATCTTACCACCATGCACACTCCTGTTATTAGCATCTTCAAGTCCCCAATCCAGCCATTCTACAACAGCCTCGCCAACCTTCTCCTTACTACCGTATTTCTCCACCCACCTATCCAGATGATCAACAATCACCTGCATCTCTTCCAAGTTCAGAAACCAGCAGTCGCCGAAACAACAGCAGTCCACCGCTATGTCCTCGGCCACCCAGAAATCAGGTTGCCTCTCAATCACTTCACCAGTCAGTCGCGCATACTCCTTCGCAACCATCCACATCTCATCCTTCAACTTCTTCATAGTTCCTTCCTTTTTTTGTTTTTGTTTCTTTCCGTTGCATGTGTGGCTGTGCCAGCCACCATCTCCCTTCTCCGCAGGCCTCGCCTCTGGCGTGGCTCTTCTTCTTTTGCATGGCTGTATTACAGCCATCATTACCAGTTCTTATGTTATTATGTCTTTTTATTATTATGTCTTTTTGTTCTTCTGTCTAAAAACCTATTCTTATGTCACAAAATGCGCTCAATCCCCTGTCTCAGCACATACTTCCATGCACCCAGGTATTTCCTCACTATCCTCACCTGCTCATCGCTCATCTCCATCTCCCCGTCGCTATGATAGATAGCCACGCCAAGATCATGCTCAGCCACGTCATCCGCCATATTGAACAGCACGTTTCCAACCGTCTTCCGGGCATCAAAGGCAAACTCATTACCCTCAATATCCGTCAGCATCAATTCTTTCCAATTAACCTTCTTTCCCATAGTTCCTTTCTTTTTTTTGTTTTTGTTTCTTTCCGCTGCATGTGTGGCTGTGTCAGCCACCATCTCCCTTCTCCGCAGGCCTCGCCTCTGGCGTGGCTTTCTCCCCTCCTTTTGGGAGGGGGCGAGGGTGGGCTCCTATTCCAACCTGTTCCTCTGCCAGCAGCTATACAAATACCCGGCAACCGCCAAGCACACCACGGCACCCACAATCGCCATCGCGCCCTTGAATACCTCATGGTCCTCAATCACCAGTGCCAAGCCCACCGAAATCAGCACAAAGCACACAAAAACACAAATGCCAGTACCGGCAAATATCGCCAGCTTCTTCCAGCTAAAATCACTTTCATTCATAATCCTCTATTTTAAAGTTAAACATGTATTTTCTACCCCTAATAACTACTATACTCCCTCACAAACGCGTTATTTGTCGGTGCAAGGCACAGCAACGCCCAAGCTCCGTTTGCATAACTGCCAAAGTCATCATGTGTAAAGTTAAACGTCTTACTCCATGTCCGCGTTGTATTATTACCAATCATGTTTGTCCCACCGTTCGCCGCAAGGAAATCCGAGTAAGCATTATATGCCCTCGCAGCCAACTGGTCAGGATTAGTCGATCCTCCATTCCAGTCATGGGAATATATATCCCCCTGTTTATAGTTTTGTGGCCATGTCCGCATGATATACGCAACGGCACCCTCACCTTGATAGTCAGGACCGCTATAACCGTTGTCGTGCTCATTCATAAATGCACCGTCACTCAACAGGTAACAATACATGTTATTAATCGTCACCACATCTCCGGTCTGGTTCGTCAGCGAGAAGTTCAGCGTGATACTGCTTGAACCCACATTGAACGTCACATCAGTCTTCACATTCGCAGCCTGTGCAACCTTCGTCGCCTCCAGATAAGCACCGTTCAGGATGATAATATCTCCATTGTAGTTATTCGTCCATCCTCCCTGTATCGTGTCCAACGTCCTGTTCTGTGTCAGCACAGGCGCAATCTTCAGCGCACCATTCGGAATTGAATTCGAAATCTGTGTCCTCACACCGGTATATAACAGCGTACCGATGTAATAATCACTCACCTTCGGGTCACTATATACCCACACACCACCATTATGGTCAAGTATCACTATACCCACATAGTACTGGGAAATGTCCTTCGTACACCCGGCAAAGTCATACGGATATAACAAATTCAAATCAGCATCAATCTCTTCATTCTCACGGCACTGCATATTGAAGTATATCATATCCAGATCACTCACCATCGTTCCTGGAATCTGCATATAACCGTTAAATATGGTATATATAGCCCTACCCTGTGCCGTCACGCCCAGCTGCCACTTCCTACTCTGATAACCGTTGAAATCCAACAATCTGTATGGCTCATCAATGCCACCTCCGCCACCAACGCCGCCGCGGGGTGCCACATGTGTCCACAAATTAGTGTATTTCTGTGCGAACGTCAAACTGCCACAGTCCACAATACCCGTCCCGAAGTTACTAACCTTCGCAGCCGTCAAACGTTCCTGATCAGTCCCATAGAACTTCGCCACATGTCTGAATGGCTTCCATTTTGCGAACACATTCATCGCACTGCTTCGGCACAGCGTACCTAAGTCACCGCCACCACTCACACCAAGTGCCGCCTGCACATCATGAATACCTATCGGTCCCGTCACCAATCCAGTTCCACTGTTATATCCCATCTATCTCCCTTTCCGTTATATGTAGGCCGCGGCCCCGCCGCGGCCCTCTTTCCCCTCATCCCTTATCCCTTCTCAGGTTTCCTTTCTCAGTAGGTCGCGCTTTTGGTGCGGCCCTTCTTCTTTTGCATGGCTGTATCACAGCCACCCCTTTCTCTTCTCCGCAGGCCGCGCCTCCGGCGTGGCTTTTTGCCACCCTTCCCAGCGGTTTCCAGCTGGGTCACTGTTGTATCTGCCCCTCGCTCAAATCAAACAGCCAGAGGGCATCTATCAAGGCATGAATCGGGTCTATCTTCGAGTGCTGCGAGGCTTTGCGCACGGCACGGAGCTCCGACGAACTGATCTCGACCCTGCAATTACCGAAGCACCACGGCCAGAGTGGACTGTTCGAGAGATACAGGAACGGCGTGTCGTTGGTGTACGACCAGCCGCCCGTGTCGATGTTGTACTCCTGCCCAAGCAGCAGCCACTCGATTTTCTGCAAGATGCCGTTCTGCGCCACGAAGGTCTGCGGCACGGGCACCACCATCTTCTTAATAGTCGGCGCGTCGATACCGAGCGACTGGAGCCACGCCTTCACCGTGTTTATCGGCTGAATCGACTGCGCCGCGTCGTAACCGAACATAAAGAGGTTCAGCCCCTCGCGGTTCTTCGCCATCATGTCATTGATGGGCATGTCAGGTATAAACACGTCACCAGGGCACATCTTCAGCCACCCTTGCTCAATCCACAACTCGAAGAGTGCGCGGTTTGGGCTGTCCTTCAATGCCTTCTCCACGATCCACGCTTCACAGTCGGCGAACATCCGCTGGTCGGCGGGGAGGTCTTGCCGGTAGTTGATGCCGAGATAGGTGATGGCGAACAGGTCGTCGCCCTGTGAGAAGTCGCAGCCCACGAAGATGTTCCAACCGTCCTCGTACTTGCAATCGGTGATCCGTCGCTCCACCTGCCTCGGCCTGATCTGGTCGCCGCTGAGCCATTTCACGAAGCGGTCACTCTGCCACATATTGAAGTCCTTCGTCAGCACCTCCTGCTTGGTGTCCTCGGTGCCCGTGGCGGCTTCGTGCAGTCGCTCGCGGTAGTAGGTGGGCTGGACGGTGGTGCCTATCGAGCGGTTCACCTTCTTGAACAGTTCGGGGTCGTCGAGCTTCGTCAGGTCGTCGGTCAGCTCCCACTTGTCGAGCTGGAGCAGGAAGGCGCACCAGTAGTCGTCGGAGGTGCGGATGTGCGAGCCGAGTGGATAGCGCATTTCATTAAGAAGCGATGCTTCCACCTGCTCCAACTTGGTCTTGTAGGGGCCTTCCTTGATGCGTCCGGCGGTGGTGGTGTGAAGCAGCAGCTTTTCACGACGGGGACCGGTTGAGCCCCAACAGGTATCGACTGCCGCTTGCATGTCGGAGTGGGCGTTCACGTAGCCCGCCTGTCCGTGCTCGTCGGCATGAACCACCGAGGCGTAGAGTCCGTCCTTCGAGGTCTTGCCGGCGGCCATGTACTTGATTTCGCCCTTCATCGGGTGACCCGGTTGCCAGTTCAGTCCGTTGCGGGTCATGCGGAAGTACTTGCCGCCCATGCGGTTCGAGCACGTCGGATCGACTTGCATGGCGAACTCGCGGATGGCTTTGTAGGCTATCTGGCTCTGTTCGCTGGAGTTGGTGCAGATGAGTGCCTGCCCGTTCACGTCGCCCAGGAATCCCACCTCGGTGAAGTCCACCGCGCCGCCCAGCTCGGTCTTGCCGCTCTTTCGGGTCAGGAACCAGTGCGCCTCCTGCGTCAGCCGTCGCGTGTCCCACACCCAGCCGTCGCGCACCCATTCGGTAGGCAACAGCATGTCGCCCTCGTGGTATTCGCGCTCCATCGACACGTCCACCTTGAATGCGTAAATCTCGAAGATGAGCCACGCCTGGAAGGGCATCAGCCGGACATGCTGCGAGCCGCGAGGCGTGGAGAACTTCAGTCCGCCCTTCACGTGTCGCCCGTTCGCCCACTGTCCCTCGATGGCCCGCAGCGACCGCTTCACCCGTTCGGGGTCGAGGTCGTAGGAGTCCATCAGTCGCATTTCCTTGCGGATGCCCAGCAGCTCCATGAGGTTGGCGTGGCTGGCATTGCCGGAGATAGCGTCGTCGATATACGTCAGCAGTCGCGTGTCGATGCTGTTCAGTCGGTTCACGTAGTCGGGCAGTGCCTCGGTGATGTCCCGCAGGCACTGCGCCTTGGTTTGTTTAAGAGAGTCGAAATCGGTCATAATGATGTAAGATGTTAGATGGAAGAGGGAAGAGGTTAAAGCCCGTACCTGCGACGTTGAGCCGCAAGCCGTTCTTCGTAGGTCATATCGCGGGTGGTGGCTGTGCGCCTTACGATTTCGCACCGCTCTTCAAAACTGCGGTTCGGGTTGAACTCAAAGCGACCCTCCGCACATTCCTGCACAAATGTCTTTGCCATAATTCGTAAAAAATCAGAATAGTATTGCTTTTGCAAAGTAGATGACTGCCGATGCGATGATGACCATCTTTGCCCAGAAGAAAAACCATGCGCCACCGCCTACCCATGATGGATAGTCCTCGGGCGTTTCGCCTGTTCGGTGGATGATGTTCTTGAATAGCCACGATGTGAACGTCTGCCACACTGCTTGCACGACCGACAGCAACATATATATGGCTGCGAGCATGGCGCAAATGGAGAACGTCTGAAAGGCGTGACCGCTGATGAGTCCGCCCGTCATCATGACGATGAACATCCACGCCAACTGGTCGGCACGTTCGCCAGCCTTAACGCTGCGCTCCTGATAGTAGTCGTAAACGTCATCCTCAGTCAGCGTCTTTGGTTCGGGTGCTTCCACCTCAAAGAATCGCTTGTGCGTCGATGCGTCCTCTCCGGCCACCGTCTTACAAATCAACTCGTCTGCGTCGTGGCAGGCATCTTGCAACGGGCAATTCACGCACTCGCTGCCTGGTTCTCCATCACCTGTGAAGTCGTACCCAAGTTTGTACGTCTTCCCGTTAATCTCGAAAATGTCGTCTTTCTGTTTCATTTCTCGCCCTCCTTTGCTTTTTCTTCCTGCTGTTTTTTGTAGAGAGCCACCAACTTATCATGGTAGCACTGATTCATGGCCGCTTGGCAGATGTCGCGCACTGGATAGCGAACCGATGCCGGCAACGATGACTTCTTCTGAAGAATCAAGAACCACTCGTCGGCAAACCTTTCGGCACTCCATCGAGGGTCGCCAAACTTGTCTCGCATGATTTCAAACTTGTTCTTGGTGTTGTACCTCGAACCATACTTCTCTTTGGCCTTGTTGATTTCCTTGGCCAATAACTCTCCCTGCGTCTTGATGTAGGGAATCAGTTCATCTTTTGTGATGTTCAATTCTGGTTATTCTGCCATAGTTCCTTATAAATTCGTGTAATTCGTTCAATTCGTGTTCAACTAAAGAGAGGAACACCCTCATCGGATGTCCCTCTCGGGTTCAACGGGTTCAACGGCGTCAATCCGTGAATAACAACAACGTGTTTCTTTATCCCTCCCGCTCCCCGCCAGTCGTACCGCCGCCGTTGCCGCCGTTGCCGCCCGTCT
>JAEEGL016822599.1_pt1 | contig 28859 bp, 30 predicted proteins | sample 9134231 | NCBI WGS metagenome assembly JAEEGL01 (sample SAMN16246548, study PRJNA631951) | gut metagenome | biome: gut microbiome; feature: rumen; material: fiber-attached | host: Bos | place: Iran: Karaj | collected 2018-10 | reverse complement strand
CATAATCTTCTTTGGGCAACCGCTGCATCAACTTAACGCAACAGTCTTTGTTCTCATAATACCAATTTTCAAGTTTATTATACTCAGTACCATCTCCTACAACTACGAAATGACAATCCGTCCTGTGCTTGTTCGTATCCAGACACTTAATTAGAAAATCTATGCCTTGTGGTTTCCCCAAGTTTCCACCATAGATAAACACAGGTCTATCTAAGGGAAGATTGTACTTGCTGCGTATATAGTCGCGCTCTGTTCTTCGCTTGGTACGTTCATCCGAAGCAGGAAGTTCTGGCTTCAGTTCAATGCTGTTGGGAGCAATTTCTACCCGCTTCGGTGCAATCTCTGGATTATGTTTAAGTAGATATTCAACATTAGCCTGGCTCATACATCCAATATAGTCTGAATAGTGATAGAGCTTTGTTTCTTTGCGACGGAAGAAACTATAGATTAATCCCTTTATCCCATTCTTATTCATCATTCCAATATCCACAGCATTCTGAGGAAATATATCCTTCAACTGTAGGTAGGTAATAGCCTTCGGATTCTTTTCCTTCAGATACTTGACTACATTCGTAAATGTTATTGGAGGTGTAGAGTATGTAATCAAATCAAACGAAATGTCGCTAAGATATATCTTAATTGCAGCTTCAAATTGTCTTTCAAGCAACAGCGTTCCAATACCCTTCTCTACTATATTCGTCTTCTGAACATTGAGGGTTTTTACATTCAATATTTTCACGCCATTACTTTCCGTCAGGCTCGTTTCTAATCCAAGCCTACGTTCACAAGGAGTTACTATATATACCTGATGCCCCTCATTGCGAAATTTTCGCATCAAATCATGATAAAGACTACTATCCTCAATATCCGAAATACGCACAAGCGTAAGAAAAATAATATTCATAATCTACGATAACAAATCAGTCAACCACATTTATCTGATTCTCAGTATTGTTGCGCCCCAACTTAAACCAACGCCAAATCCTGCTATCAAAACTGTACCCGACAACATATTTTGCTTACGGGCATCGCATAATGCAATGGGGATGGTTGATGATACAGTGTTACCAATATTTGCAAGATTAACAAAAAACAGATCTTCATCTATTTTAAGTTTTTTACGCAAGTGTTCAAGCATATACTTATTTGCCTGATGAAATACAAAAAGGTTGACATCCTCTTTTTGAAGGCCATTCTTTGACAAAACATCCTTCACCATTTTAGGCACCTTCATCAGTGTAAACATAAATATTTCCTGACCATCCATAAAAAGGTGATCGGAACTTACTGGGTTCCCTCCTTCATCAAATGAAACATCATTCAGTCTATCAGAAATCCTAGCCCCACTTGTCATTACAATTAGGTTTTTTGCTCCAGAACCGTCTGTTCCGAGGCTGAATTCACCAATTTCCGCAAAGCCGTCTGTGGAGACAACCGTTGCCGAAGCACCATCTCCAAAAATTGTCCGATTCCCTTTGTCCTTTGGATGAATATACTTATTATACGTTTCGCCAGTAAGCAATAGAACGTTGTTCGCAATGCCCGCCATTATAAGCCCTTTAGCTACTGCCAAACCATATTCATACCCTGAACATCCAAGGTTGAAATCGAAAGCCCCACATTTTGTACTAAGGCCCAATCTATCCTGAATGATACAAGCTGATGATGGGAGTTTATAATCAGGGCTTTGAGTACAGAAAAGCACAAAGTCTATTGCCTCTCTAATAATTGTTTGTTTGGCAAAGAGTACTTCAGCTGCTTTTATAGCGAGGTCAGTAGCAGTTTCATTAGATGCTGCTATCCGACGCTCACTAACTCCTACTTTCTCTGCAATTTTATCAACACTCCACTCGGGGAATTCATTGACTAATTCCTCATTCGTTACTACACGTTCAGGCAAGTAATAAGCTATGTCTTTTATATATGCTTTCATTTATACAAGAGTTAATTCCCCTCCGCCTGTTAAATCTAATTGACTTCCTGTCATCCATGACGACGCTTCTGAAAGAAGATAAACGGCAAGATATGCAACATCCTCAGGCTTTCCAAATCGTTGAAGGGGATATTTCTTTTGCAGTTCTTCGTAGTTGCCTTCTGTCTGCTGTGCATCTTTCGCCACTAAATCTGTCCACACCATTGCCGGGCAAATGCTGTTTACTCTAATACGTTGTGGAGCCAGCTCCAAACCAAGACACTTAGCATAACCGAGCATCGCACCTTTCGATGCTGCATAAATGGCATTTCCAACAGCGGGTGCAAAGGGGGCCCTTGAAGCAATGAAGACAATTGATCCACCTTGCACAATCTTTTTCTTTTTCAAAAGGTGCTTTTGTAAAAGAACAGGCCCTTCTAAATTAGCAGCCATCAACTGATGCATCCTCTCCGCTTTGACCATTTTGCAAGGCATTCTATCTGCCATACCAGCATTATGCACGATGCCATCCAATACTGGCAACTTTTCTACCAAAGATTGAATACTCGCTTCATCGGTGAGATCAGCACAGATATACAGATGACCATTACCGTCCAGAAGAGATAGTGTTTCTTGTAAACGAGACTCATTTCTGGCCGACAGCACTATAGTTGCCCCCATTCTGGAACATTCAATTGCAATAGATCGACCTATTCCAGACGAAGCACCCGTTACAAGAATTGTCTTACCTTGTAGAGAAAAAGGATTATTTGCCATCTATATCTCAATTAATTGGGGTATCACAATATGGTCAGTTGAGAAATGTACAGCACCCCATGAAAGACCTACACCAAACCCACAAGCTATATGATTCACTTTCTGGCTATTAAGCATACCCATTCTACGTGTTACCATCGTAAGAGGTATCGAAGCACAACTTGTGTTACCATATTCTTGCATTGAGTAAGGTACTTTTTCTGAATCTATTTTCAACTTGGCGCGTATCTTCTCATTCATAAACAGATTTGCCTGATGGAAAGTAAACAAGTCTATCCCGTTCATATCAATACCAAACTGTTCACAAAGAGCTTTGATGGCCTTCGGAGCTTTTGATATTCCAAAGACGAAAACGCTTTCTCCATCCATTTCAAGGTTCAGTCCATTGCGGATTTTTCCTTCACCATGTTCCATAAGTTGAAAGGCATCTTGAGAAATAGGATTACGATATCCACCTTGATTGATGTTTATTGCGTTATACCCAGAACCATCTGAGAACATTGCAAAATGCATCGGTTCAGCACCCTCACTATATTCAAGTGCCGTGACTGTTCCCGCATCGCCAAATAGAGGGTAGGTACTCTTATCTGTAGGCGCACAGAACTTTGTTGGTGTATCACCTGCACATAGCAGCGCCCGTTTTATTGTACCAGACTGTACCAATGACGAAAGGACACTCATTCCATACACCCATCCTGAACAGCCAAGTGCAATGTCTAGCGTATAGCAATTGTTTGACAGACCAAGACGGTCTTGCATCACAGTCGACGTAGGAGGAACATTGTAGAAATCTGGTGTCTGAGAAACAAACACCAAAGCATCCACAGATTCCTTATCCCACTCCAGAGAGGCTAACAATTCTTCTGCAGCATTTACGCACAAATCCGAGGAACAGATGCCTGTCGGGGAATTCCTGTGTTGTGCAATACCTGTGGTGGCAAGAAATTGGTCGTACCCACCCCAGCGATCCTCATAGAAGGAAGCATTTTCTACACTGTTCTTAGGAACGCAGGCAGATATGCCTCGTAGTGCAACATTCTTTATCTTAAGAAATGCCATTACAATTTCGAGGAAACAAGGTCAAACAATTCTTGGATAGTCTTGGTAGCACGCATTTCCTCGCCTTTCAGCTGAACGTCATACTCTTCATCAATCATTGCCAATACAGAGAGGGCAATAAGAGAAGACCACTCATCCAGTTCCCTATAGCTTGTTTCAGGAGCAAAAGCGTCCAACTCGGTTTCTTCAAATTGATCTGCAAAGTTTTGAATAAAATCTTTGATTTCCATAATCTCATTATTTTTATTGTTAATAATACTTTGTTTTTCTATAACTTAATTTTTGTGGCAGGATTCCCCATATATAGATTTCCGTCTTTTGTATTTCGCATAACGACGCTTCCAGCCCCAATACGGACATTATTACCTATGCTCACATACTGTAGAACCGTAGATTTAACCCCTAAGAAATTCCCATCCCCGATATTGACACCTCCTGAAATATTAGTCGATGGCATGATTACATTGAAATTACCTATCACAGTATCGTGCCCAATAGGGATAAAACCATTCAGCACGTTGAAGTCTCCTAATGAAACATTACAACTTAAAAGGCATGAAGAGCAAATGATATTCCCCTTCCCCATATTAACAGACTCTTTATCCAAAAAAGTGACAGAGGGAGCAACTATATTTGGGAAATCAACAATGGGATTTGTTATTTTATCAACCAACGTTCTCAAAATCTTGGGAACCCCTATTGCAATTACAACAGACAAGGGATTGTCCCAGTGATTAAGAACTTCGATACCTCCCAACACTTTACCATATCCAATCTCTTTTCCCCACAATGATTGATTGTCGTCAAAAAAACCGATCAAATTCCATGTGGGTTCATCATTGTTTATCAATTTCAGCAAACTGGCGATCTCTCTTCCAAAACCACCAGCACCATATATAGCGATATATTTCATACTTCCTTAGTTATGTCCATTAAACGCCTCCATCGTAGCCTGTCCAGCCTCGTTGATGTCAGCACGCTTCAAGACCTTCATAATAGTAATCCAGATCACCTTGATGTCAGTCCATAGCGTGCAGTGGTCAACATACCAAACATCAAGTTTAAATTTCTCCGTCCAGCTAATGGTATTTCGACCATGACATTGAGCCCAGCCACTAATGCCTGGACGCACCTCATGGCGACGTGCCTGTTCCTTAGAGTAGAGAGACAAGTATTGCACCAATAGTGGACGAGGACCAATCAAAGCCATGTCACCCTTTAGCACATTTATTAGCTGTGGCAGTTCGTCAATACTTGTTGACCGCACAAACCTTCCCACCTTCGTAAGCCGTTGGGCATCGGGCAACAAGTTACCTTCCGCATCTCGTTCATCCGTCATCGTCTTGAACTTAATCACTTTGATTATCTTAGCATCCTTGCCCGGCCGCTCCTGCATAAATATGACAGGTTGTAACCACCGCTGTATCCAGTTTCCCTCGCCCTTTGGAGAGGGGTTAGGGGTGAGGCTTCCCTTTTTATTCGCAAAATGCAACCATATCGTCACCACCAACAGAATAGGCGAAATACATATCAGTACAATGAGCGAAATCCAAAAGTCCAAAAATCGCTTGAAGAAATTACGATACATTGAGAATTGAAAATTGAAAATGACAAACCAATAAAGAGTCACTTCCCGAAGGATTGACCAAAAGTAGTTGCGAAGGAAATATTTGTAAATAAACTATTATTTCATATTTCTACTGATTTCAGCTAATTTCTTTCCTTCAACCATTAAAATATGTGATTTTCATGCTATCTGTGTACCATTTAGCGAAGCACATCCATTAGGATTTCAATATCTTTTCAACTTAAACTTACGGCCATCATCTCTATTTATAGATTTGATAATACCGTTCGGCTCTGCCACTTGTTTCGAAGCTTTCAAGAAAGGTACTGACTATTTTGCGGACTACCTAAAAAGGGGGTGAATGCTTATCAAGAATCGGAAAATGTAAAGATAAAAATCAGATAAACGGTGTTGCTTCATTCAATACTAAATCTCAATATGAAATCATTTATATTTCAGTTGTAATGAATATTTACCAATTGTTTTTGTGGACACCCAAGCTAACACAAATGTAATTAAAATAACCCATAATAGTAGCCATTGATTATGCAAATATCCAATAGCTATAAAAGCATTAACCACTGTCATGTGATAAATATATATACCGTATGATATGTCTGTTTTTATATTTAGCTGCGGAAACACGTATGCTATTCCTACTAATGATAAGAAAAGCAGTAAGGTATGGAAAAAACCATAAGCGGCTTTTACATCCATTTGAATTAAATATTTGTGAACTAATACCATTAAGAGAAAAAGCCACCAGTATTTCACCAACACGGGAATGATTTTATCTTTATATTCAGCTACAAAACAAGGTATGACAAACATCCATAAATAGGGAAATAATGTCTGTCCATATAATTTCCCAATCAATTCAGGAATATGCTCCCTTAGAAGAGGAGAAATAAAACCTAACATAATTGCAGGGACTACACCCCCCAACATCCATTTTGTTACATTTCTTCCATGCAACCATCTATACAATGGATAAGCTATAATATAAAACTGTATTATAATACAAATAGTCCACAAGGCTCCGTTAGGTGTACCGCATCCATACCCTCTAAGACAATCGGGAGTCCAAAATTGAAAAAGGGTGCTTTGAGTAAGAACAAAGAAAAATGTCTGTGGCCAATTATAGTTCCCAGTATAAAGCACAAAGAGAACTATCATTTCAACTGCAACAGCCACCCATAACTCAGGGTAAATACGCCAAAACCTCTTCTTCAAATAAGAAGAATAGGTTGCAGAACGACCACAAGATCCCCAAATCAGGAAACCACTTAACGTAAAGAATATTGGTACACCATAAAAGAAATTTATGATTTCATCTATCATGGTTATCTTAGGTATCTGTAAATGAGCTAATGTATGACCATAAAGAACCTGTATAGCTCCCAGCAATCTAATAGTGTTAAGGCAATCCTTATTACTAACCATTGCACATTTTAATAACTAACTCTAAGAACACATCATCTTATAATTCCTTCTATAAATATCGTACACTACTAAAGATTCCCTCTTCTTATCCGTGTTACACAATAGGAAGTTAAATCGTGTCAAGATAAAGTGCTGCAAGTCGTTGTTATCGTTCATTAATCAGAAACATCCTTCTCAGTTAATGCCATCAAGCACAAATCATTCTTCTTTGTGGCCACAGGTTGAAAATATAATGTATCAGTATTGTTCACAGCTTGTCATATCCTCCACGCATGTCTTTGTAGTTAGGGATATACCTGAACTTGGTTGCACTTGTCAGACAGAACATAGCGGCCGGAGATTTATAATGAAATATACCAACTCGGCATAGTCAAGCCAGTGGTGCTCAATCTTCATGCCATTGTTGAACACGATGTTGACATACGACACACAGACTTCCCGCTTCTTTGTGTCTCTTGGAACCTCAGCCCCCTCCGCATTCTCCTCTGATGGAGCCTCTGACGTGATACCGGCTGAGTCCGACGCCACACAGTCGACGACAGCAGGCTGGGAGAATTTCTTCTTGTACCATTTCTCAAAAGTGGGATAGGGTACACCATTGGATTCAAAGAACTGTGCTACCGACACTCCGCGCTTGACGGCTTCATCGGAATAACGTTGCCACAGGGTTTCAATATCTTTACTACTTATTGCCATAAACTCTGATTTTAGAATTGATGGCACAAAGGTACTGACTAATTCCGAGACTATCTAAAAAGAGGTCGGATGCTTACTTTCCAAAGGTTTCAAGAAGGGTACTGACTATTTCACAGACCACTTAGTAATGATAAAAAATAAGTTCCTAAAGTCTCGCATGTTTATGAATTTGTAATATGGTGATATATATACTCCTAACGGTATTTCTATAGCATAAACTTTAGGAAGTTATTTTTTTACGATTACTTAAAAAGTTTTTACTTCTTATCTAACCAATGCGCCTCCCTTGAAATTGCTTCATACGACACTAATTCTCGATTTTGATGCCTCGGACCTATCCCCCTCTATTTAAATATCTATCCCAATCAATCAACTGTGCAAACCAAATAGCACCTCCTCTACTGAAATGGCGGCAGTCCTGACTCACATAATGGTGGTCGGGAGTAAACACTGGCATTGTACCATTTTCATCAATAACCAAACCTATTAAGTCAAGATACCGCTCGCCACAGTATTCTTTCATCTTATTGTTTGTCTCCAAATACCCGTCCTCCATGAGTGTTCGTTGACTGAAATAATCGTCCTGATACCTCCTAATATAGAATTGCCCGTTACACTCACCGAAATTTTTGGTACCCACTATCACTAATTTCCTCACATCAAATCCATTGGCTATGCAGACATACTCTAATTCACGTATTGTTTTCTCACTTGTTCCCAAAGAAGAAAGAAAAATTATGTCGGCATTTGCAAAACGTTCTCCATACTTTAATTCTCTGTATTTACCTGAATATATATATGAGACCTCAACGCTATCTGCTATTGATGACTCTAAAATAACATTTGCAAAATCGCGACCGAAACTATTTCCAACCACCAACCAATGATGCTTGCTTGTTTTGAATGGCTTGTCCAGTTCGTAAATTTTGTCGTTATAAATCTTGTGATCAGTCTTTTCGTTCTTGCTTATATAAAGTTCAGGAACGTCACGAACAACACCTCCGTTTTTGTAGATATATCCTGCAAATCCTGTCAAGCATAGCCAAAAGCATGCGACGAGTATATAAAAAACAATTTTCCTTCTCCCTTTCAACCATCCACTCGTTTTCTGCTCAACGAAATGGTACGTCAGCCACGATGACAAGCCTATTGCGACAAGAAGCATTATGTAACTCAATGCTGTGAAATGGTTAGAATAGGTGTAACGGTAAAAGGCCAATAACACTTGATGCCAAATGAAAATGCTATAGCTTGCCGCACCAATCTTAGCCAATATCCCGTTAGCAGTCCACTTATTCTCCAATAAACTGCTTGATTTTATCAATACTACCGATAGAGCCACCACCAACAACAACTTTATTTTAGCAGATATTAACTCATAGTTAACTGCCATCAATGAAAGCAGTAGGACATAACAAACATACACAAACCATTTATGAGATGTACATTTCGCTGAGGATTTTAGATAATGCCTTTTTTGCTCGTGTCCTGTCAGTGCAACAACCCCTCCTACAGATAATTCAAAGAACCTTGACGGAAGGTAATAAAAACGCTTAGCTGTATCTGTGGTTCCATAATATATGAGAAGTGAAACGACTGTCAACGTCAACATCATTGTCAGTAATGTTCGATGAGATTTCTTCTTATCATTTTTGGAAAGAACAAACAAGATTGGATATACCAAGTAAAACTGCATCAGCACACCCACGTACCATGTATGCATAAGTGGTTTATATTCGTTAACTATGTCCCAATAATTTTTTGTCGTGATTGCAGACAAAATGTTATTGCCAAAAAGATTGGTAGCAATTACTGTTTCACTCAGATTTTCATAGTCGTCCGGTAGCATCGCATAAAAACCAACTGCCATGCATATAAATCCAGCTACGAGCAGTATCGGTAGTAGCCGCTCAACCCTGCTGACCTCAAACTCAAAATACGATTTCCATCCAACTCCCCCCCCCCCTATTTGGGCATAATTAGTCCAACCTTTCCCAACAAGACTCTTTGTTACAAGATACCCACTAATCACCAAAAAAAGGTCAACACCCAAATAGCCGAATGGCATAACCCCTGCATGATACAGCACTACCGCTATGATAGCAAACGCCTTTAGTACATCAATATATCTATACCTCATATCCCTAAGAAATAATGAAGGGAATTGCTCCAAAAAGTCATTTTTTCACCATCTCCTCCAATATACTAATGAGCTTATCAACCCGTTGCTCGTAGTTGTCATACTTCAATAGTTGACGCTTTCCGTTCTCTGTCAATTGATTAGCGAGTACTTTATCCGTAGCCACTTTATATATAGCTTCTGCCGCTGCTGCAGCATCCGTGGCACTATAGTAACATGCGGCATCGCCACATAATCCACGAGCAAACACCAAGTCAGTGGTCACGATAGGAACCTCCATCCGCATAGCCTCAGGATAAGTAGCTGTGAAGCACTCTAACAGTGTAGGCATAAACATAATGTCAGCCTGCTCATAAAGGTTAGGACACTCTGCTACATCTACTTTATCAACAAACACAAAATGGTGCTGTAAGGATGTCGGCACATTTATTGCTGCCGCATTACATGTCAACACAAATCTAAATTGGAATTCAGGATAGCGTTGCTCTAAAAATTCTGACATGGGTATCATTATCTTCAAGTTCTTATGTGATGCTGTAGATGAAATCGTCAACATGGTCACACCCCTAAACTCCGGCAGTCTCACTTTGCGCTGCCATTGTTCAGGATGGTCAAACACCTGATTGTAGTAGTTCGAAACTGTATAGACCTTCACATTGCCTAATAACCCTGGCAACATATCTGATATGTACTTATTTTCAGTATAGAAAGTATCAGAACTTCTTTTGAATCCCCACTTCCAAATACGATAAGCCATCTTTTCCTTCCAAGTCAACTCGTTTCGAAGCGGGTTCTCTAATAATAACTGAGCACGGGCAAAACCACACAGATGCTTGCAATGTGGTATCCATCGAGAAGGCCCAAAGATGGTAAGCACAGCATCTACATGGTGTTCCTCAACAAGCCCATCCAAAAATATGTCACGTCCAAACAACAATGAAGAAATGTTATCCTTGATATCATATCGATATACCTCTGTATTTGTTCCATTAGAAATCTCAAACTCACGTATGTATTTTGACAACACTACAACAAACTGATGTTGTTGGTATCTTCCTAATTGAGAACAAATAGAATGAGCAACTTGTAGTCCACCTCCATTTTTCAGATTCGAACAATTAATAATAATATTCATTTGAATGATTTTATCTCACCTTTTTTGATTCAATGAGGTTGACATATTCTCCTATAAATCTATCATAGTCAAACAGTTCCTCTGCTCTTTTTCTACTTGCCAAGCCCATCCTTTTCCGTTCTTCAGTTGAGAAAGAAAAGAACTTGATGAACGCGTTTATTATCGAATCTTCATTTAATGGGTCAAAAAGGAGTCCATTCACTCCATCCTTGACCATTACTCCATTATCGGCCACATTGCTTACTATACATGGCTTACCGCAACATATTGCCTCACTTACTGAATTAGAAAAACCCTCAAATAGTGATGGCAAACAAATGGCATCAAAACACGACATAACGTCAGACACATCTTTTATTTGATCATTCAGAATCAACACATCTTGTAATCCATATTTTGCGACCGTTTCCTTCATTAGGAGATACATAGGATTCGGACTTCCATTAATTTTCTGATGGCCATACCATTCTACAATAAAAGGTTGGCTCGAACAGCTTTTCAGTTTATTTATTGCCTCTGCAAATCTTAAACAGTTCTTCTGTTGTGCATATCGTGCGAAAACACCTATTCTGACTATTTTACTTTGTGGAAGTGATGAGGGGGTATAGGCTTTCAAATCAGTATAATTTATGATTGTTACCGTCTTAAAATCATATAGTGGTTTAGTTGATACAATATGTTGCCGTTGGGCATAACTATTCGATACAATATAGTCGGCACGTTTGTATAATACATTCATTAGTAGTTTTTCTATGCGAGAAGGCTTTCCGTATGTTGTGTTACGTTCTCCAGCGATAACATGAATATTTTTACTCCTCCATATCAATGCTTGTAAACAATAGCAACTCTCTCGTTGTCCAAATCCTATCACCCAGTCTGCTTTTAAAGTCAGAAAATACCACCATATCGCCATCATTTTTACAATGTTTGACTTTTGTGATGCAATCCTGTGTCGATGGATTTGTGGACAATAAACATAATGCTCTGGAATATCCCCAAAAGTGGTAATTGTGACATCGTATCCTCTATCAACAAGACCATCTGCCAATTGTACCAACTGATGTTCAGCACCACCACTTCCAAGCGTATTTATAAACAACACGATATGCTTCATAAAAATACTTATAAGTCGATTCCATCTTTTGGTAATTTATACCACTCACCAAATTTATAATCCCATTCTTCAGGTACATAGGGCATCAAACCACTCCAATGGAATAATGTCATTTCACCAAAGAACACATGACCGTTGACATCATAAAAATCAATACGTACTTGCGGCAAGCCTTTGCTTAGTTTTGCTGCTAACTCCTTCATCTTTTCAAAAGTCTCTGGCCGTTTTGGAAGCGTTGGTGCGTTTGGATGTCCATTAGTTAAGGGTAAGTGGTTGAATTGTTCATCAAAAAAATCGAATTTAACTTCATGCTCTCCTTTGCTACGATCAGTAGCAATGAATAAAGCCTTAACTTTTCCATCAAAACAGAACAATTTATAATCTTTAAGGTCTTTATCTTTGGGCAAAGGGTCAATATATTGTTCGGCAAGAATCCTTCTTGGTACATTTTTATAGGGCCATTCACGATTAACCAAATAATAGTCCTCTTTTAATCCTTTCCTCAATTCTGCTTTTACCTTCTCTACATCCATTTTTGTTTTATCTTTACAGATAAACATTCCTGTACCTGAATTATGATTTACCTTTAAGACGAATCGGTTTGGTAATTTCGAAAAATCAATCTCATCAGGGTCTTCCCAGACACCAAGAGTCGGTATTACATAATCTGTTCCTATTATAGATGACACATAGTCTTTGACTTTCACCTTGTCAACCATAATGGTATACTCAGGTCTTCGGTCATATAGCTTCATCCATTGAAGTTTCTCACTGAAAGATTGGGGAGTATTCAAGTTTAGTTGCTTTCCCATCTTCAAACGGAACATTATACGCAGATATGTTTCATCAGACCATAACTTAGCGGTGTGATAAATAAAAGAGATTGCCAAACTCTTGGGATTAAACAGCAGTTGCAATGCTTTAATTAATAATTTTGACATAAGTAAAACATCTTTTTTTATGATTTATATGAACATAATGATGGCAATGTGGAATTAGTTTTTGTTATAAAGAATCCTATTAGGAATGATGTGATGGCAGTAGAAACAGACAAGAACCCCATAGAGAAAATTGTCTGAAGAAACCATATTGACAAAATCGTCACAAAGCCAAACTTATAATGAACAGACTTGATTTTCCTAATGGTAAGGAAGAGAGAAACGAACAACAGGAAATATACAAGTACACCAAGGAAACCAAAGTCGAAAAGTATTTCAACCCAGTCGCTATGTGCTTGAATGCCGTAAGTATGAATAGTAGCATTATAGCCATGACCGAAAAGAAGTTCCACAGAATTGGACCTGAGGTAACTATTTATAAAGAAATCATATATAACATCTCTTCCACTATACATCGCCTCAGCATCTGATGTGTCAAAGCTACTACCTATACGTTGATACACAAATGAATCTTCTGAAAAAAGAAATGACAGAAAAAAGACGGTTACAAAACAAATCAATACTATTTCTATTTTTTTATAAGCACTTTTTTTCTGTTTATAAAACCTTAAATAATAGACAAAGATAAGAAATCCAGAAAGAAAACACACGATGGCACCTCTTTTTGCCGAGCTAAGCACGAATAACATAGTTGCAACAAGAATAATATATTGGTAATATCCTTTCTTCATGAAGTACAAAACACAGATAATGGGAACAAAGTAATAGCCTATATTATTTGTAACATTCTCATCATATTCCATCATATTTCTGTATCCATAGAAAGAAAACACTGACATGGCAAAGAACAATAACAAAGAGTTTTTTATCATTCTGTCTGACACTAAACCTTTAGCTGACAGATAATATAACGGATAAATTGGTAACAGCCCACTCAGTAAGGCAGAAAAGTGGGAGAGGTCACTAATGATTCGAAAACCCAATAATGCCCATATAATATTTATAAATAAGAAAAAGGTATATATATTTATACAACTATTCTTCTTTATTCTTCCGTCAAAATATATTTTAAAAAAGTAAACGAAAGAAATAAGCACAGACATTAATTTGTATGTTTGCCAGCTGATTAAAGAAAAAACAGGCATTTCTCTCTGCAACATACCAACAATGGAAAAAACAAGTAAATAAAGAAATAATTTGTCCTGCATGTTTTTTGCTTTCTTTTTGCTTAAAATTCCCGATTATTTATAACTGTTTTTTCACCTTAATACATATCCACAAAAGGAGTTCACTTAAGATAAGTAAAGTAAAAAGCCCAAAAACTCCTCCAAATAATACAGGCCGATTAAAGAAATAGTTGTAATTTAGGCTTGGAATACTATATAAAGCGATACAAACTAATGTGGGTATAATTAATGGCTTAAAGTTCCTTAACAAAAAGTCCCAAAACGGTTTGTTGAAATTGCTAAACAGTCCTAATATTACATATGCACTGAAACTTCCAATTACTTCAATTATTTGATTTTGAAACTGAAAAAAACTTCTTGAGCCCCACACCAAATGACTAAACACTAGCAGCGATATTAACACCCCTTTACAAATATCTGCCCACAAAATTCTCTCAAGGATATTACTAATATAAAAATTGTTATGCAAATAGTGTTGTATAATCATTATATAAATTTAGAGATAAATGTTCTAACTACATCCTTTAAAAATCGTATTTTATTGTTGCGCATTTTCCTGTTGACAATGTTATGGTATTCATAATTAGTATAATTATCGAACTGCCTCCACATCCTCAGAATAGATTGATGGTGATTATACCTTTTTTTTAAACTTGAAGACATTCTACTACTCCATGACCCCTGTGATAATATACGATAGACACACATTATATCAGCAATGTAACCTACTAACCCTTTCTGTGCCAATGTCAACATAAGCGGACAATCACCTACGGGACAATTTATCGTCCAAGTTGTATAGGGGATAAACATACTGTTTCTGTAAAACATAGAATTTGTAGCCATATATCCGCCACCACCTAAGATGATATCATTAATAGGACAAACCTCATTATTATCTTTATATCGTAAAATATCTTTTGTCTCACCAGAAGGGAGCAAGTTTCTATGAGCACAAAAACATAGACTATGTTTAGGATGTGTTTCCAAGAAATCCGCTTGTATTTGCAGTTTTTTTGAATCACTCCAATAATCATCCCCTTCACATAAAGCAATATATTTCGCATAATCATACCATTCTGATATATATGGCATCTTCGACTTATGGATGCTATGGTGGTTATACTTCAATAAGAGAATGGAGAAATAACAATTGTGGTTTGTTTTGTGACGAACAAAGGTGAGGAGATAGTCGTCGGTTTCTTCGTTACGAACAACAGACTTGTCATCCAAGTCGAAATAGTCCTGAAGGTATCGGCGTATGACATCTTGCTCACCGTCAGTGCTGGCATCATCCACAACACAACAAACGTATGGGAACGACGTCTGCTGCATGGTGAAGCCGTTCATGGCATCGATAATGTAAGGCGCGTGGTTAAATGTAAAACATCGCACGCATACCATGTATTTTTCTGGTTGTTCCATATTGAATAATAGAGAGAATATAGCAAAGAGATGGCTACTCCCTCAAAAAAGCAACTATAAAGTAAAATGAATATAAAAAAATACTTATGGATTAATGTTTAAGAATGTCTTGAGTTCGTTTTAAAAAGTGTATTCACACAAAGATATTTTTATCTTCTTCTTTGCAGATGTTTGAGCATATCTTTTACCTCTTCGAATTCCTGAACTTTCGCTTTTGTGCAGATTGTCCAAATGAGTAGTGTCCCTGCGATGAGTTGTATAGGCAGCACAATCCAATAGGACAAAGGTAAATACTTAATGAAATACACCGCAAGTGCAATAATCGTTGCGATAGCATACGACGGGGCAATGTCCTTAAGCTGCATCCAAGAGTTGTAGCCCAACAGCTTACCAGGGAAGTAGGAATTGAGAAAATAACAGATAGCACCAGTTACCAATGCGACATAAAGCATGGGTTTAATCCCATAGAAAAAACATACAGTCAAAGGAATGATGCCAATACACTTCTTGATAATCTCCAGGCCGAGGAATAAGTCGCTGCGCCCCTGCACTTGCAGCATATTCAGATTGATGGCATGAAGCGGATAGAGTGAGCCGTTGATACAGATGAGCGGCAGATAAGTGGCTGCTTCATGCCATTTGGGACCAATCAGACAGTATAGCAAAGGTACGCTGATGGCCCCCACGAACAACATACTTATTGCAGTGATGAACATTGTAGTCTTAATGATACGGCGGTAGGCCGACACCATGCGTTCTTTGTCATCCTGAATGTTACTTAACACGGGATAAGTGACCCGTTGAATGACAGTTGTGAGATTACTACTAAATAGTGTGGAGAATTGCTTCGCACGTGTGTACTGTCCCAACGTAGCAGGACTATAGAACTTGCCCACCACCACTTGATAGAGCTCCTTCCATAATGTATCGAGCAGACCACTTACCATCATCTTCCAACCAAAGCCGAAGAGTTCGTGGAAACTTTGCGTCGAGAATTTTAACTTGGGAAACCATTTGTTGTAAAACCAAAGCAGAATTGTCCTGAAAAAATGATTTGACAAACTCTGTGCTACCAATGCCCATACTCCAAAATCCAACAGTGCCATCACTATGCCAAAAACACCGCTGCTGACAGATGCTATCAACGTAATCTTTGTCTGTGTCTTGAAATCTATTATCTTTGTTAATCGCGTCTGCTGTACCAATGCCAATGCACCGATAATCATACCAAAAGAGGACACACGAGTCAATGCTACCAATTCCTGCCGATTGAAGAAACTGGCAATGAGTGGCGAACAGAGGAATATTACGGCATAAAGAAGAAAACTTATGCCCAAATTAACGATGAATGTTGTATTATAGTCATCTTCCGTTGCATCCTTCTTACGGATGAGGGCAGTGGTGAAGCCTGCATTAATCAGCGTCTGACATACTGCAGTAAAGATGGTAATGATGCCTATCAATCCGTAGTCATCTGGCGATAACAATCGTGCAAGCACAATACTCACCACGAAGGTGACGCCAAATTGTACTACGTTATCAATGCCGCTCCAAGCTACGCCTTTTACTGTCTTGTCTTTTAGTGATTCTGCCATTATTTAACTATAATTCTATACTTGCCCTCCTGGGTTCAAAACAGCAACATGGACGTAAAGCAACGATACGGACACCGCTAGCACGCTGGGGGCCAATCTTTGCAAAGGTTGCAAGAACACTAGTCTTGCCGCCAAGGCCTAGTGGGCCAATATTAGCTTCGTTCACTCTATTGGTTATTCTTTGTTCAAAATCGCTCTGCACATTGAAGTCCCCTTTTGCCATAGCTTCCATCATAAGGCTGGTAGCCTCAAACTGACTGCGACCTATGCCAATGGCCAATGTGCAAGGAGAACAGCCTAACTGACTTACAGCAGGTATAGCTCGATTCACAATCTCCTCAATAACCACATCCACACTGTGCTTATGGAAAACACGTTGTGTTATTCCTCGAATAGCAGGACCGCCACCAAGCATCAATACGGTCAATCTTAGGACATCTTCCTCAATCGGTTTAATGATTATAGGAGAAGGAGCCAAAGCTCCACTATCTTCATTCAATCCCCCACTTTGGTCTATGCGTGCATAATCATCACCTTTGATAGCCATCGGACGACCAGGCAACTGACGTAAGCCCTGGCGCACACCTTCTTTAATATCTTCAAGCAAAGCACCCGTTACACTCTTATTGGGACCAACTTCTAAGAACAGATGAGGTATGCCAGTATCATCACATAAAGGACTTCTGCGCTCTTCTGCCACGAGTGCATTGCCAAGCACTTGTTTCATTACCCAACAAGCACCCTCCAACTTCTCATCTGCAATAGCTTCCAGATACGCTTCTTTTTGATCTTCACGGAAGGTAGAGCCTGCTGTTACCAAGCATTGGGCAACAAGTTCTATTATTTTATTATACATATTTCCTTTCTAATCTTTCAATATATGGATTTAACAATTGGAATGTCCACTTTTCCAGGTACAGTATTCTAAGTCTATCTATCAAAGAACAAACTGAGAAGATCGCTATTACTATTATTGTAGAATATAGCCAATAATATTCATCAGAATAATGTCCTCCACAGTCAACAATGTCATACCATAGCCAATGTCTCATCTCGTCACCTCGTGTATGGATAAGAAATACACCAAATGTCGTACCGCCTATTATATTAATCCACTTTGAATACCCAATTTTAAGATTTTTGAAAAACATGAAACTTGTTATTGCCAATAACAACGCCAATATAGAATTCGAATCTGACACAAAGAAATAGGTGGGGGGCATTCCTATCAAAGTTGTACAGAAGATACTCAGTATTGAAAGTATTAGCATTACTAAAGTTAACATAGCCCAAAAACGCGTGTTATTATTATGGGGCATGCCATAAAAACGTATATAAGAAGATATGATAAACAAGACAGAAAACCAGCTAACATAATTGAAGGTTGTCATATGGAGCATCCCTAAAACTGTATAGATCCACAATAGCAAACCCATCAGTAGCAAATGTGTGTGTTTTGACAGATTTTTAACTAGAATGTTCAAGAAAGGAATAAGAAGATAAAACGCCATAAATGCATTGGTGAAACTAGTACCTATTGTAGTAAACGGTAAAATACCAACGAGTGTTTTCAAACTAAATGTTGACATACCAAATGAATAAAAAATAAACCATATGGCATATTGATAGAATTTTATCTCCAAATAAAGTTTCAGGAACTTCCTCAGCGTTATCTGAGATTTACACAGGAAATAACCTGTAATCAAAACAAAGCAGTTAATACCTGTTTTTCCCCATGCGCCAAAGATATTATAGAAAACAGAATGCACATCAATGTCACCTGTTACCATTAGATGAGACACTTCTGAATTAACCACATAATGATGAGCTACTATAAGCAACATCACTACAATCCGAAAAAGTTCCAAATTGCTTTCTCGTGGCTGTCTATTTAACAGGGGAATCTGTGCTGCCTGAATTGACTTATTCATATATACTCTCTCCATTTGCAGCGGCAATGATTGCCTGATAGTTCTCAACTTTGATTCTATACAAAGCCTCCATACCCAGTTCTAGCCATGCCACACATTCACGTTCCGAGGTTTGGCTTTCCAGAAGAGCCGTTACCGGAGGGATAATAGCAAACACAGCATTATTCTCAGCCAGTATCTTGACTGTCTCAGGTTTGAGGGCACCTTTGCCTAAGTGCATCTTAATGCCCCCCATCTTTGACAGGTTTTCAAAACTGCCCTCGATCTCCAGTTTATTACTTGATGTCGGTCCTACTCCGGCAGGACTAACGGCAGTATGGAATATTACGCCACCTTTAAGATCTATTTCTCGTTTGTCCCATGTTCCTGCCTCTAATTCCTTACAGATACGAGGCAATACAGCATCACGGCCACAGAAAATGTAGCCTGTAATAGACACCACATCACCCACTTTCAATTGGCTGATGGTCTCTTCGCTAAACGGAGTTGTCAGTTCCTTTATCTCTTGCATACTATATTCATTATCTTTTCTATCGAGAAATCCTTTTTCCAAACTTCATTGATGACCTCATCACATTCTGTTGAAGTCAAACCACCATACATGGCAAGCCCTCGGAATTTCTCTTCCAATTCTTCACGTGAAAGTGGATTTTCCGGCTCACCTTTAGGGTAGTCCACCCGTTCACAATAATCCCCATTTGACGTTTCCACAGTCACAATGGCGACACGCTTTTGGGGACATAACTCTGTCAATTCATCCACATCTTTTACTCTGACCTTTTCAGTGATCGCAAGAATTTCGTTATTAGAGATAATATTTTCCGTATATTCATCAAGGCCTGCTTTACCTGTACAAAGTGCCACTGCCAAACTATAAGGAATGCTCATCTTGGCAGAATTGACACCTTTAATATCAGTATGATCATGTCCACCAACGGCCAACTTATATGTATCTACTTGTATACTTTCTACCTCATTAATATCAAAGCCCGACTGTTGACGTATATGAAGAGCGGCTTCAATAGAAGGATGGCAATGACGGCAGGCTGCGTAAGGTTTCATATAGATACCCTCAATCATATACTTGTCACCAGAAAATTCAGTTATATATTCTAACTTGGGATTATCGGTCATCACTTTCAAGAAGCCTCGCTTACCACCCAGAGCATCTTCTGGAGCTTTGAAACGTGCCATACCGATATATGCTGCAGCTACAGCGTCCATAGCGGCACGACCAGCATTATAAGGTTTCAACTCTGTATCCCCCTCTATCATTTCCAGAAGACCTGCTGCACTTGTCGTGGCAGCGGAGAACGTGGATTTCATCTGTTCTTCGTCAAAATGAAGGGCGGCTGCAATTCCCATAGCAGCACCAACGGTTCCACACGTTCCTGTGGCATGATATCCTCGTAATTTGCATCCTGGTTGTACACAACAGGCCAATCGAATGGCCACGTCATACCCTACGACAACACCTCTGATAAAGTCAGTAGAAGATATCTTTTCTTTTTCTGCCGCAGCAAGTAGTGCAGAAATAACCGGTGCCCCAAGGTGGAGCATTCCTATACGATGTCCATCATCTAATTCTATAACATGGGCACTAATACCATTGAGCATAGCAGACATACCTTCAGAAACACGCTTTGATGATCCAATGACATGACATCCTTCGGAAGATTCCAAGCAATTTATGAACAGCTGCTCTTTATTCTTCAACAATGCGGAACCTGAAAGTGCTACACCCAGATAGTCCAAAAAACACTCTTTGGCTTTAACAGAGATAGGTGTTGGTATGTTAAAGTACAATAATTGTAGGTATCCAGAAATAAATTTTTCTGTAAGTTTATTCATATTATTTATCAATTACAAGAATTGTTGCCCCCCAACTCAAACCGACACCAAATCCAGCCAAAAGAACATTTCCTTTTAATTTACCTGCATCTCTTACATTACATAAGGCGATGGGGACTGTTGAGGAAACTGTATTGCCCACGTTCGCGATATTCACAAAAAACTTATCTTCAGGTTATATATCTCTGCATTGCTGACAATCTCCTTAGGAACACAAGCAGAAATTCCTCTGACTGCAACATTTTTAATTTCAAAAAATGCCATTTTAACCAAGTTTTGAGTTTACCAGATCATATAATTCCTGGATGGTCTTCGTTCCTCTCATTTCGTCGCCTTTCAACTGTACATCGTACTCCTCATCAATCATTGCCAAGATAGAAAGAGCTATCAGCGATGACCACTCATCAAGTTCACGATACTTAGTCTCTGCATTAAAAACACTTGCATCAGTTTCATCAAACTGTGCGGAAAAATTTTCAATAAACAATTTAATTTCCATAATAAAAAAACGTTAAATAATTAATATTTATTCCAATCTTTAATATTCTTCCACCTGCTACGAAAATATTTATCATAGTTCTTTTCTAATTGATCTAACGGAATTCTATCTTCCTCTAAATATTTACTTTTTTCAAAATCAATGATTTCCTTTGGTGTTAGTCTAAAACCTACAATTTTTGCCGGATTACCCATAACAATAGCATATGGCGGGACTTTTTTATTAATACAAGTATTGGCAGAAACTATTGCGCCACGGCCTATTTCGACAACTCCAGGCATTATCATAGCACGAGCTCCAATCCAAACATTATCGTGAATTGTTAATGGAGTGATTATGCATCCTTTATCTAAATTAGTTTTTTCAAGTTCTGTAGAATGATTATGTGAAAAAATCTTGGTCCCTTCTGATATCCAAACTTTGTTTCCTAATTGCAATCCTCCTGTATAATCAATATCAACATGTTCTGAGAAACCACAATTTTCGCCAGTTACGATTTTTGAATCCACATAATGATGCCTATGGAATATCACATTATACCCGACAAAACAATTCTCTCCAAGTCCATACTGTTTTTTGTATGCAGCCCGACGCTTGGCTTGTAAGTCAGCACTCTGCTCATATTTGAAGTTGCTCCACTTATTCAGGAACTTGTAATTTTCAAAGAAGCTTTTTACCCATTGATCTCTCTTGGTATTCTTCTCTTGATACTTCAAGCAGATATCTTTTTCTGTTCACCAGATACAAGATGAAGCCTTTCTTTCTTATATTGATTGCTCCATACGTTATATTTAAAGAAGCAATAAAGAATATCTAGAAAGATAGCGATTCTTCCTTTCTGTGCTCCATCTTCCTGACTTAAGGCCTGAGCATCTTTCCAACCATATTCACATACCTGTTTAATTCTACGGAAATCCACGTTTATAATAGTCTTTTGTTCTTAATCTTATCAATATTACCTTTCTCAAAAGTTACAATATTCTCAACAGCACCTGACATCATTGCATAAAAAGCTTCATAGGTCAATCCTGCTATATGAGGTGTAAGAATCACATTGTCAAATTTCGCAAGTGCATATTCTTTCGGAATAGGCTCTTCATAATGCACATCCAATGCTGCTGTACGAAGTTTCCCATTGTTCAATGCTTCATACAAGGCCTTTGGGTCAATCAGTTTGCCACGGGCCGTATTCACCACCATTGCACCATCTTTCATTAGTTTAATAGTATCAGCATTCAGCATTTCCTTATTTTCCGATGTTAGCGGGCAGTGGAAACTAAGGATGTCCACGTGTGGCAGCAATTCTTGAAATGAGGGTACGTATGATAGCGATAATTGCTGCTCCGTTTCTTGTGTGGCTCTGAACACATCGGTATAAAGGACTTTAGCACCAAATGCTTTCAAATAACTTGCAACCTGCCGACCAATGGCACCTATTCCGACCAAACCGACGGTCTTATCAAACAGCTCATTGCACGTTACACCTGTTTGCTGCTTTTTCCACACTCCTTGTTTGACATTCTTGTCTATCAGCGGAACATTCTTTAGACAACAAAGCATCAAAGTCAGCGTATGCTCTGCGACGCTACGGGCATTAACTCCGGCATTGACATAGACGGGAATATTGTACTTCTTAATAGCCTCCTTATCCAACATTTCTGTGCCAACACCTGTACGCTGGATCATCTTCAGATGCTTGGCTGTAGAGAGGACACCTTCGTCAATAGGTAAACGTCCACTAACAAGCAAGTAATCTGCATCAACCGTCTGGCGAAGCAGGCATTCATAGTTTAGCTCTTCAAGCGTCTCAACAGTGAAACCATCAGGAACTACATTTTTAAGTATATTCCAGGGAATTCCTGTATAACGAGCAGTATGAAGTATCTTAGGCATATCTAACTGGTTGTTTTTGTAATCTTAATTTTGCGTTATTACACATTATCGATAATAGTATTGTTATCCCCAACACTAATAATGGCATCATATACAGAGCAATGGAGTTATTCTTAATTTGCATTGTACCATAGACTCGTTCTAATGAATGCCATACAAACGGGTGGAGTATATACACAAACATTGAGCATGTTTTTCCAAGTTGCTGAAGCAATCCCACGTGTTTTGCCGGATTATTGATACCATATAGAAAAAGCGCAATAACTTGAGGTATACTGCAAATATTAACCCCAAAATCACGTCCTAATAAATACCTTTCAACGAGACTCAGAATTGTGAACACAAAAACCAGTGCCAACAGCACAGAGTTCTCTACTTTGATTCTGTCTTGATACTGATGTAGCACAAATCCCAAAGTAAAAAAACCTAAACCCTCTATCAACCAGTTTTTATAAACATAGTTTGGTACAGATACCCCTACGATATGAAGCCCTTGAGCCGATGTCACATACAGAACTAAACATCCTATTGTTATAATCAATGAATAACTCTTGTACCATTCTCTCCCACCAAGCCACATATAGATGATATAGACATAAAGCAATGCATATAAGAACCACATCTGGCTGACTATAACTGTCATCTGGTTAAAAAACAGGAACTCAATTACATCTCGAATAGTGAAGGACAGGGAAATGTCCTTCCATATCAAATATTGAACGACAGCAAAAAGGATATAAAACAGAGATGAATAGATGGTTATTCCTAATAAATGTCTTGCTTTTCTTCTTCTTTCAGACAGTGGTGTCTGTTCTGTCTTATAACAATAATACCCTGACACCATAAAAAAGAAAGGTACGCAAAAGCGACTGATTGCCTGTACTGCGACTCCAAGTATTCCTGGGAATTCACAATGCATGAATACCACAAAAATACAGGCAATACCCTTAATCCAGTCTATACAATAATTATATTGTTTCAGTGTTTTCATTACACACCAAACAATCCTATATAGCTTGCATCGTTTTCAATCACCCCGTAAGCTTGTGCACGCATCATGATCTTCTCAGCCCAGTTCTTGTGAGGACCAATCTCATTCATGCCCTTGGTGCCTTTGATGACTCCGCCTTTGGTATGCATGATTTGGTAGGCATCATCATATTCATCCTTGGTAACAGCCAACATACCATTAATAAAGTTCAAATGAGACGGGTGAATGCAGGTCTTGCCCATGAAACCGTTAGCCTGGTCAAGCACAAGCTCGCGCATCAGACCATCGACAGCATCGTTCACGATAGCCTTACGTTTCATCAAGGTCTGCTGCAAATCCACCTTAGGCAATTCGGTAGCATTCTTCATTGACTTGTTCACCTTGAAGTATTCCCAAACTGGACCGCTTACTGTATAGTCATTATTACGAGTGAAAACATTCAAAATATCCATCAAGCAATTGCTCACGGTCATGATGTCGTAAATGGTATAGTTGATACCACGGCGCACTCCAAAGCAACTGGAGAAATCTGTTCCACCGACACGAACATTCAGAATTAGTTTCTTATGGCAGTCACATATATTTTTAATGGCCATCAGTTCCAACAGACGGGTTTCCTTGAAAGCTACACGGGCATCCTCAATAATGGGCATCCCATAAATTACTTCTCCGAACTTATTATTCAGCTCTACAAGGTGACTCATATAGGCACCACCATTCACTCCATTGAATTTCGGGAAATTGAATCCTGTGATGTAACGAATATGCTCAGATCTCAGCATACTGGCAAAATGCTCGAACTGTTCTGGACTGCGGACACGGAAGAATAAAAGAGGGATGTCCTCATACTTCAGTTTCCCACTTTCCTCTGCCTCTTTCAAGGTATCCAACACATGAATACTGTTAATTTCAGCAGCCGGAACATCTTCTTCGGGACATGCATCCTCAAAGCACATCACCATAGAGGTGAGACCTGGATACTTCTTGTCAATCACTGCCTGGGCAAAGTCCTTGGTGCCGGGCATATACATAGTGGCTCCAAGACAATATTGGAGCAGACTACGATTAGTGTACTTGTTAAAGTCCACGGGGGGGACTACGAACCCATAATTCGGGTTATATTGATGATGTTTCATTTTTAACTATTCGTATCAGTTGAATCCCATAATAAATCAAGATTCAAATCTCTTCTAATAATGCTTTTACCTTTGTTGTCAAATGAATCCAATCTTGAGAATGCCTCAGATATTTTCTTTCTAAGTCCTGCCTCTGTCGGGTCGCTCACAACCATTACACCAATACGACTACTACTTGCACGTGAAGAGTCTATAATATCTCCCTTATGCTTATAAAAAGACAAAACTTTCACTGTCCCATCTTTCAATATGTCATCACCTCCAGTTGTTTTATCATAAACTCCGTTGGTTCCGTAAATCTGATTCACTACATACCTACCATCCATAGGATGCCAGCTTTCAATACTGATAGGATTGTTTAGGTATGAATCTAATGCTGCAGCAATAATGTCATAGCCGGTTGCATCCTGAATCGTTTGGAAACTTATGCCACCCCCTACACGTGGAGCAAACTCAATGACGCTGATGTCATCGCCATTCACAATTCCTTGGAAGAAAAGAGGCGTATTGTTCAATTGAAATGCCTGAGCAATCATAGTGAGTATTAGCTCTGCTTTCTGTTCTGCTTTTTCAGATATACGTGATGGCGCCAACGATGCATAGCATTTTATCACCTTGTCTTCACCGTCATACACACTTACACGCTCCTGATGCATCAGTAATTTTGCTTCACCATTTATAACAACACCATAAGCACTGATTTCTTTACCTATGACAAACTCCTCCACTATGGCTTTACCATTGCGACTATATCTCAGGGCATCTGGCAGATAGTTCTCCAATTCCTCTTGTGTATAAGCTCGTTTCACGCCATTGGCAGAATTACTGTCGGCAGGCTTTACCATGACAGGGAATGTTAGATTGATATTTTCAGCTTCCTTCAAAGAAGCTACTTGGACGAATCGGGACGTGGGTATATTGTTCTCCCACATAATCTTTTTCATCCTCTGCTTATCCGTCACATTTAATGCAGTTTCATAAGAATACGGGGCATACAATCCTATCTTTTCAGCCACATAGCAGCATGTCACATTGGCCTGATCAACATTAGTGCTGATCACCAAACTGGCTTTTCTCTCACGAGCCACTTCCAAAACAGCCTCGTTGTCAAGAGTACTAACAGACAGATGTTCGTCGGCATACTCTTTTGCAGGAGGATTAGGAGTGTAATCCAACAACACTGTATAAAAGCCCCTCTCCTTCAACAGCTCGATAAGATGAACATGGGGTATAGTTCCACCTAATACTAATGCAACAGGTTTTTCCATCATTTGGGTGATACAATTGCTTCTGGATAATATGTGTCGATGACCCGCTTCACCAGTGCCACTTGCTTAGCACGCTTTTTTGCATCAGCCTCTGTGGTGTCCCAGCTGTGAGTGGCGGCCACACTACCACCTGTTTTCAAATAAATAGGAGCAGCTACACGGATGAACTCAGGTACTTCATAGTGGCGGATAAAACCGCCTGTGCTCTTTGGGTTCTCCGTATGGATGTCGATGGGAATGTCGATGGCTGCACGGATAGCAGAAAGCATCTGCAACTGGATATCACGCACAGGATTGAAGGAGTTGGCTCCTATTTCTTGTAGCATTTTAGCGGAACAGGGGTTACCGTGGCCTGTATGGGCGGAAACCTTGAACTTCACATCAGCAGGCAGAAAACCATCACGACGCATCTGGTTCATTAGCCACAACTGCCCCTCGTCGTACACCATGAACGAGCGTACACCAATTTTGGCTGCCCGCCTAATGTCTTCCACAGCACGGATGACTTGTTCCTGTCCTCTAAGGCGATAGCCCATGCGTACCCCTTCCGGCGTGTTAACGCTGGCAGAGGTGTCAATTGTGGCACGGGGCCCTGTGGCCAGGAGTAGCTCCACGTTCCATTTTTGGGCATACTCCAGCATCTGCTCTATCTCTGAGTCAAGCAGCCGCATAATGCCCTGTGTCTGAGTAACACGGTGTATCTGTATGCCATAGCTGTCCAATGCCTCCAAAAGGGCCTTCATTGGCCCAGGCCCTTGGATACCAGGAACTTCAAAACGATACTGTCCTCCATCTTCAAAGCGCTTCTCCGAGGTTGGCAGGTCATACAGGTCTCCCGATGGCATGCCAATACTCTTCAAATAGTCTCTCGTTTCTTTCATATAATTCATTCTATTATTTGACAATGTAACTAAGGATGCGATCAATGTCCCCATCTGTCAAGACATGATGCATTGGCAGACATATCACCTCGTTAGCAATCTTAGTGGCCACGGGAAGGTTCTCTGGTGCAGCACTCGGCAATCCACGATAGGTGCTGAAAGTGCTAATTAAAGGATAGAAATACCTACGTCCCAGCACGCCGCCAGCTTTCATATTGAAATACAGCTCATTGCGTGTCTGGCCATATTCCTCAGCATTGATAAAAATGGGGAAATAACTATAGTTATGACGTACGCCTGGCATGTCATCGAAGAAACGAATACCAGGAACATTTCTGAAAGCTTCACGATACCTTTGCGCAACTTTTTGGCGGTTAGCGATTGCTTGGTCTACCTGTTTAAGATTAAGTAGGCCGTATGCAGCTCTAACTTCATCCACCTTGCTATTAATACCAGGAGCCACGACTTCCGTTTCTCCAGCAAATCCAAAGTTCTTCAGGTAATCAATACGCTTCTTGGTTTGCTCATCGTGCATCACCAAAGCTCCTCCTTCAAGAGTATTGTAAACCTTGGTTGCGTGAAAACTCAGGGTACTCATGTCTCCAGCATTTAGAACGCTCTCACCATCAACTTCAACGCCAAATGCATGAGCAGCATCATAGATAACCTTCAGGCCATACTTGTCAGCAATCTCTTGAATCTTTTTCATTTTGACAGGCTTGCCATAACAATGCACAGGCATGATAGCAGTTGTCTTTGGTGTAATAGCAGCCTCTATCTTGTCTGGGTCAATACCACATGTCTCTTCTTCTATATCCACAAATACGGGCTTACAACCATTCCACCATATACTATGCGTCGTAGCTACGAAACTATAAGGTGTGGTAATAACTTCTCCAGTAATACGCAATGCCTGCAAAGCAGTGAGCAGAGGCAATGTTCCATTGGTGAACAGACTTATATACGGCACTTTCAAATACTCTGCCAATGCCTTTTCCAATTGCTTGTGGAACTGTCCATTATTGGTAATCCACTTACTTGCCCAAATCTCTTTGAGCATTTCGTTAAACTCGTCAAGATCAGGCAGTAACGGAGACGTTACTGTAATTGTGTCTTTATTCATTTATTCTACAATTATTTAATTCAGAGAAAAACGGCCCGACAAAGTGTTTTTGGCTTATAGCACACACAATTATGAGAGCCACTCGGGGCCGTTTTGATGCCAGATGTTTATTTCCCTTTCAGCTGCAGTTAAAACAAAATGATAGTTTGGTGAGTTTTGTCCTAACTCCTAACCAAATTGCTCAAAATGCCTTTAAATACGTAAGCATCCAACCCCTTTTTAGCCATAACCCTTAGCCCCAGCATGTGCTAGGGTTCTGGACGTTCCATGAAAAATCAGGGACTTTCTGTTTTTAACTGTATTTAACCTAATACCTCCTGAGCAATAAGCTCATAAT
>JAEEGL015875437.1_pt1 | contig 28859 bp, 16 predicted proteins | sample 9134231 | NCBI WGS metagenome assembly JAEEGL01 (sample SAMN16246548, study PRJNA631951) | gut metagenome | biome: gut microbiome; feature: rumen; material: fiber-attached | host: Bos | place: Iran: Karaj | collected 2018-10 | reverse complement strand
TGCGAAGCAATTTTGAAACAGAAATTTTTCGTCAGAACAATAAACAAAAAAGGGATAAGGCTTGCGCCTATCCCTTTTTTTGAAGCCGTTATGGCGGAAAAGAGCGTTTCAAAATCTATTAAATCCCTTAGCTGCGCGCCCCTCGGGACGGTTTTTTCTTTTTTATGTCCCTTTAAACGGACATCGCGCCCGCGCGCTGTTGACAAATATTTTATATAATAATAAAATATAAAAAAGAAATATAACCCTCGCAAATTCACTCACGGAGGCTTCGGATGCTGTATTTTATAACGGGCAGACTGGGCTCGGGCAAGAGCACGAAAATCAAAAAAGAAATAGCGGCTCAGGTCAGGCAGGGGGAGCGCGACATCACCCTTATTGTGCCTGAACAGAACTCGTTTTCAACAGAAAAAGCGATGCTTAAAATGCTGGGCAGCAGCGGCTACCCGGCTGTATCGGTGCTGAGTTTTTCGCGCCTTGCCGACAAACTTATTGAGCCCTCGCGCATTTCGGGAAGGACTGTTCTCAGCGAATCCGCAAAGGTCGCGCTTATGGGCTTCGCCCTCTCTAATGTGAGAAACAACTTTCAGATTTACAAAAACAAAGCGGTCACTCCCGGGCTTGTAAAGTCATTTTTAAGCGTTCACGGCGAACTCGAAACCTCCTGCGTAAGCCCCGAAATGCTGCGTGAAACGGCGGGCAGAGTGGACACCGATATTTTAAAGGGCAAGCTTTACGACATAGCCCTCGCGAGTGAGGAATACGACCTGCTGCGCCGCAAAAACTACTATGACGCGGCTGATAAACTCAATCTTCTGTGCGAATCGATTGAGGAAAACAACAGCTTTAAGGATAAACTCGTTTTCATTGACGGCTTCGGCGGTTTCACGGCTCTCGAAACAAAGGTCATAGAGGCGATTTTAAAACAGGCGAAGGCGGTTTATGTGACAATCTGCCTTGAAAACCCGAAGGAACCGGACGACTATCTTTTCGCCTCCAATTTCAGAACCTTCCGCAAACTCAAAAGAATCGCGGACAACTGGGAGATTCAATCGGCAAAGCCCCAGAATGAATCCATGGGCAGCAAATTCAACAATTTCCCCGAAGAGCACCGTGTTGTCGCTCCCTCGCTCGCCGCGCTCGAAACCAATCTTTTCAGCCCGTCGGCGGATAAATATGAGGACGACGCCTCTAACATTACCCTGTGCGAGGCGCCCGATGTATATTCCGAGTGCGAGATGGTCGCGGTTTTAATCAAAAAACTTATACGCGAGGAGGGCTACCGCTGCCGCGAAATAGCGGTTGTGGCAAGGGATTCAACGCCTTACGAGATACCTCTGCGCTCATCCCTGAACAAATGCGGCCTGCCCGTGTTTGAGGATTACCGCAGACCGATATGCGCCACCCCCGCGGTCGCCCTTGTGCTCTCGGCGGTCAATATCGCAGCCGAGGGTTTCAGCACCGAGAGCATTATGCGTTTCCTCAAATCGGGGCTTACCGATTTTACCGAGGATGAGATAAACGCAATTGACAGCTATACATTCCTCTGGCAGACTCCCGGTTCCCTCTGGCTCAAGGACTGGGTCGGGCATCCGCGCGGATACGGAGCGGATTTCACGGATGACGACAGAGCCGAACTTGAAAATATCAACAAAATCCGTAAAAGAATCGCGGAGTGCCTTGACTCCTTCTGCAAAAAGGTGCAGTCGGCAAAGGCGGAGGATTCCGCCCGCGCAATAATAAACCTTCTTCAGAAAATCAATGTGCCCGAAAACCTGCGCGCGTACAGTGAAAAACTCGGGGAGAACTTCGGCGAAGACGCCGCCCTTCAGAACAGATACTGGGAGATTCTCACCAAAATACTCGACGATTTCGCCGTCTCGGCGGGTGACCGTGTTCTGAGCGCCAAAGAGACGCAGAATATTCTTTCGCTCATGCTCAATATGGACACCGTGGGTGAAATACCCAAGGGTATAGACGAAGTCACCTTCGGAAGCGCCGACAGAGTCCGTCTCGATTCCCCCAAGGTTGTGTTTGTGCTCGGCGCGAATTACGGGGAATTCCCCGCAGTAAAAGCGGAGAATCCGCCCTTCAGCGAAAAAGACAGGCGCATCCTTCTTGAGCAGGGGCTTGAACTTGCCTCCTTCGGCGAGGACAAAATCAAGGAGGAACGCTTTATCGCCTATATCTCCTTCTGCTACGCTCAGGAAAAACTCTATGTTTGCAGGCATCTGCGCTCCCTTTCGGGCGAGACCTGCGAGCCGTGCGAGCCGTGGGTCAGAATTGAGGAACTTTTTCCGAAGCATTCGGCGCTGTGCTACGACGATTTGCAGAGCATCGATTTTGTGGAGAGCAAACAGACCGCCTTTGAGCAGCTCGCAAGGCAGATGCCCGGCAAGACCGATATCTACTACGCTCTCAGGCAGTATTTTGAGGGCGACGCCGAATACGCGGGCAAAATCGCGGCTCTTGACCGTTCTGTAAATGTAAGAAATTTTGAAATTGAAAACAAGGATACCGCGAAAGAGTTTTTCGGAAAGAATATGTTTATAAGCCCATCGAGGGCGGAGCAGTTTTTCAAATGTCCCTTTGCCTTTTTCTGTAACTACGGTCTGGGAGCGAAGCCGAGAAAAGAGGCGAAGATTGACGTTCTCCAGCGCGGCACGATTATTCACTATGTGCTCGAAAACCTCCTGCGCGAGTGCCCCGGCGACACGCTGCTCGAGCTTACGAAGAGTGAAATCGCGGAGAAAATATGGTTCTGGCTCAATAAATATCTGGACGAATCCTTAGGCGGCGAGGAAGGCAAAAACAAGCGCTTTATGAGCGATTACAAGGCGATAGGCCGCACGCTCGGAGAAGTGATTGACAGAATTATCGATGAATTCAAGGTCAGCGAGTTCCGCCCGACCGATTTCGAACTTGAAATAGGCGACAACGGCGATGTGGCGCCCTATAAACTCGACCTGCCTGACGGCGGAGTGCTTACCGTGGGCGGCAAGGTTGACAGGGTTGACAGCGCGAAGGTCGGCGATAAGGATTATTACAGGATTGTTGACTATAAACTGAGCGGAAAAAAGTTCAGTCTCAACGATGTTATTCACGGGCTGAATATGCAGATGCTCATCTATCTTTTTGCCATACAGGCGGATAAAAACAGCAAATACAGCGGTGAAAAGCCCGCGGGCGTGCTTTACTATCCCTCAAAGGCTCCGATTGTAACGGTCAACGCCGACGCGGACGAAGAGAAAAAGCAGAGTGAAAAAAACAGCGAGGCCAAAGTAAAAGGTATTGTTGTTGAAAACTCCGCGGTTATTTCCGCAATGGAACACGACGCAAGAGGTGTGTATATCCCCGCGACAATAACAGAAAAAGGCATTGAAAACGCCCTCTCCGAAAACGGCTTTGACCTGATTCACCGCGTCATTGACAAAAACCTTATAAATATGACCGAACGGCTCAAAGACGGCAGAATTGAAGCGTTCCCGGTAAAAACCTCAAATTACGACAATGTCTGTAAATACTGCGATTACAAAGCGGTCTGTTTCTACTCTGACGGCATTGAAATTGATGAAAAGGAAAAAATTGCCGACAGGGAGAAACAAACAATAATAAAAATCAATAAAGGGGAGGTGGAAATATAATGGGCGAAACAAAATGGACCGCAAGCCAGCAGAATGTAATTGACTCCGAAGGCGGCACTCTGCTTGTAAGCGCCGCAGCGGGCTCCGGCAAAACGACCGTAATGGTTGAAAAGATAACCCGTATGATTCTCGAGGGCAAATGCAGTGTGCGGGATATACTTGTTGTAACATTCACAAACGCCGCTGCCTCAAATATGAAGGCGAAAATAGCGAAAAGCCTCGCCAAAGCGGCACGGGAAAACCGCGAAAACAAAAACCTCGTGAGCGAACTCAACTGCCTTCCCCTCGCAAAAATAAGCACCATTGACTCGTTCTGCATAGACCTTGTGCGCAGTAATTTCCACGCCCTCGACATCGAGCCGGATTTTACCCTTTTAGACGGCGGAAAAGAGAAGGTTCTTATAAACGAAGCCATCAATTCCGTGCTCGATGAATACTATGAAAAGAACCCCGAAAACTTTTCGCTTCTCTGTGACGCAATAAGCGGCGACAGGGACGACGACGACCTCATAAAAGCCGCTTTAAGTATTTATAAAGAATCCCAGTCCCATCCGTTCCCGGACGAATATCTTGACAGTCTTACGGGCTCATACACCGACACAAGACCTTTTTTTGAAACGACGATGGGCAAAATACTGCTCGCCTATTTAAAAAAGGCGTTTGGCTATTATACGGTTCTTGCCGACAAAGCGATGAAACTTGCTGAAAACGAGCTGCTTTCAGAATCCCTGAGTGAAAAACACGCGGAAACAATAAAGGATGTGCTTTTGCCCATCATCCGTAAAGAGAGAGAATGCTTTTACGATATAAAAGACAATCTGTATAATACAGATTGGGATGGTCTTAAGGAAAAAATCGAAAAACTTAAGTTTGATGATTTCCCCAAAATGAATAACAAGTCACCCGAAATGACGCAGTGCAAATCAATGCGTGACGAGTGGAGAGATTCTTTTAAAGATGATTTGCAGATTCTTTTCGGTGAAACGCAGGAGGAAATCAACAGCAATAAGGCGCGTATTCTTCCCGTTATTCAGTGCCTTACGGATTTCGTAAGGGATTTTTCGAAAAAATACTCCGAAGCAAAAAGGGCGCAGAACGCCATGACCTTCGGCGACACCCTTCACTGCGCAATAAATCTCCTCTCCGACAGGGATGAAAACGGCAGTCTGATTAAAAGCGCTGTCGCTGAAGAACTCTCCGATGAAATAAAATATATTTTCGTTGACGAATACCAGGATGTAAACGAGGCGCAGGAACTGCTTTTCACCCTTCTTTCCGCAAAGGGCGACAACCTGTTTATGGTGGGCGATGTAAAGCAGAGCATTTACGGTTTCCGTCAGGCAAGGCCCGAACTTTTTCTTAAAAAACAGAACGAATACGCCCGTTACGACGGCAAAACCTATCCTTCAACCATACTGCTCGGCGAAAATTTCCGCTCAAGAAAAGGCATTACAGAAAATGTCAACCACATTTTCTCGCGTATTATGACAAATGAAATAGGAGGACTTGAATACAACTCCGACCATTTTCTCAATTATCACGACGGCGCGTATGAGGATAAAACCGAGCCGGACGTTGAACTGCACCACTGTTTATACACCGATAAAAAAACAAAAAAGTACGAGGCGGAAGCGGAGTTTATTGCCGATTATATCGAGAGCAATGTCGGCAAAATGCTCGTAAAGGAAAAGGACGGTCAGCGCCCCGCCCGCTACGGCGATTTCTGTGTGCTTATGCGCTCCGTCAAGGACGAGGGAGTAATACTCAGCGCCCTGCTTGAAAAGCGCAATATTCCCGCTTCCTGCAAAATGGACCGCGTGCTTTTCGAGGAGCCGGAGGTGCGTTTTGTGCTCTCGCTTCTCAGGGTGCTCAACAATCCCGCGGACGATGTGTCGCTGCTCGCCGTTATGCTCTCTCCCGTTTACGGCTTTACCCCCGACGAAATGGCAGTAATCAAAAAGAACGGCAAAAACAGAAGTCTGTTCAGAAATGTCGTTATCGCGGCTGAAAACGGCGACCCTAAGTGCTCATCGTTCCTTGAGGAAACCGACAAACTCAGAAAAATTTCCTTCACTGTGGGCGCGGCGGAACTTCTGCAAATTCTGTATGAAAAAACGGGGTATATCTCCATAGTCAGCGCTATGGGCAACGCCGCCGGAAGGCGCACGAATCTGCGCCTGCTGTGCGATTACGCCGAGGCCTATGAGTCCGCGGGCAGATTCGGTCTATCGGGTTTTCTGCGCTATATCGACCGCGCCGAAAAGGCGGAGGAGTCTTCAAAAATGAGTGAGCCGGAAACGGATTCCGCCGACAGCGTCAAAATAATGACAATTCACAAAAGCAAAGGTCTTGAGTTCCCTGTCTGTATTCTTGCGCGTTGCTCAACTCAGTTCAGCCGCAGCAAGGGCGGAGTCGTCTATTCGCATAATTGCGGCATAGGGCTTTACGCGAGTGAAAGCAAATATGTGCGCATTAACAACATTATGCGTGAAACGGCGAAAATCGACCGCGCCGAAAGCGAGCGCGCGGAGGAACTTCGCTGCCTCTATGTAGCCATGACAAGGGCTATGGAAAAGCTTGTTATAATCACAACGGATGTTGAAGGCGGAAAAAATAATAATAAACTGAAAATCTGCGATTATTCCGATTCTGAAAAACTAATGCCTTTCGCCGTGCTCAGCGCCACAACGCCCGCGGATCTTATCTTCACAGCCTTCAGCGACCATCCGGACGCGCCCGTGGTGCGCACCTTACTGGCGAAAAATGGGAGAGAACATCTCATAACCGTGCATCACGGCAAGGCGCCGCTCCTGGCTCAGGCGCATAAGATTGAAAAAGAGGAAGCAGAGGAGACCGAGGAAGAAGAGATTGTTCCCGATGTTTCACAGCTGGTCGAATTAATCAGGGAAAAGATTGATTATAAATATGAATACGTCTGCCTGGACGGCGCGAGAGCCAAGCGTGTCGCCTCCGATTTTGCCGAGGCGCATTCGGCGGAGAGCCATATTGCCGAAGCCCTGCCCGCGTTTATGAGCAAAAACGGTCTTACCCCCGCGCAGAGGGGCACTGCCAACCATAAATTTATGGAACTCGCCGATTTCTCCAATTCCGACATAGAAGCGCAGCTTGAACGCTTTGTTGAGGAGGGCAAACTCACTTCCGCGCAGGCGCAGGCCGTGGATAAGGAAAAAATGCGCGTGTTCCTCGAAAGCGATATCTGCAGAAGAATCCGCGCTTCCTCTGAGGTTTACCGCGAAAAACCGTTCACCTGCGAAATGACGGCCGGCGAAATTTACCCCGGGGTTACGGGCAAGGCGGCTGAAGAAACCGTCATTATCGAGGGCGTAGCCGACATAGCGTTCGTTGAAAACGGAAAACTCGTGATTGTGGACTACAAGACAGATTACAATGTAACAAAGGATAAACTGCGCCTGCGCTACAGCGGTCAACTCGGTATTTACGCGCGCTGCCTTGAAAAAACGCTCGGTATTGAGGTAAAAGAGACCTGTATTTACTCGTTTTTCCTCGGCGAAACAGTGAAAATTTAACAATACTTTTCAAAAAGTAAAAAAAATGCTTGCAATTATTATAATGTTATGTTAAAATCCTTTTGCTAATAAACGATTAATCGAAAGAGGTGACATACATGAAGGAAGGTATCCATCCCAACTACCAGCAGACCGAAATCCGCTGCGCATGCGGTGAAGTTATCACAACCGGTTCAACGAAAGAGAATATCCGCGTTGATATCTGCTCAAAATGCCACCCGTTCTTCACGGGTAAGCAGAAGCTCGTTGATACAGGCGGACGTGTTGACCGCTTCAACAAGCGCTATAACATCGGTAAATAATATCGGAAAGTCGGCGGTGCCCAGTTGCACCGCCTTACTTTTTCCGCGGAGGTGAGTGAGTGCAGTCCTACAAAACAATAAGAAAGGCGGCGAGCGCCGAGTTTGTTGAGAAGCACTCGCGCTTCATCGGCTATATCGCCCCCGTCACCACGGCAGAAGAGGCGAATGAGTTTATCGCCTCAATAAAATCAAAGCACTGGGACGCCACTCATAATGTTCCCGCCTACATTTTAAGGCAGGATAACGCGAAGCGCTATTCCGACGACGGCGAGCCGCAGGGCACCGCGGGCGTGCCCGTTTTAAGCGTTCTCGAAAAGGCGGAGCTTGTTGACTGCGTGTGTGTGGTAACCCGCTATTTCGGCGGAACTTTGCTCGGCACGGGCGGCCTTGTAAGGGCTTACTCCCACGGCGCTTCAATAGCGGTGGAGGCGGGCGGAATTGTAACCCGCGCCATTTGCAAAAAACTGTCCGTCACCTGCGATTACGGTTTTTACGGCAAGCTTTCGCCTATGATTCTCGAGGCGGGCGGCGTGATTGAGGACACCCTTTTTGAGGACAGCGTCACCGTTCTTTTCCGCCTGAGTTCATCTGTTGCGGACACCTTCAACGCCAAACTAATCGACGCGAGCAACGGCAGATACGCCGTAACCGTAAACGGCGAGGAATTTACCGATATTGACTGATTCTGAAAAAAATAAAAAATTTCCCGATTTTTTAAAGGAATCGGGAATTATTTTTCGTATATCCTTATTGAGACTCTGAAAAAGGCGGTGTGACTTTGGAAAAATCAATCAGAGAGCTTGCCTGCGAAAGGGAGCATTTGATTCTGTCGCCCCTCGCTTCGTTTGCCGACGAAACACGGGGCAGGGCGGTTGAGGAAGAGGAGTGCGTTGTGCGCACGCCTTATCAGCGCGACCGCGACAGGATTATTCACTCAAGTTCATTCCGCCGCCTCAAGCATAAAACCCAGGTTTTCCTTTCACCCGAGGGCGATTACTACCGCACGCGTCTGACCCACACTCTCGAAGTGGCGCAGATAGCCCGCACAATAGCGAACGCCCTGCGCCTTAACGAGGATCTGACCGAGGCGATAGCCCTCGCTCATGATCTCGGGCACACGCCGTTCGGCCACGCCGGCGAGCGCGCCCTCAACGAGGTGTGCGAAAACGGCTTCGCTCATTACAAGCAGGGGCTGAGAGTGGTCGACAGAATCGAGAAAAACGGCAAAGGGTTAAACCTCACATGGGAGGTCCGCAACGGAATTGTCACCCACACCTGCGGTGAGCAGGCGGCGACTCTCGAGGGCAGAATAGTGCGCCTCGCCGACAGAATCGCCTATATAAACCACGATATTGACGACGCGATAAACGCCGGAATAATGTGCGAATATGACATTCCGCGTGCGCTGCGCGACACTCTCGGTCACTCAAAGAGCGAGCGCATAAACACCCTTGTTCTCGACGCTGTAGAAAACAGTTCCGACAATATAGTTATGAGTGAGGGAATCGCCGAGGCGTTCGAGGAACTTCACTCATTCATGTTCAAAAAGGTCTATACAAACCCCGAATGCAAAAGCGAGGAGAGCAAGGCGGTTTCAATGCTTCAGCTGCTCTATTCCTACTTTACCGAAAACTCCTCGTCAATGCCCGAAAACTACCGTAACATAGCGCTCGAGGACGGCGTGCAGACCGCCGCGTGCGATTATATAGCCGGTATGACGGACACATACGCCATTAAAGTCTATACCAAACTGTTCATACCCGAAGCGTGGGTTGAATAAGATCCTCAAAGGGTCAAAAATGTCCCTGTTAATATGATACACTGAGTGTGAAAGGAGGAGAAATATGGCTCTTAACGACTCATTCCTGCGCGAGCTTCACGACAGAACGGATATAGAGCAGATTATATCTCCTTATGTCACTCTCAAGCGCAGAGGAAAAACTTTAGTCGGGCTTTGTCCGTTCCACAACGAGAAAACGCCGTCCTTCACCGTTTATCCGGACAGCGTCTCGTTTTACTGCTTCGGCTGCGGAGCGGGCGGAGACGCGATAACATTCATACGCAGAATTGAAAACCTCGACTATGTCGAGGCAGTCAAAACCGTTGCCGAAGCCGCGGGTATGCGTATGCCCGAGGACGGCTTTGACGACACTCTCTCCAAAAAGCGCAACCGTATTCTTTCCGCCAACAGGGAGGCGGCAAAGTTCTTCAATAAATGCCTCTATACCGAGCAGGGCAGGGCGGGCCTTGAGTATTTTCAGAGCCGTATGCTCTCACAGAATACGGTAACTCATTTCGGGCTGGGCTTCGCGCCGGACAGCTGGGATTCATTGAGGAACCATCTGAAATCGCTCGGATATTCCGATATGGAGCTATATGAGGCGAACCTTTTAAAACGCAGCGAGAAAAACGGAAAAATCAATTATTACGACAATTTCCGCAACCGCGTGATGTTCCCCATAATTGACCTGCGCGGCAATGTCGTTGCCTTCAGCGGGCGCGTGCTCGACGATTCGAAGCCGAAATATGTCAACACGGCGGACACCCTCGTCTATAAAAAAGGCAACGCCGTTTTCGCTATGAATTTCGCCAAGAACAACAACGGCGGCAAGTTCATTCTCGTTGAGGGGCAGATGGATGTAATCTCGCTTCATCAGGCGGGCTTCACAAACGCCATCGCCTGCCTCGGAACGGCGTTTACTCAGGAGCAGGCAAACCTCCTCTCGCGCTATGCCGACGAGATTTATATATGTTACGACGCAGATTCCGCGGGTCAGACCGCCGCGAATAAAGCGATGGCGGTTCTCGCCCAGACGGGCATAAAAATAAGAGTCGTAAAGATGACCGGCGGCAAAGATCCGGACGAAATAATCAAGATTTACGGCAAGGAACGCTTCCGCGACCTTCTGGAGGGCGCGGCGAACAAGATTGAATACGATCTTTTGAGAGAGCGCGAAAAATACGACATAGCAACCGACAACGGCAAAATGAATTTTCTCAACGCCGCGGCCGATATACTTGCGCGGTGCGGCGACATAGAGCGCGACATTTACTCGGGGCGTCTCTCCGCCGAAACCGGCGTAACCAAAGAGGCGATTATGACAAGAATACGCCAGCGTGAAAAGAATGTCCGTCAGCGTATTGAAAGCGAAAAGCGCACAAAGGAAATCAGGATGCTCACCGACCTCAAGGATAAGAACAACCCCGAAAGGGAAAAGAACATCCGCGCGGCGAGGGCGGAGGAGATAATCATCGCTTCGCTTGCCCGCAATCCCGATTTCTACAGAAAACTCAGGGATAAACTCAGCGCCGATATTTTCGTTACGGATTTCAACAGGCGGATTATCACCTCGCTTATTGACAAACTCGAAAACGGAAAAGGCATCGAACTCGGCTTTTTCGCCGATGAATTCTCACCCGCGGAGATGGATTCATTGACAAGAATTTTCCGCCTGGGCGATGAAATCGGCAACACTCCCGAAGAATGCGAGGAGTGTATTGAAGTTCTTAAAAACTGTAAAAAAACTCCCACCGTCAAAGCATCGGATTTAAGCGACGAGGAGTTTCGCAAATTATTCAACAAAAAACCATAGGGGGTGCAGAAATGAAAAAAGAAGAAACCAAAACAAAAAAATCTGCAGCAAAGGAGGCCTCTGAAAAGGTGACTGAAAAGAAACCCGTAAAGAAGACCGCAACCGCGAAAAAACCCGCCGAAAAGAAAACGGCAAAGCCGGCGGCGAAACCCGCAGCCAAGCCCGCTCCCAAGGCGGAAAAGAAGCCCGCGGCGAAAAAGACGGCTGAAAAGGCGAAGGAAGCGCCTGCCGCGAAAACAACCGCCAAGGCGAAGAACGCGGAAAAATCCCCCGCGAAAAAGAACGCGAAAGCGCCCGTGAAGGAAGAGAAAAAAGCACCGGCGAAGAAGCCCGAAAAGAAGGAAACCGCGGCAAAAAAAGCCCCGGAAAAAGGCAAAAAGGCGGCTGAGGAAAAGGCAGTGAAAGCGCCCGAAAAGAAGGCGAAGACTCCCGCGAAGAAGGCGGCATCTCCCGCGAAGAAAACGGAAAAACCCGCTCCCGCTAAGGAGAAGAAAGCCCCTGCCGAGAAGAAGGCGGAAACCCCCGCGAAGAAAACGGAAAAGCCCGCACCGGCGAAGGAGAAAAAGGCAAAGAAGGAAGAGGCAAAGCCCGAAGTTCCGGCAAAGAAAAAAGAAGAGCCGAAGGCGAAGAAAGAGCCCGCCGAAAAAGCGCCCAAAAAGAGCAAGAAGGCAAAGGAAGAGGCGCCCGCCGCAGAGGAAAAACCGGCGAAGCCCGCTCCGGAACTCAGCACCGCTCTGAGCGCTTTTGAAAGAAAGCCCGCCATCAAAGCCCTTGTCGATAAGGGCAGAGCGACAGGCAAACTTTCCACTCAGGATATAGACCTTGTCATTATCGAAAACGAGATTGATATCGAGGATATCGATAAAATCTACGAACTTTTCGAGAATTACAATATAGAAATCGTTGACGACCTCAATGTTGCCGATATCGAGAACTTCGATGTCGAAGTGCCGAAAACCGCCGCCGACAGCGACGATTCCGTCGACGAGAAAAACGCCAATGTCGACGACCCGGTAAAGGCGTATCTCAAGGAAATCGGCCGTGTTCCGCTTCTCTCACCCGAGGAGGAGATTGAGCTCGCCATCAGAATTGTGGACGATGACTCCCACGCGAAACAGCGCCTTACCGAGGCGAACCTGCGCCTTGTCGTAAGCATTGCCAAGCGCTATGTCGGCAGGGGAATGCAGTTTCTTGACCTGATTCAGGAGGGCAATCTCGGCCTTATCAAGGCAGTTGACAAATTCGATTACACAAAGGGCTTCAAATTCTCAACCTACGCCACCTGGTGGATCCGCCAGGCGATAACCCGCGCCATCGCGGACCAGGCGAGAACAATCCGCATTCCCGTTCATATGGTTGAAACAATAAACAAAGTCAAGAAGACGAGCACTCTTCTTCTCCACGAAAACGGCAAGGATCCGACCCCCGAGGAGATAGCGGAGCGCCTTGATATGCCCGTTGAAAAGGTGCGTGAGATTCAGCGCGTTTCCCAGGAACCCGTATCGCTTGAAACACCTATCGGTGAGGAGGAGGACAGCCACCTCGGCGACTTCATCCCGGACGACGAAGCACCCGCTCCCGCGGACGCCGCCTCAAGTCTGCTCCTCAAAGAGCAGTTAAACGAGGTCCTTGACACTCTCACTCCGCGTGAGAAAAAAGTTCTCGAAATGCGTTTCGGTCTGCTTGACGGCCATCCCCGCACTCTTGAGGAGGTCGGCAAGGAGTTTGAGGTCACCCGTGAGCGCATCCGTCAGATTGAGGCGAAAGCGCTGCGCAAACTCCGTCACCCCAGCAGAAGCAAAAAACTCAAGGATTATCTCGAATAATGATTAATAAAAAGGACTGCCTCGGCAGTCCTTTTTTTGTTGCTTATTCAAATATGAAACCCGCTTCGTCGGGGGTAACATCGGGAGTCATCGGGTATGCCCTTACAAGTTTGTAAAAAACGAGGTCAACGGGTTTGCAACTTCTCGATTCCGTGGCGTCAAGGTGAAAAACACAGCGGAATTTCGAGATTATATCCTCGTTTTCGTCAACATAACTGCCGGCGTAAACATAGCGGAAATCGGGCATTTTAAACATCTCGACATAGTCGTCGGCTGTGTAGCCGTCAAGAACATACTCCGTTCTGCAGTTTTTGAGATACCAGCGCGCGAAAGCGTCGCGGAACGCCCCATAATCAAGAATTTCACCGCTCGTCAAAGCGAGAACTCCCTGCGGCAGGCGTTTACAATATCCTGCATTTTTTTCATCTTCATCTCTATATCGGCAACCAGCGCGAACTGGGTGCGGCATCTCACGAGATTGTGCTCGGGGCAGTCGGTGTGAAAATACACATCGCCGTTGAAATAGTCGCCGAGAAAGCGCATTCCGCATTCAAGCGCCATAAGCTTTGCCGAAAAGGGGAGGTATTCAATCTCTTTCGCGGTCAGCGATTTGCCCGCCGTCGAAAGATAGCCCCTTGTATACGCCTCAAAGTATTCAAGACTCAGCGAGACCTTCGAAACGTCCTTTTCGTCCTCACTCGCGGTGTTGGCGCCGAATCTTATGCTGTCGCCGAAATCATAGAGCGAAAGCCCCGGCATAACCGTATCGAGGTCAACAATGCAGATGCCCTCATCCGTTTCGTCGTCAAAAAGGATGTTGTTGAGTTTGGTGTCGTTGTGCGTGACTCTCAGCGGCAGCTCGCCTTTATCGAGCAGGTCAACGAGCACGGAGCAGTCCTTCTCACGCGAGAGCACAAATGATGTTTCTTTAACGGCGTTGCCCGCTCTGCCGGATTTGTTGTCGGCGAGCGCCTTTTTGAAATCGGCGAAGCGTGAAACCGTGTTGTGAAAATTCGGAATTGTCTCGTTGAGAGAGGCGATGGGATAATCGGCGAGCAGGCACTGGAATCTGCCGAACGCCCTGCCGGCGTTTTTGAACGACTCGGCGTCCGTTATTGCCTGAATGGCGTGGGTGCCGGTTATATAGCCATAGCAGCGCCAGCATCTGCCGTCGCCCGCGGTGTAATATGATTTGCCGTCTTTTGTGTAATGAACCTTCAGCGCCTCCCTTTCGGGATTTCCGCCGTTTTGTTTTATGATATCCGCGAGATACTCGGTGACATTCACCACGTTCTGCATAAGCCCTTCAATGTCTTTGAAAACATAGGTGTTCACGCACTGAACAAGGTATGAAACGGGCTTGCCGTTTTCGTTGAAATCAACCCTGTATGTCTCGTGAATGTGACCGCCGTCAAGCTTTGAGCAGCTTTCGGGCTCGCCTTTTAAACCGTATGCGCCGAGAACTTCGGCCAACGCGGGAGAAATGTTCATTATGAATATTCCTTTCAATCAGAGAGACTGAACTATATTGAGCGTATCCCTTGCGATAACAAGTTCTTCGTTTGTGGGAATGACATACATTTTAAGCTTTGAGCCGGGAACGGAAATTTCAACTTCCTCGCCTCTGAGGTGGTTCTTTTCCTCGTCGATGTCGGTGCCGAGGAATCTGAGGGAGTCGGCGATTCTTGTTCTGTACTGCGGGTTGTTCTCGCCTATGCCGCCCGTGAATACAACGGCGTCAATTCCGCCCATAGCGGCAGCGAAGCCGCCGATATATTTTGCCAATTGATGGCAGAGCATGGACTCAACGAGCATCGCTCTCTCATCGCCTGTTTTCGCCCTGTTTTCGATTGTGCGGTTGTCGCTTGTGCCGGCGAGGCCGAGCATACCGCTCTTCTTGTTCATAAGCGTATCCATCTCATCGGGTGTGAGGTTGCGCGATTTCATGATGGTTGTTACGATTGCGGGGTCGATTGAGCCGCAGCGCGTGCCCATAAGAATGCCCTCAAGGGGAGTGAGACCCATTGTTGTATCAAGGCATTTGCCGTCCTTTACAGCCGCTATTGAGGAGCCGTTGCCGAGGTGGCAGGTGACGATTTTGGTGCCCTCCGCCTTGCCGCCGAGCAGTTCAATGCATCTGCCGGAAACATATCTGTGCGAGGTGCCGTGGAAGCCGTATCTGCGTATGCCGTCCTTCTCATAGAATTCATAGGGAAGGGCGTAGAGATAGGCGTAGTCGGGCATTGTCTGGTGGAAGCCGGTGTCAAAAACGGCGACCTGAGGCACGGGCATAATCTTTTCGCACGCCTCAATGCCCTTGAAATTCGCGGGGTTGTGAAGGGGACCGAACTTGAAGCATTCCTTGATTGCCTCTTTGACCGCGTCGGTAACAAGCACGGAGGAGGAGAATTTCTCGCCGCCGTGAAGAACTCTGTGACCTACCGCCCTGATTTCGTCGGTTGATTCTATTACGCCGTGGTCCTTGCTTACAAGGGTGTCAAGCACAAGGTGAATGGCGGCGTTGTGGTCGTCCATAAGGTGGCTTTCCTTGATGTTCTTTGACTCATCGGAAGGAACCTTGTGGGTGAATGTCGCGTTTGAATCGCCTATCTGTTCGCATATACCTTTCGCGAGAACGTGCTCGTTCTGCATGTCGATAAGCTGATACTTGAGGGATGAACTGCCTGCGTTGATAACGAGAATTTTCATAAAATAAACACTCCATAACAAAAATTTTCATTTATAACTTGAAAAAATCATAAACCTGTTATATTATATACATACCGTATGCTTTTTGCAAGCATAATTTTACGGTTTGAATATTATCCGTTAGGGTTTGTTGGAGGAAAATCAGGTTTATGACGGTTTACGGCACAATAGCTGAATACAATCCGTTCCACAGCGGTCACAAATATCTGCTCGACAGAATGCACATGAACAGCGAAGACAGCGTTGTTGTGATTATGACGGGCAATTTTGTGCAACGCGCCGAGCCCGCGTGTATGCTCCCGAGCTCACGCTGCGAAGCGGCTCTGCGCAACGGCGCGGATCTCATAATTCAACTGCCGCTTCCCTGGTCGCTTTCAGGCGCTCAGAATTTCGCCAGGGGAGGCGTAAGTCTTCTCAAAGCCACAAACATAGTTGACACCCTCTGCTTCGGCAGTGAAAACGGCAATATCTCCGCGCTTATGAACATTGCCCAGGCGCTGCGTGAAGAGGAAGTTGTAGCCCGTATGAAATCCTATCTCGACACAGGCATCTCCTTCGCCAACGCGAGGCAGAGAGCGGTCAAGGATTTTTATCCGGGTCTTTCCCCCATTCTTGACAACCCCAACGATAACCTCGGCATAGAATATTTAAACGCCCTGCTTGATTTTGACTGCAACATTTCCCCTATGTGCATTAAGCGCTACGGCGCGGGTCACGATTCCAACGATATCGGCGCCACCGCCTCGGGCAAAATGCTTCGCAAGCTCATTCAGTCGGGCGAAGAAGTGCTTTCATATATGCCTAAAACCGCTTACGAGGTATTCAAACGCGATTACGATATGCACAGAGTTTCGGGCGGTATGGCTGCCTTTGAAAATATTATTCTCTATAAACTCCGCACAACAACGGCGGAGGAAATCGCTCAGGCTCCCGATGTTTCGGAGGGCATTGAAAACTGCATAGTTTCCGCCGCCAGAGACGCGCGCACCATTGAGGAACTTTACTCAATAGCGAAGAGCAAGCGCTACTCCCACGCGAGAATCCGCCGTATTGTCATGAGCACCTTCTTAGGCGTAAAGGACGGCGATTGCGACGGTCTTCCTCCCTATATCAGAGTCCTCGGCTTCAACGAGAGGGGCAGGGAGCTTATGCGTTCACTCAGGGAAAAGGCGGAACTGCCGATTGTCACAAAATACGCCGATGTCAAAAAGCTTGACGAGAGGGCGCAGAGAATATATGAACTCGAAGCGAGGGCGGCTGACATTTACGCGCTGTCGTTCTGGCCCGCTCTGCCCTGCGGAACAGAGCAGCGGTTAAGACCCGTCAAACTCAGAAGCGACTCGCCCGTCGAGATGCCGGGAGACGAGGAAAACAAGCCCGCGAAGGCGGCAACGGATGATGAAGACGACGACGCTGCATTCAACGAGGTTGAAAGAAAACCCGAAAAGAGAGAACGCCGTTTCGGCCGCCGCGCGAGAAACGCGGAATAAACTGAATATGGTTTTTATGAGAAGTCGGTTTTATCCCGGCTTCTTTTTTTGTGTCTTCCCGCCTTTGAGGGGACTATATATTGTATTCATTTTTCGTATTAAAAATTTTATTATAATTTATTTTAAAAATTTAAAAATTTTTATTGACAAATAAAAATCTATGTGTTATTATTTTGCTCCATGATTATAATGGACTTATGTGCGCCTGTGTATTTTTTACACCCCTTCGCTTTATAGGGTATAAAGAATAATGCCGGCGGGCGCGATAAGCGTTATTCATGTCTGCCTTTCCGGAGTGCAGTGGCAGTTTTCTGCCTGAACGGAGATTTCTAAGAACGGAGTGATCAGTCTATGCAGAATTTCAACCCCGCAACGGAGCTTAATCTTAAGCCTCAGAAACGCGGGAGCAGAACCCGTTACAGCTACGGTAAGATCAACGAGGTTATGGATATGCCCAACCTCATTGAGGTTCAGAAATCATCTTACCGCTGGTTTATCGAAAAAGGACTCAGGGAAGTTTTCCGCGATATGGCGCCGATAACCGACTACTCGGGCAACTGGGAGTTAAAGTTTATCGACTACCGTATGGACGAAAAACCGAAGTACACCGTCAGGGAGTGCAAGGAGAGGGACGCTACATACGCCGTTCCCATGCGCGTGACCGCTCAGCTTCTCAACAAGGAGACGGGGCTTATCAAGGAGTCCGAGGTCTATATGGGCGATTTCCCGCTCATGACCGAAAGCGGCACATTCGTCATCAACGGCGCGGAGCGCGCCATCGTTTCACAGCTCATCCGTTCACCCGGCGTCTATTTCAATATGGACCACGACAAAACCGGTATTGAGCTTTACGCGAGCACAATCAACCCCAACAGAGGCGCCTGGCTCGAGTATGAAACCGACATAAACGACATTTTCTATGTCCGCATCGACAAAAACCGCAAGCTCTTCATAACAACCTTCCTGCGCGCCCTCGGCAAGCTCGAAAGTGAAGAGGATGACATCCACAACCGCAACTGCACAATGCAGCTCAGCTCAAACGATGATATCCGCGCCTTTTTCGGCAACGATGTCAAAATCGAAGCGACGCTCGAAAAGGATGAAACAAGGAACACCGAGGAAGCCCTTATGGAAGTGTTCAGAAAACTCCGTCCCGGCGAGCCCGCGACCCTCGAATCTGCAAAACAGCAAATAGACAATCTGTTCTTCGATCCTCACCGTTACGACATTTCAAGAGTCGGACGCTATAAATACAACAAAAAGCTCTCAATGCTCAACCGTCTTCCCGGCTGCAGAGTGGCTCAGCCCGTAGTCAGCGAAGAGACGGGCGAAGTTCTCGCAATGCCCGGCGACCTCCTCAATAAGGAGAAGGCAATCGAGATTGAGCAGGCGGGTATCATGAAAGTCGTTGTTGACGCAAACGGAAGCGAACTGTTCGTCATCTCCAACGGCATGGTAGATATAAAGCCCTTCCTCCCTGCAGGCATCAGCGAGGAAACCCTGAACGAAATCGGCATCAACGAAAAGGTGCGCTACTGCGTGCTCAAAGAGATACTTGCGAACTGCGGCAACGACGCCGATGCCCTTGTTGAAGAAATGAAGGCGCGCTGCGACGACCTCATTCCCAAGCACATCATTGTTGATGACATTCTCGCATCTGTAAACTATGTCAACTGCCTTACGAAGCATGTGGGCAATCTTGACGATATAGACCATCTCGGCAACAGAAGAATCCGCTCAGTCGGCGAACTTCTTCAGAACCAGTTCAGAATCGGTATTGCCAGAATGGAAAGGGTAGTGCGCGAGAGAATGACCCTCCAGGCGCAGGAGGAGGACGATAAAATCACTCCTCAGTCCCTTATCAACATCCGCCCCGTAATGGTTGCCATCCGTGAGTTCTTCGGCTCCTCGCCGCTCTCACAGTTCATGGATCAGGTTAACCCGCTTTCGGAACTCACTCACAAGCGCCGTCTTTCGGCTCTGGGTCCCGGCGGTCTTTCAAGAGACCGCGCAGGTTTCGAAGTGCGTGACGTTCACTACACCCATTACGGCAGAATGTGCCCCATAGAAACCCCCGAAGGTCCCAACATCGGCCTTATCTCCTATCTCGCAACTTTCGCGAGAATCAACGAGTACGGCTTCGTTGAGGCTCCATTCAGAAAGATAGACAAGGCAACGGGCAAGGTGCTCGACGAAGTGGTCTATATGACCGCCGACGAAGAGGACGAATATGTTGTTGCCCAGGCGAACGAGCCCCTTGATTCCGAAGGCCGCTTCGCCAGAGCGAAAATCAACGCCCGTCATCAGGACGCTCTCCTCGAATGCGATGCCTCCAAGGCGGACTATATGGATGTTTCGCCCAAGATGCTCGTCTCCGTCGCTACCGCGATGATTCCCTTCCTTGAGCACGACGACGCGAACCGCGCCCTCATGGGCTCGAACATGCAGCGTCAGGCGGTGCCGCTTATGAAGACCGCGGCTCCGATGGTCGGCACGGGTATGGAATACAAGGCAGCCGTTGACTCGGGTGTATGCGTTCTCGCAAAAGAGCCCGGCACCGTCACCAAAGTTGACGCCGACGGTGTTGACATTATGAGCGACGCCGGTGAGATGAGGCACTATGAAATAACCAAGTTCATGCGCTCCAACCAGGGCACCTGCGTCAACCAGAGACCCATTGTCGAAGTGGGTCAGCATGTTGAAACCGGCGATGTAATCGCCGACGGTCCCGCGGTTGATCACGGCGAAATCAGTCTCGGCAAGAACGCTCTTATCGGCTTTATGACCTGGGAAGGTTATAACTATGAAGACGCGGTTCTCTTAAACGAAAAGCTTGTCCGTGACGATGTCTACACATCGATTCACATTGAGGAATACGAAACAGAGGCAAGAGAGACCAAACTCGGGCCCGAAGATATCACAAGGGATATCCCCAATGTCGGCGACGACGCTCTCGCGAACCTCGACGACGAAGGCATTATCCGCATAGGCGCGGAAGTCCGCTCCGGCGACATCCTCGTCGGTAAGGTGACGCCCAAGGGCGAAACCGAGCTTACCGCAGAGGAAAGACTGCTTCGCGCAATCTTCGGCGAAAAGGCGAAAGAGGTCAGGGACACCTCCCTCAAGGTTCCTCACGGCGAATACGGCATTGTCGTAAATGTCGAAGTTTTCACAAGGGAGAACAGCGACGAGCTTTCACCCGGTGTCAATAAAGTAGTCCGCTGCTACATCGCCCAGAAGCGTAAGATTCAGGTCGGCGACAAAATGGCGGGCCGCCACGGCAACAAGGGCGTTGTTTCCAAGATTCTTCCTCAGGAGGATATGCCCTTCCTTCCCGACGGCACACCTCTTGACATCGTGCTCAACCCCCTCGGCGTTCCCTCACGAATGAATATCGGTCAGGTGCTTGAGGTTCACCTCGGCTACGCAGCCAGAGCCCTCGGCATGAAGGTTATGACTCCGGTATTCGACGGCGCGCAGGAAGAGGACATTGTAAAAGCCCTCAAGGCGGCGGGTCTCAGGGAGGACGGCAAGGTCATCCTTACCGACGGCAGAACAGGCCGCAAGTTTGACAACCCCGTAACAGTCGGTGTTATGTACTATCTCAAACTTGACCACCTTGTTGACGATAAAATCCACGCCCGCTCCACGGGTCCGTATTCACTTGTTACTCAGCAGCCCCTCGGCGGTAAAGCGCAGTTCGGCGGCCAGCGTTTCGGTGAAATGGAAGTCTGGGCCCTTGAAGCTTACGGCGCAGCATATACCCTTCAGGAAATCCTTACAGTCAAATCGGATAACGTTGTGGGCCGTGTAAAGACCTACGAGGCAATCGTAAAGGGCAAGAACGTTCCCACACCCGGCGTTCCCGAATCCTTCAAGGTTCTTATCAAGGAACTTCAGGCGCTCGCTCTCGATGTAAGAGTGCTTGACGAGGACGGAAACGAAGTCGATCTCAAGGAAGATTACGAGGACGAACAGAATGTTGTTGTTCCTTCCGATGACGGCGCTTTCTCAAATGTCAACGACGCTGAAACGGCGGAGGGCTATGACATTGACGAGGAAAGCGAAGAGGAGGACATCTTCATCAGAGGTCCCAAGTCCGAAGACGATTACTTCCTTCCCGATGAGGACGACGAATTCTCGGCTGAAGAGCTCGGAATGAACTTCTCATCAGACGAATACGACGAGGACGACTATAACTGATTTCCCGCGCAAATAAAACTTTCAGAAGGGGCGTTTTTATATGGAAAACGAGAACAACTTAGTATTTGACTCAATAAAAATCGGTCTTGCCTCACCCGAACAGATCAGAGAGTGGTCCTACGGTGAAGTGAAGAAGCCGGAAACCATAAATTACAGAACATTAAAACCCGAAAGAGACGGTCTTTTCTGCGAAAAGATTTTCGGGCCTACGAAGGACTGGGAATGCCACTGCGGTAAATACAAGAGAATCCGCTACAAGGGCAAGGTCTGCGAACGCTGCGGCGTTGAAATCACCCGCGCGAAGGTCCGCCGCGAAAGAATGGGTCACATCGAACTCGCGGCTCCCGTCTCACACATCTGGTATTTCAAAGGTATCCCTTCAAGAATCGGCCTTATGCTCGATATGACTCCCCGCAACCTTGAGAAGGTTCTCTACTTCTCGGTTTATGTGGTTATCGATCCGGGCAGCACACCGCTTCAGAAAAACCAGATTCTCGAAGAGAAGGAATATGAGGAATACCGCCTGAGATATGAAGACGACTTCAAAGCCGGCATGGGCGCTGAGGCAATCAAGGAACTCCTCGCCGAGATAGATCTTGAGGAACTTTCAGCTCAGCTTAAAGAGGATGTCGCCACCGCAAGCGGTCAGAAGAGAGCGAAGGCTCTCAAGCGCCTTGAGGTTGTTGAGGCGTTCAGACTCTCCGGCAACAGACCGGAGTGGATGATTCTTGAGGCGCTTCCGGTTATTCCTCCGGAACTGCGCCCGATGGTTCAGCTCGACGGCGGCAGATTCGCCACATCCGACCTGAACGATCTTTACAGACGTGTTATCAACAGAAACAACCGTCTCGCGAAATTAAACGAACTCAACGCGCCCGAAATCATCAAGCGCAATGAGAAAAGAATGCTCCAGGAAGCGGTTGACGCCCTTATCGACAACGGCCGCAGAGGCCGCCCCGTAACGGGTCCCAGCAACAGACCTCTCAAATCGCTCTCCGATATGCTCAAGGGCAAGCAGGGACGTTTCAGACAGAACCTTCTCGGCAAGCGTGTTGACTACTCCGGCCGTTCGGTTATCGTCGTAGGTCCCGAACTTAAGATGTATCAGTGCGGTCTTCCCAAGGAAATGGCGCTTGAACTGTTCAAGCCCTTCATTATGAAGCGCCTTGTGGATACCGAAAAGGCGGGCAACGTAAAGAGCGCCCGCAAGATGGTGGAACGCGCGCATCCCGATGTTTGGGACGCTCTCGAAGTGGTCATCAAGGACCACCCCGTAATGCTGAACCGCGCGCCCACGCTTCACCGCCTCGGCATTCAGGCGTTTGAGCCGGTGCTTGTTGAGGGCAGGGCTATAAAGCTCCATCCTCTTGCCTGTACCGCTTTCAACGCCGACTTCGACGGCGACCAGATGGCTGTTCACGTTCCTCTCTCAGCGGAGGCGCAGGCGGAAGCGAGATTCCTTATGCTCGCCTCCAACAACCTTCTCAAGCCCTCGGACGGCTGCCCCGTAACAGTTCCCACCCAGGATATGATACTCGGCTCCTATTACCTCACAATGGTCAACAACAACCGAGAGGGCAATGTTGATTACAACCCCAACAACCCGCAGGAGCCCGGTGCTCCCGTTGACCATTTCGACGAAAAGGGCAACTTCACCTACAGAAGCTACAAGATCTTCCGCAGTGAGGACGAGGCGCAGATGGCTTACGACGAAGGCGACATCGGCCTGCATGTTGACATCCTTGTGCGTATGACCAAGGAGATTAACGGCGAGCCCGTCACCAAACTCGTTCAGACCACACTCGGCAGAATCATCTTCAACAGACCGATTCCCCAGGATCTCGGCTTTGTTGACAGAAGCGATCCCGCCAACGCCTTCGAGTTCGAAATCAACTTCCTTGTCAAGAAAAAGGAACTCAGCCAGATTGTTGACAAGTGCATCAAAAAGCACGGCACGGCGAAATCCTCCGTTGTGCTCGACAATATCAAGGCGCAGGGCTACAAATACTCAACAATAAGCGGTATCACCGTTGCCGTACGCGATGCCGCCATTCCCGCGAAGAAAAAGGATCTTCTTGCCGAAGCGGATAAGAAGGTTGACAAAATCAACGCGAACTACAACAGAGGTCTTATCACGGCCGAAGAAAAATACGACGGAGCCATCGAAGTCTGGGAAGATTGCGCGAACAAGGTTTTCGACGCGCTGCTTGAAAACTTCCACGAATTCAACCCGATCAACATGATGCTTACCTCGGGCGCCCGCGGTAACAACTCACAGCTTCGTCAGTTAGCCGGCATGCGCGGACTTATAGCGAACACATCCGGTGAAACAATCGAAATTCCCATCAGGGCAAACTACCGTGAAGGTCTTAACATACTTGAATACTTCATCTCCTCGAGAGGCGCGAGAAAAGGTCTTGCGGATACCGCTCTTCGTACAGCGGACTCGGGTTATCTTACCCGCCGTCTTGTTGATGTTTCGCAGGATGTTATCATCCGCGAAGAGGACTGCGGCTGCAAGGAAGGCATTTTCGTATATGACATCTCCGACGGCAACCGCAAGATAGTCAGACTCAAGGAGAGACTTACAGGCAGATTCCTTCTTCACAATTTCGTCGATCCCGAAACGGGCGAACTCATTGTTGACAACGAAACAATGCTTGACGCCGAAATGGCTGAGAGAGTCGCCGACATCGTCAAGGCGGAACACAAGAAGAAGGTCGAAGCAGGGGAGCTCCCCGCGGACAGCAGGGCGCAGATTGAAATCCGTTCACTTCTCACCTGCCACTCCGAACACGGCGTGTGCATCAAGTGCTACGGTCAGAACCTTGCAACAGGCGAGCCCGTAACGGTCGGCGAAGCGGTCGGCATCATAGCCGCCCAGTCAATCGGCGAGCCCGGCACACAGCTTACAATGAGAACCTTCCACACCGGCGGCGCGAAGGACCAGGCGGATATCACGCAGGGTCTTCCGAGAGTTGAAGAACTTTTCGAGTCGCGCAAACCCAAGACTCTCGCCATTATGAGCGAAATCGCGGGTACGGTCTCCTTTGCCGAAATCAAGCGCAGCCAGCACGTTGTTGTAACCGCTGACGACGGCGAGGAAAAGGCTTATCTCATTCCCTACGGATACAGAATCAAAGTTGAAGAGGGTCAGAAAATCAACAAGGGCGACACTCTCACCGAGGGCTCGCTCAATCCGCACGACATTCTTGCCATTCTCGGCGTAAACGCCGTTCACGACTATCTCATCAAGGAAGTTCAGAGAGCTTACCGTACTCAGGGTGTTGACATCAACGACAAACACATTGAAGTTATCGTCCGCCAGATGATGAGAAAGGTCAAGGTTGTCGAACAGGGCGACTCCAACTTCCTTCCCGGCTTCGTTATCGAAAAGAGCGAACTGCGCATCGAAAACGAACGCATCCGCAAGGAAGCCGAAGCGAAGGGCACGGAGCCCAGATATGTTGTTTGCGAACCTACCCTTATGGGTATCACCAAGGCGTCTCTCGCCACGGATTCGTTCCTGTCGGCCGCGTCCTTCCAGGAAACAACAAGGGTTCTTACCGACGCCGCAATCAAGGGCAAGAGCGACCGCCTGCTCGGACTCAAAGAAAATGTTATCATCGGCAAACTTCTGCCTTCAGGTACGGGTATGAAGTGCTACAATAACGTCGATATTTATCCGACAAAAGGCATTTTCGGCAATATAGCCGAAAGTCTTGTCTGAAATTTGTAAAAAACGTTGACAAATTTATCCTCTTTATGGTAAAATACCATCTTGTAGTGTGTTACGGGGTGCCCGCGCAGGCGGGCTTCCCCGATACATAAAAAATTTTCAATGAAAGGAGAGAAATTGATTGCCGACCTTTAACCAGCTTGTACGCAACGGCAGACAGACACAGGAGAGAAAGCCCAAGGCTCCCGCACTTTTAAAGGGTCTCAACTCAAAGAAGAACATTGTCACCGACACACAGTCACCCCAGAAGCGCGGCGTATGCACGGCGGTTAAAACTGCAACCCCCAAAAAGCCGAACTCGGCTCTTCGTAAAATCGCGAGAGTCCGTCTTACAAACGGCATTGAGGTTTCAGCTTACATCCCCGGTGTAGGTCACAACCTTCAGGAGCACTCCGTAGTGCTTATCCGCGGCGGTCGTGTTAAGGACCTCCCCGGTGTGCGTTACCACATCATCCGCGGCACTCTTGATACTCAGGGTGTTACCGGCAGAATGCAGGCGCGCTCCAAGTACGGACAGAAACGTCCCAAAGCAGCAAAGAAATAATTGCTGAAAACAGACAAATCTTCTTACAGGCGAAAGAATATTTCACCAATGTGAGATTATATATATTACATTATATATTGTCTTCCATTGGCGCCACGGGGAATTTGTCACTCGAGTACCTATGATATCATTACTATGAAGGAGGGAAGCGAAGTGCCAAGAAGAGGCAATATAGCAAAACGTGAGGTTTTGCCCGATCCTCTCTACAACTCAACCCTTGTCACCCGTCTTATCAACAACATTATGTATGACGGCAAAAAGGGCGTTGCTCAGAAGATCGTTTACGACGCTTTCGACATTATCAAAGAAAAAACCGGCAAAGAACCCCTTGAGGTCTTTGAGGCAGCGATGGAAAACGTTATGCCTGTGCTTGAGGTTAAAGCCCGCCGTGTCGGCGGTGCCACCTATCAGGTACCCATCGAGGTCCGCCCCGAAAGAAGGCAGACTCTCGGCCTGCGTTGGATAACTCTTTACTCCCGTCAGCGTTCCGAAAGAACAATGAAGGAAAGACTTGCCAACGAGATTATGGACGCCGTCAACGAAACCGGTTCGGCGTTCAAAAAGCGCGAAGATACTCACAAAATGGCAGAGGCCAACAAGGCGTTTGCTCATTTCAGATGGTAATCTGCTTTTTATCAAAGCAATGTTCGTTTTAATGATACGGAGGAAATATGCCAAGACAGGTAACACTTGAAAAAACCCGGAATATCGGTATAATGGCTCACATTGACGCCGGCAAAACGACCACGACCGAACGTATTCTTTTCTACACGGGAAAGACTCATAAACTCGGCGAGGTCCATGAAGGCGCTGCCACGATGGACTGGATGGAACAGGAGCAGGAGAGGGGTATTACAATTACCTCCGCCGCGACGACCTGTTTTTGGAAAGAACACCGCATCAATATTATCGACACCCCCGGCCACGTTGACTTCACCGTTGAGGTTGAGCGTTCGCTCAGAGTTCTTGACGGCTCCGTCACTGTTCTGTGCGCTAAGGGCGGTGTTGAACCGCAGAGTGAAACCGTATGGCGCCAGGCGGATAAATACCACGTTCCGAGAATGGTCTATGTAAACAAGATGGACATTATGGGCGCGGATTTCTACAACGTTGTGGCAATGATGAAGGACAGGCTCAAATGCAACGCCGTTCCGATTCAGCTTCCCATCGGTTCCGAAGCGGATTTCAAAGGCATTATCGACCTCGTCGAAATGCAGGCGGATGTCTATTACGACGACCTCGGCCTCGATGTGCGCAGGGAGGAAATTCCCGACGATATGAAGGAACTCGCGGAAAAATACCGCAGCGAGCTTCTCGAGCACGTAGCCGAGCAGGATGACGCTCTTCTCGAAAAATACCTTGAGGGTGAGGAACTCTCAAAGGAAGAAATCAGAAGATGTATCAGAAAAGCGACAATCGCGAACCATATGGTTCCCGTCTGCTGCGGCACATCCTACCGCAACAAGGGCGTTCAGCTGCTCCTCGACGCCATAGTCGATTATATGCCCTCACCACTCGATGTTCCCGCAATCACCGGCACAAACCCGAAGAATGACAGGGACGAAGTCCGCAATTCTTCCGACAGCGAGCCGTTCTCGGCTCTCGCGTTCAAGATTGCGACAGACCCCTTCGTCGGCAAGCTCTGCTTCTTCAGAGTCTATTCGGGCAAGGTGGAAACGGGCAGCACCGTTTACAACTCAACAAAAGACGCGAATGAGCGTCTGGGCAGAATCCTTCAGATGCACTCAAATCACAGGGAGGATATCGACTGCTGCTACGCCGGCGATATCGCCGCCACGGTCGGTGTCAAGAACACCACAACGGGCGACACCCTCTGCGATTCGAAGCATCCCATAATCCTTGAGTCAATGGAATTCCCCGAGCCCGTTATCAGAGTAGCCATCGAGCCCAAGACCAAAGCCGGTCAGGACAAGATGAACATAGCGCTTCTGAAACTCGCCGAGGAGGACCCGACCTTCAAGTTTTATACAGATGAGGAAACGGGTCAGACAATCATAGCCGGTATGGGCGAGCTTCACCTTGAAATCATCGTTGACAGAATGCTTCGTGAATTCCATGTTGAAGCCAATGTAGGCCGTCCGCAGGTCGCTTACCGTGAAACAATCACGCGTCCCGCGTCCTCAGACACCAAATACGCCCGTCAGTCCGGCGGTAAAGGCCAGTACGGTCACGTCAAAATCGATATCGAGCCCAACCCCGAAAAGGGCTTCGAATTTGTCAACAACATTGTCGGCGGAGCTATTCCCAAGGAATACATACCCGCAGTTGAGGCAGGTCTCCAGGGCGCAATGCTCTCGGGCGTGCTTGCGGGCTTCAATGTGGTTGACATCAAGGTAACCCTCACAGACGGTTCATATCACGAGGTTGACTCCTCTGAAATGGCTTTCAAAATCGCCGCTTCAATGGCTCTCAAAGACGCTATGCGCAAGGCGGAGCCGGTTCTTATGGAGCCGATTATGAAAACAACCGTCATAGTGCCCGATGAATATATGGGCGACGTCATAGGCGACCTCAACTCCCGCCGCGGCGCCGTTCAGGGCACCGAAATGAGGCAGGGCGCCGTTCAGATTGATGCCGCCGTACCCCTTTCAAACATGTTCGGTTATGCCACCTCGCTGCGCTCCAAAACGCAGGGCAGAGGTCAGTACGTTATGGAGCCCAAGTGCTACACTCAGGTTCCCGCGTCCATAGCCGAAAAAATTGTCGGCGACCATAAAAAAGCCGAATAATTCATTATATTTCAAAAAATACTTGAAATATATACAAATTCTGTTATTATATTATCATGCGCGAGCATGGAGTTTAATTAATTTAACAATTTATTAGGGAGGAAATTTCTAATGGCAAAAGAACATTTTAACCGATCCAAACCCCATGTTAACATCGGCACTATCGGCCATGTTGACCACGGCAAAACCACTCTTACCGCAGCTATCACAAAGACCCTTGCTATGAAGGGCGGCGCTCAGTTCGTTGACTACGCCAACATCGATAAAGCTCCTGAAGAGAGAGAACGTGGTATCACAATCAATACCGCTCACGTTGAGTATGAAACCGAAACCCGTCACTATGCACACGTTGACTGCCCCGGCCATGCTGACTATATCAAGAACATGATCACCGGCGCTGCTCAGATGGACGGTGCTATCCTCGTTATCGCTGCTACCGACGGCCCCATGGCTCAGACAAAAGAGCACCTTCTTCTTGCCCGTCAGGTTGGCGTTCCCTACATCATCGTTT
>JAEEGL017087534.1_pt1 | contig 28863 bp, 23 predicted proteins | sample 9134231 | NCBI WGS metagenome assembly JAEEGL01 (sample SAMN16246548, study PRJNA631951) | gut metagenome | biome: gut microbiome; feature: rumen; material: fiber-attached | host: Bos | place: Iran: Karaj | collected 2018-10 | reverse complement strand
GAAGCGCTCAAAAACGCGGAATGAGAGGTTTTTATGAATAAGATCACGGTGAAAATCGACGGAATGATGTGCGGTATGTGCGAGGCGCATATCTGCGACACGATAAGAAGGGCGTTTCCGGACGTGAAAAAGGTATCGGCGTCAAGAAAAAGCGGCGAGGCGACGTTTTTATCTGACGGCGCCGTCGACGAAGAAGCGCTGAAAAAGGCGATAACAGATACGGGTTACACTTTCGTTTCCGTTTCGTCGGAAGAATACAAAAAGCGCGGTCTGTTCGGCAGGTAAGGAGGACGGCGGTATGTTCATCGAGATCAAAGGCGCGAAAAACAGTACGGTAAATACTTTTTTAGAAGTCTGGTCAAAACCGTTATCATTTAGATTATTCATCGATATCCGATATTAAATATTTTGTAAATCCTCAAAAACATATTGACACCGTGTCAAAATCGTGATATAATACGAATACTGACACGGTGTCAAAAAATTTTGGGAGGCGGAAAAATGGTAAAGAAAACAGCGGAGCAGATCGCGTCCCGCCGCGAGGAGATCGTGAACGCCTGCGAAAAGCTCTATCAGACCATGAGCTTCAAGGAGATCACGCTGAAAGAGATCGGAGAGGAAGTCCCGTTCTCGCGCCCTACGATATACAACTCTTTTCAAACGAAAGAGGAGATATTCCTCGCGCTGTTCGAGAGGGAATACGACCGGTGGAACGCGGCGCTCGCCTCGATCCTTGAGGATAACGAAAAACTCGGCAAAGAAGAGATCGCGGAAAAGATCGCCCGGTCGCTTACCGACCGCGTGCAGCTTCTGAAGCTGCTTTCGATGAACAACTACGATATGGAAGCAAACTGCAGGATCGAACTCCTGACGGATTTCAAAAAAGCCTACGGGCGTTCCATGGAGCTTTGCCGCATGATCCTCACGAAATTCTGCCCCGAAAAGAGCGCTGCGGATATTCAAAATATCGCCTATATCTTCTTCCCGTTCATGTTCGGCATCTATCCTTACACTGCCGTAACCGAAAAGCAGCGTTCGGCGATGCGCGAAGCGGACGTCGGTTTCGTTTACCGCTCCGTTTACGAGATCACGTTTAACTGCCTTATTAAATTGCTTTGATATCAGGATTATAAAAGGATCATCTTTATGAAAAACTTACCGAAAATCGCGCTCGGCGCGTGGGCGCGGGGCAGCGACATAAGATGAGCAAGAAAAACATAGGAGCAAGCGTTGATGTGAAATCCGGAAACGGCCGGAGCAAGCGCCGCTAACGGCAAAGCGTCAGCGGACCTGTCAAGGCGGAAAGGAGCTTTATAGACAATGAGCATTTCGGTAAATCTGTATTACCGCGGCAGAAACGGCAGCGCGCGGCAATTCGCGGAGGAAATGGAGCGCAGCGGGATCGCGGATGCAATCCGCAGGGAGGACGGCAATCTGGGATACCGGTATTTTCTTCCCCTCGACGATCCCGAGACAGTGCTCCTTATCGACAAATGGCGCGATCAGAAGGCGATCGACGCGCACCACGCAAGCCCTATGATGAAGCGGCTGGCGCGGCTGCGGGAAAAATATGATCTGCATATGACGGCGGAGCGGTATAGTTTCACGGACGCGCCCGATTCGGACGATCGGTTTTTGAGAAAATAACGACGGAGGAAACCAAAATGGCTGAAAAAATCGTGCAGACCGCAGGAAGAGATCAACTCGGGGATTTTGCGCCCGAATTCGCGCGCCTGAACGACGACGTCCTGTTCGGAGAGGTGTGGAACGAGGAAGCGACAGACGTAAAGACGAAATGCATCGTGACCGTGGTGTCGCTGATGGCTTCGGGAATCACGGATTCATCCCTGACGTATCATTTGCAGAACGCGAAAGCGCACGGCGTGACAAAGGAAGAGATCGCCGCGATCATAACCCACGCGACGATGTACGTCGGCTGGCCGAAGGGCTGGGCGGTCTTCCGTCTGGCAAAGGAAATATGGAACGAAAAAACGCCGGCGGCGACCGAAAAGGACCGGTATCAACAGTCGATCTTTTTTCCCGTAGGCGAGCCGAATCCGTACGGAAAGTATTTCGTCGGGAGGAGCTATCTCGCGCCCGTATCGACCGAACAGGTCCCGATATACAACGTCACGTTCGAGCCCGGCTGCCGCAACAACTGGCATATCCACCGCGCAAAAAGCGGCGGCGGCCAGACGCTTATCTGCGTCGGCGGCAGAGGATATTATCGGGAATGGGGCAAGGACGCCGTCGAGCTGACTCCGGGGAGCGTGATCAATATCCCGGCAAACGTCAAACACTGGCACGGTGCGGCGCCGGACGAATGGTTCTCTCACCTTGCGATCGAGGTAGCGGGCGAAGACGTAAGCACCGAATGGTGCGAGGCCGTGTCGGACGAAGAATACTGCAAACTGAAATAACGGAGGAACAACGGAATGAAAAGGATTTTTATCATACTTATCGCCGCCCTTATGCTGATAGGGCCGGCGGCTTGCGGCGAAAGCTCCCCGTCAAACGCGCCTGAAAGCGGAAGCGACGCATCCGCCCCCGAAAGCGCGGCGACGGAGTCTTCGAAGAGCGCCGAAAGCGCATCTTCGGAAACCGCAGGATCGCAGGAAACTCAAACGGAGCATAAGACCGTCCTCGTCGCCGTCTTCTCGGCGACCGGCACCACAAAGGGCGTTGCGGAAAAGATCGCGGCGATCGAAGGCGCGGATCTTTACGAAATAAAGGCGAAGCAGGCATACACGTCGGCGGACCTCAACTGGAACGACCAAAACAGCCGCGCCACAAAGGAGCAGAACGACAAATCCGTCCGCCCGGAGATCGGGAGCGAACGAATATCGCTCGAAGGGTATGAGAAAATCTATATCGGGTATCCCATCTGGTGGGGCGAGGAGCCGCGCATAATGGACACTTTCGTTGAGAGTTACAGCTTTGAAGGTATTACTGTGATACCGTTCTGCACGTCCGGGAGCAGCGGCATCGGCAAAAGCGGCAAAAACCTCGCGGATAACGCAAAAAGCGGGAACTGGCTCGACGGCAGGCGGTTTCCGGGAAGCGTTTCGGAATCCGAACTTCGCAACTGGATAGACGGGCTGAAATAAGAAATCGCGGGTCGACGCGCTTAAGACGAAATCCCGCCGCCCTTGACACGCGGGATAAATAATAATATAATAAAAATATGAATAAGCCGATCACATCGCCGAAAAAAGGAGAGACGTTATGAAAAAGAAAGTCGCGGTTTTTGTCTTCACGGCGCTTTTCGCGCTTGCGGCGCTCGTCGGATGCGGTAAAGCCGACACGCTCAAGATTGTAAAACAGCCGGCGACGGACTTTGAAGTCGCCGTCTCCGAAGGCTTCACCCTCACCGTGGGGGTGAACGACGAGTCGCTCGTAAAGTCTTACAGGTGGCAGACGCGAAAAGGAAATTCCAAAGACGGCTACGAGTGGGTAGACCTCAAAGGCGACTCTGCACGGAAAAAGACGCTTTTAAATCCTTGCGTCACCTCGTTTGACGGCGGCGACGGCGAGCTTTGCTACAGATGTCTGATAACCGACGTAAACGACGTTGTTTTTCAGACCGAAACGTCGGTGATAAGGGTCACGGACGCCGATAAATTTGTCGACCTCATCACGGTCGGCGGCTATCCGCTGAAAGCGGGCAAGACCATAGACCTCGCCTCCGTCGGGCTCGGAAAAGGCACGGTTTCCCTTAACGAGGCGGGCGACGAGGCCGTCTTCGAAAACGCCGTTTTGAACCTCGCGAACTCCGTCTGCGACTATACCCACGCCTTCAATATGACGTTTAACGATTATCAGAGCGACACCTTCACCGTAAAAATAAACGGCGAAAACAGTATTATAAGCAACTGCGGCGTCGATTACAACCTCTTCAACTTCGATTTTCGAGAGAATTCGAAATGTGAAAACGTCGTTTTCGAGGGCGACGGTCTTCTCTCGCTCGCGGGCGGCAAGACCGCGATAAACGCCAACACCAGGGTGACCGTCGAATGCGATATGATTTTCGGAAAGATGTCAGACGAGGCGGCCTCGGGCATTTCGGCCTACGATATCATAGTTACGGACGGCGTGAGAATCGACGCCGACTTGAACGGATTTCTCTTCAAGACGGTCGAATCTGAAAAGATGAAAGAGCCGGGAGGCTTGATATACGGTCAGATCGTAATAGAGAACGGCGCCGTAATAAACCTCACGACGAGCGCGCCCGCCCAAAAGGGCAGAAACGATTTTTACGGAATCGCCGCCGCGGGCTGCGTAAGCTTAAGAGGCGCGACAGTTAATATGATGCTTGTCGCCGACGGCAAGAGATTTCCCGACGGCCACTCCATAAACAGCCTTTCCGCCATATTCTCAAAAGGCGAAATATCGTTGTTCGACGGCAGCAGACTCAATATCACGGTCAGCTCGTCGGACCACGATAAGAACTTCATTTACAGCGCTACGATTATGCACGTATTCAACAATATCGGTAAAATATCCATTATAGATTCCGAGGTTTCTATAAAGGGCGACTTAGACGATGAAGACGGCGGAATGGGAGCGGTGTCTGCGCCCGCCGTAGAGGTGATAAGAGGAAATCTCGATATAGACATTTCGTCTAAGGGCGATCCCATAGCGATAGAATCCTGGAAGGGAATCCGGGAATCGAACAGGTTTCTTATCGCCGATTCCTACGTCAGAGTTCGCTCGAGGTCGACCGACGGAAGGCGGTTCTTAAAATACTGCGTCTACGCAAACGGCTTTGAAATGACGGGCGACTCGACGCTTGACATCGACACCGACGGCGTCGCGCTGGCGATATTCAAGCAGGTCGGAACAATCGCGCCCTTCGATAAAAACTATAAGCCGACCGTGCTCGACAAATACGATATATTCCCGTCCGACGCCGTGATAAACCGGTGGTATCTCGACGACGTAATGACAGGCTGCCCGCAGTATGAGACGGTTTACGCCAAGGGCGAGACCGAAAACCCGATAGGCAGACTTATAATCAAAACCAAATCTTAACGGGTGATCCTGATGCCTGAAATCAAGCTCGTTCCGATGACGGACGAAATGTATCACGCCTTTTTCAAAGAGTATAAAAACGACCGCGACCTCTACGTCGACCAAAAGGAGTTCGAGCCCTACGTCTACTCGGTCGAGAAGGTCGAGCGCTATATCGAAAGGCAGAAAAACCTCGACCGCATAACCTTCGCCATAATGGAGGACGACGACATAGCGGGCGAGATAATAATCAAGAATATCGAGCTCGGAAAATGCGCGACCATGAGCATAATGCTTAAAAACGCCTCCTATAAGGACAGAGGCATCGGCACGAGGGCCGAGCGGCTCGCCGTCCGATTCGTCTTCGAAAAGCTCGGCATACCCGTTCTCTACGCCGACGCGCTGAAGACGAACACGAGAAGCAGGCACGTTCTTGAAAAGGTCGGTTTTTCGCTTATAAAGGAAGACAGAGATTTCAGCTATTACAAGATAGAAAAATAAAAAACAGCGGGTTAAAACTCCGCTGTTTTTTATTATTTCTGAATTCCGTTTTCCGAGTATTTCAGCATTATCTTCGCGAAGACGGGGTCGAACTGCGTTCCCATCCCGTTTTTAAGCTCGCTCTGCACCTTATCCTTTTCGAGCGGCTTTCTGTAGCTTCGCTCGGAGGTCATGGCGTCGTAGGCGTCCGCCACCGCGATTATTCGGGCGATCTCGGGGATGTCTTCGCCCGAAAGTCCGTCGGGGTATCCTCCGCCGTCGTAGCGTTCGTGGTGGCTCCTCGCGCCGACGCCGAGATAGTTGGCGTGTTTTATTATCGAAAGAATCTGCTCGCCTTTTTCGGCGTGGGTCTTTATCTGCTCGAACTCCTCGTCGCTGAGCTTTCCTTTTTTATGTATTATTTCGCTGCTCACGCCGATTTTGCCGATGTCGTGAAGCAGTCCCGCGAAATAGACCTCGTCGCACTTTTTCTCCGGAAGTCCCGCCTCCTTCGCGATATAGCGGGAATAGGAGGCGACTCTCGTCGAGTGGCCGCGGGTGTATTTGTCCTTGGCGTCGATGGCGTTGGCGAGCGCCTCCGTCGTCTCTTTGAACATGGCGGCCTCTTTTTCTCTGCCTTGCTTGTAAAACTCTATTTCGCGCATCCTCGCGCGCTCGGCCGCCTCGCTCAAAAAGTTGAGGGCGTAGGTGTAAAAGACGCAGACCACGAGCGCCGTCGTCATATTTATTATCGAAACGCCGTAGGCGAAGATCTGCAGCACCGACGAGACCATAGGCAAAGCTATGGATATCATCAGCGACAGGACGATGTTTTTCTTTACCTTTTTACGGTATCTGAAGAGCGTAAGCTCCTGCAGGATAAGTATGACGATGGGCGCCGCGTAGCAAAGGACGTTTAGGGGCGCGCGCTGATAGTTATTGTTCGCGTCGAAGGTGTAGTAAAGCCCCGTAAACTGCGAGATAACGACTAACGCCATACCGACTCCGAAAACGGCGTCGGCGGCGACAAGGAGGGCGGGCGTTTTTTTAAGGCCGACCTCGTTTATGCAGATATCGTTTACGAAACGGGTGACGAGGAAGGGAATAAAAAGCGACATAACGTAGACGCCGCAGTTGCTTACGCGGACCATCACGAAGCCGAGGCCGCTTACGTCGCCTCTGTAAATATAGGCGAAACGGTCGAAAAGCAAAAGAAGCATGGCGGAAACTTCCATGGCGATAAGTATCCGCCTCGTCAGCTGCGGAAGCGACTTCGTGAGCGCGGTCATGACGGCGAGTATGCCGCACATACCGCACATAAAAAGCATAATGTCGAGCTGGTATTTCGCGATAAGTTCCATAGTCGGTCGTTTGCCTCGGTCGTAATGAATTATTATACGATAATTATAAATAATTTCTCGCCTCTTTGCAATACGTTTCAAACAAAAAAATGCCTCCGACGGGCTCAACCCGCGGTTGTTTGGGTAAAACGGCGGTTGTTTTTGCCACTCTCCGAATAAGTTATAGACATTTTTCGCGATTGTGGTATAATTATATCGGGTAAAGGGAAAGGCCGAAAGACGTCACGGCCTTCCCGCGAAAAAAATAACGGTTAATTATTTACGGAGGTATTAAATATGTCTACCGAATCTATGGGAAAGAGGATCCAGCGCCTCAGAAAAGAGCGCGGACTCACTCAGAAACAGCTTGCCGACGCCGTCGGCGTCACGCCGCAGGCCGTGAGCAAGTGGGAGACCGACGAATCGTGTCCCGACGTGACGGCGCTTCCGCTTATCGCCGGCGCGCTCGGCGTAAGCACCGACACGCTCCTCGGCGCGAGCTCCGCGGCGACCGTCGTCCTCGAAAACGGGACCGAAAAGAAAAGCGGCAAAGCGAACTGGGCGTGGGAGTGGAAGGCGGGCAAGACCGTCGGACTTATTTTCGGCGTCTTCGTCATACTCGCCGGCGTTCTGCTTTTATTTACCATTTTTAAGCCCGAGTGGTTTACGAACCTTTCCTTCTGGGATATCTTATGGCCGTCGGCCATAATCTTCGTCGGACTCTCGGGTTGCTTCTCGCACGAGTTTTCGGGCTTCTCGCTCGGCGTTATCGCCGTCGGCGTTATCTTCTTGCTTAACAATCTCGGAGTGATTCAGGGCAACGTGTGGCTGATACTGCTTGCCGCGGTGCTGGTAATTGTCGGCGTGTCGATAATAGTCAAGCAGTTTATTAAAAAGCGCAAGAAGCTCGGCGGCGCGACCGTCGTTGAAAACGGCGCCAAGGGCGAAAAGCTCAAGTCCGAATACTCCGACACAGACGGCGTCATCTCCTATAACGCGAGCTTCGGGGACGACTGCATAATCTGTCGGGCCGAGAAAATAAACGGCGGCAAGGTAAACGTCTCCTTCGGCGACTTCACGCTTGACCTTCGCGACGTCCGCGAGTTCGGAGACGGCGCCGAGCTCGAGGTAAATGCCTCCTTCGCCGAGGCCGTCGTAAAGCTTCCGCAGTGCGTCCGCGCCGAGCTTTCGACTAACGGCGCCTTCTCGGGCAAGGGCGTCGAGGGCTCTCCCGCGCCCGACGCGCCCTACGTCCTTCGCATAAAGGCCGCCGTCAGCTTCGGCAACCTCGAAATAGTCTACTGACAATAAACCGCAAAAATAAAAAGCGTCCGACACGGACGCTTTTTTATATCCGTTTTTTATCCTTTTGGCATTGAAAACCAAAATAAATTATGATATACTGATATATAAATATTGACCTCTGATCCCCCGCGCCTTAAAAACGCGGCGGGAAAACGTCTTAAAATATTTCAAGGAGGACCAAAAAATGCAGATCGTGAAAAACAAAGAAGGCGAAAACCTCACCGTTTCCGTCGAGGGTCGCCTCGACACCACCACCTCGCCCGAGCTCGAAGCTTCGTTAAAGGAATCGCTCGACGGAGTGACCGCTCTCGTCCTCGACTTCGCCAAATTGGAGTATATCTCCTCCGCGGGTCTCCGCGTCATCCTCTCAGCGCAGAAGATAATGAACCGTCAGGGCAAAATGACGGTCAAAAACATCAACGAGACCGTCGCCGAGATATTCGAAGTCACGGGTTTCTCCGACATCCTCGAAATCGAGTAAAAAAGCTTACCGCGAAAGGCGGGGATCAAAATGATCGAAACCGTTCCCGAACTTATAAACGTGCTGCTGATCGCCGGAGGCATCGGCGTCTGCGGACTTTGCTTTATGCAGATAACCTCTTCGCTCCATCTTCGCAAGGAGGTCAGAAGATATTTTCAGGTTTTCTTCGTCCTGATAGTCTTCTACGTCACCGCCCACCTCGTCCGCCGTCTTATGGAAGGCGCCCCGGGCGGGGAAGTGCAGACTGCGCTTTACGTCATAACCTTCGCCGAGATGTTTTCGGCGGGACTTATGGCGCACATGATGTCGCTTCTCGTGCTCGTCGTCTCCAAAGCGCCCGAAAAGACGGCGAAGCGCGTATTTATAGGGCTTTACGGGGTACTTGCCCTGCACGTCGCGTTGCTTGCGGTATTTAACGTAAATATCTTCTATTTCACCGACGCGAACGAGTATACGAGAGGCGCGCTCTATCTCCTTTCCAACCTCAGCCCTTTCATCATGCTCGTCGTCGATATGGTCATGCTCATTAAATACCGCAAAAATATAGACCGCTACGTCAAAACGGCCTTCTGGAACTATATGATAGCTCCCGTTGTCGCCATGGCGCTTCAGGCGATTTACAGCGAGATACAGTTCATAATCTTCGCCACCGTCGGCGCGGCCGTCTATATGTTCGCGATAATCATGAAAAATCAGAACGAACAGTTTGCCGCCAAGATGCTCGATAACTCCCGCATCGAGACCGAGCTGAATATGGCTTCGCGCATCCAGGCTGACATGGTGCCGAACATCTATCCCGCCTTCCCCGACAGGGAGGAGTTCGACATCTACGCCACCATGGACCCCGCCAAGGAGGTCGGCGGCGACTTCTACGACTTTTTCTTAATCGACGACGACCATCTCTGTATGGTGATGGCCGACGTCTCGGGCAAGGGCGTGCCCGCCGCTCTCTTCATGATGGCGTCCAAAATAATACTCGCAAACAACGCCATGATGGGGAAAAGCCCCGCTCAGATACTGCACGACACCAACGCCTCAATATGCTCGCATAACCGCGAGGAGATGTTCGTCACCGTCTGGCTCGGCATACTCGAGATCTCCACGGGCAAGCTTACGGCCGCAAACGCGGGCCACGAGTTTCCCGTTCTGAAAAACGCGAGCGGCGCCTACGAGCTTGTCAAAGACAAGCACGGCTTCGTCATAGGCGGTATGGAGGGCGCAAAATACAAGGAGTATGAGCTTACGCTCACGCCCGGCTCCAAGCTTTTCCTATACACCGACGGCATCCCCGAGGCGACCGACGCCGAAGGCAAAATGTTCGGACTTGAAAACATGGTCGCGACGTTAAACGGCGTCAGAGAAGACGGCCCCGTCGACACCCTTAAGGGCATGAAGGCGGCCGTCGACGGCTTCGTAAAGAACGCCGAGCAGTTCGACGATCTCACGATGCTTTGCATGGAATATAAAGGACGGAGGCAGTAATATGTCTGAAAAAACACCTTTGATCATACCGATTTCGGGAAGAGTCGACTCCTCTAACGCCGCGGCGGTCGAGGCCGAACTCCTCGAAAAACTGAAGGGCAGGGGAGACGCGGGCGTAAAGCTCGACGCCTCGGGACTCGACTATATCTCGAGCGCGGGTCTTCGCGTTATTCTCCGCGTCAAAAAGCTCTGCGGCGATTTCAAAATAACCGACGTAAAGCCCGAGGTATACGAGATATTCGAGATGACGGGCTTTACCGAAATGATGGAGATAGAAAAAGCCTACCGCGTCGTCTCTGTCGAGGGATGCGAGGTCATAGGCGAGGGCGCGAACGGCAAGGTCTACAGAATTGACGGCGACAACGTCGTCAAGACCTACAAAAACGCCGACGCCCTTTCGGAGATACAGCACGAACGCGAGGTCGCCCGTCTGGCGCTTATCCTCGGCGTCCCGACCGCCATCTCCTACGACGTCGTCAAGGTCGGCCAGAGCTACGGCTCGGTCTTCGAGCTTCTCAACTCGAGCTCCTTTGCGAAAATACTCGCAAAACAGCCCGAGCGCTTCGACTGGTGCGTCGACGAATACGTCAAAATGCTTAAGAAAATACACGGCATAACCGTCCCCGCGGGCAAGCTCCCCTCCTTCAAGGAAAAGACGCTATCCCATATTAAAAGGACGGCCGCCATACTGCCGGAGGGCCTCGGCGACAAGCTTTTGAAGATGGTCGAAAGCATTCCCGACTGCGACCGCATGATCCACGGCGACTACCACACCAAAAACATAGTGCTGGCGGGCGACGAGGTGCTCGTTATAGATATGGACACCCTCTCCGTAGGTCACCCGATATTCGACCTTATGCGCATGTTCAACGCCTACGAGGGCTATTCCGAAAACGATCCCGAAGTCGTGCTCAAGTTCCAGGGCTACGACGCCGACACCGCGAGGCGTTTCTGGCGCGCCTCCCTCGCGGCCTATCTCGGCACTGACGACGAAAAGACCGTGACCGACGTCGAAAACAAGGTAAGAGTCCTTTCCTACGCCGACCTTATCGACTGGGCCAACCGCCATAAGAGCGAGGACGTCGCCCTCGTAAACCGCTGGAAGAGTGAGCTTATCGAGCTTCTTGACGTCGTCGACACGCTCGGCTTCGAGATATGCGAAGCCAAAGACGGCGAAAACGAACTGACCCTCGAAGCCCTCACCGAAAACCTTCAGAAGGTGCTCGATTTCGTCGATTCGAGACTCGAGGCGATAGACTGCCCCCCGAAGCCGCAGATGCAGCTTGACCTCGCGGTCGAGGAGATATTCGTCAACATCGCACACTACGCCTACGCCCCCGAAAAGGGCAACGCAACCGTGCGCGTCGCCGTCTCGGGCGACCCCGTCACCGTCTCTATAACCTTTATAGACAACGGCGTCCCCTACGACCCGCTCAAAAAGGACGATCCCGACGTCACCCTTTCGGCGGAGGAACGCGACATCGGCGGCCTCGGAATATTCATGACCAAGAAGGTCATGGACGACGTAACCTACGAATACGTAAACGGTCAGAATATCCTGACCCTTAAAAAGACCATATAAAAAGGAGGGCGCAGTGGTGGACGGCAGTATAGACCTTCATATGCACAGCACCGTTTCCGACGGCACCGACGCGCCCGGAGAACTGCTTGCAAAGGTAGCGGCGGCGGGCATTTCCGTCTTTTCGATAACCGACCACGACGCCGTCAAGTCGGCGTTTAAGATAAAGGAGATCCGAAAAGAAGGGGACCCCGTTTTCATAACCGGCGCCGAGTTTTCCTGCAAGGACGAATTCGGCAAATACCACATCCTCGGCTACGGCTTTGACCCCGAGAGCGAGGCCGTAAAAAGCGTCGTCGACCGCGGGCACGGTATCCGCGTCAAGAAGGTCGCCGCGAGACTTGACTTTCTCAAATCCGAGTTCGGCATGACCTTTCCCACGGAGGAGATAGATAATCTCTTCGCGCTCGACAACCCCGGAAAGCCGCACATAGGCAACCTCATGGTCAAATACGGCTACGCCGACAGCAAGGAAAACGCCATAAACAACTATATAAACAAGGCCCGTATCAAGAACGAACACATCCGTCCCGAAGAGGCCATAGAGGGCATTTTGGGCGCGGGCGGCGTCCCCGTCCTCGCCCACCCCTTTTACGGAAGCGGCGACGAGCTCATCCTCGGTCCCGACATGGAAGAACGCCTTAAAAGATTAAAAGCCTTCGGCCTTCGCGGCCTCGAGGCCTTCTATTCGGGCTTTTCGGAAAAACTGCGCCGAAGCGCTCTGACGCTTGCCGACAAGTTTGACCTTTACGTCACGGCGGGAAGCGACTACCACGGCGGCAACAAGCTCGTGAACCTCGGCGACACCGGACTTGCCGGCGAATACCCTGAGCGCCTTAAAAGCTTTTTATTGCTTTTCGGCGTTTTGAAAAAAACCGAATAAACGCGCCTGTTCCCGTTTCGTTTCGGAACGGGAATTATTTTTTTTGAAAAAACGCGAAAAAAACAATAATTATATATAAAATAATTGATTGTTCTTAAAAACAGTGCTAAAATGTTAACCGTTAAATTATATATTTCGCCTTTTTTTCAAGGCGGCTGTATTTTCGTAGAAGGAATATGGAAAACACCTTAACGGAAAACAAAAAAGGCTTCATCCCTCTTATAAGAAGGATGGAGCAGGCGACCATAGTCCGCGCGGTCAGAGGCGGACTCGTGAACATCATCCCGGTCCTCATAATCGGCGCTTTCGCGCTCATACTTCAGTATTTTCCGGTCGAAGCATACAAAACGTTCATAAACACCTTTGCCGACGGCTTTTTCCAAAAGCTCTTCGAAATGGTCAACAAGGCGACCTTCGGCGTGCTGTCGGTATACATGACCGTCTCGATAAGCCGCGCCTATATGAAGATAAAGGCAGACCCCGACGCGGTCTCCGGCGGAGCCGTCGTGTCGGCGCTCGTCTCGTTCTTCATACTCGCGGGCGTCGACCTTTCCGACTTCGGCCTTGAAAATATGGGCCCCAAGTCGATGTTCTTAGCGATACTCACGGGGCTTGCGGCCTCGGCGCTTTATCTCGTCTTCTACCGTCTTTTCTCGCGCCGCCGCCTTCTTTTGTTCTCTGCCGGCGCCGACGGCGAGTTCAACAGAATGCTCTCGACCATGTCCCCGATAGTCGCCGTCGTCGTCATTTTCGCGCTGTTCAATTTCATCGTCTGCACGATTTTCGGCGTCGACTCCTTCCGTTCGCTTTTGGCCTCGGCCTTTAACGCCTTCTTCAAAATCATCCCCGAAGGCTTCCTAAAGGGCTTCGTTTTCGTGCTTCTCTCGTCGGCGCTGTGGTTCTTCGGCATCCACGGAAGCGACACTCTGGAGACCGTCATGCAGACCTATTTCGCCCCCGGCCTTGCCGCCAATCAGGCCGCCGTCGCCGCGGGCGCCGCCCCCACGGTCGTTCTCAATAAACAGTTTTTCGACTGCTTCGTCCTCATGGGCGGATGCGGCGCCACGATATGCTTACTCATAGCGATACTCATCTTCTCCCGCAGCCGCGCACGCCGCGGTCTCGGCTTCACCGCCGCCTTCCCGATGCTCTTCAACATAAACGAGCTGATGGTCTTCGGTCTGCCGATAGTCTTCAACCCGATAATGCTTATTCCGTTCTTAACGGTTCCGCTCGTCTGTTATTCCGTCGCCTATCTTGCTCTCTCGACGGGTCTCGTGCCGCTTATCGTAAACGAGATCGAATGGACGACGCCGATAATCCTCGGCGGCCACAGCGCCACGGGCAGCTTCGCGGGCGCGCTTTTGCAGATAGTTAACGTCGGAATAGGCGTCGCCATCTACCTCCCATTCGTCAAGCTCCTTGACAAACAGTCCGAAGAGACCCAGAAACGCGAATACGAGACCTTCATAAACTATTTCCGTCAGAACGAGGCGGCGCTCGCCTCCGAAAAGATAACCGCCTTCGGCAACATCTACGGCGACTTCGCAAAATCGCTCTGCGCCGACATAAAGCACGGACTTAAGGATAAGATAGTTCTCGCCTATCAGCCGCAGTATAACTACGAAGGCAAATGCGTCGGCGTCGAGGCGCTTTTACGCTACGACCACCACGTCCACGGCATAATCTACCCGCCGCTCGTCGTCAAACTCGCCGAGGAGGGCGGTTTCCTCGCCCCGCTCGAAGAGGCGGTGCTCGCCCGCGCCGTCGCCGACAAAGACAAGGTCTTCGAGAAATTCGGCAGGGTCAAGATATCCGTCAACGTCACGGGGACGACGGTCACCACGCCGAGATACCTGCAGTTCTGCAAGTCGCTTGCCGACTCCGGCAAACTCCAAAACGTCCCTGTTTGCATTGAGGTCACCGAGCAGGCCGCTTTGTCGTTTAGCGACGATTCGATCTCGGCTCTCGCCTCCCTTCACGAGATGGGCTTCATGCTCGCGATAGACGACTTCTCGATGGGCCAGACCTCCATAAACTACCTGAAAGACAATATTTTCGATATGATAAAGCTCGACGGCTCGCTTGTCAAGGGACTTTCGACTCACAAGAACTGCCGCGAGATAATCTCGTCCATCACCGGCCTTGCCGCCACCCTCGAGCTGACGGTTCTCGCCGAGTTCGTCGAGACCGAGGAGGAGCGCGAGGTGCTCCACGAAATAGGGTGCGACTGCTATCAGGGCTACCTCTACTCGCCCGCGGTCTTCCTGAAATAAAGCGTAACAAAAAACAGGCTTCCTTTGAAGCCTGTTTTTTTATTATATTTTACTCGTTTAACGCCTTGACTATGTCGACGAGGGCCGCGTCGACGGCGTCGTTTTCAAGCTGGCAGGTGCCCGCGTTTCTGTGTCCGCCGCCGCCGTAGCGGAGGCAAAGCTCGCCGATGTCGACGTTTGACGTCTTGTTGAATATCGACTTGCCTATCATAACGGCGGTATTCTGCTTCTTGAAGCCCCACGCGACGTGGACGGATACGGCCGTCTCGGGGTAGAGGGCGTAGATCATGAAGCGGTTGCCCGCGTGGATTATCTCTTCGTTTCTGAGGTCAAGAATAACGACCTTCCCCTCGACCTTCGCGATCCTCTTTAATTGCGCCTCGAAAAGCTCGGCCTGCTCGCGGTAGAGCGCGACCCTTTCGGCCACGTCGGGCAGGGCGAGGATGGCGTCTATCGTGTTGTTCATGCAGTAGTCGATAAGCTCCATCATGAGGTCGTAATTGGAAATGCGGAACTCGCGGAAGCGGCCGAGGCCCGTGCGGGGGTCCATGAGAAAGTGTAAAAGCACCCATCCCTCGGGATGAAGCACTTCGTCAAGCGTGAAATCGGCGCTGTCGCCCTTGTCGACGGCCGCCATAAGCTCCTCGCTTATGTGCCTGAAGGTGTTTTTGCCGCCGTAATAGTCGTAGACGACGCGCGCGGCGCTCCTTGCCTTCGGGTCTATAATAAGCTTTCCGCCCGTCTCCTTTGCTTTGAGACGGTCTATCTCCGATTCGTGGTGGTCAAAGGCGATGGCCACGCGGGGATCGTAGGGCAGGTTGGTGGTCACGTCGTTTGCCGAAAGCTCGACCTTGCCGTCCTGAACGTCCTTGGGGTGGACAAATTTGATGTCATCGATCATACCGAGCTCTTTAAGCATCATAGCGCAGGCGAGCCCGTCGAAATCGCTTCTCGTTACAAGTCTCATTTTCTTATCCATAACGTCCTCCGAAACAGTTTATTATAATAATTATAGCAGATAAAGAGTATTTTTACAAGAAAAAACGGTTTTGTTATTTACGGTCAAGACATTTTATGTTATTATTTATAATAGATAACCGTCTGCGGCCGAAAAAGGAGCGATCAAAGTGAAAATCGAAGAGATAAAAATATCCGAAACCGCGGTTTTACGTTCTTATATCTGCGGCGAATATCCCGAAATGCCCGTAGGCCCCCGCGACGCCATGCTCGTTCTCCCCGGCGGCGGCTACGTCCGCTGCTCCGAAAGGGAAGCCGAGCCAGTAGTGAAGAAATACCTCGCGGCGGGGCTTAACGTCTTTTTGCTTTACTACTCCTGCGGTAAGGACGCCGCGGGCTTCAAGCCGCTTATCGAGGCGTCAATGGCGATGAAGCATATAAGGGATAACGCGAAAGAATATAACGTCAACCCCGATAGGGTCTTTGCCGTCGGCTTTTCGGCGGGCGGACATTTGGCCGCCTCGCTCGGAACCTTCTTCGACGACCCGTATATCAAGGGAAAAGCGGGCATAAATGGCGAGGAAAACAGGCCGACGGGAGTCATCGCCTCCTATCCCGTCATAAGCGGCGTCGAGGGCGCGGTAAAGAGTTGCTTTTATAACATACTCGGCACCGATAAGCCGTCGGAAGAGGAGATGAAACGCTGGTCGGTCGAGCTTCACGTCAAAGAGAACGCCTCGCCCGCGTTTATCTGGGCGACGGCAAACGATCAGGTCGTGCCCGTGATTAACTCCATCCGCTACGCCGAGGCGCTTTCACGGGCGGGCGTGCCGTTTGAACTGCACATCTTCAAAAGCGGCCCCCACGGCATTTCGACGGCCGATTTCGAGCCGGCAAGCCTCGACCCGTCCTGGGGTCTTGACAAGACGCTTTATCAGAACGAGCGCGTCGCGAAGTGGGTCGGACTTTCGATAGAATGGCTCAGATCGCTCTGACGCGAAGAAAGGACGGCGCAAAATGTTTTTTAACAAGAAAAAAGACGACGACAATATAGTGATACTCAAAAAAACGGAGCCCTTCGTCTGCGGCGGCACCGACACCACCCTCGACAAAAGCGCGCCCAAGGTAATAGAGTCGAAAGATATGACGCTTTTCGACGTCTCCTGCTCATTCTACGGCGTCGTTTTGGCTGACGGCAGCAAAGAAAAGCCGCTTCACTTTTTCCACGCCTTCGCCGCCCCGACGGGGGAGGGCTCCTTCTTATTCCTAAAGACCTCCCGCCGCTACAGCGACGAGTATTCGTCCGCGTGGGCCTACGTCAAAGAGGACGTTTTTCCCGCCCTCGTCGACCTCGTGAACGACGCCAGTTTAGCCGAGAAAAACGGCTATCACTCGACCACCCACGGTCTGCCGCAAAACTTCGGCGGATCGGTAAACGTCCGCTACGCAAGCGGCGAAAAAATAAGCTTTTCCGACAATCAATGCCCGATAATGTCTATACCCGTCGCCAACAGAATCGCCGACCTTTTGGAAAAGGCCATGGAGGGCGAAAAAATCGCCTTGCCCGACGTTAAAGACCTCTCCGCGATCCGCTTTACCGAGCTTCGCTCGGGCGGCGGCTTCACAAAGGCGACGCTTACTCTTGACGAAGACGGCGCGGGCGTAAACAAAAAGCAGTCCCGCTACGACGACCCGAAGGTCTATGAGAGCGAGAAGCCCGTAGACGCCGCGACCGTCGCGGCGATAAAGTCGTGTATCGCCGCAAACGGCATGCTCGCCTGGGCGGGTCTCCCCGAAAGCGGATATTTCAAGACGAGCGAAAAATCGCTTACCTTCGTCTTCAAAGACTGCCGCGAGATAACCGTCGGCGACTCCAAAGCCTTACCCGGCGAACTTGGCGGCGGATTTTTCAATATCGAACTCGAACTTACCACCAAACACTGACTACTGTGAAAGCGTGAAAACCATGAAAATCTCGGAAAAACTCAAGGAAAAGGGATGCTCCGTCTCCTTCGAGGTCTTTCCTCCGAAAAAAGAGGACGGCGCCGAAAGCGTAGCCGCCGCCATCGACGAGATAGCGGCCATCGGCCCGTCCTTTATGAGCGTCACCTACGGCGCGGGCGGCGGCACCAGCCGCTATACCTTCGAGACGGCCGAACGCGTCGAAAAACGTTACGGCGTGCCCGTCCTCGTCCACCTCACCTGCCTCTCGTCCACGAGAGAGACGCTCGCGGCCGCTATAGACGAGATAAGATCCCGCGGTCTCGAAAACGTCATGGCGCTTCGGGGCGACAGGGTAGAGGGCGTGACGGCGGCCTCGCCCGACTTTCTCCACGCCTCCGACCTCATAAAAGAGCTTCGCAAAAACTGCGACGGCCTTTGCGTAGGCGGCGCCTGCTATCCCGAGGTGCATCCCGAAAGTCCCGATCAGAAGACCGACATAAGATATATAAAGAAAAAAGTCGAGGCGGGATGCGATTTCCTCACGACGCAGATGTTTTTCGATAACAACCTGCTTTATAACTTCTTGTATAAGCTTCGCGAGGCGGGCGTCGAAGTCCCGGTGCTCCCGGGCATTATGCCCATCACCAACGCCAGACAGGTCGAAAGAGCCGTAAAACTCTCGGGCTCGTTTATGCCGCAGCGCTTCAAATCGATCGTCGACCGCTTCGGCGGCGACGACAGAGCGATGCTCCAGGCGGGCGTGGCCTACGCCACCGATCAGATAATCGACCTCTTCGCGAACGGCATAACCCACGTTCACGTCTACTCGATGAACAAGCCCGAGGTCGCGAGGGAAATATACGCGAACCTTTCCGATATTTTAGGTAAATAAAGGCGAAGAAATGAAACTTACAGAGCTTCTGAAAAACGAAATCATAATAACCGACGGCGCGACGGGAACCCTACTTCACCGCAAGGGACTTGCTCTCGGCAAACGCCCCGAGCGGCTCTCCCTCACCGCTCCCGACGTCTTACAAGGCATCCATAAGGCCTATTTCGACGCGGGGAGCAATATCGTCTGCGCCAACACCTTCGGCGCAAACTGCCTAAATTACGGCGAGGACGAACTTGAACGTCTCGTCGCCGCGGCCATGGAAAACGTCTTACGCGCCCGCGACGAAAGCCTCTCGAAAAAGCCCAAATTCGTCGCGCTCGACGTCGGCTCGCTGGGCCGCCTCTTAAAACCCCTCGGAAGCCTCGGCTTCGAGGAGGCCGTCTCGGTCTTTTCGAAGACCGTAAAGCTCGGCGCGAAGCACGGCGCCGACCTCGTCTTCATCGAAACGATGAACGACGGCTACGAGACCAAGGCCGCGCTGCTTGCGGCCAAAGAAAACTGCGGCCTTCCCGTCTTTGTCTCCAACGCATACGGCGAAAACGGCCTTCTCATGACGGGCGGAAGTCCCGAAACGGTTATCCCCATGCTCGAAGGCATGGGCGCCGACGCCATCGGCGTAAACTGCTCCTTCGGCCCCGAAAACCTCCGTCCGGTCATAGAAAAATATCTTAAATACGCCTCCGTCCCCGTCATAATGAAGCCCAACGCGGGTCTCCCGCACGAGCACGACGGCGCGACGGTCTTCGACGTCGGAAAGGACGAATTCGTAAAATCGGTCGTCGGATGCGTAAAATCGGGCGTTCGCGTCGCGGGCGGATGCTGCGGCACCGACCCCGGATTTATCGCCGCGCTCTCAAAGGCTTTGGAGGGCGTTTTGCCGGTAGAAATCACCGAAAAACGCCGCGCGGCCGTATCGTCTTACTGCAAAGCGGTCGACTTTTCCGACCTTCCCGTCCTGATCGGCGAACGCATCAACCCGACGGGTAAAAAACGCCTGAAGCAGGCGCTTTTGGACGGCGACGTCGACTATATCGTCGACGAGGGCATCGCCGAGGAAAAGAGAGGCGCCCACGTCCTTGACGTCAACGTCGGAATACCCGAGATCGACGAAAAGAAGACGCTTCCCGAAATAGTTTCAGAGCTGCAGACCGCCGTCAAAACGCCGCTTCAGATAGACACCGCCTCCTTTACCGCCATGGAGGCCGCCGCGAGGATATATAACGGCGCGCCGCTTCTCAACTCCGTAAACGGCAAAAAGGAGAGCATGGACGCCGTCTTCACGATAATGAAAAAATACGGCGGATGCGCCGTCGCTCTCACCATGGACGAGAACGGCATCCCCGACACCGCCGAAAAGCGACTCGCCGTCGCAAAAAAAATAGCCGCCGAGGCGGAGCGCCGCGGCATAGCCAAAGAGCGACTTATTTTCGACGCTCTGACGCTTGCGGTCTCGACCGATAAAAACGCCGCCAAAACCACCGTCGAAGCGGTCTCGCTTATCAAAAAAGAGCTCGGATGCCACACGGTGCTCGGCGTCTCGAACGTCTCGTTCGGCCTCCCGAAACGCGAGACCGTAAACGCCGCCTTCTTCGTCGCGGCGGCGGAAAAAGGTCTCTCCGCGGCCATCATAAACCCGCTTTCCGACGAGATGATGAAAAGCTACCGCGCCTTGAAGGTTTTATCGGGCGACGACGAAGGCGCCGCGTCCTACATCGCCTTCGCCTCCGAGACGGACGGCGAAACGAAAAAAGAATCGCCGCCGGGCGAGGCCGTCGACCTGCGTTTCGCCGTGATAAAGGGTCTGAAAGAAAAGGCCGCGGCGGCCGCCCGCGAAAGGCTTGCCGTCACGGCTCCCATGGAACTTATCGAAAACGAACTCATCCCCGCGCTCGACGAGGTCGGCAGACAATACGAGGACGGCAGAGTCTTTTTACCCGAGCTTTTGATGGCGGCCGAGGCCTCGAAAGCGGCCTTCGAAGAGGTCAAACTGAAAATGAAGGCCGACGGCGTCGCCGCCGACAAGGGCAAATTCGTCATAGCCACCGTTGAGGGCGACATCCACGACATCGGTAAAAACATCGTCAAGCTCATACTGCAAAACTACGGCTTCGACGTCTATGACCTCGGTAAAGACGTCCCCGCCAAGAGAATAGTCGACGAGGTCAAGCGCCTTCACGCCCCCTTCGCGGGACTCTCGGCGCTCATGACGACGACCCTCCCCGCCATGGCGAAGACCGTCGCGCTTTTGCGCAAGGAGACGCCGTGGTGCCGCGTCATAGTCGGCGGCGCGGTGCTCACGGAGGAATACGCCGCCTCGATAGGCGCCGACAAATACGGGCGCGACGCCATGGACACCGTCCGCTACGCCCTCGCCGAGCTCGAAAATTAACCGCGTTTTTTAAGTCTCGCTATTTCGCTTTCGTAATCGTTTATCCTGTTTATCTGTAAACAACAAAGAAAGACCGTCGCGACGGCGCCGCCCAAAGCGCCGCCCGCGAGAAAAAGTAAAAACTGCATGGTTTTTGCCACCCGTTCTTTTTTACTCTTATTCTTGCCGTTTTTACCGCTTTATATGCAAAAATCCCTTCGCTTGCGCGAAGGGATTTTTTTGATATTTTATTATCAGCCGATAACGCTTTGATACCACTCGTTGACTTCGGCCACGATGTCGGCGCCACCCGACGTCATCCAGGCGTCTTTAAGGGTGTCGAAGGCGTCGACGGTCTCGAGACCAAGGATTATAACCGAGAAACCGCCGTATTCGGTCGCAAACAGTTCATCGCCGTAAAGCGCCATACTGTCGGTCTTCGCGCCGACGTAGCCGTTGGTGAAGAGGCAGTCGTTGTCGTAATAGTATTTCTGATCGCTCTCGGTGCCGCCTATTTTCCATAAGAGCCAGTCGCCGTAGAGGTCCCATTGACCCGTCTGCTCGTAGGTCGTAACCTGATCGTAAAGCACGCTCTGGTAGACCGGAAGGTTGTCCTTGCTTCCGACCTTGAGCGCCTCGACGACCGCTTCCGCCTTTGCGACGTTGCCGCTCGGGTTGCCTGTGTATATGGGCGAAGCGCCCCAAATATTCAGGCCGTTTTCGTCGGCGACGTATTTATAATAATCCTCTTCACTGGTCGAGTTATACATTATGTCGACGTAGAGGTTCATCATCTTGACGAGCGCCTCGGGGAAGGGGCATCTCTTATGGACAACGAAATAGTTGGCCGCCAGAATGTTGGTCATCAGCCTCGGGGCGCTGCCGTCGACGGTCATCGCCCTGACGGCGACTATCTCTGCGTCGGGATTGCGCCTCTTTAACTGCTCTATAAGGAAGGGATAATAGACCTGCCCCATGTAGACGCCCGCGTGACCTATATTGACCTCGGTGTAAAGGCCGTCGAAGCCCGTCTCGGTGAATGCGGGGTTAAGGGCGCCGCTCTGATACATTTCGGCAAGCTTTTTTACGGCGTTCTTCGCTTCGTCCGTGAAGCTTCCGTAGATAAGCGACTTGCCGTCTTCGCTCTTTACCCACTTGCCGGGATAGGCGTTATAGGCCGCGAAGAAGATAGAGGCGGTGTCGAAAAATTCGCCGCCGAAGGAAAGACCGTAGGTGTCGTCCTCGCCGTTGCCGTCGGGGTCCTGATTGGCGAAGGCCTCGCAGACGGAGATAAGCTCGTCGAAGGTCTCGGGCACGCTTAAATTGAGGTTATCGAGCCAGTCTTTTCTTATGAAATAATAGTTATAAGGGTTTGCCTCGCTAAGCTGGGGCACGGCGTAGATCCTGCCGCCGAATCTGGCGGGGTAGAAGACCTCTTCGCCCGCGACGTCGTAGAAGGCTCTGAGATCGTCGGTCGGGAGCTTTTCGAGGGCGTCGGTCATATCGGCAAGCTGGTCCTGCTTATACATCGTCTTGATGATGGAGTAAGACCACTCGCCCGAGCCCGTCAGCACGAGGTCGGGGACTGTGTCGGCCGTGACGGCTGCGAAAAGCTTGTCGGTGTAGCCGCCGAGGTCGACGTAGCTGCTGTCGACGACAAGCTTTATACCGAGCCTCTCGCGGTAGGCGGTTATCCATTCGTTGTCCGCGGCCGACATGCCGTGGTTGCCGAGATAGGTGATGACCTCGCCCGACATCGGGTTGCCGCAGGTGATCTTCACGGGGGGATCGTAGGGCTTAAGTCCGTCGCCCGCTTCGTAGGGGACGGGGCCCGTCTGTCCGCCGTCGCAGGCCGCGAAAAGCCCGAGGCAGATGACGAGCGCGAGGAAAAGAGCTGTGAGTTTTTTCATGTTTCGTTTCTCCTTTACGTTATTTCAGAATCGCTTCGGTTTTGGCGATATATCTTTCGCTGACGTCGGTAAACTCTGTTTGAATGATTTGCTTTATTATCTTGCCGATTTTGAACTTTTCGGTCATCTCCGTTATCGTCGAGTTTATGCTTTTTATAAACTCCGCCGTTTTTGCGGCGTCGTTACTTTCGACGGCTTTTTTGAGCTTTGCGATATCGGAGGCGAGCTTATCGGTGTATTCCGAGGCGTTTATGACTTCGCCGCGAAACTCTTTTAAGAGCTTTTCCATAGACCTTTCGAGCCTTTCGTAAAGCTCGGTAAACTCCTTCTTGAAGGCGGCGGCCATACCTTCGTCGGCCGCTATCACGAAGGCGGTGACGTCGTCTTTATCGGCAAGCGAGACGCTAACCGTAAGGCGGCCGTTTTCGAGTTTTGCGGGCAGAACGGCGTTGTTTACGGAATCGACGGCGCGGAGTCTTTCAAAGTCGCTTTCGTCAAATCCGACGGCCGCGAGGTCGACGGAGACCGTTCCTTCGGTCGCTTCGCCCGCTCTTACGGTATACCAGACGCAACCGCCGTTTCCGCCGAAGCGCTCGCACTCGACCCCCGCGGCGGTCGCGCGAGTCAGGGGTTCCCAACCCGCTTCGGAGAGGTTTTTCACCGTCCACATATATTTGGTGAAGATGCCGCGGACGTTTTCGTAGACCGAGGCCTTCGGGCCGATGCCTATGACGTTTGCGAAGACGCCCCAGTAGAGGCTCCGCTTTACCATAAGCTCTCTTGCCGCCATCTCCATTTCGGTCTTGTCGACGAGGTTTTCGAAGACGTCGTTGAAGTTCTGGGTGAGAAGCATCGCCCACGGCTTACGGCCCGCGTTTACGCGGCGCTGCATATATTCGTTATCGGTCTGTCCCCACGAGTTGCCCGTCTCGCCGCCGGGGACGTCGAGAAGATGAGCGAGCATGGTGGCGCTCTGATCGGGCCAGGCTATGTTTCCGAAGGCGATATAGCCCTTTGCTGTCATCTCGTCGGCAAACTTTTTGATGAAATCCCACGTCGAATAGCCGAGCGGGATGACGGGCACCCCTTTATAGTCCCAGAGAAGGGGATAATCGCAGTATTTGAAATTGTCGGCGTTATAGTCGAAGGTGCCGAGGTTGAAATTTGTGTTGTCGACGTAAAGTCCCTTGGCCTCGAAGCCGGCGTCGAGATAGGATTTTTTGTCGGCGTTGTATTTCGCGAGGTTTATCGTGTAGCAGTTGTCGCCCGCGATATCGGGGTCGCCGTTCGAGATGTAGGCGATTATGTGGTCGTAGTCGGCGTTCCAACCCGCCGTCCACGGCCTGCCCGCGCCGTTTAACACTCTCGCGTTTCTTACGGCTTTGGCGACCGCGGAAGCAGGCGAGCCCGCATACATATCCTCGCCCGTCATGCCGAGCATTTCGTCGAGCCTTCCTTCAAGCTCCTTAGCGCTCGGGACGTTTCGCGTGCCGCCGTAGTTTCTCCACGAGATCCATAGCTCCGCGGGGGCGACGTAGATCAGCGAGGTGACGCCGTATTTATTGTCGAGCGCGTTCGGGTTCTCGTTATAGCGCGCGACGAAGTCCTCGACGCCGTTGACCTGGTAGACGTTGCTCTGCTGGAAAAGCCAGTTGCCGTGGTCGTCGGAGCCCGAGTTGAACTTGTCGGGAAGAAGACGGTAAAGCTTATCGATGGCGCCTCTGACGCCGTCTTCACCGTCAAAATCGTAGATCATGAACGAGAAGCTTCCCTCGGAGGGGCGCTTTGTCTCGGGCGAGAGACCCATATAATAAGAGGTCACGAGCGCGCCGCCGCCGTAATAAAAGTCGTGAATTACGGGGTATCTGAAGTCGGTCGCGACGGCAATGCCCGTCCTGTCGCCCGTAAGGGCGGCGAAGGGATACTCGGCCTGAAAAATCTCGTTATTGTAAAAATTCTTGTGGTTGTAATAGGTTTCGGCTTCGGCGACGGTCTCGTATTCTTTAAGGTCTTTCCACCATTTGAAGCCGTCGGCGTTTATCGGGAGGGCGTGGTCGAGACGGAAACGGCGGAACTGCCCCGTCGTATCCTTGACCGTGCCGCTTATAAAGAGAACGCCGTTTTTATTTTCGAGTTTCGCTTCGATATTAAAGCCCGCTTCGGAGTTGTTGCCCGAGAGCGAGTAGCCGGAGCCGCTTTTCTTAACGGTCACCGAGGTAAGCGGCCAGCTTTTTCCGGCGGCGAAATCGTAGACCGAAAAGCCGCCTCCCGCCGCGGCGCAGAGCTCGACGCCGTTTGCGGCGACGGAGGTATACCTGCCGTCCTCCGAGACGGCAATTCCAAGCGTTCCTTTCACGTTTACCCCTCCGTTAACGCATCCTGCGAGCGTCGGCAAAAGTAAAAGCAAAACGAGGATCAAAGAAAGGGGCACGATAAGTTTTTTCATAAAACACCTCCGTAAAAGCGGCCGTCAATCCATCGAATTGAGGACGTTGGTTTTGGCAATATATCTTTCGGCGACCTCGGTAAACTCTATGCGGACGGTCCTGGCAACAGCCTCGCCGACGTTTACGTTTTCAGTAAGCGAGGCGGCGTCGGACTTAATCTTATTCAATATTCCCGATACCTTTACAAGGTCTTTACCTTCGACGGCGGCCTTGAGAGAGGCGGCGTCAGCCGAAAGGGCGTCTATGTAAGAAGAAGCCTCGATCTCGGCGGCCTTAAGGTCTTCCGCGAGATCGGCGGCCGATCTCTCAAGCCTTTCGTAAAGCGCTTTGTATTCGTTTTCAAAGGCCTTCGGCGCGCCTTCTGCAGAGCATATCACGAAGGCGGTGACGTCGTCTTTATCTTTGAGGCCGACGCTTACGACAAGGCGGCCGTTTTCAAGCTTGGCCGGGAGTATTCTGTTATTTACCGAGTCGAAGGCGTAAAGGCTTCCAAAGTCGCTTTCGTCAAATCCGACGGCCGCGAGGTCGACGGAGACCGTCCCTTCGGTCGCCTCTCCCGCTCTTACTGTATACCAGACGTATTTGCCGTTTCCGCCGTAGCGTTCGCAGTCAAGGCCCGTCGCGACGGCGCGGGTCAGAGGCTCCCAACCCGCCTCGGAGACGTTTTTCACCGTCCACATGTATTTGGTGAAAATGCCTCTGACGGCGTCAAATTCGTCGGCGCCCTTAGGGTCGAGAGTTATGACGTTTGCGAAAACGCCCCAATAGAGGCTCTTTTTGACGAGCAGTTCTCTTCCGTACAGGTCGGGCGAGACGTCGTCCGCGACGCCCTCGAAGACGTCGTTGAATTTCTGGGTGAGGAGAAGCGCCCACGGCTTGCGGCCCGCGTTGACGCGCCTCTGAATAAAGTCGTATTCGGTCTGACCCCACGAATTGCCTATCTCGCCGCCGGGGACGTCGAAAAGATGGGCAAGCGGCGTGGCGCTGTGTTCGGGGTAGGCGATATTACCCAAAATGCACCTGACGGTGTCCTTGGTGGCCTCGGTGAAGCCCTTGACGTAATCCAGAACGCCGTAGCCGTAAGGCATGACGGGCTTGCCCCTTGTATCCCAAAGGAGCGGCCAGTCGCAGTATTTGAAGTTGGCAGAGTTGTAGTCTACGGTCGGGGCGCCGAAATTGGCGTTATCGATATAAAGCCCGTAGCTTACGAGACCGTTTTCGAGGCGGACGTTATAGCCCCACTTGTAGTAGGCGAGATGTATCGAAAAACAGCTGTCGCCCTCGATGTCGGGGTCGCCGTTTGCGACGTAGCATATCATATTCGGATAGGCCGAGTTCCAGCCCGCCGTCCACGGCTTCTTGGTGTTGAGAAGCAGACGTGAATTCGTTACGGCGCGGCTGACCGTGGCCAAGGACGAGCCTTTGTATCTGCCTTCCTCTTCCATAGAGAGCATTTCGTCGAGTCTCGCCTCGAGCTCGCGGTAGGTCGGGAAGGCGTGCGCGCCGGAATATTCCTTCCAGTCTATCCATATCTCGGCGGGGGCGACGTATACCAGAGACTCCGCGCCGTATTTTACGTCGGGCAGGGTGCCGTTTTCGTTATAGCGGCCGAGAAAATCCTCGACGCCGTCGTTATTGTAAAGGCTGTTCTGATGAAAAAGCCAGTTGCCGTGGTCGTTCGAGCGGGACGTGTAATGCTCGGGCATAACGGCGTATAGCTTCGAAAGAGCGCCCCTGAAGCCGTCGGCGCCGCCGAAACCGTAGATCACGAAGGAAAAGCTGCCCTCTGACGGGTATTTGGTCTCGGGAGAAAGGCCCATATAATAAGAGGTAATTAGCGTCTTGCTCGAGTTGTCGTAGGTGAAATCGTGTATGACGGGATATTCGAAGGTCGTCGCGACGGCGACGCCCGCCTTTTCGCCCGAAACAGAGGCGAGCGGGAAGGAGGCGTTATATATATCGTCATTATAATAAAGGGTGTGGTTTACGAAGACGCCGTCTCCCGTGACGGTCTCGTAATTATTCAGGTCTTTCCACCATTTGAAGCCGTCGGCGTTTATCGGGAGGGCGTGGTCGAGACGGAAACGCCTGAAGGCACCCGAGGTGTCTTTTATTGTGCCGCTTACATAAATAACGCCGTTTTTGTTTTCGATAACGGCCTCGAGAGTGTAATTGGCGTCTTTATTCTCGGCAAAAAGGGTATATTTGCCGCCGCTTTGCGTTACGGAGGTCACCGTGGCGGGATAGCTTTCCTTCGCGGCGTAATCGTAGACAGAAAAGCCGCCGCCCGCCTCGGAGACGAGCTCCGTTCCGTTATATAATACCGAGGTGTATTTGCCCTCGCTTGAAATCGCGACGGTAAAATCGGCCGTCACGCCGTTTTCGCCGCAGCCCGCGAGTATAGGCAAAACGAAGAGGACCGAAAGCAAAAGCGCGATAAATCCGAGCGACTTTTTCATAAAGATACCTCCGCTTTTATAATACGATATTATTTTATAATAAACGAAAGCATCAATAAATATAAAAAAAGACTTCAGATGTATAAAAAAAGTCAAAAATATAAAAAGCGGCCTGCGTCAGGCGCAGGCCGCCACGGTTTTCACTTATTTGAATATCTTGAATATGCCGTCAAGGAGTCCGCCCTCTTTTTTGTCGGACTGTTTGGAAGACGTCTTTTCGGAGCTTTCGGACGAGCCGCCGAAAAGTCCCGCCGCGGCGGAGGCAAGTCCGCCGAGGTCGGAGGAGGAGCCGCCGAGGATGCCGCCGAGGAGCGAGCCGAGCCCCGCCGAGGACGAGTCGCCGCCCGTATTCTTTTCACCGATGATAGAGAGGAGGAGCGGGGCGATCATAGCGAGGATCTGCGAGACCTTCGAAGACGTAAGTCCGCTTTGCTTTGCGATGGCGCTTGTGGTCGAGGTCTTGCTGCCGCCTAAAATGTGGCTTACGATCTTGGCGCCGTCCGAGAGGTCGACGTTCTTTAAGAAGGACGCGACGTTCGAGGTGCTGTCGCCGCTGTGATCGGAAAGCGCTTTGGCAAGCGACGAGGCGCCGCTTTCGGTCGAGACGTTTTTCTGCATTCCGCCGATCAGAGCGGGAAGGGCCGCGCCGACGGCCGACTGGACGTTTTCTTCCTTGGCGCCGACGGTCTTGGCGATGGTAGAAATGCCGTTTCCGGAGAGAAGGGAAGCGATGGAGGAGAGATTTAGTTCTGCCATTTTATATCACCTTTCGTTTATAAAGTTCTTTTTATTCGGGACGCTTTTCGCGGACTCCCGCCGTCGTCGGACGGACGAGAAAGGCCGCTTTGTATTTTTTCCTGACGCCTTCGAGGCACTTTTTTGCCGCCTCTTCGTCCTTGAAAATCGCGAAGACCGACGAGCCCGAGCCGCTCATAAGCGCTTTCAGCGGCAGGTAAGCCCCGAGGTCTTCCTTGACTTCTGCGACCTGCGGGAGCATCCCCACGGCGGCGGGTTCGAGCGCGTTTCCTAAGCAGGAGGCGAGCGCCG
>JAEEGL016863692.1_pt1 | contig 28863 bp, 25 predicted proteins | sample 9134231 | NCBI WGS metagenome assembly JAEEGL01 (sample SAMN16246548, study PRJNA631951) | gut metagenome | biome: gut microbiome; feature: rumen; material: fiber-attached | host: Bos | place: Iran: Karaj | collected 2018-10 | reverse complement strand
TTCTGACTTTCAGTTTTATTATCTTAACAAAAAAGACAGACAAATGAGATTCAACAACGGCGGAGATCCTATATATGCTGTTTTCGAAAAACTTGATGAAAGACCGCTTCACAAAATTGCAAAAGATTTTATCAGAGAATTGGCTGATGATTCTATCAAATTCGTTTCAACTTTAGTTAAGTAATTTTCATAAAATAATTTATAAAAATTCTTTATGATAAAATTAGTGCATGAGTGATTTTATTATTAAAGAATTAGTTACGGGTGATATTAATAAAGAGCTTTTAAATATTGGTTTCGATGCCGGCTATTCAAATATAGCCGCAGAAAAATTTCGTTATAAAAATATAAAAATTTTTGATTTAACTCCGGCTCAGGCAAATATTATTAAGCAGACAGCAATATCTGTAGGTGCTGATTGCGGCACGCACAGAGATGTTATAACAGGCGGCATTGAAAAATCCAATATAATACTTGGTGGCAGTTATTCTCAGTTGAATAAAATTTGTGTGAAACTTAAAGAGCAGCCTTTTAAACTGAGTTTACTTGCAGATAGAATTACTGTACTTCTAAATCAGAAGCAAAAAAAGACTAAGATTGTAGGAGTTTTAAATATTACCGACAATTCTTTCTCTGACGGGGGAAAATATCTTGAACCTGTTGCGGCTCAAAAACGATTAATTGAACTTGCGGAAGAAGGTGCGGACATAGTCGATATAGGGGCTGAAAGTACAAAACCCTATTCGGAACCCGTTGATGCTCAAATTCAGATTGAGCGATTAAAACCGATTCTTGAATTTGTACAAAATGAAAACATTAAAATTCCGGTTAGTATTGATACCCGTTCATCAATTGTAGCTGAATTTGTTTTAAATATGGGAGCATCAATTATTAATGATGTATCAGGTTTTGATTTTGATAAAAAAATGGCGGATGTTGTTTCAAAATATGATTGTTCTGTAATAATTCAACATTCCAAGGGAACTCCCGAAACTATGCAAAACCATCCTCATTATTATGATACGGTTGAAGAAATTTTTATGAGCCTCAGGTATAAAATTGATTTAGCGAATTCTTACGGAATAAAAAATATTATTATTGATCCGGGTATCGGATTCGGCAAAACAAAAGAAGATAATTTCGAACTTATAAACAGAGCTGAAGAATTTTTCTCTCTCGGTTGTCCTCTTATGTATGGAATATCCAGAAAAAGTCTTCTGGGGATAAATGATAATGACAATCAGTTAAAAGATTCTTTATCTGCGGCAATATCTTATCCGCTTATTAAAAAAGGTGTGGATTATTTAAGAGTACATAACGTAAAACTTCATAAAAAATTATTAGAGCTTGTATAAACTTCTTTTATAGTATAATACAGCTATGACTAGCTTGGATTATATAAATAACAAATTTGACGTAATTGTTGTCGGCGCAGGACATGCAGGATGTGAAGCGGCAATTTCTGCGGCACGCTTGGGATGTAATGTTTTACTTTGTACTCTTAACGTTGATAATATTGCCCTGCAGCCTTGTAATCCTGCTATCGGCGGTCCGGCTAAATCTACTCTGGTAAGAGAAATTGATGCCTTAGGCGGAGTTATGGGTGAAGTTGCCGATGCAACATATTTGCAGATGAAAACACTTAACTCATCAAAAGGACCTGCTGTAAGAGCTTTAAGGGCTCAATCGGATAAAAAAGAATACACCCGTTATATGCGGAATATTATTGAATCTACTGATAATATATGGGTTAAACAAACTTGTATAACAGATATAAAAGTAAAAGATGGTGAGATTGTCGGTGCAGTTGATGAGTATGGAATAGAGTTTTCCTGTCGTGCAATAATTTTAACAACAGGAACATCATTAGAAGGTAAACTATGGGTAGGGCTAAATAGTTATGACGGAGGAAGGCTCGGAGAACGTGCAGCAATTGGTTTATCGCAGTCTTTACGTGACCACGGGATTATTACAAAAAAACTTAAAACAGGAACTCCTGCCAGAGTTGATAAGCGTACGATTGATTATTCAAAAATGACAGTTCAGCCGGGTGACGACAAACTGAGTTTTTATTCGTTCAAGCCTAACCGCCCCATAAGGCAACAATATCCTTGTTATTTAACAAGAACAAACGAGGAAACTCACGCAATAATCAGGGCAAATCTTGATAAGTCACCTATGTATCAGGGGTTAATTCACGGTGTCGGACCTCGTTATTGTCCGTCTATAGAAGATAAAATCGTACGTTTTGCATCAAATCCTTCCCATCATATTTTTATTGAACCGGAAGGGCTGAATACTTATGAAGTTTATATTCAGGGTTTTTCAACAAGTCTGCCGGCATGCGTTCAGGTTGAAATGCTCCGCTCGCTTCCGGGATTGGAAAAAGCACACATTATTAAACCTGCTTATGCTGTTGAATATGATTACGTTCCTGCTGTTCAGACATTACATTCTTTGATGTCAAAAGATATAAAAGGACTTTTCTTTGCAGGTCAGATTAACGGTACAAGCGGATACGAAGAAGCAGCTGCTCAGGGACTTATTGCAGGAATTAATTCTGTAAATTATATTAACGGTTCAGAACCTCTTGAACTTTCAAGAGCATCATCTTACACCGGAACTCTTATAGATGATCTGGTAACAAAAGATATTCAGGAACCGTACAGAATGTTGACTTCACGTTCAGAGTACAGACTTCTTTTAAGACAGGATAATGCTGACGAGAGATTGACTGAAATCGGGCATAAAGTCGGATTGGTTGATGATGTCCAATATAAAAGATTCCTTGATAAACAGGAAAGTATTAAAAGAGAAATCGCCAGACTTCAGGAAACAAAACTTTCTGCAACAGAGGATGTAAATGATGTTTTGGCAAGGTGCGGAGAACATATTGAAAACGGAATCAGGTTAGCCGAGCTTCTCAAACGACCAAACATTACTTACGATGTGTTTAGAGAAGTTGACGAAGAAACAGGGACTTTAAATTTGTCTAAGGATATAGCAGACGAGGTTGAAGTTCTCGTAAAATATGACGGGTACATAAAACGTCAGCTGACTCAGGTTGAAACGAGTGAAAAATTAGAAAAATACAGAATCCCTGCAAACATTGATTACTCACAAATCAAACATATATCAACCGAAACAAGAGAAAAACTGGAAAAAATTCGTCCGACAAATTTGGCACAGGCTTCCCGAATAGGCGGTGTTAAACCTGCTGACATTTCTATATTGATGGTAATGCTCGGAAAATAATTAATTTGTATTAATAGTTTTGTTTAAATTTTGATAGCCTGTTTTATTATTGTAAAAAGTTTGTAGTATACTAGAATTAGTAATGTGGATAGTAAAAGGGGAGTTTTATGAATATAGATAAAAGAAAACTTGCTATACAAATTCTTGCTGTTGTCGGAATTGCTATGTCGATTAAGCTTGCAATGATATATTATGTCGCAAATTATGAAAAGTATGCACTTTCGAGTTTCTGTTCGATTAATGATTTTATAGATTGTGATGGTGCTGCAAGAACTTCTGTTTCTCAGTTTTTAGGGATACCGCTAGCATACTGGGGAATTTTATTTTATATAACGGTATTGTTCCTTACTTTTGTTGATAAACTAAAAAACATAAAATTCTTAAAATTTTTGGAAGTATTTAAAGAACCAAAGGCATATATCGCAGTTCTGGGAACTGTTGCGTTTATTTGTTCTATGGTTTTGGCAGGAATCAGCCTGTTTGTTATTAAAAAACTGTGTATTCTCTGCGTAATTACATATTTTATTGATTTATTAATAGTTCTTATTTCCGTAAATTGTATAAAAGATTATATTTTAAGCTACAAAACTACATTTTGTGATTTTATAGACGGAATTAAGCATTATCCTAAAACATTCGTAATTTTGCTTATATTGGCAATTTCATTTTTTACTTATAGTGGTGTTACAAATAATTTTATACCTCATTACAAAAAATCTCAGGAAATTAAAAAATATTTCAGAATGGAAAAAAATCCGTACAGAGTCAAAGGTAATATACTTGGAAATAATGATGGAGATGTAGTTATAGAATTGTATTCAGATTTTGTATGCCCTTTATGCTATGCCCATAATATTATGCTTCACAAGGCGGTTAAGGAATACAAAAATATAAAAATAATACACCATAATATGCCTTTTGATAAAGAGTGCAATACAACAATTTCATACAATATGCACCCCGGAGCATGTTATATGGCAAGAGCAGCTCTTGCAGCCGAAAAACAAAATAATTACTGGGAAATGAGTTCTCTTTTGTACGAAAAGAAACCTGTTAATAAGGAAGAAATGGATAAACTGGTTGATGAACTCGGTTTTGATAAAGAGAAATTTTATAAAGATTTGAATTCGGAAGAAATAAAAAATTATTTAAATCTTGAACTGGAATCTGCCGAAAACAAAGGACTTGACAGTACACCAACAATGTATGTTAATGGCGAAAAACATGTAGGTATTTTGCCATATAACGAATTACAAAAACTATTAGAAAAACATGGCGCACATAAATAATGAAAAAATATTAATACATGCCTGCTGCGGCATTTGTTCGGGGTATCCTATTTCTTATTTGAAAGAAATGGGATATGTGCCTGTTGTATATTTTTATAATCCTAATATTGATACTGAAGAAGAATACGTTAGACGCTTAGATGCACAAAAAACAGTTTGTAATTATCAAAATGTGGAATTAATATATGAAAATTATAATCATAATGAATTTACCGAAAAAATAACCGGACTGGAAAATGAGCCTGAACGTGGAAAACGGTGCGATAAATGCATAGAATTACGATTGCAGCATGCAGCTGAAAAAGCAAAATCGCTTGGGATAAAATATTTTACAACCTCACTTGTTATCAGCCCTCATAAAGATTATAAAAAAATTTCTGCTATAGGTATAAAGGTATCAGACGGAGTTGAATATGTTCCCGAAGATTTTAAAAAGAAGGACGGCTTTTTAAAAACCAACAATCTTTCAAAACAACTGGGATTATACAGACAGAACTATTGCGGATGTGAATTTGCAAAATCACATATTGCTTAATTTATTATTTCAATAATTCTTTACTGATGATACAAAAATATGATAAACTGTATCTATGGCAGACTTAGTGGAAAAACTTAAAGAAATAGGGCTTAATTCATACGAAGCAAAAGTATATTTGGCATTACTAAAAAAATATCCCGTTACGGGATATGAGGCGGCTAAACTCGCAAATATACCGCAATCAAGAACTTATGATACCTTAAAAGTTCTTGAAGAAAAAAATATTGTAATTGCTGCAAATACAAAACCTGTTACGTACACTCCGATAAAGCCAAAGTTATTAACCCAAAGGGTTCAGAAAAAAATGAATTCTGCAATAAACTTTTTGGATAAACACTTGCCTGATGTAAAAAATGATTACAATGAACCTATTATAACCATTAACGGAAAACAAAATATTCAGGATAAAATTATAGAAGTTATACAAAATGCCAAACGTGAAATTTATATGGAAGTCTGGTCGCAGGACTTTAAAATTTTTGAGCAGGAACTTCTTAATGCATATAATAGAAATGTTGAAATACGTATTGTCGGATATGATAACTTTAATTCCCGTTTCGGTATGGTGTTTGAACATGCATTTGCAAGAGATATCGAGCTTTCTCTCGGCGGAAGAATGATTATTATTGCAGCTGATGATAATGAAGGTGTCATAGGAAAGATATCTTCACTCAAAAATGATATTTCTGATACAAATATAATATGGACAAAAAATCAGGGAATAGTATTTATAATTAAAGAATTTATAGTTCATGATATGTATTTAATTGACGTTGAAGAAAACCTAGTTGAACAGATGAAATATATTTACGGAAAAGGTTTAAAGCGTCTTAAAGATAAAGTTTTGGGCTCAAATGCAACTTATATGATACATTAAGGAATTTTTCGGCAATATATAACTTAGCAAAAATTTTTTTTACGGATTTTTTCTTATTTATTTGAGAAAACTCTTGATGCAGCAGTAAAAAATGACCGAAAATTATTCTCAAACCTTCTTAAAATTTTTTCGTTAATTAAATAAGTTGATTTTTCTGTAAAACATCAACAATATATTTTATACCTTCTTTTGTTCTGTTAATAAATCCTTCAGCCAGACTATCATCCATTCCGGATTGAAGAACCTGTAAAATATCAGCCTGCATATACTGATACATCAATTGAGATTTTGTTATTGATGATACAAGTGCAGGTGAAAATGTTCCTTTTGAAAGATATGTTATTATATTGTTAATAAGTAATAATTCGTCTTGTGTCCAATCCTTAATATCAAGTTTGAACGGTTTAGCTTCACCCAATACAATGGCAGTAGTATTGGAAACACTAAATAAAGGAATTTTATCGAATGGCATATTCTTAACTCCTTCGATTTTAGCACCGAAAGAAGTTGTATTGTATATTTCTGAAAATTCCATATCTTTGATAAGAGTTTCCATATGCTGTATAAATGCAGCATAGTCCTCACTGGTTACAACGTCATTTCCGTTTACGGACGGAACTTTTGTAAGATTTTTTGTAATATTATTAATTTTAACTTTGTTTGATGTAACTGCTTCATAAGTTTCACCGGTTGAGTACACTGCAGAATCTTTAAATGCCAAATCAACTCCGGTAAGAATGATTCGTGAAAAGCCCATTTTTACAGCATTAACAAAAGCTGCCGTTGTTGCAGAACCACCGGTTTCTCTAGTTTTTATAAACTTATTGTATTCGGATAAACGCTTTACAATACCATCATTACTTGAAAATGAAATAAATGTTCTTTTAAAGTTTTTATTAATAACGGAAGAATCAGTATTAAGCATCATAATGCAGTTAATTTTTTGTAAGTATTCATCAGGTAAACTAAGAGTTTTTTCTACAAATCTTGCATCTGCACATACTGCAAAATCAGGAACAATGTTATTCTCAGCAAGTATTTTCAATGCTTTGTTTACAGCAAAGATTACATATTTTTCTCTGTTATCTTTTATGAACTGAATATTTTCGATAAGCGAAGGGCCGGCTCCGACAATTAAAGCCGCTTCACCTAAAAACTTCCCGTCTAAATCGGAGATTTGATAAACTGTCTTTGAATTTATGCTGTTAATATTCTGAAGTGAGTTTTGCAGCCAGTAGCGGGAGTATCGTGTGATAGTATTAACGTCAACAGTTTTACTTCTGCATGTTTCAAATACTTTTTGACTTAACTGCAGCATATCCTGGCTTTTTACTATAGCATAATTCTTCAAATATATGACTTCTACTTTATCTTTTGTTATATAAATTGATGAAAGTTTTTGAGTAAGTTCATCAAGATTGTCAAAAATAAAGACTCTGCCGCTTTTTAAATGGTCGGTAATATCAACATTATTTAATACAAAGTGCAAGAGGTTGATATCAGGTTCATATATAAAAATTCGGGACGGATATGTGTTAAAAACTTCATCCAGCTGATAACACAAACCGATACCAAATGTTATTATGATATCATTAGGCAGCATCGGGTTTTTGATAGATTCCTTTAACATGCTCTGTACTGCTGCTCTCGGATTATCAATGTCGTCAAGCGGAACATCGTTTTTCATAAGCAAATAATCATTGGATTTTGTCATACAATATGACATATCTTTTCTTGAATCTTCAATGTTTATTGCTTCCAGTCTTTTCTTTAAACTATCATTACCCAAGTATTGCAAATTATTTTCAAACATTTGTACCTCTGCTTCTTATTCTTAACAATAAATTAACATAATATTTGCTAATTGTAAATATATGTAACAACCTGTAACTGTTTGATAATCGTTGTCAAAACCTCTATAAATTTCATAAAATAAAGCCCGCAACTTGTTTTTTAGGACAAACTACGGACTCATTTTTGAGGAGAGAGGAGTAGTACAAAAAACTGTATTTTCCCTTTTCCCTGTCTCCATTATTAAAACTTTTAAATTTTGATAAATATCCCTGCTCTAATACTGTTATATATATAAACAAATTTTGTTGTCAGAAATTGACTTTTTTAACATAATTTGTAACAAATTCTTAATATTTTATACAAATATCTAAAGTTTTAAAAAATTTTGCCGATATCTAAATCGTAAAGAAAAGAATTTTAAAGACTTAGGGAAGTGTGATATGTCGGAAGATTTCAGTATATGGGCAGGCGGCGGAATGCTGCAGCTTGTAAGAAAACCGGATTATGAATGGCAGCAGATAATAGACCGCTTATACCGTAAATACGGTATAAGAAGTACTAAAAGCAAGACTCGTGACAAGGAAATATTGCATGCACTGGAATTAAAAGAAGCACAGAAAGAAAACAGTATCACAACAAAATTTTTAACAGTATCAAAAAACGAACAGGAAAAAATACAGGAAAAGAAAAAAGAAAAACGTGTTGAAAATAATCCAAAAGCATACCCAAACTCCGTTAAGGGAGCAGAAATTTTAGGTCAGCAGTTATATCTTGCCATAAAAATGAAAAAAGAATGGGAAGAAAAAGATAAGGAAAAAATAAAAGAGAAAAAACGTACAAAACAAATATAAAATTTTCTATTTTACAATTTCAAAGATTTCCTTACACTTTGTAAATACTTCATTAGCATCCTTTAGGAAAAGCATGTTCGGTCCGTCACAAAGAGCTTTTTCAGGGTCCGGATGCACTTCAAAAAACAGTACATCGGCTCCTGCCGCCATTGCGCATCTTGCAAGCATGGGTACAAATCTTCTGTCGCCGCCGGTTGAATCTCCGTTTGAACCGGGCATTTGAACACTGTGAGTTGCATCAAATACAACGGGATAACCAAATTCTTTCATTATCGGAATAGCACGAAAATCGGTTACAAGATTGTTGTATCCGAACGTTGCTCCGCGTTCTGTCACCATTATATTTCTATTACCGCTGTCTTCAACTTTTTTAACAAGTGATTTCATTTGTTCAGGTGCAAGAAACTGTCCTTTTTTTATATTAACAATTTTACCTGTTTTAGCGGCAGCCACCAGTAAGTCAGTCTGTCTGCATAAAAATGCAGGAATTTGTAATATATCAGCTACTTCTGCAGCTATTGCGGCATGTTCAGGCTGATGTATATCGGTTACTATCGGAACATCAAATTCTTTTTTGATTGCTGCGAGATACTCTAATCCTTTTTCCATTCCCAAGCCGCGATATGAATTAATGGAAGAACGATTTGCTTTATCATAGGAACATTTAAAGACATAATTAATGCCTGATTTTTCACAGACATTTTTAAGTTCTTCTGCTGTTTTTTTCATGATATCCAAGGTTTCAACTGCACATGGTCCTGCAAGGATTGTTAATTTCCTATCGTTATCCTTGCCGCCTATTATAAAATCTCTAAGTTTAATTCCCATAATATTTCTCGCTTATTTATTATTATATTAATCTTTATTATATCAAAATAAAAAAACATAGTAGCTATTGTAAAATTTTTAAATCAATATTAATTATGTTTTGGTGGTACAATTTATTTATAACAGAGAAGTACGGAGATTGATAATGTTATTAGGGGTAAATATAGATCATGTAGCAACATTGAGGAATGCAAGGGGTGGGAATGAACCCGATATATTAACTGCAGTCAGAATCTGCAAAGACTGTAAAGTTGCTTCAATTACAACTCATTTAAGAGAGGACAGACGTCATATTAAAGATTCTGACGTAGAAGCTATACGAATGCTCCCAAGAGTAAGATTGAATCTGGAAATGGCAATGACAAAGGAAATGCAAAAATTTGCACTAAAAATCAGACCTCATGCCGTTTGTATTGTTCCGGAGAAAAGACAGGAACTTACAACAGAAGGCGGGCTTGATGTTGCAGGACAGTTGAAATGGGCAGTCGAATTTACAAAACCTCTTGTTGATAAAGGTATTGAAGTAAGTTTCTTTATTGATCCTGATGTACATCAAATTTCTGCCGTTTCAAAAACAGGAGCACCTTTTATTGAACTTCACACCGGAAGATATTCCAATGTCTATGGAACTCCTGACGAGGAAAAAGCTTTCGAAGATTTAAAAGGTGCAGCTGTATTTGCACAGAATTTCGGACTAAAAGTTAATGCAGGGCATGGCTTAAATTATGACAATGTACACCGTATGCATGAGATTCCCGGTCTTGTGGAGCTTAATATAGGTCACTCAATTATTTCAAGAGCAGTGTTTGTAGGTTTGGAAAAAGCCGTTAAAGAAATGAAAGCATTGTGCGAAGGACAGTAAATCTTATTAACCAAATATTCTGAAACGAGATTATATAAGGTTGATGTTTATTGGAGATTAATATCAGATGAAGGTCAAAACAATATCAAATTTTATGCTTGGATTATCTTTGGCTGCCGGTAGTGCAATGTTATCCGGTTGTATAGAAAAGAAGTATGAAGATAATGCAAAATTAAAAGCTGCAAAATATTTAACAGGCGATCAGCTTTTAAAGGCAGAACGTATGTCACGCATGCAAAACGGTACGAGTTGGCATGCACTTCCCGTAACTGAATATTGGGACAGCCTTTTAACGGAAGCAAAGGTTAAAAGAGCATATCTAGAAGGTCAGCAGCTTATAAAAGATAGTGCAGACGGTAAATTTTTCAGAAAACCTAAATTGTCGGTTAATTTTGATACGATTATTACAGAAACTTATCTGGATGAAAGACTAAAAAGTGAATATGCAAGTATGGTATCAGCCGAAGAATTTATAAATTGCAGAAATAATGAGCCAAAATACTATTCAAGTACTGCTATTGTATTAGAAAATCCTAATGTAGTCCGTTATTGGAACTATATTACTGAAAAATACAGGATTCATGAAGCATTTAAAGACGGTATGAAGGCTGAAAGAAAAATAGTTAATAATAAATAATAAAAAATGTCCCGATATTATCGGGACATTTTTTTGTTTTATCATATTCAGATTCCTTAACAAAGAGCAAAGGAATCAGTTAATGACTTTTTTAACAGTTCTGCCTTATCTGTTTGTTCCCACGGAACAATAATGTCTGTTCTTCCGACATGTCCGTATGCAGCAAGTTTTTGATAGAATTTGCCGCCGTTTTTAGCCGGCAGATTACGCAAATCAAAATTTGAAATTATTGCAGCCGGTCTCAGGTCGAAGGTTTTGCTTACAAGAGCAGATATATCATCGTCTGAGATTTTACCTGTACCGAAAGTATCAACAAAAATTGAAACAGGCTCAGCCTTACCTATTGCATATGCAAGCTCAATTTCGCATTTGTCGGCAAGTCCTGATGCAACAATATTTTTAGCAACATATCTTGCTGCATAAGCTGCTGAACGGTCAACTTTCGTCGGATCTTTACCGGAAAATGCACCGCCGCCGTGACGGGAATATCCGCCATAAGTATCAACAATAATTTTTCTTCCGGTTAATCCTGTATCTCCCTGAGGACCGCCAACTACAAATCTTCCTGACGGATTGATTAAGATTATTGTATCAGAATCAGGTTTTATGGATTCTGTTTCGAAAACATAATCAATTACAAATTCTTTCAGGTCTCTTGTTATAATTGACTGAATTTTTGAATTGTCGGTTATTCCGTTAATCTCAGGTGAGTGTTGTGTGGATATTAAAACAGTGTGTATTCTTGATGGTTTTCCGTCAATGTACTCGACAGTAACCTGAGATTTACCGTCCGGTCTGAGGTAGTTAAGAATATTTTCTTTTCTTACCTGTGCCAGTCTGTAAGCAAGTTTGTGAGCAAGGCTTATAGGCAATGGCATTAATTCCGGTGTTTCATTACAAGCATAACCAAACATAATACCCTGGTCGCCGGCACCTATATTTGAAGTTTCGCTTGTTGAAGTTATTGAACTGTCACTGCGTGATTCAAGTGCTTTGTTTACACCGCCTGCAATATCAACAGATTGTTCATCTATGCTTGTCAAAACCGCACAAGTATCAGCATCAAATCCCCCTGAAGCTGTTCCTGTATATCCGATATTTTTAATTGTATTTCTTACAACCTGCGGAATATCTACATAGCAATTTGATGTTATTTCCCCACAAACAAGTACCATGCCTGTTGTAGCTGTTGTTTCTGCAGCAACACGGCTGGACGGATCTTTTGTTAAAAATTCATCTAATATCGCATCCGATATCTGGTCACAAACTTTGTCGGGGTGTCCTTCCGTAACGGATTCGGACGTAAATAAAAATGTTTTTGATGTCATAATCGTTTCTCCTTAATTTATACTTACCGGTAAGGTTTTTAATTCCGACCCGGTCTTACACATTAGCAACATTCTATTACGGTGGTAAATATAAGTCAACTGGGTGTATGTGTTTTAGCAGTTAATACATTGTGTTTTATTCTGTCAGAACTTTATATGTTTTTACTGCATTTAAAAGTTTGTTGTTGTTTTGAATTCTGTAAATCTGAATTAAAGCCCATTTTGCAATTTTTTCTGAATCTTCGCAGGAAATTTTTCCGTCAGCTTCAGCTGCATTTATATTTTTATCAATAACTTTATAAAGAGCAACGAGTTTTTTGTTTGTTAACCTGTGTATCGGACGTATGAAATAATCGGCGATTCCGCCTGTATGGTATTCTAATGTTGAGTATAAAGTTTTGAGCAGATTATTTGATGTCCTGAGTTCATAATCCAAAAATGTAACAATTCCGTCTGCCGAACCATGTCTGTATATATATGTTTTAATGGCATCCAGTTTATCTTTTGGTAAAAAGCCCAGTTTGCCGTCAACCTTTTGCAGCTCATCCTGAACGTCATCAATGTATTCATCAAGTTCGGTGGGTTCGATACCGAGAGTATTTGCAAGTAAAATTTTATCACCCCGTTTTGTAAATGAATTTTTTAACGGACGAAATTTTTGCAGCGGACGGTTTTTCATTAAACTTTTAAACTCAGCACTTGTGATGTGAGTTTCCATGACTTTTGCTATTTGAACCTGTTTATTGCGTATGAAATGCTCTTTTTGACTGTCAGTGATTTTTGAAGAAGTCAAAACTTTCTGAACAGTATAAAAATCTAACGGAGATATTGCATTTATACTTTGAATTTCCATAGCTTAAGTATCTGTCATATTTGATTTGTTGTCAATTCGTTATACTTATCCTACAAATGATTGATATTTGTTAAAAATTGTTAAGAATTTTTAATTTCAGACGATAAAAATAATGACTTTCTGAAATAAATCATTAATTAATTTACCAAGAAAGGTTTAACTAAATATGTCAGGAATCGCAAAATTATTAGCTAATGCATTATCATCATCTCAGATGATACAAACTCCAAGCTACACAGAATCAACTAACCCTTTTGCCAAAGGTGCGGGTAATATTTTTATACGTTCGGAAAACAATCCGTTTTCTTATGCGCAAAACAGACCGGTTCCCGGCGGGTATTTTGCCGGATATTATAATAATCAGCCTAATATTGTCGGAAGACGACTATTCATAGAGGTATAGACTCAAGGATATACCCTCGTACCCCATAACCAAAGCCATTCTGTTATAGTATGGCTTTTTGTTTTCTTAATTATTCTGTTGATATTGTTAAGTTTTGTAAATATAAGTTTCCTTCCTGAAATTCAGTAAATATAATAGTTTTAGACGTCATATAAAATGTTATAAAAATTTTTTAACGAAAAAAAGGCAATTTTTCGGCTTTAGAAACGTTAATGTATATAAGACGTAAAATGATGTAAGAAAAATGGGATTTGGGCAATTATAGCTATGTCCGCAATAGTACATTATGTCGACTCGTTTATAAAAAATAAGTAAGTTGTAAAATATAGGAGTAATCAGTTATGTCAGAAGATTTTTCAATCCAGCAAGGTGTACAACCTCAAAGCAGTGCAACACCTTATACCCTAACAGGTGCTGTAATTGGCGGTGGCGCAGGAGCATTGGGAGCTCACTACTTTACGAAGCCTAAATACGGTGATATTCAGGATATCGTAAAAGAAACTACAGACAAAGATAAATGGGAAAAGAAAGTATCAGATGCACCGGAAGAGGACAAAAAGTTCTTGGAAAGTGTAAAAGAATATGCAGATAAACAGGAATCTGCAGGTACAGAATATGATACTAAATTTGAAGAATACAAAAAGAATAATCAGGTTGAGGCAGGTAAAAAAGAAACAGATGCATACAAACAACTTGTTGATGCACAAAATAATGCTGAAAAAGCATTAAATGACAAAAAAGCAGCTTTGGCAGCTGAAGAGATTGAAACTACTGTTACTGAAGCTAAGAATACTTTACCTGAAAACCAAAAAGTATATTTAGAAAAGCAATTAGCAAAACGTCAACGTGTATTGAATGAAATTAATGAAGGAATTACAGAACTTAAAAAATCTGCAGAGGAATTGTTCAAGCCTTTAAAAGATAATATGCAACCAATTATAGATTCTGTTTATAAAGCTAATACAGCTGTAGAAGCAATAAAAGAAAAAGAACGTGAATTAACTCAGGCATTAAACGTTGAAAAAGATGCAGCTAAAAGAGCAGCAATAGAATCTGATTTGGCTGCAACACACGATGCTTTAAAAGCAGCTCGTAAAAATTTAGACACTTTATGGGATACATTAATAAAGGGTGACAAGAAAAAAGGTGAACCTGCACCCTTCAGAGAAATGGCTAAAGCAATTGTAGATGAAGGTTTAAAAGGTAAAAAACTCGAAGATGCAATTGATAAAAAAGCTGAACAGATTCAAACTTTCGTTGAAAGTTCTGTAGAAGAAAGATTTTTAAATGAAAGAAAAAATGCAGATGTTGTAAAAGGCATTGTTGAAAAGCGAGAAAATGCATTTAACAAAATCCTTAGAGTTGCAAAACGTGACTTGAGCGGTAAAGAACCTGAACAAGTGGCACAAAGAGTTCAGCTTCATATAGAAAAAGTTGAAACTCCTAACCTGGAAAGAATGAAAACAATCCAAAAAGCTTACATAGAAGCTTTAGATGCAGCTAAGAAATCCGGTAATTCAACTACTGTTGTTCAGCATTTTGAAGGCAGAATCGGAAAAGGTTTCTTCTCCGCACCGTTTGAAGGCACATCATCAACTGTTACAACAAATGGTGTACAGAATGCAATTGATATAGCTAAGACAGGACTTAATGATAAAGAAAAACAAATTTTAGATGATATTGTAGCCGGAAAAGATGAAGCTCAAATTAAACAAGCATTTGAAGATGCAATCAAACGACGTACAGAAAATATCAGTACATTGAAGAATGCAGTTGCAGATGTTCAGAACGCAGCAACTCAGATTAAAGAACTCGGCGGCGAAGGTGCATACATCAGAAATGGTGTGTTATACAAAGAAGATGGTGAGAAAGTTAAATTTAAACCAAAAACCTATAAAATTGCATCTGACATAGAAGTCCCCGTAACAAAAGAACTGAGAAATCTGCAGGAACAGGCAGCTGCAAAAGAAGCTGAAATTGCTGAAATCAACAGAAAATTGGCTCCTACTCAAACAACAGTTACAGGTCCAAAGGTTAAAAAATACACACCTGAACAGATTAATGAACTGGTAAAAGATAATGAACAAAAAATATTTGATGAAGCAAAAGCTGCAAGAGAAAAAGCATATGCTGCTTTAGAAGATATTCCAAAGAAATCTGAGGAAGATCTCAGAAAAGCATTCCACGAATCACTTGGTGCTGAAATAACAGACAGAGATTCATATATCAAAAGAGAATCAGAAAAGGCATTAGAAAGCATCAAGAAAGATTATGCAGAACAGCTTAAACGTAAATTCGGTTTTGCGGAGCATGCCAACCTCAAAATTGCTGCAGTAGCAGCAGCGGGTGCAGCAGTTCTCGGCGGATTAGCTTACCTGATGGCTCCGAAAGACAGATCATAATAAGTACCCCGCGGATGTATGACATCCAGAGGGGACGGGGTAAAATCCCCTCCAAACTTAAACTCAGATATTTTACAATCGAACAGCCCCTTGTTTTACAAAACGGGGGGTTGTTTTTTATGTTTGAAAAATAATTTCAATTAAATGGATGATTTATCCGGCATGCTGCTAAAGTTTTGTTTTTCGCAGACGATTAGAAAAATATAATCATTTATTGGTTTTGGAGAGAATATGACAGATACATTACTTACCCCCTCAGAGGTGTGCAAAATCAGTGCCGAAAAAATGCTTGAAGAAGCAAGGAATGCTCACGAAAATTATCTTATCGGGCAGCAGGAAAATGACCTTGAACACGCAATTGAATGTTATGTAGATGCGATAAAGGCAAACCCTTCACTTTCGGAATCATACTACAGGCTAGCAAGTTTGCTTTTAATAAAAGGGCAGATAACTGTTGATGGTGCCTTGGAACAGTGCAAAACGGCACTTAGCCTTGAACCGAAAAATGTTAATGCGCATATTTATTCCGGATATTTTCAGTGCCTTAACGGTGATTTTGATGAAGCTGAAAAAGAATTTAAGATTGCCATTTCTAATTCGGGTAAAAATTCTGCAAGACCAAGATTATTTATGTCAAAGGTTTTATATTCAAAAATTAAAAATCATTCTTCGCTGAAAGATACTGTTCGTTTCTTATATTATCTGCTTTCAGGCAGTGTTATGATAATGTGGGATTGTCCTTCCATAAAAATGTTCTGTAAATTTTTGGCGAATGATTTTTCGGTATTTTCTTATAAGACTTTGGGTGAAGCCTTTGAAAAAATGAAACTTTTCCCCTCTGCATTAGATGCATATACAAAAGGTTTGGAAAAAACTTCTCAGGGGAATCTTTTTTATCAAAAGATGGGTGATTTGTCTTTAGAATGCAATAATATTGATGCAAGTATTCAATTCTTTAAAAAGGCACATGAACTTTCTCCGTCAAATCGGGAAATTTTGATAAAACTGGCGACCATATCACAAACATACTTCCCTGATAAAATTGATGAAACAATTGATTATTATAATGAACTTTTGGAATTTGGTGTAGATTTGGATAAAATTTACTACGAATTAGGTCATTTATATTTGAATAAAGCCGATAAAATTCATGCAGTAAGTGCATTTAAACTGGCTCAGACTCTTAACCCTGAAAATCCATACTATAACAATTCACTTGCTTATGCATACATTAAAGCGGAATTGTATGATGATGCAATAGAGTATTATCAGGAAGCCATCAGACTAAATCCGGATGCTGAATGGACAGCAATTGTATGTCATGCTCTCGGTGCCATTTATTCCGAAATTAAGGAAAATTATGAAGCAGCCGAAGCTACATTTAATGCTGGAATCGTTCTCGATCCGAAGAATGTCGATATTCAGCTTTCTCTCGGTGATATGTATATGGCTCAAAATGATTTGGAAAAAGCTATAAAAACATATTGTGATGCGGTAACTATTGATCCTGAAAATTATCTCGCTTATGCAAAAACAGGTTTGGCATTATGGGAAAATGATTATCTTGAAGAATCTATTATTGCTTTTCATAAGTCAATTGAGCTGAATCCGAATTTTGAAATCGCACAAAATAATCTTGGTGTTGTATATCTTGACGGAATCGGTGATCCGAAGGCTTCTGTTGAATATTTTAAAAATGCAATAGATATAAACCCGAATTACACACTAGCTTATTTTAATTTGGCAAGAGCATATCAGGCAATTGATGACAAAGCTCTTGCGGCTGAATATTATCAAATGACTCTTGATTTAAATAAAATCACAGAAGAACTGTCCGAAAAAGATATCAGAAGCAGAATATATGACTTGTTCAATTAATTTATCCGTTAAATGAAACTCAAGGCTACGGAATCAGGATGTTCTATGGCAGAACGTACATAATTGTAGTAATCGTTTTTATATCCGTATTTTTCAATTTTTGCAAGCAGTTCTTCTTTAGATATAAATCCCTGATTGTACGCAATTTCTTCAAGGCAGGATATTTTTACACCCTTGTTTAATTCCATTGTTTGTACAAAAAGGCTTGCTTGTAACATTGAATCATGAGTTCCCGTATCAAGCCATGCAAAACCTCTGCCTAAAATTTCAACATTCAGCAACCCTTTATTAAGGTATATTTTGTTTAAGTCTGTTATTTCCAATTCTCCTCTTGCAGAAGGGCTTAATTGTTTTGCATATTCGCATACATTTCCGTCATAGAAGTACAAACCTGTAACGGCATAGTTTGACTTTGGATTAGCCGGTTTTTCTTCAAGAGAAATTGCTTTGTTGTTAGAGTCAAATTCAACAACACCAAATCTTTCCGGATCTTTAACGGTATATCCGAATACCGTTGCTCCGTTGTTGCGTTTAAGAGCATTTTTCATAATTGTAGAAAATCCCTGACCGTGGAAAATATTATCTCCCAGTATTAATGCGACATCATCACCGTTAATAAAGTCTTCTGCTATAATAAACGCATCCGCAATTCCTTTTTGTATATATTGTATGCGGTATTTAAGGTTTAATCCGTACTGAGAACCGTCACCCAGCAGTTTTATAAAGTTATCATAATCGGCTTCGTTTGTAATTATCATTATATCTTTTATTCCGGCCAGCATAAGTGTAGAAAGCGGGTAATAAATCATTGGTTTATCATATATTGGAAGCAATATTTTTGATATCGGCTGAGATGCCGGATATAATCTTGTACCTGCTCCTCCTGCTAAAACAATTCCTTTCATAATAACTCCTTATCTTTATTTAGTGTTTAGCTTTTAAAATCTTTTAGTGCGTTTTCCCTACATATATTATTAATGGCACAAGACGGGCTGATTTCGGCTGACTTGTGCATTTTTTTACTGGAAAGAACAATAAACGGAACGTAATATCCTTGGAAACCGGTTAGTAATTCACGACCGTATCTTGTGTTTACATCTACTTTAACAAATTTGTAATCAGTGCGTGTTTTTGCCAGTCCCGAAAATATCGGATTAAATTTATGACAATAGGAACAATTCTCACTGTATATATACAATAATACCGGAGTTCCGCTCTCGTATGCTGTTTCAAAGCTGCCGGCAAAAACAGGTAGTGATAGCAAAAACATTAAAATTAAACATAATTTCTTGTGCATAAGTTTATGATATCATCTAAATTTCCGTTTTTCAATATAGCCGACATTCGTAAATAAATTGCCCGACTATTTGTTGACTTTTATATTCTTATCATTAAATATCAAATATGACTAATATGAGCAAGAATTACTATGAAATTTTAGGAGTTTCCGTTAATGCATCATTTTCTGAAGTAAAAACTGCGTTCAGAAAACTTGCAAGAAAATATCACCCCGATGTTGCAGGAAATACTCCTGAAAATGTCGCAAAATTTAAGGAAATAAATGAAGCATACGAAGTTCTTTCCGATACTAAGCAAAGAAGTGAGTATGATACCGTAAGACGTTTTTATAATTATTCTTCAGCAGAATCTTCTCAAAAAAATAATGATGAAAATTCTGAAAAAACGAATACTACAAAGCCTGATTTCGGTTCGACCGAAAAGAAAACAAAAGATGCTCCAGGCAGTCGGAAAAAAACGGGCTTTTCTTTTAACTGGGAAGAATTTATCTCCAAATATACTAAATATAGTGAATCCGATTGCAGACAAAAAGATAACAAAGCTATATCCAGAGGTAAAGATATACATGCAGATGTTGAAATTACTATTGCTGAAGCATTAAACGGAACCGTTAAAGTTATAAATATGCTTCAGACTCAGGTATGCCCGAAATGTAAAGGGAGAAAATTTATAAATGGAAGATGCTGTCCTCATTGCAACGGAAAAGGTGAAACAGCTATTCATAAAAAATTCAATATAAAAATTCCGGCAGGTGTAAAAGATAAGTCAAAAATCAGATTGTCCGGAGAAGGTGAAAAAAGTTTATATGGTGGTGACAATGGTGACTTGTATCTTACAGTGCATATTACCGCACCTTTGGATTATGAAGTTGAAGGTTTAAATATAATAAAAACACTTGTTCTAACTCCTTCAGAAGCAGTGCTTGGCGGCAATGTAAGTGTTTGTGCTTTTAATAATGAACATATCAATGTAAAAATAGCGCCAAATACAAGAAACGGACAAAAAATCAGACTCAGCGGCTGCGGTGTTAGCGAAGGAAATTCTTTGGGTGATATGATTTTAAAAGTTATAATCCAGATACCATCTAATCTTTCAAACGAAGAAATTGAACTTTACAGAAAATTGAATGAATTATCAAGTCAAAATGTGAGATAGTTTAAATTGTTAATGAATGTAACGATTTTAAAATATTCACTAATTTATTCTAAAGTTTTATTTAATTATGTCGATATTATAAATATGTAATGAGGATAATTTTGAACATTTTTCTCAGTAGATTCCTGTTGTTAAAGGATTTTAATGTATGTCAATGATTAGCAACAATAATATCAGGCAAAGAATATTTAATGCATCAGTGAATCCGGCATCTCAACTTTCGGCTCAAGGTGTTAATCAAGTCAGTAATGAAGAATTGGCTGCAATGATTAGCATAATTATTTCTGATTATCAATACGGAAACACTGATATTGATGATGTTTTAAAGTGTTTATCTGCTCCCCCTTTGTGTATTGAGCCTGATAATAATAATGGTGTTTATACATTCAGATTTAATAATAAGAATTATTCCATAACTACAAATAATAACGATTCAAAAACATTTGAAGAACAGGTTAGTGACGACGAGACAAATGATTTTAACAACAACGAACCTATCGGAAGTACTTCCGATGCTCTTTTGAACGCAAAAGCAGCAACAAGATGCTATGAACAATTTGAAGAAGCCGTAACTGACAGAGCCGGTACAAGAGGAAATGATACTTCCGATGAGAAGGATATACACCAAATTTTAATTGAAAGGTATGAAGATAACGGCGGTGATAAAGATTTCTTTGATATTAAATATCTGGAAGAATTTTTTAATGATATTGCGTTGCCAAAAGGTGAAAGAAAAGTATTTATTGACGGAGCAGAAGACTTATATGGCTTATTGAAAACTTATAATCCTAAACAGATGATAAGTTTTATTGATAAGTTCTTTGGTTATAGTTATTTAGATAAACTAAAAGAAGCAGTTAATAATAATCTCATAGATCTCAATACATTAAGAGAGTTTTATAGTGAAGCATTAAATCAAGCAGGGTATACTGATTTAGCAAAGTTATTAAACCGCAAAAACAGTAAAAACTTAAATGTAGATTTTATCAAAGTTATCTCTGCATATGTATATGACAGACAATATTCGAATGATATAGATAATAATGTGGCTGACCATGTAGACGGAATCCTTTTCAGTGAAGAAACAAATCAACGCAGTACCGGAGATTGTTGGCTTGTTGCATTCCTTCAAGCTGCATCAAAAAATGACGAATTTGTACAATACTATTCTTCATGCATAAAAATTGACAAGGAAAAACAAACTTATACAATTCACTTATGGAATGAAGATTTTACTTATACATTTGATGAAATAAACAGTGCAAATGAATTAGTTCTGGGTGATGATATGGATGTCAGGGTATTAGAAATGGCAATGAGAGACATAATGGCACTGGCTGGTAACCAAAGTATAAGAGGTGGAACCGTATCAGATGCTGCAACGTATTTAACGGGTTCGCCATACAATTCATTCGTACGTCAAAAAAATATGACGCAGGATGATTATGTAAGATTTTTTGAGCATATGAGGACAGGTTCATATATCGGTGTAACATCGCTAAATGCAAATCAAAAAAGTGAAGTTACTATTAAAAATACTCTTAATAATCAAAGTGTAAGTATTCCGCCTGCTCATGCATTTGCTGTTGTTGGTATTGATGAAGATGCTATTTATATTGTTAATCCATACTTTAGTAAAGAAATAATAGGAGTTTCTTATAAAGATTTTATGGAAAAATTTACAACTCAAGAAATGAATGCTTCAACGCTTGTTGATGCTATGAAAATGCTTAACAGAGAAGTTGTTTCAGCTGAAGAAACAGGTCCGGTTGTAACAGCTAGCCTTAAGGAATCTTATACGGATAGTCAAGGTAATGTATGGGGTTCTCTTGCTGATTGCATACGGGCAAATATGCTCGGTAAGACTTGGGAAGAATTTTACAATAAACAAAGTGATGACAAACCTATTCCTGAAGAAAGCAGTTATACAGGCGAAACAGCACAAAAACCGGAAATTCCAAATAAAAATGATTATGATGATGGCGAGAATGCAGAAAATATCCTTGATACTGTCAAGTTTGTAAACGATGATGATAATAACGACGAAAATAATACTACTGAAAATGCAACAGAAAACAATTCCGTTAATAATCTAGAAACATTGACACCAAATGATGGCAATGCCAACAATACCGAAAATGCCGTAAACCAAAGCGATAATGATAATCAATATGCTCCGAACGACACCCAATCAGATAACGGTGTTCCCGGCATGGAATATGGTCCCGGACACCCTGATTATGATGCATTGCACGGTGATGAACAACCGGCTTATATTCTGGTTGATCAGGGCAGCTTTGATTATTCAAAATGGATATTCGGAAACAATCCGCCTAAAGCTAATATTGATGAGAATGTATCACGTAATTGGTATGTTTGGTCGCCTGAAGAAAGGGCAAGTTGGATAAGAGAATATGTTCAACAATGCTTGCAAGAAAAATATGGCGATATTGACGGATTAAAGGTAGATGTGTCTGTAATTGATGGCATAGTTTCTTTTAGCGTGAGTACGGATTCGTTAGGAGTTCTTGATTTACCTTCAGATGTTATTGATACCGAAGAATTAAATGCTTGGTTGAACGGTGTGGCAAATAATTCATCTAACGATATTGCATCACTATTATTTGTCGGTACGGGCTATGATACAGATACAACTGAAAATACGAGTTATGAAACTGAATTAATATCTGATGCTGATGGGAATCAGATAGGCACAAAAACGACCAAACCTGATGGCAGTTCTTATGTAATTACAAAATTACCTGATGGTACAGAAGTAGAAATATCTTATGATGCTAACGGCAACAAAATATTTGAAAAGAAAACTAAAACAGACAATTTCGGAATAACAATTGATGAAACGTCATATATTGACGGTAATGAATTTTCAGCACATACACAAATATCTCCTTGGGGTGATATAACTACAACAAATTATATGTTAAAGAACGGTCAAAAGGTAAAAACTTCTGAGATTACGACATCCAATGACGGTAAAAATGCAAAAGGAAAAATATATTATTATGATAATACAGGAAAGTTGATTGCAACAAACGATGTTACAAAGACGAATGATGATATTATTCAAATAACAAGAGATAATAACGGTAATATATTGAATGCAACATACGATATAAAAAATAACGATAACGGAAACACTTCAATATTAAAATATGAATTTAATGATGATGGTACATGTAAGACTTCACTTCAAATATTTGACAAAAATGCAAATAATATAACTAAGACTATATCAGAGAAAGATATGCAGGAAATATTGGACAGCATATTTATATATTTTGGAAAAGATGCTCAAAATGCATTCTGTGAGTTGTTTGGTATAGATAATTCCGCAATATATAACCGGAGTGCCGATATTACGAATTCGTATTTTGATGATTATGAGGGCAGTCATTTCGGGGATGCAATGGGGCTTATCGGAATAACAGATCGTAACTATTTAATTAACCAATGGAGTTCGTTTATATGGGATCCGTATAATTGCTTAGGTTCATCCGGAGGCGGTGGTCGGAAACAAGAGGATGACAGGCTTGCTCCGGAAAAAAGATAATTAAAAAAATATCTCTGTTCTAACTGTCTGATGTATATTTATGTTAAAATTACTTTATGGTTAAGGTAAAAGAGTTATTTACATCAATACAGGGTGAAGGTCCTTATATCGGATACAAGCAGCTTTTTATCCGATTGTGCGGATGCAATCTTAACTGCTCATATTGTGATACCGATTTTGGGGTTAATGATGCAAAAGAATATACAACCGCAGAACTTATTGATATAGTTAATTCTAATTTAGATTGCCATTCGGTATCGCTGACAGGCGGAGAACCTCTTTTACATACGGAATTTATTAAAGATTTCGGCGGGAAATGTAATTTGCCGATTTATCTTGAAACTAACGGAACAATGGCAAATGCTCTGAGTGAAGTTATTGATAATGTTACATATATTTCTTCAGATATAAAACTTCCGTCTTGTTATGGCGGTGTTCCGCTCTGGGACGAGCACGAAAAATTCTTTGAAGTAGCTTCCGAAAAAGAATTGTTTGCAAAAGCGGTATTTAATGAAAATATTACTGATTTTGAGATTCACAGAATTACTCATTTATGCAGAAAGTTTGATGTTGAACTAATATTGCAGCCAATGATGAACGGTAAAAATATTTCCGTCAGCCCTGAATTTATGCAGGAAACACTTAACAAAGCATTACGGGCATATCACAAAACGAGGCTGATACCTCAGGTGCATAAATTTCTTGAACTTTTGTAGCAAAATTTGCCAAAAATATTGATAAACAACAGAGTTTATGCTATACTTAGTGCGTGTATCCAACTAAAGGGGTTTGTTATGAGAATTTGTGCTATCCAAAATTATGGTGTGTATGATTGTGCGAGAAAATCACAGCCGAAAACTTATGTCGAGCAGCCTAATGAAGTTAGTTTCAAAAGTGCCAAACTTAAAGGAGCAGGTCTTGGCGCATTACTTGGAATGGGAGCCTTGGCTCTTATAAGTGGTGGAGCTGCTGCTCCGGTAGCCTATGCTGTTTATGCAGCTATCCATGGTTCAATTGGTGCCGGAGTCGGTGACTTTATAGATAAGAATAAAGACAATCCTTAATCAGTCATTGATGAAAATTCGAATTCATTATGAATAATGTTATATTCAGATAATAAACGTTTTTTGCATTTTTATACCTGTTTGTAGTATTATGCTCTTATGAATTTGGATGCCGCAATAGATAGCTTGTTATCACCGATAGCAGATAAAATTTCGGGTTTAATATTTTTTTCCGTTACAATAGGCGGAGTAAAAGTCGAATTTTTAATTGCTTTGTTAATTTTTGCCGCATTATTTTTTACAATAAGAACCGGTTTTATCGGTTTTTGGGGATTTAAACATGCAGTTAAACTCATAACTGATAATTTTGAGCATAACAATCCAAACGGTTATCAACGTAAGAAAAAAGGTGAATTATCATCCTTTCAGGCACTAAGTGCAACTATATCCGCATCAGCCGGCATCGGAAATGTTGCAGGTTCTGCCGCTGCAGTATCAATTGGCGGTCCCGGTGTTATTTTTTGGATGATTGTTGCCGGAATTTTTTCTATGGCACTAAAGTTTTCTGAAGTTTTATTGGGGGTAAAATTCAGAAATACAAATCTCGACGGAACTGTTTCCGGCGGTCCGATGTATTATATTATCGCAGGTCTTAGAGGTAAATATTCCGCTAAAATTGCACCGATCCTTGCTAAAACATATGCTGTATGCTGTATATTTGCTATGATTGGCGGTTGGAATCTCTTTCAGATAAATGCAATGACTGCTCAGTTTACTGAAATTACCGGTGGCGAAGCAAGTATATTTGCGGATAACGGATGGATTTTAGGAACGATTGTCGCTTTGATAACCTGGTTTACAATTATTGGCGGTATAAAAGCTATCGGAAAATTTACCTCAAAAGTTACTCCGGTTATGTGCTCTTTATACGTATTAAGCGCATTTCTCGTTTGTCTTCTTAATATTCATCACTTACCGGAAACTGTCGTGCTGATAATAAAAGAAGCATTTTCTCCAAAGGCAATTACAGGTGGAGCATTTGCCTGTCTTCTTTGGGGGTTCAGACGTGCAATGTTTGCAAACGAATCCGGACTTGGAACTGCTTCGATTGCTTTTTCCGCCGTGAATACAAATAAACCTGTTGCTCAGGCATTTATTTCAATGCTTCAGCCGTTTGTTGATACCGTAATCGTTGGTGTGGCAACAGCATTTGTAATAGTTGTATCTAAAGCATATTTAACTGTAGACGGAATAGCAGGAATTGAACTTACTTCAAAAGCATTTGGCACAATTTGTCCGTTTTTCCCGATTATATTAACCATAATGGCAAGCTGCTTTGTATTATCTACAATGTTATGCGGTTCATATTACGGTGTAAAAGCATGGAATTTTCTGTTCGGTGAAGGCTTAAATAAAACCAGAACATTTCAGATTATTTATTGTATTTGTATTATTGCCGGTTCTGCAATGAATTTTCAAAGTATTATAAATCTTTCTGATGCTGTAACATTGTTTCTTGCAGTTCCGAATCTGATTGCAGTATTTGCTCTTTCAGGAGTTATAATTAAAGAACTTAAACGGTATTGCTTGCGTTATGAGGTTGGCGGCAGACTTGTAAAATATTTAAAATAATTGTATATTAATAATTTGTAATAATGATTATTACACATATCAGTATAAGGAACTAATCAAATGGCTAAAATATATTTTGTAGATGTAACAAACAGGGATGGTGTTCAGACTTCAAGACTTGGTTTGGCAAAACTTCAAAAGACGATAATTAACTTAATGCTTGATGATATGGGTATAACTCAATCTGAGTTCGGTTTCCCTACAACAATGCACGAATTAAATTATCTTAATGCAAATTTGGAGCTTGTTAAACGTGGTGTTATCGCAAAAACAAAACTTTCCGGATGGATGCGTGCGATTACAAGTGATGTCGAGCTCTCTTTTTCAAACTGTCCGCTGCTTGAAAACTGCAATTTGTCACAATCAACTTCTGACCAAATGATTCAGGGAAAATATTTGGGGAAAAAGACTAAAGAAGATATTTTAAGAATGACTTGTGAAGCTGTAGAATGTGCCGTTGATAAAGGTGCTAAAATTATCGGAGTTAATGCCGAAGATGCTTCGAGAAGTGATATAGATTTTTTAATTAAGATAGCAAAAGAAGCAAAAAAATGCGGAGCATATCGTTTCAGATATTGTGATACTCTTGGTTACGAAGATCCTCATACGACATATTTAAGGATTTCTCAAATAGCAAAAGAAACACAAATGCCTATAGAAATGCATTTTCATAATGACTTGGGAATGGCTGTTGCCTGCTCCGTGCAGGGTGCTTTAGCAGCTATTGAAGCAGGACAGGATGCATATATAAACACAGCAGTAAACGGAATGGGAGAACGTGCCGGAAATGCTGATTTGGTATCTTGCTTATTAGCTTGTATGAAATCATCAGGTTTTAGGGGTAAATCTTTAGTAGATGAAAAAATTGATCTTTCAAAATCCTGGAAACTTGCAAAATACACTGCCTATGCGTTTGGCTTGCCAATTCCGATTAATCAGCCGGCTGTCGGTGATAATGCATTTGCTCATGAGTCAGGAATTCACGCAGACGGTGCTTTAAAAGACAGAAGGAATTATGAACTGTATGATTTTGAAGAACTCGGACGCGGCGAACCTGAAATTATTGAAACCGGAAGAATGATTACAACAGGTGAATATGGCGGTATTAAAGGTTTCAGAAATGTTTATAACAAATTGGAAATAGAGTTTAAGGATGAAAATGAAGCAAGAAACATTCTTGAACTTGCACGTTATGCAAACGTACATACGCAAAAGCCGTTAACAGAGAGTGAGCTTAAATTTATTTATCACTATCCTGATATAGCTGCAAGACTGATGACAGTAACACCATTCTATGAACCGGCAGGCGAACTGCAAAAACGTTTGGATACAGGTGTTAAGGCTATGCCGGGACATATTATATAATCGCTGATTTTATTTTGCAAGAAGACGTGCTTTAATTTCTTCATACTTAACAGGAAGTGCCGCATCAAATTTTTCTGCCATATTTATAATTGAATCAGCGCTGTTTTTGCACCCTTCTTTGAAGTCGTCGTGAAAATCTTTAAGTTCTCTCAGCACTTGCGGAGCAAGCTTGGCTTTTGCACCTATAAAATCCATCGCAACTTGTGATTGCATTTCATCAAGCCTTTCCTGCATTTTTGATTCTTCCTGCCAAAGAACAAATTCGTAGTCCGTTACATTTTTTTCGCCTTTTTTATCCCCGTTTTCAATTTCAAGTGTATCCATGCAAAGATTCTTCTGGATAAAGTTGTATTCCTGCTGTGAAATTTTCCCGTCCCTGTCCTTATCAATGTCGTCAAAATCCAAGACTTTGCCATTTTTTGTTGTAATGGCACCGAAATGGTATATCCCGTTAAATGACATTGACATGGAGAGCTCCTTTTTCTTTTTCTGTTATGTATTACGGCAATAATTTGATAAAACTTTAGAACTATTAACGAAAGATTTACAATTCGTTACAAAAATTATAAATTGCCCTAAAACGTTTGCAATTTAATTATGTTTATTTTAAGATTAGACCATACGCCGAATTGATAGAATGTGTTAAGATCACATTCTATTTTAAATAGGTCTGAAATATACTAAATCTTAATAAAATAAAGGAATAAGACAATGGGTATCAAAGGTAAAAATGACAAAATGGTAGTTCTCGCTTGTGAAGATTGCAAAGAGAGAAATTACACTACCGTAAAGAACAAAAAGAATATAAAGGACAGATTGGAGCTTTCTAAATATTGTCCGACTTGTAAAAAACATACAACTCACAAGGAAACTAAGTAACGTGAATCGTGAATTGTGATAAGTAAATTGATATTTTTTTGAATTACAAATCACGACTCACGAATCACTATTATGCGTCCTTAGTTCAGTTGGTAGAACGTCGGTCTCCAAAACCGGATGTCGAGGGTTCGAGTCCTTCAGGGCGCGAATTATAAACAAAATA
>JAEEGL016670778.1_pt1 | contig 28864 bp, 28 predicted proteins | sample 9134231 | NCBI WGS metagenome assembly JAEEGL01 (sample SAMN16246548, study PRJNA631951) | gut metagenome | biome: gut microbiome; feature: rumen; material: fiber-attached | host: Bos | place: Iran: Karaj | collected 2018-10 | reverse complement strand
TTTCAATATGATAACTCATTTTTTACCCAGCAGTATCGCCGAGCCCGCAAGCTCCGTCCACGCCGCTTCACCCTTCCTTATGAATTTGCCGTTATCGGTAGGTATAAGCCGGGCGCTTTCATAGCCCATTGCTTTCAGCTTTTCAACAAACGCCTGCATATCGCCGTATCTCGATTTCGAGAAAATGTCGTGGATGGCGAATGTGCCGCCCTTTTTTAAGACGCGCAGGGTCTCCAGAAGATACCTCTGCCGGTCGCCCGGGATATTGTGGTAGACGTAATTGCTCGTCACCGCGTCAAAGCTTTCATCCGGGAAAACGAGCTTCACAGCGTCGCCGCGCTCGAACGTGACGTTATCAACGCCCTCGGCCTTGGCGTTCGCCTCGCAGAGCGGCTTGTTGTAGGAGGCGTATTCCCTGCCCCAGCGGTCGACGCCGATAAAGGAAGCGTTCGGATTGCGCTTGGCGCAGGCGATAGTCAGCGCGCCGCTGCCGCAGCCGACGTCAAGTCCTTTGCCGCCGTCGGGAACGCTGACGTATTCCGCCACGCCGTCGACGATCTGCTTCGAAAGCCGCCTCTTTCCGTTATAGGAGAACGCGCGGTACAGAAGGATCATCCAAACCGAAACGCAAAGGCATATGACCGCTCCCGCAAGAAAGACGATGAAAAGAACGGTTTTCAGCGTGCCTGAAACGATCCCGGTCAAGCCGAAAACAACGAATAAAACAAGAAATGCGACCGCCGCCGCAGCAGCGGATATCACCATGCCCTTGGGCATCCAGTTTTTGTAGTCGGGTCTCATCAATATCATCCTTTCGTTTTGTTCCTTATGTGTGCTGCGCACGGAAAACCTTTATCTCATCGTATCTCAAAAACAATCGCCCCCTTTGGTTAGCAATGTCTAACTCGCGCCTCAAAAGAAAGGCGACGTCCAGTTAGTCACCGCTAACTATAATAACACGTTTTATCCGCTTCGTCAATAGCTGTCCTAAAAAAAATAAGCCGGCGGGCGGCAAAGCATCCTATAAAATACAGCAAAAGACCGGGACGAATGCAGCCATCTTGCTGCATTCGCCCCGACACCCGCACGTGGACCGATCCCGAATCCGGCTGGAAGGATATGAGCGAGGAGCATATCGACAAGCTCTCCCTCTTCTGGCCTCCGAAGAGCTTCTGATTCCTTTCTCCTAATATGTTTAAGAGGCCGCAGCCCGTTCGATCCGGACTGCGGCCTCTTATTTCTTTGTCATTTCAGTCTGAAGAAATACGTTAGCTCCGGCTCGTCCTCCGGCCCGGCGTTCAATATCGCGTTCAGCTCGCTTATCATTCGGCCTATGTTGAGCGTTTGCTGATACATGCTCTCGCGGGTGCACCAGACGGCGTTGTTTTCCACCGCCTTAAGCTCGCTCATCAGCGGATTGAGCGCAAGGAATTCCTCCAGATTTGCCACCTCGCCGCCTATCGTGCTGTTGTAGATAACGACGTCGGCGTCACGCGCGGTAGAAAAGAAGGTCTCCATCTCGACGTTCACCGTTGCCATGGCGGAATCGTCCCCGAGGTTTTCGAACGCGTATTTGCCGCCGGCAAGCTCGATCATCCTGCTTACGTAATCGCCCGATTTCCGCGCGACGGCATAGCCCGTGCCGCTTATGCGGAAGAACGCGGCGGTTTTGCCCGTGCTGCTCCCCGAAACGCTTTTCATCAGCTCCGCCTGCTCTTCAAAGAGTGCGTCAGCCTTCTCCTCCTCGCCCAGCAGCGCGCCATACAGCTTGATCCATTCCGTGCGCCCCAGGGGATGCGTTTCATAGCTCGAACGGTCTGTCAGAACGGGCACGCCCAGCTTTTCAAGCTGAGCCTTCACGTCCGAGGCATGCCCTATCATGCCCGATTCGATCGCCAGCGGACAACCCTCCGAAAGTATCAGCTCGTAATCCGGCTGGGAATATTTGCCCGCATAAAGTATGGATCCGTTTTCCATGGCGGCTCTCGCGTTTTCAACGTACCAGCCTTCGGCCTTGGTGCCCGAAAGGCGTATCGCGTCGAGCCTTTCAAGCCCGTCGAAAAGGCACATGACCGCCGTCGCCGCAAGATAGATGTTCTTAACGGGCCGGTAAAGCACCGCGATATCCTCCGCGATGCGCGCAGGCGCCCGCCCGCCTTCGGGCACTATGAGGAAGCGGCCGCCTTCGTTTATGCTGATGAGCTTCAGGCCGCCTTCGAACTCCTCTATGCTGAACTCGTGCGCGAAGGATAGCTCGGTCGTTTTTATCGGCTCCTGCCCAATCCCTTCGGGAGCGGGGCCGGCGCCGCAGCAGGCGAGCGACGCAAGCAGTATGATGCAGATTACTGCCGAAATCAAGCGTTTCATTTAAGATCCTCTTTCGATCGAATAAAACTTCTGCGCACGCGGGAATGATCCCAAACGTGCGCAGAAGACACACGGAGACTGAGTTATTCCGCCTTTTTCAGGCTCGCGCCGTCAAAGCGCAGGGTGTAGTCGATCAGGTGCGGCTCGCTCATGGCTGTGGTCAGAGCGGATACCGCAATATCCTTATCGAGCTCAACGGGGATCTCAAAGGTCGAATTCCCCTCGGTATTGACGGGATCGTACCTGGTCTCGCCGATCGTCATATACTCGTAATGACTGCTCGACCATATGATCGCCGCGGTCATCCTTCCGTCCTTCACGGTTATCCTGGCGGGGCTTTCAACGCTTGCTTTTCCGCTGCCGCCGGTCAGGGTCACTTCACAGGTGTATTCGCCGTCCTCAATGGCCGTTTCCTTCAAAACGGGATCCGAGACGGACACCTTGTGATCATACCACTTGCCCTTTGTGCCGATAAGCGCGCAGTCGAATTCCTTGTCAAGATAGGGCACGGGGATATCAAAGCCGTAAACCTCCTCGGTCATGCCGTCCGGATACGTCACAACGTCAACGGTGGGCTGAATGAGCTCGGCGCCGTCCTTCTTTGCGTCCTCGGCAGTGCCGCAAAAGAGGTTCACGGTGTTCTTTGAGGGCAGGGTGACGTGTATCGTCATCTTCCCGTCCTTCACGGTAAGCACGCCCCTGCCGTCATACGCCTCGTTCACGTGGAACATGGAGTTGTCGGTTTTGAAAACCGCGGTGTAAACTCCGTCGGCTATGGGCGCCTTGGCGCCGCCCTCCGCCTTCTGCCCGCATGCGGCGAGCAGAAGGATCGAAGCGGCAAGGAGGCATATTGCAACGATGCTTTTTTTAACGTTCATTTTAGTGGGTGATGGAGTTCAGCGCGGCCCAGGTGTGATTGACGTAGATCTTCTGAACTTCGGCAAGGCGGCCGAGACCCGCTATCTGGCAGGTGACTTCCTCGAACTTGCCGGAGGCCTTGAACATGCTGATCCAGGATTCGGGATCCTCGGCGTCGGCCATATCGTTGTTGGCGTGATCGCCCGCAACGACCATCAGGGGACGCAGCACGACCTTGGTGTAACCGGCGGCTGCAACGGCCTCGATCACGTTCTCGCAGGAGGTCTCCTCGGGCTCGCCCTCAACGGTGCCGATGAACACGTTCTTATAGCCCAGCTCGTTCATCTGGCTCTGCATCTGGGAATAGGTCACCTTGGCGGTGTGAGAGGTGCCGTGGCCCATGAATACGAATGCGGTGCCGGCAGCGCCTGCGGCCTCGAGGGAATCGAAGGAGCCTTCCTCTACCGCGGCGGCGGTAACGGCCCTGGCAACGGCTTCCTTATCGGCGTTGACAGCGGAAGCGTCCGCGCCGACTTCACCCAGCAGGGGCTCGGCGATCACGATGGTATCGATCTTGTCGGCATACTTATCGACAGCGGCCTTGAGCTCATCATACTCGGCGCCGTGCATAAGGTGAGTGGGCTGAATGACAAGGGTCTTCACGCCGTTGCTGACGGCGCGCTCGAGAGCCTGATCCATGTTGTCGATCTTCTCACCGTCGCGGGCCTGAACGTGATTGATTATGATCTGTGCGGTGAAGGCGCGGCGCACGCTCCACTCGGGGAAGGCGGCAGCAAGAGCATCCTCGATGCCCTTGATATCCTTGGCGCGGCTGTCGTTGAAGGAGGTGCCGAAGGACACTACCAGCAGCTCCCTGTCGCCGATCTCGTCGCCGTTGCGGGGATCGTCGGCCTTGGCGTCGCCGGTGTCGCGGCCGAAGTAATCGGGATCGGCCTCTTCACCCTCAACAAGCTCCTTCTGAGCGTCGGTCAGAGCGTCCCAGGCGGCCTTTGCCGCGGCGCACTGCTCGTCGGTCTTGTCGGTGCGCTCCTGAACGTAGATGGCGTCGATAAGCGCCGCAACCTCGTCGGCAAGCTCCTTATCGGTCTTGCCGGAATTGTCGGCGGGCTTTTCGGTGGCGTCGGCGGGCTTATCGTCGGGCTTGGCGGGCTCGCTGCCGCAGGCGGCAAGGCCGCAGGTCATGCAGATGGCAAGCGCCATGCAAAGGATCTTAACAAAAGTTTTCATGTGTATTCCTCCTATAATCCGGGGCTTTCGCCCCGTTTTTTACATCACCGGAGATATCGAAGGATGAAAAAAGGCCGCCGTCGGATCATGCCGACTGCGACCGTATTTACGCAGCAAAACGCAAGCCTGCCGCCCCGAAAGCCGCGGGGAAGCATACCCTTCGAATATCCAAGCAGGTCTCCTGACTTGCGCCTCGGGCAAAACCGGCCGGGCCTTCTCAAGGTTTCCCTCAATGACCGACTTTCGTCTTAAACGGCGGTTTCTTGGCGCTTACAGTGGCGGTACCGTTCCGGATTCGCACCGGATTCCCTATTCTCCCGTCAAAGCCTGAAGGCTCTGGCGCGCACTGTGAATATCTGTTCAGTTTTAAAAAATCATATCGCAGGCCGCGGTATTTGTCAACATCATTTCGCGGTATATTTTCACGGCCGCGATAAGCCTTTTAAACGCTTGACAAACCGCCCGAACGAGAATACAATAATGAAAACGAATACCGCTTTGAGTGCCCGATACGTCCCTTGGGATCTGTCGGGATGATAGACAACCGGGTGAGAAGCCCGGGCGGAACCGCCGCCGTAAGCGTTGAGGCGAAGCGCATGACGAAAGTCGGCCATTGGGGCGATCCCCCGAGAAGGCGCGCTGAGCCGCTTGAAACGCAAGCCGGAAGACCTGCTCAAAGCCATCTTCCTCCGAAGGTATCAGGAGGGGGCATGTTTGTTTTTTACGCGGAAAAACGGCCGCGCAGAGCGATTTTGCTTTGCGCGGCTTTCTTTCATTCTGAATATTCGGGAGCGCTGCATGAAAAGGAAAGGTTCCGAAAAGGCAATGGTTGCGGGAAGATTCCGGGCGGTCATTCTGCTTCTTTTCGTCATGCTCGTTTTTGCGCTGATACTTAATCTTGCGACAGGCTCCGTGCGGCTCAGTCCTCGTGAGATATGGTCGCTCCTGACCGCCGGCGGGGACGCTTCGACCGAAAGCATCATACTCTTCAACGTTCGCATGCCCCGCATGCTGCTTGCGGCGATCCTGGGCGGCGCGCTTGCGGTATCGGGCTTTTTGCTTCAAAGCTTCTTCCGCAACCCCATCGCGGGGCCCTTCGTGCTGGGCATATCCTCCGGAGCGAAAATGATAGTCGGCATAACGATGATATTCCTCTCAGGCAGCATCGCCATGAGCCCCGCAGTGATGGTGGCCGCCGCCTTCATCGGCTCGCTGCTCATCACGGCGCTCGTGCTGCTGTTTTCGCAGAAGGTAAAAAACATGGAGCTCCTGCTCGTGGTCGGCATCATGGTGGGCTATATCTGCTCCGCCGTGACCGATATGGCGGTCACCTTCGCCTCCGAGCAGGATATCGTCAATCTCAAATACTGGTCCATGGGCACCTTCTCGGGCAAGGGGTGGGATTCCGTCGTAACCGCCGCGGTAATATGCCTGCCCGCAGTGCTTGCCTCGTGGCTGCTTTCCAAGCCCATGGGCGCTTACGCACTGGGCGAAGGTTATGCGATAAGCATGGGCGTTAGCGTAAAGCCCTTCCGCATAGCGCTCATACTGCTTTCAAGCCTGCTTTCCGCCTGTGTGACGGCGCTTGCGGGGCCCATCTCGTTCGTAGGCATCGCCGTGCCGCACATAACGAGGCGCCTTTTGAAAAGCTCACGGCCCGTGCTCGTAATACCCGCGGCATTCCTTGCCGGCGCGGTTTTCTGCGCGTTCTGCGATCTCATAGCAAGAACCGTCTTTGCGCCGACGGAGCTGAATATCGGCACCGTCACAAGCATATTCGGCGCGCCGGTGGTCATCTCAATGATGATATCAAGAAGGAGGCGCGAAGCATGACCGAGTTTTTCAAAACGAGCGGCCTTGCCGTCGGCTATAACGGCAAAGCGCTGATAAGGGATGTAGACCTTGCCCTGGAACGCGGCGGCGTACTGACGCTCATAGGGCCCAACGGATCGGGCAAATCCACCATATTAAAGACCGTTGCCCGCCAGCTTGCGGCTGTCCGCGGCACGGTGGCGATAGACGGAAGCCCGCTTTCGGCCATGAGCGCGAAAGAGCTTGCTAAAAAACAGGCCGTGGTGCTGACCGACCGCATCCGGCCCGAGCTGCTTTCCGTGCGCGAGATAGTCTCGCTCGGGCGCTATCCCTATACCGATATGGTGGGAAGGCTGACCGCGGAGGATCGGCGCATAGTTTCGGACGCGCTCGCGCTCGTAAGCGTTTCGGAGCTTGCCGAGCGCGATTTCGCCACCCTTTCCGACGGGCAGAAGCAGCGCGTGATACTGGCCCGTGCGCTCGCGCAGCAGCCGGAGCTGCTTGTGCTCGACGAGCCCACCGCGTTCCTCGATATAAAGCACAAGACCGAGCTTTTATGCCTTTTGCGCTCACTTGCGCGCGAGCGCGGCATGACGGTCATAATGAGTCTGCACGAGATAGATCTTGCCGCAAAGGCATCCGACCTGCTTCTGTGCGTCAGGGGCGAGACCATCGCCGCGTTCGGCACGCCCGACGAGGTTATGCAAAAGCTGCCCATAGAGGAGCTTTACGATCTGAAAAAGGGCTCCTATAACGCCGCGTTCGGCAGCGTGGAGCTTGAAAAAATCAACGGAAAACCAAGGGTTTTCGTTATATCCGGCAACGGCTTCGGCATACCGGTGATGCGCAGGCTTCAAAGGGAGCGCGTGCCGTTTGCCGCGGGCATACTTTTTGAAAACGACGTCGACGCCGCCGTGGCGGCAAGCCTGGCCTCGGAGAGCGTGATCGCCGCGGCATTCGAACCGATCACTGACGCGACGTTTGAAAGGGCAAGGGCGCTGATGCTCTCGTGCGAAAGGGTGATCGACGCCGGCACGCCCATCGGAACGCTCAACGGTCATAACGGAAAGCTTATCGATACGGCAAGGGAAAAGGGGCTTTTAAGTGAGTATTGAGAGTGCGAATGTCAACAGAGTGATGATAGCGGGCACGGGCTCGGGCTGCGGGAAGACGACAGTGACCTGCGCGGTGCTTTCAGCGCTCAAAAACCGCGGGCTTGACGTTGGCGCGGCCAAATGCGGTCCCGATTACATCGATCCCATGTTTCACAGGAGCGTGATCGGCGCGCCCTCGACCAACCTCGATCCCTTCTTTTTCGACGACAACACGCTCCGCTTCCTGCTTGCGAAAAACGGCGCGGAAAGGGAGCTGACCGTTGCAGAGGGCGTTATGGGCTATTACGACGGCCTCGGCCTCACCACCGTGAATGCAAGCGCTTACGATCTTGCCCGGATCACGAAAACGCCCGTCATACTGACGGTAAACGCCAAGGGCGCTTCGCTTTCGATTTTGGCGCAGATAAAGGGCTTTTCCGAGTTCGTTCCGGAAAGCTTCATAAAGGGCGTTATACTCAACAACTGCTCCGAAAGGGTCTATTCCGCGCTCGCGCCCGAGATCGCGGCCCGGCTGGGCATAAAGCCGCTGGGCTTCATGCCGCGCGTGGCCGAGGCCGAAATAGGCAGCCGCCATCTGGGCCTTATCACGGCGGACGAGATAGACGATATTAAGGCAAGGACGTCAAGGCTTGCCGCGCAGGCGGAAAATAGCCTCGATCTGGATGGGATCGTCGGGCTTGCGCGCACCGCGCCCCGGCTTTCGTTCGAGCCCTTCGTTCCCGCCCCGCGCGAGCCCGTGCGGATCGCGCTCGCGCGCGACAGGGCGTTCTGCTTCTATTACGAGGACAGCCTCGGGCTTCTTCGTGAAATGGGCGCCCGGCTCGTCCCCTTCAGCCCGCTCGAGGACGCCGCGCTGCCCGACGGCATAAACGGCCTTTACCTTGGCGGCGGCTACCCGGAGCTTTACGCCGGGCGGCTTTCCGCCAATATCGCCATGCGGCAAAGCGTCTTGAACGCCCTTAAAAGCGGGCTGCCGTGCATAGCGGAATGCGGCGGGTTCATGTATCTCACCGACCGCATCGGCGAATATCCCATGGTCGGCCTGATCAAAGGCAGCTGCTTTGACAACGGCCGCCTCACCCGCTTCGGCTACGTCACGCTCACCGCCGAAACGGATAATATGCTCTGCAAAAAGGGCGGGCGCATCCCCGCGCACGAATTCCATCACTGGGACGCCGAGGCTCCCGGCGATTCATTCACAGCTCAAAAGCCCAACGGCCCTGCCCGGCCTTGTGTGCATGCATCCGAAACGCTTTACGCGGGCTATCCTCACATACATTTTTACGCATGCCCGTCCTTTGCCGAGGGCTTCTATAACGCCTGTTTAAAGGAGAAACACCGTGTTTGAAATAATCAGACCCATGGAGATCGAAAAACGCAGTTTTGAGATCATCTCGTCCGTTCTTGCCGATATGAACGTCACGCTCGATCCCGAAAACGAGCCCGTGATAAAGCGCGTGATACACACGACGGCCGATTTCGATTACGTAAACAACCTCGTTTTCTCGGAAGGCGCGGTCAAAAAAGGCATTGAAGCGCTTAAAAGCGGCTGCGATATCGTGACCGACACGCAGATGGCCCGATCGGGCATAAGCAAGGCCGCGCTCTCATCGCTCGGCGGGCAGGCGCACTGCTTTATGTCCGACGAGGACGTGGCCGCCGAGGCCAAGGCGCGCGGCGTTACCCGTGCGGCCGTATCCATGGAAAAGGCGGCGGGGCTTACCAAGCCCCTGATATTCGCCATAGGCAACGCGCCCACCGCGCTGATCGCGTTGGACGAGCTGATCAAAGCTGGCCGGCTCGCGCCCGAGCTTGTGATAGGCGTGCCCGTAGGATTTGTGAACGTGGTCGAATCAAAGGAGCTCATCATCGCCTCAGAAGTCCCGCACATAGTCGCGCGCGGCAGAAAGGGCGGCTCCAACGTTGCGGCGGCGATAGTGAACGCACTGCTTTACCGTATAACAAGATGAATGAATTTATAGAAAAAGAAGGCAAAAAGCTTCGGTTGGGCTACACCACCGGCTCCTGCGCGGCGGCGGCCTCCAAGGCCGCGGCCTATATGCTCCTTTCCGGCAGGCGCAAGGAGCGCATATCGCTTGAAACGCCCAAGGGGATAGCGCTCGAGCTCGATATCGAGGACGTTCGTATGACCGAAGCCTCCGTCTCCTGCGCGGTCCGCAAGGACGCGGGCGACGATCCCGATATCACCGACGGCGCGCTGGTGTATTCGACCGTTTCGTTTTCGAACGGGACAGGCGTTTTCATCGACGGCGGCGCGGGAGTGGGCAGAGTGACCAAGCCCGGCCTCGATCAGCCCGTGGGGAACGCCGCGATCAACTCGGTGCCGCGCAGTATGATACGCGAAAACGTAGAGCAGGTGATGCGGCTTTTCGATTGCTCCGGCGGGCTTTCAGTAATCATCTCCATCCCCGAGGGCGCGGAGCTTGCCAAAAAGACGTTCAATCCCCGCCTTGGCATAGTGGGCGGAATATCCGTGCTGGGCACCACGGGCATAGTGGAGCCCATGAGCGAAAAGGCGCTGATCGAGACCATCCGTGCCGAGCTTTCGCAAAGACGCGCGCTGGGGTTCGACGCCGCTCTGCTGACGCCCGGCAATTACGGCGCGGAATTCATAAGAACGGGCTTAGGACTCGATCCCGAAAAGGCCGTTCAGACCTCGAATTTCATAGGCGATTCCATAGATATCTGCCGCGAGCTGGGCTTCAAAAGGATACTGCTCATAGGGCATATAGGCAAGCTCGTCAAGCTCGCGGGCAATATGATGAATACGCATTCGAAATACGGCGACTGCCGCATGGAGCTGCTTGCCGCCCACGCCGGCGCGGCGGGCGCGGACGCGGAGCTTATCGCCAAAATACTCGACTGCGCCGCGTGCGACGAGGCGGTAAGGCTCCTGCGCGAAAAAGCTCCCGCGCTTGAAGCGGCGGCGCTGTCCGGCGTTACCGCTGCGGCCAAGGCGAATCTTGCCCACCGCGCGGGCGAAGCCGTTAGCGTGGAAATGATAATGTTTTCAAAGGAATACGGCGTGCTCGGCAGTACCGAAAACGCCGGTGAATACATAAGTTTATTCAAGGAGAATTGATCATGGTCCATTTTGTCGGAGCGGGAAGCGGAGCCGCCGATCTCATCACCGTGCGCGGTGCGAGGCTCCTTTCGGAGGCGGACGTCGTCATCTGGGCGGGTTCGCTCGTCAACCCCGAATTGCTTTCCCATTGCAGGCCCGGCTGCGAGCTGCACGACAGCGCGCGCCTGACCCTCGAAGAGGTGATCGGAATAATCAAGGAAGCCGAGGCCGCGGGCAAAACCACCGTGCGCCTGCACACCGGCGACAGCTCGATCTACGGCGCGGTGCGCGAGCAGTTCGACGAGCTTGAAAGCCTTGGGATCGAATACGACGTCACGCCCGGGGTATCGTCCTTCTGCGGCGCGGCGGCCTCCCTTAAGGCCGAATACACGCTGCCCGGCGTCAGCCAAACGGTCATAATCACGCGCGCGGCGGGCAAAACGCCCGTGCCCGAGCGCGAGAGCATCGCTTCGCTCGCCCGCCACGGGGCGACCATGGTGCTGTTCCTTTCCACCTCGCTCACGGAAAAGCTGCAGAGCGAGCTGATCGAGGGCGGCTATTCCCCGGATACTCCCGCCGCGGTCGTCTACAAGGCCACCTGGCCCGACGAACGCATATACCGCTGCACCGTGGGCACGCTCCACAGGACCGTTACCGAAAACGGCCTTAAAAAGACGAGCCTCATGATCGTCGGCGGCTGTATGGGGGACGAATACCTGCGTTCGCTCCTCTACGATCCCAAATTCACGACCGAATTCAGGGAAGCGAAATGATCACTCTGTTCGCATACAGCAGAAAAGGCATGGATACGGCGCGTCGGATAGCCGCGGCGCTTGACGAAGCGCCGCGCCTCTATACGGTCGAGCGACTTGCGGGAGACGGCTTCCTGCCTGTCCCCAAGCCCTCCGCGCCGCTCTACGAGGAGGCTTTCAATACTTCCGACGCGCTCATATTCGTTTCCTCCTGCGGGATAGCGGTGCGTTCCATAGCGCCGTATATCAGGAGCAAGACCACGGATCCCGCCGTGATCGCCGCGGACGAGACGGGCCGGTTCGTAATATCCCTGCTCTCCGGGCATCTGGGCGGAGCGAACGCGCTTGCCGAGCGGATAGCAAAGGCCATCGGCGCGGTTCCCGTGATCACCACCGCGACCGATTCCAACGGCCGTTTTTCCGTGGATTCGTGGGCAAAAACGCACGGCTTCGCATTAAGCGGCATGGACGCGGCAAAGGCCGTTTCAGCCGCGATACTCGAAGGGGACGTTCCTTTCATAAGCGATTTTGAGATCAAGGGCGAGCTTCCCAACGGCCTGTGCGGGGGCGAAACCGGCGGCGTGGGCGTCTATGCGACTTATGCCGACGAAAGCGCGGCGCCCTTTGACAGCACGCTGCGGCTCATCCCCAAATGCGTCGTGCTCGGCATAGGCTGCCGCAGGGGCGCGTCTGCCCAAAGCATAAAATACGCCGTGGATAAAACGCTTGCGTATAACGGGATCGATTTTCGCGCGGTGAAGCGCGCCGCCTCGATCGACCTTAAAAAGGACGAGGCGGGCCTTATCGAATACTGCCGCGATGCGGGACTGCCCCTGAGCTTTTATTCCGCGGAGGAGCTTGGCGCCGTGAAGGGGGATTTCACCCCGTCCGGATTCGTTAAGCGCGTAACCGGTGTGGATAACGTTTGCGAAAGGGCCGCGCTGCTCGGAGCAAGCGAGCTGATAATAAAAAAGACTGCGGAAAACGGGGTCACCGTTGCCGCCGCGCTTGAAAAAACGGAGGTGCGATTTGGGTAAACTGTACGTCGTGGGCATAGGCCCGGGTGATTATGAAAACATGACCGTCCGCGCGGACGAGGCTTTGAATGCGGCCGACGTGATAATCGGCTATCACGTTTACGTCGAGCTCGTGCGCGGGCGCTATCCCGAAAAGGAATATCTGACCACCCCGATGACCGGGGAAGCCGAACGCTGCCGCATGGCGCTGGATGAAGCCTCCGGCGGAAAAACCGCCGCGATCATCTGCTCGGGAGACAGCGGCATTTACGGCATGGCGGGGCTGTGCTTTGAGCTGCGCGGGGATAACGACGGGCCCGAGATCGAAGTCATACCGGGCCTCACCGCCGCCTGCTCCGGCGCCGCGCTTCTGGGCGCGCCGCTCACGCACGATTTTGCCGTAATATCGCTCTCCGACAGGCTTACCGAATGGCCTCTCATCGAAAGGCGGCTCCTGCGCGCGGCAGAGGGGGATCTGTCCATAGTCCTTTATAATCCCTCAAGTCACGGCCGTCCCGATCATTTGAAAAAAGCCTGTGAAATACTTATGAAAGTCCTGCCGGCGGAGCGCGTCTGCGGCGTCGCCCGGAATATCGGGCGCAAGGGCGAGCAGCGCTTTTTCATGCCGCTGTCCTCGCTTTGCGGGTTTCCCGCGGATATGTTCTGCACGGTATTCATAGGCAACTCTTCAACCGCAATGATAAACGGAAATATGGTAACGCCAAGGGGGTATAAAAATGTTTAAGATCTGCGTATTCGCCGGCACAACCGAGGGCCGCAGGCTCGTCGAATTCTTAAAGGAACAGCAGGCCGAAATAACCGCCTGCACCGCCACCGAGTACGGCGGCGAGCTCATAGAGCCGTCTGAAACGCTCAAGGTGCTGGCCGGGCGCATGGACGAGCCGCACATGGAGGAGCTTTTCTGCGCGGAGCGCTTCGAGCTCGTTATCGACGCGACGCATCCATACGCCTCCGCGGTCACGGAAAACCTCATGCAGGCCTGCCTCAATACGGGCACCGAGTATCTGCGCCTTGAGCGCGGCGGCATAAGCTCGCCCCAAAGCGCGGTCTGCGTTCCCGATACCGCGGGCGCTGTCGAATATCTTAACGGTACCGTCGGAAACATACTTCTCACCACCGGCTCGAAGGAGCTCTGCGATTTTTCGGCGATAGAGGATTTTGCCGAGCGCGCCTTTGCCCGCGTACTGCCCGTTGAAAGCTCGATCGCCGCCTGCCGCGACGCGGGCCTCAAGCCCGCGCACATACTCGCCATGCAGGGGCCGTTCTCGGTAGGGATGAACGCCGCTATGATAAAGTCCGTCAACGCCGCCTACGTCGTCACAAAGGAATCGGGCAAGGCGGGCGGCTTCGAGGAGAAGGCGCTTGCCGCGATGAAGGCGGGAGCGAAGCTGGTAGTCATAGGCCGTCCGGAAAGCGGCGCGCTGGGCGTCTCCTTCGGCGAAACGCTCGATCTGCTTGAAAGGCGCTTCGGCTTCACCGCAAAGCCCGCGGTATCCGTGGTCGGCATTGGCCCCGGCCCGCGTCAGGGCATGACGATAGCCGCGTCCGAGGCGGTATCCTCGGCCGAATGTCTCATCGGCGCAAAGCGCATGCTCGATACCGCCCGCCCCGACCAGACGGTGTTCGAAGCGGTCTCCCCCGACGCGATAGCCGATTTCATCAAGGAACATAAGGATTTTTCACGCTTTGCCGTGCTCATGAGCGGCGACGTCGGCTTTTACAGCGGGGCAAAAAAGCTCCTGCCCAAGCTTGATTTCTGCAGGGTGGACGTCATACCCGGCGTAAGCTCGCTTTCATATCTCTGCTCCCATATCGGCGCTTCCTACGAGGATACGGTCAGCGTCAGCCTGCACGGACGCGACGCGGGCATAGTGCCCGCCGTTCGCCGCAGCCGCAGTGTTTTCGTGCTTGTCGGCGGCGAAAACGGCGCGGGCAGGCTGCTTTGCGAGCTTAACGAAGCCGGCCTCGGCAGCGTCGGCGCCGCAGTCGGCGAAAGACTCGGTTACGCCGACGAACGCGTCATCCGCGGCGCCGTAAGCGAGCTTGCCGGCAAAAGCTTCGACCCGCTCTCCGCGCTTTTGATCGAAAATCCAGAGCCGGAAAGCGCGGCCGCAGGACTCCCCGACGAGGCGTTTTTAAGGAATCCTGCCGATAAACCCGTCGTGCCCATGACCAAATCCGAGGTGCGCGCGGTCGTGATGAGCAAGCTGCGGCTGACGCCCGATTCCGTTTGCTGGGATATCGGCGCGGGCACCGGCTCCGTCACGGCGGAAGCAGCGCTTGCCGCTTATAACGGCAGGGTGTGCGCGATAGAAAAAAGGCCCGAGGCCGCCGAGCTCCTGAAGGAGAACATTTCAAGGTTCGGCCTCAAAAACGTCGATATCATCGAAGGCTCCGCGCCCGAGGCCTGCCTTTCGCTGCCCGCGCCCACGCACGCTTTCATAGGCGGCAGCTCCGGCAATATGCGCGGGCTTATATCGCTCCTGCTTGATAAAAACCCGCATTGCCGCATCGTTGCCGCGGCGATCTCCCTTGAGACCGTCTCCGAGCTGGGCGCGATAATGAAGGAGGGCGCCTTCACGCAGGCCGAAGCCGTCTGCCTCAACGTCTCAAAGAGCCGCACTGCGGGCGGCTATAACCTCATGACCGCTCAGAACCCGGTCTATATCTTCACTCTTCAAGCCTGATGTTCGGTATTTGGTCACTGTATGCGCTCCTTGCGGGAGCGCTCATAGACGTTTTGACGGGCGACCCGCATTGGCTCCCACATCCCGTGATGCTGATGGGGAAGCTCATTTCGCTTCTCGAAAAGCTGCTGCGCCGCGTCTTCCCGAAGACCGCGCGCGGCGAAAACCTTGCGGGAGGCGTGCTGTGGACGATCGTGGCGGGGGTCTCCTTCCTCGTGCCCGCGGCGCTGCTGATGCTGTGTTATCACTTTTCCCATTGGCTCGGATTCGGCGTCGAAAGCATAATGTGCTGGCAGTGCCTGGCGGCGCGTTCGCTTTATACCGAGAGCATGAAGGTGAAAAAAGCCCTCGATTCCGGGGATATTTCCGCTTCGCGCCGCGCCGTTTCCATGATAGTGGGCCGCGATACGGCCCTGCTTGACGAGAAGGCGGTCGCCCGCGCGGCGGTCGAGACCGTGGCGGAGAACACCTCCGACGGCGTGATCGCCCCGCTCATATTCCTTGCGATAGGCGGCGGGCCCCTCGGCTTTTTCTACAAGGCCGTGAACACGATGGATTCCATGCTCGGCTATATCGAGCCGCCCTATAAGCACGTCGGCCTTGTGCCCGCAAAGCTCGACGACGTTTTCAATTTCATACCGGCAAGGCTTTCCGCCCTCATAATGCTTGTCGGCGGCGGGCTGCTCGGCTTCAGCATCAAAAACGGTTGGCGCATATTCCGGCGCGACCGTTATAAGCACGCAAGCCCCAATTCCGCGCAGACGGAATCCGTCATGGCGGGCCTGCTGGGTCTGCGCCTTGCGGGCGACGCTTACTACCACGGTGTGCTTCACAAAAAGGATTTCATAGGCGATCCCCTGCGGGAGATCGAGAACGGGGATATCGCCCGTTCCAACCGCGTTATGTTCATGACGGCGGCGCTTTCGCTCCTGCTTTTCGGGGGGCTGCGCCTTGCCGCACTGGTTATCATCCATGCTTTATAAAACAAAAAATCCCCACGGCGGGGATATTTACGAAGGAAATATCGAGCTTGATTTTTCCGCCAACACCAACCCCTTCGGCACGCCCGAGGGCGTGAAGTCGGCGGTCCTTTCAAGCCTCGGCGCCCTCTCCGCATATCCCGATCCATATTGCCGCGGTCTCGTTTCGGCGATAGCGGAGCACGAAAACGTTCCCAAGGAATACGTCCTTTGCGGCGCGGGAGCGGCGGAGCTGATCTATTCGTTCGCTTTCGCGGAAAATCCCGGGAAGGCGGTCGAGCTTGCCCCGACTTTTGCCGAATACAGTCTGCCGCTTAAGGGCGCGCAAATAAAAAGGTTCCGGCTCAAGGAGGAAAACGGCTTTCGCCCGAACGCGGAGCTCGTCGATTTCATCGGTGAGACCGAGCCCGACGCCGTGTTCCTGTGCAATCCGAACAACCCGACGGGGCAAATGGCCCATCCCGCGCTTATCGAAGCCGCCGCAGAAAAATGCCGCGCCATCGGCTGCCGTCTCTTCCTTGACGAATGCTTTATGGATCTTGCCGACGCGCCGTCAAGCTTTGTGCCGCGCCTTGCGGAATTCACGAACGTATTGGTGCTCAAGGCCTTCACCAAGGGCTTCGGCATGGCGGGGCTGCGCCTCGGTTACTGCATGAGCGCGGATGAAGCGCTGCTCGGCCGCATGTCATGCGCCGTTCAGCCGTGGAACGTATCGATCCCGGCGCAGGCGGCGGGCACGGCTGCCCTGAAAGAAACCGCCTTTCTTGAAAGAACGCGCGCGCTTATAAAAGCGGAGCGCCCGCGGATTGCCGAAAAGCTCAAAAAGCTCGGCATCGCGGTTTTCGGTTCCGACGTGAATTTCCTGCTTATCAAAGCCCCGCCCGAACTCGGCGAAAGGCTTCTTCAAAGGGGCATAAGGATAAGGGACTGCTCGAATTTTCACGGCCTTGCAGAAGGCTTTTACCGCATAGCCGTGAAGCTTCCCGAAGAAAACGACCGACTGATCTCGGCGATCAAGGAGACGCTATGAAAGCCAGAAACATTATGATACAGGGCACCATGTCCAACGCGGGCAAAAGTCTGCTCTGCGCGGGGCTCTGCCGCATCTTCAAGCAGGACGGCCTGCGCGCCGCGCCCTTCAAGAGCCAGAATATGGCCCTTAACTCCTTTATCACAAAGGACGGCTTCGAGATGGGCCGCGCCCAGGTCGTGCAGGCCGAGGCGGCGGGAAAGGAGCCCGACGTGCGCATGAACCCGATCCTCCTGAAGCCGACGACGGACGTCGGCAGTCAGGTCATAGTCAACGGAAAGCCCATAGGCAATATGCGCGCCATGGAATACTATAAACGCAAGCGCGAATTCATCCCCGCGATCATGGAGGCTTACGATTCCCTCGCCGCCGAAAACGACGTCATGGTGATCGAGGGCGCGGGCAGTCCGGCGGAGATCAACCTGAAGGCCGGCGACATAGTCAATATGGGGCTTGCAAAGCTCGTCGATGCCCCCGTGCTGCTCGTGGGCGACATCGACCGCGGCGGCGTTTTCGCTCAGCTTTACGGCACGATCGCCCTTTTGGAGGAGGACGAGCGCGCGCGCGTTAAGGGCACCGTGGTCAACAAATTCCGCGGCGACAGAAAGATATTGGAGCCCGGGCTCGAGATGCTCGAGCGCCTGTGCGGAGTGCCCGTTGCGGGCGTCATCCCCTATATCCGCGTCGATATCGACGACGAGGACAGCCTTTCCGAGCGCTTCACAAGGACGGGCGCCGCAAAGCTCGTCGACGTCGCCGTGATAAAGCTTCCGCGCATATCGAATTTCACCGATCTCGCACCCTTTGAGCGCTTCGAAAACGTTTCGGTGCGCTATATCGAGCGCCCGGCCGAGCTCGGCGAGCCCGATCTGATCGTGATCCCCGGCACCAAGAGCACCGTATCCGATCTCGTCTGGCTTAGGGAGAGCGGCCTTGAAGCAAGGATCAAGCAGGCCGTGTCGCGAGGGACGCCCGTTTTCGGCGTCTGCGGCGGTTATCAGATGCTCGGCAGAAGCGTGAAGGATCCCGAAGGGGTCGAGGCCTCCGGCAGGACCGAGATCGCCGGCATGGGGCTTCTGCCGATCGAAACCGTATTCGAGGGCGAGAAGGTCCGGCGCCAGACGCGCGGCGTTTTTTCGGATATCCCCGGCATTTTCGCTTCACTGAACGGTCTTGCCTACGAGGGCTACGAGATCCATATGGGCAGAAGCGGGCAGCTCCCGCCCGTCGTCTGCTGCGGCGGCGTTTACGGCAGTTATATCCACGGCATATTCGACGCCGCCGGTATTGCCGAAGCGATGCTTCGCGCGCTCTGCGAAAAGAAAAACGTCCCGTTTGATTCCCTCGGCTCATTCGACCCCAAGGCGCATAAGGAGGCCCAGTACGATAAGCTCGCCGCCGCCGTGCGCGAAGGGCTCGATATGGAGCTGGTGTATCGTATCCTCGGCCTCCGTTGACGCGCGTCCCTCCGGCTCGTTACGGGTTTTTTCAAGGCCCCGCCGTTCACACGCGGCCGACGCGGCATTATCGGTTCCGCTTCGCCGGATATAATATTGAAATCTCAATCAAAACCGCGTATAATTAAGGCGTATCGATCCGCCGCCCATATCGGCGTACTGCCCGATGCGGGCGGCGGTAATTTACCCGACCGGTTTTTAGCAAGCCGGGAACCCGAAGGCGCAGGGCTTCCTGCGGCGCGATAAGCGCAGGTAACGATCATGGAAAAGATTTTTGTAACCGGGCACCGCAATCCGGATACCGATTCGATCGTATCCGCAATGAGCTATGCGGCGCTTCGCAACGCTCTGGGCGAGCGGAACTGCGTTGCGGTGCGTCTCGGGCCGCTGAACGACGAATCAAAGCGCATACTCGACCGATTCGGCTTCGAGCCCCCGGTCTTCGTTAAGGATATGCGCATCCAGGTCAAGGATCTGGATTACGACACCCCGCCGGCGCTCAGCGCCGCGCTGACCGTCAACCGCGGCTGGAAGGTGCTCCGCAGCGACTCGGGCATCACGGCGATCCCCGTCACCAACGAGGAAGGCAAGCTGTTGGGCATGCTCACCGCGGGCGACGTGGCAAGCTATGATATCGAAACGATCGAGGATCCCACCGTTCGTGATATCCCTCTTTTCAACATACTCTCCGCGCTCGAGGGGCGCCTTCAGAACGATGACGCCGCCATTGAAAGCATCTCGGGCGAGGTGGTCATAGGCGTGCCCAACGGCATGGATCGGGGGCTTTTCGGTCACGAAAATTACATTGCCGTCTGCGGCGATCAGCCGGACGTCATACGATCGGCGCTGGAGGCCAACATCCATTGCCTCATACTCTGCGAGACCGAGCTTTCGCCCGAGCTTCGCAGCATCCCGACCCGCACCTGCATCATCACCACCCCCTATTCCGCTTATCGCGCGGCAAGGCTCATATTCCAGGCGATCCCCATCGAGCGCATATGCCAGACTTCGGATCTGGTCACCTTCCGGCTCGACGACTATCTTGACGACGTGCGCGAGGTCGTATCCAAGACCCGCTATCGCTGTTATCCGATACTCGATCCGGATGACAGGGTCGTCGGCACCCTTTCGCGCTATCACATGCTCAAGCCGCGCCGCAAAAAGGTGGTGCTCGTCGATCACAACGAGGCCGCGCAGTCGGTCACGGGGCTCGATCAGGTAGAGCTGCTCGGCATCATCGACCATCACCGCATCGCCGATATCCAGACGGCAAACCCGATATTCTTCCGCAACGAGATAATAGGCAGCACCACCACCATCGTCGCCGAAATGTATCAGGAAAAGGGCCTGATGCCCTCCGCCAAGATGGCGGGGCTCATGTGCGCCGCGATCATTTCGGACACGGTGATATTCAAATCGCCCACCGCCACCCCGCGCGACAGGGTGATAGCCGAGCGGCTTGCGCGCGTTGCGGGGCTCGATCTCGACGAGCTTGGGCGTTTCATATTCACGTCCTCGCAGGGCGATGACAAGACCTGCCGCGAGCTGATGTACAACGATTTCAAGGAATTCCACATCGCGGGGCATTTCCTGGGCGTAAGCCAGATCACCTGCATGGATTCCGTCACCATGCTCGACCGCAAGGACGAATTCCTTGCCGAGATGAAAAAAGCCACGGCCGAAAAGGGCTATGACATAATGCTGCTTATGCTGACGGACGTGCTGCTTGAAGGCACCCAGATCATATTCCTGGGCAGTGCCGACGATATCGCGCAGGCCTTCGGCGTAGAGCCCCGAGATTCCACATTCTTCCTGCCGGGGGTCATGAGCCGCAAAAAGCAGGTCATCCCGATGCTCTCGGCCATGTGGGGATGATCCGGCGAAAGCAGTCCTTTACCCGTCCGCTGCTGCGAGGAGAAATATGATCTGCGAGCTTAAAGACGTTTCCAGGGCCGAATGGCTTTTCAGCGGGATCGAGGATTCGATCGTCCGCTCCTGCCTTGCGGGGATGATGGGCGGTAAGATCTGCGTGACCGACGCCGAAAAGCCGAAGTCGGCCGCCGCATTTCTTGCCTGCTTCGTTTTTTACGTTGGCGAACCCTCAAGGGAGCTTGTCATGGCAAAGCCCCGGGGGCTCGTCTGCATGGTGCCGCAGAACGCGGAATGGGAAAAGCTGATAACCGAATGCCACCCTTGCGCGGGCAGGGACACGCGATACGCGATCAGAAAGGATACGCGCTTTCAAAGGGACAGGCTCCGGGCCATCGCCGCCTCGCTTCCCGAAGGTTATGAGTTTCGCCGCATCGACGCCGAGCTCTATGACGCCTGCCTCGGCGCCGAGCTTTTCACCGACTGCGTATGCCATTTCTCATCCGTTGAAGAATATTTGAGCCTGGGCCGGGGGTATGCCGTCATCAAGGAAGGGCGCATCGTTTCCGCCGCCTCTTCCTACACCGTGTTCCCCGGCGGGATCGAGGTCGAGATCGATACCGTGCCGGAGGAGCGCCGAAAGGGCCTTGCCTCGGCCGTCGGCGCAAAGCTCATACTCTCCTGCCTGGATGACGGACTGTACCCCAGCTGGGATGCGGCGAATATGGATTCGGTGCGCCTGGCTCAAAGGCTGGGCTATGAATTAGACCGCGAATACACCTGCTGGTGGCTTGACGGATCCTCCGATCAGCCGATAAAGGATCCCGACAGACCGATCCTTCCTTAGGCTGCTTTGCGATTTGCGGCGATCCCGCCCGCAAAAAGCCGGTGCGGCCGCTCCCATAATATCAAAAACGGCGCATTTGTCGCCCGGCATGCGACCCGGGCGGCTTTTTTTCGTGCTATAATATGCCTGTAAAACAAATCAAGGAGGTAAGACTTATGTTTGGAGCAATTTTGGGAGATATGATAGGAGCGCCGTATGAATTCGACCGCGGGGATAAGACGAAGGATTTCCCGCTGTTCACTAAGGGCTCGGAATTCACCGACGATACCGTGATGACCGTTGCCGTTGCCGAGGCGCTGATGGATGCCATGTGTATGATTATTGTACATTTTTAGAGCAACTCATCTGTTAACTGCATCCAGCATAGATGATGCCTATTAAAAGAATGCTGACAAGAACAAAAAGCAATCCCCACTTTCCATCTTCCTTCCCAAGCATGTAAGCCAAATAAAACAAAGCAATTATCGCCATTTTTACTCCTTTCAAATAAGAAAAGCTTGCGATTATTCCGCAAGCGTCAATAAAAGTTTATCTATTTTTCAATCAATCAGTGTTTTGCGCGGGATATACTCCTCTACGATCAAGAATCTATTTTTATTAAATTTATATGCCGAAATAAAGTCTTTGTCTTTCTCCCATTTCGCACGCGCCAGTTCGTATTTCTCGTTTTGATGTGTGTCGATGAAGAAATCAAGATAGCTTACGATTTCGTAAATCGGCATTATATCCATATCGACCAAATCCTTCAATACCTCGCGTCTTTCATATGTGCTTTTGTTTGATGCCTGATCCACCGAATACCCAAAGCTCTTTAAAACCGACTCCGCATTCAGTTTATCCCAGCCTCTCAATCCTCGTCCTGTTTTTCCTGCATTGTATATCGGCAATCCCGGATTACCATATTTATAAACAAAATCTCTGTATCTCTTATAATCAACATAACTTTGCTTGGTGGAATTGCTAAATGTTGCGTTTATTATTTCATATCTTTTTGTAAAAGGAGAGTACAGCAATAAATGTACAAGCTCCTCTTCCGATTCGGTTTTTTGCGTGAAATATCCTCCTCCTTTTTTGATTATAACCTCATTGATCAATACTCGTGAGAGCTTCTGTGTTTGACTGTCGAATTGCGAAGCCAGCACCTTAAATCTTACGCCTCTGATTTCTCCCTTATGGGCCCTGCTTTTATGAAACGCCGCTGTAAGAATCTCCCTTGCGTCTTGTGATTCATAGAAAAGTATGTCTTTGTTTGCTGCTGTGCAATCTTCTTTATCCGCAACGATCAGATAGTCATGAATCGTATCCTCGTTCTCCTTAACTCTGATCCCCACAATTGCCGAAGGGATCTTCTTCATTTTCGTATCCAGCTCTTTTCTTATTCTTTCCCTCATTTTTTTCTCCGTGTATCTTGGCAGATCCTCGCCATTAAGAGTTATTCCCTTTGATAAATGATTATCTAAAAGCAGCTCTCTGAGATTCAAATCCTCCTTAACATACAATCTTCCGCAAAGCTCGCACTTCAAGCCTTCGATCCGCTGCATCTTATTCTCTCTTGATCTGATTTTGGTGTACCCATTTCTGAGAACAATCCCGCAATTGGCGCACTTTTCCATGCTACCCGAATACGTATATATTTTTCTTGGAAGATGATTGTTTTTCAAATAATCCGAAAAAGTACCCGGGTATTTTCTTGCCCCATCTTCGGTTCGATTCTTTTCCACAACTGCCTCCTCCTACGCTGCTATTTCCTTGAGTCTTATTATATCATGAACAAGACGCTTTCTGCAATTCATCGTTCCGGTATATGTCTTTTTCCTTTTCTTTCTGCACTCCGGGCAGCGCTTCGGATCCTTCCAGCCCTTTGAGAGGAACCTCCTCTGTTCTTTGACATAAAAGACAAATTCTCTGTGACAATCCTTGCACGTTAAGATCTCATTTTTCATTTTACGCCTCCCTAAGTATGTCTTTAAAAGTGATCTCCAACCTGATCGTTCCGTTTGAAAACGGATATATCTCAAAGCAGGCTGCATCCGTGATAATGCTTTTGAATTCCTCCGCGTCGCTTATGGATAAGGAATCGCCTTCGATCTGCACGGCTGCCATATCGAACTGCTTTACAAACTCGATCCTGTTGCCGCATCCCCCTCCTTCCCCTGCAAAGAGTTTGAAGGCCCTGTCTGCTTTGCGAACAAGCTCCGTGCATTTTTCGGGGTCAAGCTCCAGTTCGCTTTCGTCCGGCAGGCCTTTCAACAGATCCATAAGCTCTTCGATTTGTTTGTACTTGTCCATTTGTAGATCTCCTTTATTGGTTTTGTGCACTCTGCATTTTCCCGGGCTTGTGACCGGTCGGCATAAACCGAGCTGCATTAGACGGGCGAGGTCGATTCCGTAAGACCTCGCCCTCAAGAGTATGAGGCACCACCAACCTGCCTCACCTCGTGCGCGGGCCGATCATGCCCGCATTGGAGCGCGTCGGAGCCCTGCCCCTCGGGTATTACCGCAAAGGGGTTAAGAAGCCTCCTCGGCGGCGCGTGGGCGCGTTGGGGCCTTGCCCCTCGGGTATTACCGCAAAGGGGGAGACAAGCCCCTCGGCGGCGCGTGAGCGCGTCGGAGCCTTGCCCCTCGGGTATTACCGCAAAGGGGACTACAAGCCCGCAGGAAGCGGCCTCGGCGCCTTGCCCCTCGGGTATTACGCAAAAGGGGTACAGAACCCCCCTCCGCGTGCTTTTGTTGTTTTACGAGCGCTCATCTATATGTGTTCTGAAACGGCATTTGACTACATTTTCTAAAAATATATTTTATTTCGGAGCATTATTGCAACTGTTTGCCCTTCTTTTTTTCATTCGTCGCCGTGCAGGCGACCTATTCGGGCCGTTCATGTGCTATAATGTAGGCGCAAAACAGATCAGGGAGGTGTTTTAGATATGTTCGGAGCAATTTTGGGAGATATGATAGGCGCGCCGTACGAGTTCGATCAGGGAGGCAAAACGAAAGATTTTCCTCTTTTCAACGAGTATTCAGAGTTCACGGACGATACGGTGATGACCGTTGCGGTGGCGGAGGCGCTGATGGACACTCTCGGCGGCACGGACGACGAGATACGTGCGGCAATGATCCGCTCAATGCAAAAATGGGGACGCCGCTATCCCGCCGCCGGCTACGGCGCAAGGTTCATCGGATGGGTCCGTTCCGACGATCCCACCCCTTACAACAGCTGCGGCAACGGCTCGGCCATGCGCGTTTCCGCCGCCGGCTGGCTTGGCGATACGCTCGGTGAGGTCCGCCGTCTCGCGCGGCTCTCCGCCGAGGTCACGCATAATCACCCCGAGGGCATAAAGGGCGCGGAAGCCGCCGCTTCCGCCATATTCCTTGCCCGCACCGGCAAAAGCAAGGCGCAGATCGGGGACTATATCACAAGCGAATTCGGCTATGATCTCTCCCGCACCTGCGACGAGATCCGTCCCGCCTACCGCCACGTGGAGATCTGTCAGCAGACCGTGCCCGAGGCGATCACCGCGTTCCTCGAGGGCGAAAGCTTTGAGGACGTGATCCGCACCGCCGTCTCGCTTGGCGGCGACTGCGACACGCTGACCTGCATCGCCGGAAGCATCGCCGAGGCATATTACGGCATACCCGACGAGCTCATACGGGCGGCTGAAAAACGCCTGACCCTTGACCTGCTCACCGTGGAGCAGCGGCTTTACAAAACCATTTCGCGGTGATACCGATAAACCAAAGGGGCTCCGGCATTCAGCCGGAGCCCCGCGCTTATTCATCCCGTCATTCCTTTGAGCGCACGGCGGACATCAGCGCGTTCTGCACGTGAGCGCGCGCCTCGGGCGAAAGCTTGTCAAGCTCCTCGAACATTCTTGTAAAGTGGCGCCGCAGCACGCCCCTGGAATAATCCTCATAAAGCTCGCGTCCCAGCTCCGTGACCTCAACACGCTGATCCCTCCTGCAGCCGGGCATGCACTTTTTTTCCACAAGCCCCTTCTGCTCAAGCCTTTGAGCGATCTTGGTAAAATTGCTGCGCGTTATGCCCAGGCGCTTTGCAACGGCGGCCATGTTGTCGCCCCGCTCCTCGTTCTCAAGCAGATATTCGACCACCTGTATCTGCGAATACGAATAGCTCACGCCCCCAAATTCCATCTTTTCCGTGCGGTAAACGCCCGCGTAGATATTGCAGTAACGGATCAGCGCTTCCACCACTCCGCGGTTCTCCCCCATCCAGTCGAGCTTCATACGCCTCGCCTCCTTCTATTGCATTATAGCATATCCCCCGGCGCGATACAAAATATATATTGAGGTCTTGCCAAGCAGAACGATATGGTGTATAATGAAATTGTTTCCAACGGAAACAATACTACGCATGGAGGAATCGATATGAAAAAGAAAGCATTGATCCTGCTTATCGTCGGGCTTTGCCTGATCCTTGCGGGAAGCGTTTTGGCAAGCGTCTTCAATTCGGGGGGCTTCACTTCCAACGTGAGCCGCATAACCTTTGAGGCGCAGAACGGAACCCTGAGCGGTCTTCTCTATATGCCGAACGGCGCTTCGGCCGAGGATCCCCGCCCCACCGTCATAGTCACGCACGGCTATCTCAACTCCGCCGAGATGCAGGACGCCAACGCGATCGAGCTGAGCCGCAGGGGGTTCGTGGTACTTGCGCTGGATCAGTACGATCACGGCCATTCCGACCTTGACAATTCCGTCTACACCGGCACGAGCTTCATGGAGATCTGGGCTCCCTTCTGGATCAATTCTATGCATGACGCCGTGGCCTATATGTATGAGCAGCCCTACGTACTCAAGGACGCCGCGGGCAACGGCATGATCGGCGTGACCGGTCATTCCATGGGCGGCTTCGGCAGCACAATGGCGCTTGCGATGGACGAGCAGGAGGCCGCGGCCACCGGAGTCCGCAAGATCTATTGCGGCCTGACCGAGGGCTCCGATTTCCTCTACACCGGCTTCTTTGCCGTCGACGCTGCCGCGGCCGACGCTTTGGGCGGCGGACGCACGATGGGCAAGGTCGCCGCGCAGTATGACGAATTCTTCTTCAACGCGCCCGACGCGCCCGAAGGCACCGTGCGCCACAAGGACTTCGTTTCCACTCCCGACGGCATGGCGTTCCTGCAGCAGACCTCTCCCGCGCAGGCGGGCACCTGGTATAACACCTCGGACGGCGGACGCCGCATAATCTACCAGCCCGCGCAGACGCATCCCTGGAACCATTTCTCCAAGATCACCACCGCAAACGCCATTGAGTTCTATACCGAAGCCTTCAAGGATCAGGCGGCGTCCCTCAACGCGATCGATCCCGGCGACCAGCTCTGGCAGCTCAAGGAAGCTTCCGAATGCCTCGCGCTCGTGGGCTTTGTGATATTCATACTCGGCGCGGCCTCCATCCTCATAGAGGTCCCGTTCTTCAGGCTTGCAAAGACCGGCGAGATCGCTCTGCAGCCCAAGGCCGGCGCAGGAAAATCCTGGCTCACCGCGCTCATACTCTGCATCGCGATAGTGCTTCCCGGCCTGTTCTTCACCCCGCTGATGGATGAAGGCCCCGGCTCAGCCTGGATGACCGTGCTGTTCATATTCGGTCTGGTCGTTGCCGCGGGCGGCCTTATTGCGTGCATAGTCAATATCGCCAAGATCAGGAAGGGCAGCGTTGCCGTGGGCTCCGTATTCATGATCGTCTCCGGCGCGGCCCTTGCGCTCGTTTCCAAATTCGCCATGTATCCCGACGGCGATTACTGGACCGCTCCCGGCCTCAACAGCATCGCCTACTGGACGCTTGGCTGTGCGCTCATCAGCGCCTGCATACTCTCCACCGTGTTCGTCTGCCTCAAGGCAAAGGACGGCGCGAACTTCTCCACCTACGGTATCCGCTTCAAGCCCCTTGCGATAATCGCATCGTGCTGCACCGCAGTAGTATCCGTCGCCGCGGCTTACGGCGTGCTGTTCCTCATGGATCTGCTCTTTAAGGCCGATTTCCGCATCTGGACCTTCGCCTTCAAGACCTTCGACGCCAACATATTCCCCGCCATACTCCGCTATCTGCCCACGTTCCTGCTGTTCTACGTCGTATCCACGATAGGCATAACCGTAAACACGAATACCGAGCGCATGAAGGGCTTCAAGGGCTATCTGCTCGCCATCGCTCTCAACGCGGGCGGCGCGATACTCTGGCTCATACTGCAGTATGGCAAGCTCTTCTCCACCGGCGTCGCCATGCATCCCGGCTCCGCGCTCTCGGGCATAGTGCTCGTTGCAATGGTGCCCACGCTCTCCATCGCCGCCATCATCTCGCGCAATCTGTATAAGAAGACCGGCAATATCTGGACTCCCGCCTTCCTCAACGCGCTGCTGATGACCACGATGGCCGTTGCCAACACCATGGTCGCGTTCAAGTAATACCGGATCGCAACTGAGGCCGGGCGGACCGCCCGGTCTCTTTTTCAAAATATATTTCGATAAGTATCGAAACAGTTATTGACTCGGCGCACGTCACGTGCTATATTTATTTCGATGGCTGTCAAATCAGAATACGAAATAAGGTGAATAACGTGAAGGAATTTATCGAATCTCTTAAAGCAGAAAACGCCGCGCTCAACAAAAAGGCGGCCGCGCTTCGCGCCGAAAACAAGGCCGACGAGGCGGTGTTCGCCACCGTGCGGGCAAACGTGTACGACATCTGCGCCACGGTTTGCGGCGTAAAGATGAAAACGGGCGATATCGAAGGCTTCGGCGCCATGCTCGACCGCTTCGAGGGCGAATGGGGCGCTTCGCTGCAGGCCGCCGAAAAGCAGGATAACGCCAAGAAGATCTGTGTTGAGCAGACCAAGCTTGAGGCGCTGGCGGACGTTCGCGCGCGCTTCGCGGCGGCAAGGGGCGAATGATGGACAGGGACACGGCGATACGCATATTCAAAGCCCTCTCGGACGCTTCGCGGCTGAACATCATATCCGCCCTGCAAAACGGCGAGGCTTACGGCGAGCTGCTTGCCGAGCGGCTGGGCCTGAGCGCCTCCACCCTCTCCTTTCACATGAAAAAGCTGGAGGAAGCGGGGCTTGTCAGCTCCCGCAAGGAGCAGTATTACACCGTTTACACTCTGAACGGCTCGCTCACGAAGCTGCGCCTTTCCGACCTGATCTGCGGCGGCAGCCCCGCGGCGGAGGACGAGGCGCAGCGGCGCGAGGAGGAGTATCGGCAAAAGGTGCTAAAGGCGTTCTTCGAAGGCGACACGCTGCGCTCGATACCCGTTCAGCGAAAGAAAAAGCTGATATGCTATCAGCACATCGCCCGGCTTTTCGAGCCCGGCAGGGTGTATGAGGAAAAGGAGCTGAGCGATATCATCGCCTCCGTCCACGAGGATTACTGCACGATCCGCCGCGACATGATCTCCGAAGGGATCCTCACGCGGGAAAACGGAAAGTACGTGCGCATAAAATGAAACATGCTGCTCTCTGCCGTCCGCCGGCTGAACGCGGCAATAACGCCGCAGGCCTGCGGGCGGTTTATTCCTCCGCACGATTGAATTATCCGCAAGTATGTGTTAGACTTTATACAATAAAACGCACGGGGAAGTGATATCTTATGCTGACGCTGAAAAGAGCCATGGAGCTTAACGATTCGCAGGTGACCGAGCATCACCTGATCATACACGCAAGGAACGTGATGTACGCCATGGGCGCGATGGCCGATCATTTCGGCGAGGATC